>Ga0066376_10000501_pt1 | contig 36327 bp, 26 predicted proteins | sample Knorr_S15_td_Bot_FD_77009 | JGI IMG/M metagenome (GOLD analysis project Ga0066376, IMG submission 77009) | Marine microbial communities from Southern Atlantic Ocean transect - Knorr_S15_td_Bottom_ad_5009_LV_A | ecosystem: Environmental > Aquatic > Marine > Oceanic | place: Southern Atlantic... | reverse complement strand
TGTGCCGCCGCCGCAAGGCCAGCTGGCCCAGATCCAACAATGGCAACCTTGTAACGACTACGAACCAACGGGGGCGCCGGCTTGATCCATCCTTCAGCGAAGCCCCGGTCAACAATTGCGTTTTCTATGTTCTTGATTGTGACCGCTGGCTCGATAATACCGAGCACACACGCCCCCTCGCAGGGTGCCGGACAAGTTCGTCCTGTGAATTCGGGAAAATTGTTGGTTTGATGCAGTCGCTCAAGTGCATCGCGCCAGCGGCCCTGGTAAACCAAAACATTCCATTCCGGAATGAGATTGTCGATCGGGCAGCCCGTCTCCGATTGGCAGAAAGGGACGCCACAGTCCATACACCGGCTGCCCTGATTCTGCAGTTGATCCACCAATCCCTCGGTATGAATTTCATCGTAGTCCGTGACGCGTATACCTGCATCTCGGTAAGGGACAACCACCCGAGGGGTCTCTTTAAATCCAGTTAGCGCTCCCATTCAGTTGATTGTCCTGCTTACTGCCGAGATCCAGCGGCCTGCTTAGCCAGTGCGTGCTTGTAGTCGACCGGCATCACTTTGACAAACTCATTACATAGGACTTCCTCTCCCTGTTCGATCAGATTAAGTGCAACGGATGAATCCGTATAGCGGGCATGTAGCGACAACAACGTGGCCAATTCAGCGATATCCTCACAGTCGTGAACGCGTTCGAGCTCTACCATCCCCAGATTGCAACGAGACCGGAAAACATCCGGTTCAGGCGCCCACACGTAAGCGATTCCACCGGACATGCCTGCGGCAAAATTTCGACCCGTGGGACCAAGAATAACTACTCGACCGCCGGTCATGTATTCACAGCCATGATCACCCACACCTTCAACCACAGCCGATGCACCGCTATTTCGAATACAGAAACGCTCGGCGGCACGTCCTCGAAAAAAGGCTTGGCCACCCGTTGCACCGTACAACACCACATTGCCGACCAGAATATTGTCCTGCGCCAAAAAAGTGCTGTTGTTAGGAGGGTAAGTCACAATGCGCCCGCCGGATAGTCCCTTACCTACATAATCATTGGCATCACCTTCAAGCACTGCCGTCACACCTGCGGGCAACCACGCACAGAAACTCTGCCCTGCAGAACCCTGAAATCGCAGATGAATCGTGTTGTCCGGCAAGCCTGCCTCACCCCATCGCTTCATGATCTCGTGTCCCAACATGGTGCCCACCGCTCGGTTGGTATTTTTTATCGACAAATCAAGGCACACTTTCTCGCCCTGGTCGAGCGCAGGACGGCAACGTTCCAGCAACACGACCTGATCCAGGCTGTGCTGTAACCCGTGGTCCTGTTTAATCTGACATTGCTGAATGGCCGTCCCATTAAGTTCAGCCGCCGGCAACAATAATGGGGACAAATCGATGCCATCTGCCTTCCAATGCTTTATCGCGGTGCTGGAATCCAGCACGTCAGCTCGGCCCACCATTTCATCAAAAGTGCGAAACCCCAACTCTGCCATCAGACTGCGCGTATCCTCTGCAACCAAAAACAGATAATTAACGACGTCTTCAGGTTGGCCGGAAAACTTCGCACGTAACTCGGGATCCTGAGTCGCAATCCCCACAGGACAGGTATTGAGATGACATTTTCTCATCATGATGCAACCAAGGGCGATTAACGGTGCGGTAGAAAAACCAATCTCCTCTGCCCCTAGGAGCGCACCAACCACCACATCACGACCTGTTTTCATGCCACCGTCGGTCTGCAACACAACCCGGCTGCGTAGGTCGTTCATCACCAAGGTCTGGTGAGTCTCCGCAATTCCCAACTCCCAGGGAAGACCAGCATGCTTAATGCTAGTGAGCGGTGATGCACCTGTTCCGCCGCTATCACCTGAAATCAAAATGTGGTCGGCGTGCGCCTTGACAACACCAGCTGCTATCGTCCCAACTCCAACCTCCGCAACCAACTTAACGCTAACACGCGCCGACGGATTCGCATTCTTGAGATCGTAAATCAGTTGCGCGAGATCTTCGATTGAGTAAATGTCATGATGCGGCGGCGGACTGATCAACCCGACCCCGGGTGTTGAATAGCGAATACGGGAAATCGTGCCATCCACCTTCGATCCTGGCAGTTCCCCACCCTCCCCGGGCTTTGCCCCCTGCGCGATCTTGATCTGAAGTTCATTGGCATTGGTCAGGTACCAGGCGGTCACGCCAAACCGGCCCGATGCTACCTGCTTGATAGCTGATCGCCTGGAATCACCATTGGGCAATGGCATAAAGCGCTCGGAGTCTTCACCGCCTTCCCCAGTGTTACTGCGCCCCCCCATTCGATTCATCGCGATGGCTAGTGTTTCGTGCGCTTCACTCGAAATCGACCCAAAACTCATCGCGCCGGTACAAAAGCGCCTGACTATTGCACTTGCGCTTTCTACCTCTTCAATATCGATGGGTCCGCCGTTCCGCTCCGGATGCAGCTCAAACAAACCTCGCAAGGTATGCCGCTCCCTGGCCTCTTCATTCACCGCCGCCGAAAACTGCTGATAAGTCTCCGTGCTATTTGTCCGGGCAGCCGTCTGTAGGTCGGCGATTACATGCGGTGACCAACCGTGACGTTCACCACCGGCGCGCCAATGAAACTCGCCAGGATTATGCAGTCCGCCCTCGTTACCAACCTCGTTATTGGGGAAGCCGAGTGTGTGCCGACGCAACAACTCCTGCGCCAGCACCTCAAAGCCTACTCCCTGCAGTCGACTCGGAGTCATATGAAAACAAAGATCAATCACCTCATCGTGCAACCCCAACGCCTCAAAAATCTGCCCTCCTTTGTACGATTGCAGCGTGGAGATTCCCATTTTCCCCATCACCTTCAAGATGCCTTTCGCCACACCGGCCCGGTAGGCGTCTATTACCGAACGATGATCAAATTCCATTGCATCGAGCAGATCATCGTGCAGAGCGTGCCGAAGAACTTCGTAAACGAGATAGGGATTAATTCCATCCGCACCAAATCCGATCAGCAAACAATGATGATGCACATCACGACATTCAGCAGACTCGATAATGATAGCGACCCGCGTCCGTTTCGCTGTCCGCACCAGGTGGTGATGCACCGTACCGCAAGCCATCAAAGCACTGACAGGAACTCGTTGCGAACTGGTCTTTCGGTCTGACAGCAGCAGAGTACCGGCGCCCGCATCAACCGCTGCCTCTGCCTCGCGACAAATGCGGTGCAAAGTAGTGACGAGACCCGACTCCCCTTCGTCTTGTTGGAAAGTGATATCGAGTGTGGTGGCCTGCCAGCCCGCCTGCTTCATTTCTCGTATTGCGATTAATTCCTCATTCAATAAGATTGGGTTGGTAACCTTGAGCCGGCGACAGTGCTCTTCTGTGGGACACAGGAGGTTTTTTTCCGGCCCGATATAACACTCAAGTGACATGATCAAATCTTCTCTGATCGAGTCGATGGCCGGGTTTGTAACCTGCGCGAACAACTGCTTAAAATAATCATAGATCAGCCGCGGTTGGTCACTCAGACAGGCCAATGTCGAATCATTGCCCATTGACCCGATTGGGTCCCGCTTTTCCTGCACCAGCGGTAACAACATGAACTGTAACGTCTCAACTGTGTATCCAAATGTGCGCATGCGCGCCAAAAGCGTCTCTTTATGATCCGGCGGCACCGACGCTTTTGGGACCAGCTCGGTCAGATCAATACGGTGACGATCAAGCCATTTCGCGTATGGATGCCGACTTGAAAACTGCTGTTTCAGTTCCTCGTCAGGGATCATTCTTCCCTGTTCAAAGTCGATCAGAAACATCCTACCCGGCTGCAGACGTCCCTTTTCTTTCACCATTTCAGGGGCGACCGGTAACACACCCACTTCACTAGCCATAATGACTCGGTTGTCGGTCGTCAGATAATAGCGACTCGGTCGGAGTCCATTACGGTCCAATACAGCCCCAATGTAGCGCCCATCGGTGAAAGCAATAGAGGCCGGCCCGTCCCACGGCTCCATCAGGCACGATTGGTACTCATAAAACGCGCGTCGTGCCGGATCCATTTCAGTGTGCTTCTGCCAAGCCTCGGGCACCAACATCATGATCGATTCCTGAAGCGTACGTCCGGTCATGAGCAAGAATTCCAAGACATTGTCAAAGTTTCCAGAATCAGAGCCGTGCGGCTCAACTACTGGAAAAACCAGACTCAGTTGTTGCTTGAAGAACGGGGATGACATGACCCCTTCCCGGGCTCGCATCCAATTGACATTTCCCAACAACGTGTTGATTTCACCATTGTGGGCCATGAAACGATTCGGCTGGGCTCGATCCCAACTGGGAAATGTATTGGTTGAAAAACGCGAATGCACCATCGCGAGATGCGTGGTAAAGGTAGGGTCTGCTAAATCCGGGAAATAACAGAGCAACTGTGCTGGTCGTAACATCCCTTTATAAATAATCACTTGAGTCGACAATGAACAAATATAGAAAAAAGCCGCCTGTTCAAGTGACGTATCATCTCGCACGCGGCGAGTGCACTGTTTGCGAATCAGATAAAGTTCGCGCTCAAATGCATTCCCCCTAAGACCTGGCGCGGCAGCTATAAAGAGTTGTTCCACAACCGGCTCTGCTCTACGTGCGGCAGGCCCAATGTCAGCACCGTCCGCATCGGTCGGCACGCTACGCCATCCGATCAACCGCTGACCCTGGTCTTTGACCACGCGCTCAACCACTCGTCGGCAGTGGGCACGTTCAGCATCCTTGGTTGGCATAAACACCATACCAACACCAAATTCACTGGGCAGTGGTAACCTTTCGCCGATTTCTCTCTCCACTACCCGGCAAAGAAACTCATGGGGTAGCGCAGTCAACATACCGGCACCATCGCCCGTATTTTCCTCGCTACCACGAGCGCCACGGTGATCCATGTTAATCAGGACGGTATTCGCATCTTCCACAATCTGATGACTGCGCTTACCCTGAATGTGGGCTACGAAACCGACCCCGCAACTGTCGTGCTCAAACCGAGGATCATAGAGGCCCCGTGGCAGCGCTTGGGCTCCGTCGGTATCTGATAATCGGCGCTCTTTCATCAATGGCTCAATCATTGCTCGATACGCGTTCTGAACCGGGCGCGGCGTCACCTAACCACAGAGTCCCCACACGGGCCTCGTTAAATGAGTCGGAAAGAATACCGGAGGTGTCCAGCAGTGAACCGCGGGTAGGCTGACCCGTTTCAGACGCGAGTCTGGAGAAAAGAGTATATACAGAACTATCGGGATATTAATCAATATGGCCTAAGTTATTGAAATTATAACAATAAAAAGACAGGCATTGGCTCAGACAAGTCACTCGCTCGCTAACCACTGCAATACGATTCCAGCACATCGCGCAACACTTGATCCGGATAATCCGTGACCAACCGAGCACGACCGATGGTTTCGGGCAAAACCAACTGAATTCGACCATTCATCACTTTTTTATCCATCATCATCTGGCGCAGGAAAGCATCAGTAGAAAACCCGCTACCCAGAGAGACCGGAAGATGGGCCCGTGTCAGCAGCTGACCTATACGATGGACCGCCTCGCTACTCATCCAACCCAACTGTCTTGACATGTCGGCGGCCATAACCATTCCTACAGCGACCGCTTCCCCGTGCAACCATTGTCCATAGCCCGCTATGGACTCAATCGCATGACCAAAGGTATGACCCAGATTGAGCAATACCCGCTCACGCGTTTCGCGTTCATCGTCTGCAACAAATCGCGCTTTGTGTCGACAGCTGACCAGGATTACTTCTTCCATCGCGTCCGGCACACCGGACACGACATCGTCAACATGCTGTTCAAGCCACGAGAAAAATTCCCCGTCGCCAATGACGGCGTACTTAACGACTTCAGCAAAGCCAGCCGACAACTCACGCGGATTCAGCGTCGCCAGGGTATCGGTATCGGTAATGACACAGCGAGGCTGATGAAAAGCACCGATCATGTTCTTACCGCGTGGGTGATTGATCGCCGTCTTCCCCCCGACAGCTGAATCCACCTGCGCCAACAGGGTGGTGGGTATTTGAATAAAATCGATTCCACGCTGGTAAGAAGCCGCTGCAAACCCCGCGATATCTCCAACCACACCGCCACCGAGTGCAATCACTGTTGTCTGACGGCTACATGGCTTTTCCAACATTTCGTCATACAACTTATTCAACTGCTCTGAATTCTTTTGTCTTTCTCCATCGGGAAGAGTCGCAATGCTGAGGTCATATTCTGGAAGCGCCGACACGACGCATTCGAGATAAAGCGGTGCAACAACCTCGTTTGTCACCAGCATCACCTCCGACGCTCGAATATGGCGTCGCAACAACTCCGGCTGCTGTAGTAAACCAGCACCAACGTAGATGGGGTAACTTCGTTCACCTAACTCAACAGTCATCACGGCCATGACTTCATGAGCTCCCGCGCTATATGCCGGGCGACCGCCTGCGGGCTTTGCCCGTCGGTAGCGATCACATGATCAGCCTCCCCTCTATAGAAGGGATCACGCTCCGCCATAAGGGACTCAAGAATGGCACGCCTATCGTCTCCCCGATTAAGCAGCGGACGATTCTTGTCATTACGTGTCCGTTCCAATTGCAGATCAACCGAGGCGTGCAGGTAAACCACCGTGCCACTTTTGCGCAGATTGTTTCGATTGCCTACATCTAGGATCACGCCACCACCGGTAGCCAAGACAATCCCACGGCGGCTCGTAAGCTTCTCGATCATCGTTTTTTCTCGAACGCGGAACGCTTCTTCCCCCTCGATATCGAAAATGGTGGCAATGCTAACCCCAGTGTGTTTTTCAATCTCCTGATCGGCATCAACAAACTCTAAGCGCAGTTGGCGCGCAAGAGACTTACCGATGGTAGTCTTACCGACACCCATCGGTCCAATCAGGTAAACATTCTGTTCTGTGCTCATCGTTATAACGTTAGCGCAGGAAGATTGACTACGTGGTTTTTCCTAAGACACGACCCTTGGCCCAGCCGCCACCATCCAGCACACCCACGAGCTAGTTTGATGAGTTAAGAGGCTTGATAATACGGGGGGTCAGAAAAACAAGCAGTTCTGTACGCTTATCATTCACCGTCTTCTGCCTAAACAAACTGCCCAAAATCGGCAAATCGCCCAAAAAGGGTACTTTCTCCACTGATTCAGTTAGCTGGTGATTGTAGATGCCCCCAATGATTACCGTCTCGCCATTATGGAGCAGCACCTGTGTTGTGATCTGATTGGTATTCATATTCTGCGACGTTCCCGCTGCCCAACTGTCCTGGCTAACAAAAACATCTAGTATCACGCGATCGTCCGGAGTGATCTGGGGCGTGACCGTTAAGCCGAGGACCGCTTTCTTAGTCGTTGCGCTCGTTGAACCGGCTGAGGAGGTCATGAACACGCGCTCTTCACCTTGCTCAATCTTAGCCTCTTTCTTGTCGGCGGTGAGCAGAATCGGGTTTGCGATCACCTTGCCTCTATTTTCTGCCTCCAGCGCCGAAATCTCGAGATCAATAAGATTCGCATAATCCGCCCCTGCCTTGGCAAGCGTGAAGGCATAAGCAGCAGGAGTACCGACGGAATCTGCCGGAGACCCCGCGGGTAAGTTGACGGCAAGAGGCCTGGATGCCGCATTCATCCCGGCTGTTCGAATAGCCTCTGTGCCCGTCAACGACCCAGAGCCCATTATCGTACCCAGACCGTAGTGGGTGTTCAGTGTGTTGAAACCGAGTTTGATGCCAATATTACGGCTGAAGCTATCTGTTGCCTGAACGATCCGCGTCTCTATCAAAACCTGCTTTACTGGTTTATCAAGTGCGGAAATCAACTTTCGAATCTCTCGAATCTTGGACGCGGTATCCTGCACGAGGAGCGCATTGGTTCGCTTATCTACCGAAACGCTGCCCCGTTCGGACAAGAGACTGTTGGTCTCCGTTGGCACTTCAGAAACGTTGATACTTCCGCTACCGGTGCTGGAAATACCAGTGTCAACCGCACGGACCGACTTCAGAATATCAGCAATATCTTCCGCTTTAGCATAATTGATCTCGATCAATTCAGAAACCAGCGCCTGCAGTTGTCGCTGGCCATGGGCCGCTTCTAACTTTTTCTGCTCAAAGTCCGTAATTACCTCGCTGGGAGCGATCCAGATCACATCACCACGAACACGCTGGGCCAACCCATTAGTCTGCAGAATAATATCGAGCGCCTGATCCCAGGGCACGTCAATCAGGCGCATCGTCAAATCACCACTAACATCTGGATTGATGACGAAGTTCTTGCCAGACTGACGCTGAAGAATATCCAAGGCACGACGGATCGGGATGCTTTGAAAATCCAGCCTGACGTGTTCTCCCGAATAACCAAACTCATTGACCCCATCCTCACTCTCACTTTCAACAGGCATAGACACATCAAGAGTGAAAGTGTCCCCTACATGGTAAGCCGACTGCTGATATCCGAACTCTGCACTCACCACAATTCGAACATTTGATCCGACATTGAACGCATCGACATAATGGACTGGTGTTGCAAAATCGATTACATCCAGCCGTTTCTCAAGGCCCGGCGCAAGTGATGCGCTGCTAACCTCAAGAACAATTTCACTGTTCTCCTCCCGAACATCAACGCCAGCCACACCCTCGCCAAGCCGCACAATAACTCGCCCGCTACCACCTGACCCACGCCGAAAGTCAATATGCACCACTTCATCGCGGCCATCACCAACCGTTTGACTAGACGACGTTTCTTTCTGTAGTTTGGATTCAACCGACGCACTAACACCAGTGGCCGCCGCGGTCGCGGGTTGCGGCGAGCCAAAACTGACGGTCACAACTCCTGGGGATGACGCTTGAGTAACCGTCGCCGCCCCAAGCAAATTGAATATCACACGGATTCGGTCTTCACTATCGACTGTAACGATATCGTCAAGAACACCTCGCTTGACCGGGATCGACTTGTCAACCTTGCCTAGTCTCACGCCAAAGAAGTCGAGGATAAACCGAGGGGGGCTGACTGTGCGAAACACTTTCGGGTCGCTAGGATTTCCTGAAAATGCCAATTCGACCGACACCTGACCATCGGCCAACGTGCCGTATTGGATTGCATCAAGAATCGGACTGGCCGCTTGCGCAAAAGCGCCACACGCGAAAAAGACAGCTATAGACCAACAAGCGAAATACCTTTGGGTCGCTTTCACAAAATCGAGTTCATCCGGGTTTTTACTCTTCACTCGTGTCATCACCTGTCTATTTGCCCGCCACTCAATCAACCGCAACGCCTGGCAAAGATAAGGTCTCTTCGTTCTGTTGCCAACGCCCACTTACACCAAGCTTTACTTCGTTAATCACCATGATGCCCGTATCCAGATCAATGTCACCGATCTGACCATAATCTTGTCCAACATAGTCCCCCACCTTAACTTGATGCGTCAGCCCAGTGCCCTGCGACAATAGGATACCTCTGGTCTCGCCCAACGCCACCAAGACCCCCACAAACGTCATCGAATCCAGCGGGAACTCTTCCAACGGCTGCCTTTCCCTCGTCAAATCCGGAGCGAGCGGATCCGGACCCAAGTCTTCCCCTTTATCATCCGCCAAGACTACCTGGGTTCTGGTTTCCCACGGGCGGTCGACATTATCACGTGAAAACGGGTCACTTAGCGAACTCGCGCTGTACTGGAACGGTTCGACGTGAGGAATCTTAGGCAAAGGATCGGGCTTCCTTCCAGGCGCTACTTCTTGTTCCCTCTTCAATGCCTCAAGATCAGCCAGGGTTCTTTCCTGAGTGACACTGCCCAATAACTGGCCTAAATCACTCCCCTGACAGGCGGTCAGCAGGAACCCCACACCCCCAAGTAAGAACCAACGCGCAACCAACACAGACCAATGCATTTGACCAGCCATCAGCCTGATTTGTCCTGCTTGGTAGCCTCAGCGCCAACGTATCGGTAGGTCACCAAACTGGCGCTCGTAGTTAACTGACCCGCTGTATCGTCCCCGGTGCGCCGCATCGAAAGATTACGCACGGTCACAATTCGATCCATGGCTGAAATCGTACTGACAAATTCCGCTACCTGATGAAATCCCCCTATCACTTCAATATCGATAGGCACCATGGCATAGACCCCATAGGGCACTTCATCGCGTGGTTGAAACAGCGTGATCGTCAACCCTTGAGAAAGCACTGCATTTGTTATCTCCGTCAGAAGAGAAGCCATCGCCTGGCTATCAGGAAGCGCGTACTCCATCTCAGCAAGCATTTTCTTAACTTGCCCCATCTGCTTTTCATAAGCCGGCAATGAGGCGACCATCGCCGCCTTAGATCTATAAGTTTGCGTTAGAGTCGTTTCTTCCCGTTGCTGAGCAACCAGCACGTTCTGCTGATCCTGCAACACGAAATACCATCCGGCTCCCACGAGCGCGACTGCCGCAACAACCCCCATCAACCAGGTAAACCACGGCGGCCACACCATGGGATCCTGGATATCAATTTCCTGCAGTTCGTCAAGGCTAATCATTATGTTCTAATGCCGCTGCTCTGCTGTTACAACCATGCCTCAACCCATTGCCTTAGGGACAACACACTCGACCCACTGCAATGATCGTATTCTGTGATCACCTATCCAGACTCCGCATTGTTTACTGTCTCAGTCACCAGCAATTCGAAATCCATCAGTGATGATGCATCGCCACTGCCTGACTTGACAGCCTTAATATCCGCTGCATCAAAACTACTGGAGCCCTTCAGGTTATCCATCAGATCACTCACACGCTTATTGGATTCCGCAACTCCGCTTAGAGCAATCAGTCCCTCGTTCTTTCTCATTTCGGTAAAGTACATACCCTCGGGCCGGCGGCGGGCTAATGCATCCAATGCTTTGACTATAGTGACTCGTTCATGCTTGAGTTGCGTGATAATGCCCATACGCGCGAGCACTTCTTTCTTGCTTTCCTTAATGCCCCTGATTTTACCGATCTTTTGATTGGCCTTCTCAATCTCTGTCTCCAAGAAGTCATTGCGCGTTTGTTGATGCTCAATCTGACCAGCCATCCACCACCAGCCCATCGCGACAAGGAAAACTGCGCACCCCGCAATAAAGCCAACCAGCGATAAACGCACTTGTTGCTGCTTACGCCGGCGCTCCTCGCGCCAAGGCAGCAGATTGAGGCCTCTCACCCTGCACCCCGCATTGCCAGTCCGCAAGCCTTAAATAACAATGGTGTCTGACGACCCAGCACTGGACTCTTGCCGCGCGACTCACTGCCTGCAAATGGATTGGCAACAAACGTGTCAAAACCGGTCACCTGCTGAATAACATCTGTGGCACCATCGATTGCAGCGCAGCCACCGGTGAGGAAAATTGCGTCGACCCCTTCGTTACTGCGACTAGAGGAAGAAAAGAACTCAATCGCACGATTGGCTTCTTGCGCCATCGATGCCTTGAACGGCTCCAGTAGATCAGCCACATAGTTTTCTGGCAGATCCAAAGCCAATTTCATGGCCTCCGCTTCTTCATGACTGCTTGCAAACCGCGTTCTGATATTTTCCGTCAGCATGCGTCCACCAAACGCATGGTCACGGCTATACACAATTTTCCCGTCTATGAAGACGTCCAGGTGAGTGGTGGTATCACCATAATCCAACAACCCAATCACTTTGTTCTGGATTGAATCACCAAAGGCCTGTGTCACTAATGAATAAGCGCGCTCTACTGCAAACGAATCCACATCAATGATAACCGGCTGTAACCCTGCGCTAGCCACTACGCCGGCATAATCTTCAACAATTTCTCGCCGACAGGCTGACAAAAGAATTTCAGTTTCATTTGGATCTGCAGCCGATGGTCCCATTACCAGATAATCCATATTCACCTCGTCCAGTGAATAGGGAATATGGTGAACTGCCTCTATCCCAACCTGTTCTTCAAGCTCGCGGTCGTTTAACTCGGCGGGAAGATAGATTGTTCGGGTAACAACGTGAGACGAAGCCACCGCAACTATCGCGTTTTTCCGTTTGCTCCTTGACCGCTTCAGGGCGACCGCCAGTGCTTCGCCCACGGCATCGAGGTTACTGATTGCACGTTCAACGATCGCGTCACGAGGCAATGGTTCGATACCAACATTGGTCGCTTTATAGCCATCTCGGCCGCGGTCCATTTCAAGCACTTTAACGGCAGACGTACTGATATCAACGCCAACAGCACTGTAACGCGGCTGATTAGAGCCAGCGGTGGTAGCACCCTTGTCGGATAATTCTGAACGCGATAGACCGCGCCCTTTTCGAGAAAACAGTGCCACTGGTTTAATTTACCTTGAATATTCCCCGAACTATACCGAAACTTGCGGGCAAACCACACCTTGGAGACAGCGTAACACCTTGTCGACCTGACAATTTTCACCAACCCCGCCTCGAATCACGAAACCGCGGCTAATCAGAACTCGGAAACAGGAAAGATTCATCCCCGCTAGACAGATAGAATACCGATTCAGGCGATACACCGACCAGCCTATCGGCCAGCGCGGTCCGCTCGACACTTGCCGGCACCCTTGAAAAAATTCTTTCGACTAGTCCTGATATCGACAGGCCTCCTAACCCTGGCAGGTGGCATCTCGGGAACGGTTTTGGTCGGGACACTGATGTCTGATTTGCCAGCCATCGAGAGCATTCGCAATATCCGCTTGAAAGTCCCGCTTGAGGTCTACACCATCGATGGTCGTCTGATAGCGCAATTTGGCAATCACAAACGAATCCCAGTGACTATTGATCACGTTCCCCAAACCTTGATCAACGCCATTACTGCTGCTGAGGACGACCGATTTTTTCATCACTACGGGATCGACATGACCGGCGTTGCCCGAGCCCTGATTGCGAACATCCGATCGGGAGACATCAGTCAAGGCGCAAGCACCATCACCATGCAGGTTGCCCGGAACTACTTTCTCTCAAGAGAGAAAACCTATGTTCGTAAGGTCAAAGAGATTCTGTTGGCAATCAAATTAGAACAGAAATTATCCAAGGCAGAAATTCTCGAACTCTACATAAACAAAATCTTTCTTGGCCACCGCGCCTACGGTTTTGCCGCTGCGGCAGCAATCTATTACGACAAGCCCCTAGAACAATTGTCGCTCGGTCAATTGGCTGTACTGGCAGGTCTGCCAAAAGCCCCCTCACGCAATAATCCCGTGACCAATCCTGTGCGTGCACTGAAACGCCGGAACTACGTGTTATACCGAATGTACACGCTCGGCCATATTGACAGAGAAACGTACCAGTCCACTATCAAGAAACCCGTGAATGCAAGCAAATCGCTTCTGGTCACAGAGGTCGATGCTCACCATATTGCTGAAATGGTTCGCTCCAGCTTGGTATCAGAATTTGGACAGGCAGCCTATACCGAGGGCTATCGCGTCTACACGTCCATTGACAGCACCCACCAAGCCGCCGCCACTCGGGCCCTTCGGCACGGGCTTCTGGCGTATGACCGGCGTCACGGTTACCGCGGCCCCGCTAACACCCTGGATACTGCCCGCTTAGTCGACTCATCGTATGTTGCTACGGCACTTGCCAATGCCAACGCGCCGGCACCTCTTATCCCGGCCGTTGTCCTGAATGTAGCACCAGATGCGGTCCGCCTGGCGCTTGCCGATACCAAGAAAGTTGTTCTTGGACCAAGTTCATGGCGCTGGACAAAGAAATCAATTGATGCGGTGGTGAACCCAGGTGATCTGATCTATGTTATTCATAGCTTAAACGGTCTGCTGCTGGCGCAACTACCAGAAATCGACGGTGCACTGGTCTCCCTCAACCCGCACGATGGTGCCGTACTTGCGTTAGTCGGAGGGTTTGATTTCGCACGGAATAAACTGAATCACGTAACGCAAGCTCTGCGACAACCTGGTTCCAACATAAAGCCATTCATTTATTCTGCCGCGTTAGATAATGGCTTTTCAGCCGCCTCCATGGTCAGTGCTGCCCCAATCGTTATTAAAGACACATTAGGAAACACCTGGAAACCCGAGAATTACAACAAGAAATTCTTTGGTCCTACTCGACTCCGACGCGCGCTCAGTCTGTCACTGAATCTGGTGTCTGTACGCCTCACACGTTCGCTTGGAATCCCCCTGGTGACAGATCATCTGGAACGTTTCGGGTTCTCTCGGGATCGACTGTCAACGGGATTGTCGCTCGCACTAGGCTCCGCGAGCACCACACCGATGGAAATCGCACGAGGCTATGCAGTCTTCGCTAACGGCGGCTACTTAATAGAGCCCTACTTTATTGCTCGCATTGAAAACCGTGATGGACGGATAGTGCGTTACGCAAATCACACCATACTCTGTCCTGCCTGTCGGCCAAATCAGTCGCCATCAGTCCAAATCGGATCCGGGATAATTCGCGACCGGCGCTACGCGAGACGCGCAATCTCACCTGAGAATGCATACTTGATGACTAGTCTAATGAACGAAGTCATGACCACCGGCACGGGTCGTAAGTCACTGTCGTTAGGACGTACGGATCTGTCGGGTAAGACCGGCACCACCAACAACTTTCGCGATGCCTGGTTTACTGGATTTAATCGTGACATCACAGCCAGTGTTTGGGTTGGCTTCGACCAACCGAAAGAACTTGGACGACGTGAGTCAGGAAGCCGTGCGGCATTACCAATCTGGATCGACTACATGACGATCGCGTTGAAGGACAAACCAGTACATCCGGCAACCATTCCAGAAAACATCGTTGTGGTACGGATTAACCGCCACTCAGGCCAAGTCACCGACCAAACCGATCCCGATGGCATAGACGAATACTTCGTGATGGGCAGCGAACCCCAGGCCCAGTTGTCTGTCGGCACACCGACCACTCGAAAGTCCCGCGATGATACCGAAAGCAACGTGGAGAAACTTTTCTGAGAATTCCTGTGCAATAAACACCCAGACACAGGATTAAGTTGGCCTGCCTGCTTTGGATTCGCCCGACTTCTTACCTATCACTTTTTTCTTTCGCGTCGAGATATTGGTTTTCTTCTTCAATGTTTTCCTGCTTTTTTCTTTGACCTCCACCTTCCATTGGCCTTCACGATAAAACGCTTTCCAGCCCGAGGCCTTCTTTCCAATCTCAGTCAACACATACTGTTCTTTCGTTTTTCGACTAAAACGGATCTGTGCCTTGTTTCCGTCAGGATCCGTAATGGGTGCCGTAGCCAGGAATTGATACTTGGGATCAAGTTGATCCTTAACACTGAGAATTTCTTCGACCAATGGCGCCCGTGTTTCCCGATTCTTGGGGAACTGGCTGGCCGCCAAGAAGATGCCAGACGCACCATCCCGTAAAAGATAAAAATCATCCACCCTCTCACATTGCAAATGGGGCATCGGGATAGGATCCGCCTTGGGGGGCGCTGCCTCGCCGTTTCGTAGCAATTTCCGCGTATTCTTGCATTCGTCTTTGGTACAACCAAAATACTTTCCGAAACGTCCGCTCTTTAACTGCATGTCTGACCCGCACTTGTCACATTCCACGATCGGTCCGTCGTAACCTTTTAGTCGGAATTTTCCCAACTCGATTTCATAGCCGAAACAGTCTGGATTGTCACCACAGATATGCATCTTTCTTTTTTCATCAATTAAATAACTCTCCATCGCACTACGACAAACAGAACAACGGCGTTTGCTAACCAACAGCCTAGTCTGCGCTTCTTCATCCAGAGCAGAATCTTCTATCTCTTCGCCAGGCACGAGGTTTAAGGTTTTCGTGCAACGTTCTTTGGGTGTCAGCCCATACCCTGAGCAACCCAGAAAAACCCCGGTGGCCCCATTACGAATTTGCATATAACGCCCACAACTCTGGCACTCAATATCTGTATTGGTCGGCGAGTTGGTCCGCATTCCACCTGTGGCAGTTTTGCCTTCCCCGTCTCCAGTTGCCGCCTCCAATTTTCGCCTAAAATCGGAATAAAATTCATTCAGAACCACCTTCCAATCCTTGCCACCGCTAGCAATTTGATCCAACGTCTCTTCCATATCGGCCGTGAAACCGTAGTCCATTAGGTGACTAAAATTCTCATACAGACGGTCCGTCACGATTTCACCAATTTTCTCAGCGAAAAACCGTCGATTGTTGATCGTGGCATAACCGCGGTCCTGGATCGTAGAGATAATCGATGCATAGGTAGAAGGTCTGCCGATACCCCGTTTCTCAAGCTCTTTTACCAGGCTTGCTTCGGTATATCTTGCTGGTGGCTTAGTGAAATTCTGATTAGGGACAAGTTCTTGCAACGACAGTAGCTGCCCCACTTCTAAGTCAGGCAGTTCCACATTGTCCTGCTTACCTGCCGGTGGCAAAGCACGCGTATACCCATCAAACACAAGAATTCGTCCCTTGGCCCTCAGTTCAAACTCACCGCACATCACCGTTAATGTGGAACTTAAAGACTGTGCATCTGTCATCTGGCAAGCCAGGAAATAGTCCCGAATTAGATCGTAAAGACGCTGTTGGTCCCGCTCTACCAAAATGGTGGAGCCTCGCTGATACGCCTCCGTTGGGCGAATTGCCTCATGAGCCTCCTGAGCGCCTTCCTTACTGGCGTAGACAATTGGCTGAGCCGGCAAGTATTTCTTGCCATAAACCTTGTCAATCAAACTACGGCAATTCACCACCGCATCAATACTCAAGTTAGTGGAATCTGTGCGCATGTAGGTGATAAATCCGGCTTCGTACAGGCGCTGGGCCAGTGTCATGGTTTTTTTCACAGAAAACCCAAGTCGCGTGCTCGCCGCCTGCTGTAACGTAGAAGTAATTAGGGGGGCATTGGGCCTGGACTTGGTCGATTTGTCTTGGCGCGCGGTGACCGCGTACGCGTGTTGCTGCAACGGGGCCAGAGCAGCGTCTGCCTGCTCCTTACTGGTGGGTCGGAAGTTTTTTCCGTGATCCTTCGTCACTTGCAGGCGCAGTTCCGCCTTGCCTACTGTGGTATCCGCGAAAATTTCCCAATATTCTTCAGGAACAAAGACACGCACCTCGCGTTCGCGCTCCACCAACAAACGAACAGCTACCGACTGCACCCTGCCGGCCGATAGGCCGCGTGCGATTTTCGCCCACAGTAAAGGAGAAAGCATGAATCCCACCACACGATCCAGAAACCGACGTGTCTGCTGTGCTTCGACCTTGTGCTGATTCAAAGCACCCGGCTCTTCAAAAGCCCGCTCAATCGCCTGCTTGGTAATTTCGTTAAAAACAACCCGGTGATAACGACTTTCATCACCACCAATAACTTCTTTGAGATGCCACGCGATCGCTTCCCCTTCACGATCTAGGTCTGTGGCAAGATAGATCGCGTCCGCGTTCATCGCGAGTTTTTGAAGTTCTGCTACCACCTTGGTTTTATCCGGCAAAATTTGGTAACTCGCGCACCAGTCATTTTCGGGATCTATACCCATACTTTTAACAAGATTGGTATGGGCTTTTTCCTTCTTGTATTTTGCTTTGACATCTGGCGCCATTTTGCGTGTTTTAGCCGCCTGTTTCGCCCTCTCTTTTTGATCAACCTTTTTTCTTGAGCCACTAACCGGTAAATCCCGCACATGACCGACACTTGACTTGACAATAAAGTCTCGGCCCAGATATCTGTTGATGGTTTTCGCCTTGGCCGGCGACTCGACAATCACTAATGACTTACCCATAAATCTCAATCCGACTCCCAACGGGCCAGGTTCTAACGGGCTCGTTCGCGGCCCATCGTGTGAATAAAACGATTACTTCCATTTGCACCTTCATGCATCGATCCCATGCTATTGCATTAGATAAGACGGGCAAGCATCATAATTCAACCGGTCAACAGCATTAATGAAACCACATTTCACACGTCATCATGACTCTGTGACGCAACAACTTTTCTGATAAAGCCCCCGCCTGCACGAGTGACTACACCCTCTAGTTCCATTGTTATCAGCATGGATGAAACCTCTGCAACCGTCAATCCAGTACGATCCATCAGTTGATTTACTGGGGTCGGAACCTCTCCAATGGCAGCCAGTAACTCCATAGGTTGCAAACTCAACTCAGTTGTCATGGCTTTTCTTCCGACCACCCGGGGAAGAATCAGGGAGAGTTCCTCAGTGATATCAGACACGCTTTCTACCAGTCGTGCACCGTCTCGAATCAGCGCATTGGGTCCCCGCGACAATGGAGAGAAAACCGGGCCCGGCACTGCAAAAACCTCCCTACCCTGCTCTGCAGCATTTCTCGCCGTAATCAAACTTCCGCTTCGACGACCTGCTTCGACTACCACCGTGCCCAAAGTCAGTCCACTGATAAGCCGGTTACGTCTCGGGAAGTGATGTGCCCTAACTCCCGTGCCGATACAAAATTCAGACACCAAGCCGCCAGTTGTCTTGATCTGATCAGCCAAAGTGCGGTTCTGTCGGGGGTAAACGATGTCCAACCCCGTCCCGCACACCGCGATGGTCATGCCGCCCGCCGCCATAGCGCCTTTATGGGCGGCACTGTCGATTCCGAGTGCCAGCCCGCTGACAACAACGATACCGTGTTCGGCAAGGCCATGAGCGAGGTGGAATGCGAACTCTTCTCCAGCAGCGGTTGGGTTACGACTGCCAACAACTGCGACCGCTGGCCGCAGCCAGTCGCTCACTTGGCCTTCAACATATAACCGTAGCGGGGGATCTGGAATCTGGCTGAGAAGAAAGGGGTATGACGCTTCGTTAAGCCCAACAATCGAACGGTCTCGCCCGTTCAACCAAACATTGTCGCGTTCGACTGATTGCAACGTTAACGCGCGATGTGAGGACCGACTCGAAGGGCTTCGAAAACAACTGTCCACAGCGAGTCGTGGTGGCCCATGGACCGAACGCCATGAACGAACCGTTGCAGGGTCGTCTCAGGCATCGGGGCGACGAACGTAATCGTATATCTGCGCCGGCTGGCGACATTCCAAAATCAATCCATGGCTAAACTTGTCGTACACCCGATATGCCATCACATAACCAATCGGTTCGCCAGGCGTGGTCACTAACTTGCCCGTCGTCGGGTCAGTCACCAACTGTCCTGGGCGCCAAATCTCTAGCACATCTCCCTCGCGCAACCTGTCTCGTTTACCCAATGACAGCATGACTGTATCAAGTCTGGAGAATTCCCCGAGGCTCGTAGTCGGGCTCACAATCCGGCCGGTAACATCCTGTATTGGCCGACGCAGAGTGAAATGCGATAACTTGTTCTGCTCGGCATTGGTGGCTACCAGCAAGTCACCGCGAGAGACTTCCCGATGCGATGTAACCAGTTCCAATGTTGTCATCAAACCCTCAGACACTAATCGGGCCGTACCCAAATCGATTGTCTGACGGCCTAGCGTTTCGCCAGTGTCTGGGTCAATAACAGATTCGGCCATTCGAAACACTCGATAAAGTCCGGTTGCAGAAGTCGGTAGTCCGGCGGCAAAAAACCTATCGTGCTTGCCGAGCATGACGTTGCCCCTAATACCTGCCACCACCTGACCAGCCTGACCGAGCTCGGCTGGATCCATAATCATTGGCCCTTCTAGAAAAGGACGAACAGTATCCGGCGCAATGGTCGGCACAGGCTGCGCAGTCGTTATCACCCGCACCCTGGGACTACGCTTTTCAACCTTTAGCACTTTAATCCGAGGTCCGTTTTTCCCTGCACTGATAATCAGAACATCTCCCGGATAAAGCGCATCACCCTCCTGCCACACCTCAACCCATTGCCATGGTCGGCGCAAAAACTGGGACGCGATATCCCACAAGGTGTCGCCCTCGCGCACTGTATAACTCCGCGGGAATCCCTCAGTCAGGTCGACGGAGATTCGGCTCTCTGCGCAAGCGGTGCTGAACAACACAAACACCGAGATGACCGAAACCACTGCCCGCCACACACGTTGGCCGAATCGAACGTTGCCGCTAAAATGGTTCGATCTGATCGTTGCGTTCAATGTCGATATCTTCATAAGTGATCCGCTACACTACGGGTTATCGGAACTAAGGTCACTAATGACCAGCTTTGCCGCCATTGTATGGGCGCAGGCGGATTGATTCCAAGTGATCTTTGTCACAGATTGAACGCAACTGCAGACCAAAGCCGATTTCCCTATGCCCCTGCTAGACATCTTGCTCTATCCCGACCCACGCCTGCGGAAACAGGCAAAGCCTGTAAAACAGGTAACCGAGGATATTCGGCAACTCATCGATGACATGGCAGAAACCATGTATGCCGCGCTAGGAATCGGCCTCGCCGCGACCCAGGTCAACGTTCACCAACGCATCCTCGTGATCGATACATCCGAAGAACGAAACGATCTTAGGGTATTCATCAACCCGATCATCGACTCCGGCCAAGGAGAAACTGAAACAGAGGAAGGTTGCCTTTCTCTGCCCGGCATCCGTACTCCAGTGATGCGGTTAGAAAGTATTACGCTTAGTGCAAAGGATCGACTCGGTGAAGATTTCACGCTAGTGGCTGACGGGCTTCTGGCAATCTGTATCCAGCACGAGATCGACCATCTGAATGGCAAGGTGATGGTCGACTACCTTTCGCGACTGAAACACGACCGCATTCGAAAACACTTGCTGAAGGAACAACACGAACAAACCGTGCGCCATGCGGGCGCCTCTACAATATAGCCCTGCACATATCCAACGAACCGTTTCGGAGCGATTAGCCTTGCGCGTCGTATTTGCCGGTACACCCTCTTTCGCGGTGCCCGCGCTGCAAGCTCTTATGCGTTCGAGTGTCGAGCTGGTGGCAGTCTACACTCAGCCCGATCGACCAGCTGGCCGTGGCCGACGAATCTCGAAGAGCCCCGTTAAACTAGCCGCTAGGGCCAGCGGCTTACCACTTCGCCAACCGCTACGACTGGACGATGATCTGGACTTTCTGAGGTCACTGGCACCAGACTTATTTGCAGTCGTAGCTTACGGCCAGATCTTATCCGCTGAAATCCTTAACCTGCCTCGACTTGGATGCATCAACATTCATGCCTCGCTGCTACCGCGCTGGCGAGGTGCCGCACCCATACAACGAGCTATCGAGGCCGGAGACCGCATCAGCGGCATCACGCTGATGCGTATGGATCAAGGCCTCGATACCGGTGATGTACTGCGACAGATAGAAACTCCTATCTCCGATATCGATTCAGCCGCAACGCTGGGGACACGCCTGGCAGATCTTGGTGCTGACGCGCTGGCGCAACTACTGGTAGCGCCTGAAGCTCATATCGGGCAGGCGATTCCGCAAAATCCGTTACAAGCCTCTTACGCCGCCAAACTCACCAAGGAGGAATCATGGCTCGACTGGACCCAAACAGCGGTAACACTGGAACGACAAATTCGAGCCTATTTTCCAATACCCCTCGCCCGATCCATTCTGTTAGACCAGCTCGTTATCGTTCATAGCGCAACACTGGGTTCCAACACGCTTAGTGCCGCCCCGGGGACCATCATTGGACTCTCTCAGGAAGGAATACAGGTACAGACGATTGATGGAACCATCAATCTGTCTACCCTCCAACTCGCAGGGCGTAAGCCTGTGTCAGCAAAATCGTTTGTAAACGGGTTTTCAGTACGGCCCGGACAACGCTTTTCTGCTCCCAAGGCCTTCTATGCCAAGCGCTGAAGTCTGTGCCACAGCAGCTTGTGCGATTGACCGTGTCACACGACAAGGTCAGTCACTGGCAAAAGCAATCCAAGAGCCACTTGCCAAGCTCGAATCCACTCGACACGCTGAAACCAGAGAACTTGTCTGGGGAACGGTGCGCTGGTACTTCCGTTATCAACCGTTAATTAATCAACTTTTATATCGACCTCTACACAAGAATGACCGCGTACTCGAAGCGTTACTATTGTGTGCGTGTTATCAGTATGAGTTTCTTTCTGCTCCAGATTTCGCCGTTACCTCAAGTAGTGTCGATGCGTGCACTCACCTGAAACGACCGTCGTATCGATCGTTGGTCAATGCGGTACTCCGAAAACACCTACGCCAAGGAGGACATAAACGCCTCGACCAAAACGGATATGCCGCCACGCCGCACTGGCTGCTTAACGAATTTCGCCAAAGTTGGCCAGACGAGTGGCAACAGATCGCGACTGAAAGCAATCAACGCCCGCCGCAAACACTGCGAGTCAATCATCGACAACTTACTAGGGGCGCCTACATCACCCAGTTATGCCGGAAGGGCATTCCGGTTTCCATCTCACCACTCAGTTCGTCGGCGCTCACGTTACATCGACCTCGCCCGGTCCATCAGATTCCAGGCTTTTCTGAAGGGGTTGTATCAATCCAGGACGCCGCAGCGCAACTCGTGCCTTGGTTTCTTGGCCCCGTGACAGGGCAACGCGTTCTTGATGCCTGTGCCGCGCCGGGGAGTAAAGCGTGCCACCTGCTGGAATCAGAACCCAACATGGCCGCTTTGTGGGCAATTGATCTGCCCGAACGAATTCCCCTAATCGAGCAAAATTTCAGACGCCTAGGCGTTGAGGCAGTACTGCTCGCAGGTGATGCGTCACAACCCAATGCCTGGTGGGACGGAGAACGGTTCGACGCCATCCTGGTTGATGCGCCTTGCAGCGGCGCCGGCGTTATCCGTAGGCACCCCGATATTCGCCTCCACCGCAGACCAGAGGATTTGTCCGCGAGTGTGGCTACACAAATCAAACTTCTATCGGCGCTGTGGACACTTCTGAAACCGGGCGGACGATTGCTCTACGTCACGTGCTCAGTACTCGAACAAGAAAATGACAGGGTCGTCGACAGTTTTCTGACAAATCACGTCGATGCACAAACCAAGAAGATACAAAGTGCCTGGGGACGCTCGACACGGCACGGTTGGCAGCTGCTTCCCGGTGACGGTGGGGGGGATGGTTTCTATTTCGCTCGACTTGAACGACGACCCGATCAGCAACAGCACGCAATCACCTCAACAGGTTTATAATACTGCGATACTGCAAGGCAGGAGCGCTATCGTCTGCTAACCCGTGCTCTGACAAGTCGCAAATCACCGCGCGTACTTACGTTGCTTTTATTCGCGGTCACCGTGTTGCTGGCATCAACCATAACCACTGCAGATTTCAAAATCGTGAGCGGCGGTGCACAGATAACGGATCAATATCTCAGTAGTCATGCCAAGTTAGATTTATCACTAGATCCGCGATCTGCCACAGCGATTGTTAATGGCATTCCCATCACCATCTGTGTCGACCTTGAGCTGGTGCAAAACAAACTCTGGCCATGGTCAACAACATTGCTGGAATGGCGCTACCCTGTGAAACTTGGCTATCACCCACTGTCCCGTCGATTTACTGTCACAGACCAAAGAAAAAAATCCACTGCGGTTTTCCAGACACTGGGCGAAGCACTCCGACAACTGGATCGATTTAGCGCAATCGAAGCCTTGCCTGCCGGGATGGCGAGAAAAAAGAATCTCGTCGTGCGGATACGCGCGCGCATTGACACGGAATCCTTACCAGCTCCGTTACGGCTCATGTCAGCATTGTTGCCACCATGGAATCAACAAAGCCAATGGCGCGAATGGCCCGTCCAATAATGAACTTTCGTCGCGCGCTCCGACCAGGCCCAGCAATTGGGCTGTCTATCATTTTTCTCGCGGCGTCACTGCTTCTCACGCCGGCTGTCGAGAACAAGGGGCTTCTCGGTGACTTTTACGGAGGCTTGGTTGCGCTGAATGTCATCGGCATCGTCATCATGACGACCCTGACCACCATCAATGTCTATCGCTTGATTCGCCAGTTCAGGGCGCAGGTACTGGGCGCCAGATTGGCGCTCCGTTTCGTCGTCATCTTTGCGCTTCTCGCCATCATCCCATTATCGATCGTCTACTATTTTTCCGTTTATTTCCTCAGTCGTGGTGTGGACAGTTGGTTCGATGTGCGCATCGAACAGGCACTCGACGATGCACTGTTGCTGGGACAGACGTCACTCGAAGCGACCAAAACTGACGTAGTCATCCGCTTGCACCGGGATGCGGCACAAGTTTCACAAACGACTTCACCCTTCGGCGTAATCAAGTTATTGGAGGAGCTGCGAGGGGAAGGCGATTTCTCCGAGATGAGCCTGCACAGCCTGTCCGGCCGAGTGATTGCTTCAAGTAGTGGTGATGCGATTTCGCTGACCCCTTCCGCACCTGACGATACAGTCTTTGCACGTATTCGCCAGCGTAAAACTTATGCACAGTTCGAGCCACTATTTGACGGAGGACTACAACTACGGATTGCAGTGCCCGTCATCAGCGACCGCATGGGGGACCCAGTGCGACTGCTTCAAGGACTCTATCCTCTTCCACTGCGGTACTCGCGGTTGGGTGAGAGCGTTCAAGCCGCGTCAGACGAATACAACCGCCTCAAGTTTCTGCGTCAACCGTTAAAACTGAATTTTGTCATCACATTAACCCTGGTCACTTTAATGACCACTTTGATTGCACTGTGGTTAGCTATTTATTCAACTCGAAGACTAGTAGCACCGTTGCGCGAACTGGCCGAAGGAACCCGTGCGGTAGCGAGCGGCGACTACCTGAAACAGTTGCCTGTGCACAGTACCGACGAACTCGGCGTACTGGTCAGTTCCTTCAATCAGATGACCAACCAAATCCGTCTTGCGCAAGAGGCGACAGCTAACAGCCAACAGCAGACAGAAGCCCAGCGTACTTATCTTGAGACAGTACTCACTCACCTTTCCTCTGGTGTACTGTCGCTGGCCAAAGACGGTACGCTGCGCACTCACAACACCATTGCCGAAAAGATTCTTGCCGTTGATCTGACCGCTTTCGAACAACGTCCAATTACCACGCTAGGAGACACACACAGTCAACTGACTCCCCTGTCCTCAGCAATTACACGCCACACCCAACATAATGACCAGGACTGGCAGGATCAAATCGTCCTCGCTTCGCCGTATGGACGCCAGACCCTTATCTGTCGAGGCACTCGGTTGCCCGAAACCACCGACACTCTGTCGGGTTATGTCATCGTATTTGACGATGTCAGCGCACTGATTCGGGCACAACGTGACGCAGCCTGGGGCGAAGTCGCCCGCCGACTGGCCCATGAAATTAAGAACCCACTCACACCCATCCAACTATCAGCCGAACGTATTCGGGCCAAATATCTAAAACACCTAACTGGTGACGATCAGGCAACGCTGGACCGAGCCACCCGCACTATTGTTGCCCAAGTGGACTTGATGAAATCGTTGGTCGACGCGTTTTCACACTATGCTCAACCTATGCAATTGAAACCTGTTACCACAGAGCTGAATCGATTACTACAAGACATCATTGAATTGCATCGGCAGAACAAAAAGATCAACACATTTGAGTTGGATCTCGACGACACCCTGCCCTTGGTTCGTATCGACCCGGCAGGCATACGACAAGTCCTTAATAACCTAGTGATCAATGCGGCCGATGCAATGGCCGGTATGCCCAGTGGTCGATTGACGTTGCGGACTCACCAAGCGACCGGATTCAAGGACCGCTCTGTGGCCCTGGAAGTGCGAGATACCGGGCCTGGTTTCCCACAGGAACTACTGGGGAGCATTTTCGACCCCTATGTCACGACGAAAACAAAAGGCGCAGGCCTTGGACTCGCAATTGCACGGCGGATTATAGAAGAACAAGGAGGGTCGATTCGGGCCGAAAATGATCCCGCCGGCGGTGCTCTCGTTATAATCCAACTGCCGGTAAGCTTAGATACGAAACCCACCGGACCTCTGGAGGGGATCACAAACACCGCCTCATCCCATTGAAGATCACTTGAGCGCAAAACACATACTTGTCGTTGACGATGAGCCCGACATCCGCCAGGTTGTGGCTGATATTCTCGATGACGAAGGTTATCGGGTCACCGTCGCGGGTAATGCAGTGCAGGCCGAGGCGGCATACAACACAGGCCAACCCGATCTGGTACTCCTTGACATCTGGATGCCCGACGTCGATGGCATCACACTACTCCAGCGTTGGGCCGACCATGGGGTCTTACCACCGGTCATCATGATGTCCGGCCACGGCACGGTCGATTCGGCAGTCGAGGCCCTGCACTCTGGGGCGGAAGATTTCCTGGAAAAACCATTGTCCACCGCCCGGTTGCTGGTAACGATAAAAAAAGCCCTAGAAACGCGTCAATTGAAGACCGAAAACTCCCTGTTACGAGACCAATCCGGATTCAACAGCACGCTGGTGGGTCACAGTCCACTGATCCGTACGCTGCGGGACGATATCCAACGCGTGGCACCAACCCTGAGTTGGATCGTGGTTAGCGGCGAAGCCGGCGCTGGAAAAGCCGTGACCAGTCGAGCCATTCATCAAAACAGCACACGTAGTTCCGGCCCCTACGTTGAGGCCAACCTAGCAGCGATTCCATCCGAGAACATTGCCACCGAACTATTCGGTCGTGAAACCGGCAACGGACTAACGCCTGGACATTTCGAAAAGGCAAACGGCGGAACCCTCGTTCTAGACGAAGTCGGCGATCTTGACCTGACTCTTCAAGGCACTCTAGTCAGCGCTTTAGAGGAAAATCATTTTTTCCGACTCGGTGGAAAAGACCGGGTAGAGATGGATCTCCGCATCATAGCCACGACCCATCACGACCTTGAAGCCAAGGCCCGAAACGGCACTTTCCGAAAAGATCTTTATTACCGCCTAAACGCCGTCCCGATAACGGTTGCCCCGTTGCGGGAACACCTGGAAGACGTACCTGATCTCGTCGACTTTTTCGTTCACTCCATTATCGCTCAATGGCAACTACCCTTTCGACGATTTTCAACAGCGGCACTTAATCATCTTCGGAATCAGCACTGGCCCGGCAATGTCCGCGAACTTCGAAACATCGTCCAACGACTGCTGATCAGCGCCAATAAAGGGGATATTGAACTGGCCGAACTCAGGTTTTCCCTCGGCGACACAGATGCGGATAAGGGAACGGTAGCGCGCTGGCGGGACGTTGGTCTTGACCAACCGCTACGAGAAGCTCGAGAGGCTTTTGAACAAGCCTATTTCCGTCACCATCTGGATGCCGCTGGTGGCAGCATTTCGGAACTGGCCCGTCGATCTGGGATGGAACGAACCCACCTGTATCGAAAACTCAAGGGACTCGGTATCGATCCACGTGCCCCACGAACACTCACCGAAAATATCTGAACCCGCTTATCCAGAACGACACGAGTCAATAATCGTATGAAAATCGTTATTCTCGGCGCTGGCCACGTTGGCACATCGATGGCTGAAATCTTGTCACTCGAAGCCAACGATGTCACGCTGATTGATCGCAACGCAAATCAATTAGAGGGCCTGCAGGACCAACTCGATATCCGCACGATCGTCGGAAACGGCCCTCATCCCGGCATCCTCGAGCAGGCGGGCATTGAAGATGCAGACCTGCTCCTGGCCGTCACGGATCAGGACGAGGTCAATATGGCAGCCTGCCAGATTGCTTACTCCCTCTACAGAACACCCAAGAAAATTGCTCGCATTCGTGCGACTGAATATCTCACACATCCCGAGATCTTCTGTAACGAATCTATTCCGATTGATTTCATTATCAGTCCTGAGCAGATCATTACACAGCAGATTCTGGCCTTGATCGAAAACCCTGGTGCACTGCAAGTAGTTGAATTCGCCGGCGGACGAATTCAACTGGTCGGAGTCCGTGCCTACTTTGGTGGCCCGCTGGTTGGCCACGAACTGCGGGATCTGCGTAAACACCTGCCGATGATTAATACCCGAGTCGCCGCAGTGTACCGGCGTGATCGTCCCATCATTCCACTGGGCGAGACGATCATTGAACCTGATGATGAGGTCTTCTTTATCGCAGCCAAAGCCCATATTCGCGAAGTCATGAGCGAGTTACGCAGTGTCGAAACCCCGGGCCGCCGGGTAATTCTCGCCGGCGCTGGCAATATCGGACTGCGTCTCGCCCGCACGCTAGAAGACAACGGTTATCGAGTCAAGCTCATCGAGCGCAACCCCGACCGGGTTCGGGAGGTCGCTAATCTTCTGGAAAACACTGTCGTGCTGCACGGCGATGCCGCTGACCGGGAACTTCTCTGGCAGGAGAACATTGACCAGACAGAAGTCTTCTGTGCATTAACCAATGCGGATGAAGCCAATATTTTGTCGGGTATGCTGGCGAAACGCCTGGGTGCAAAACACGCTATTGCGCTAGTGAGCCGATCCGCCTATGTTGACTTGATTGAGAGTAGCGTCCTGGATGTTGTGATCTCCCCGCAACTGGCGACCGTTGGGGCGCTGCTTACCCATATTCGACGAGGCGACATGGCTGCGATCCACTCCCTGCGACGAGGTGCAGCCGAAGCGATCGAGGCCGTCGCCCATGGTGACCCGGCAACATCCCAGGTGGTGGGTCGCCGCATAGACGAGATTTCGTTGCCACCGGGAACCACGCTGAGCGCCCTCGTGCGTGGAGACGATGTCATTATCGCTAAGGGAAGTACCGTGATCGAAGCAGAAGATCATGTCATTATTTTTGTGATCGACAAACAACGCATTCCCGAAGTGGAACGCTTGTTTCAGGTCGCTGCAACCTTTATCTAATACCAAGGATCTTGTCTGCGTGCGCCTCCAGGTCATCCTAAATATTCTTGGGATTCTGTTAGCCCTCTTCAGCACCAGCCTTCTGCCACCATTGGCGTTGTCGCTTATCTATTCAGACAACACCACCACCGCATTCCTAGTAGCCTATCTTGTCACCCTTACTACGGGGATCGCTTGTTACCTGCCAACGCGACGTCAGGGGCGCGACCTCAGGCTGCGCGATGGTTTTCTAATCGTGGTCCTGTTCTGGACGGTGCTGGCAAGCTTCGGCGCACTGCCACTGTTTCTGTCCAACAATCCGGCAATGGGCCTGACCGATGCGTTTTTCGAATCTATGTCAGGACTCACCACTACGGGCGCCACAGTCCTTGTAGGTATCGATGACCTTCCGATCTCGATTCGCTACTATCGCCAGCAACTCCAATGGTTAGGAGGCATGGGCATCGTCGTACTGGCGGTCGCCGTCATGCCCATGCTTGGCATTGGCGGCATGCAACTTTATCGGGCTGAAACACCAGGCCCAATAAAGAATTCCAAACTAACACCGCGCATTACTGAAACGGCTAAGGCCCTATGGTATATCTACCTGGGACTCACGGTTGCCTGTGCAATAGGTTACTGGCTGGCTGGTATGACCGTATTTGATGCTATCGGTCACAGTTTCTCCACCGTCGCTATTGGCGGATTTTCAACGCATGATGCCAGCATCGGCTTCTTCAACAGTCCCTTAATTGCTGCCATTGCTTCTCTCTTCATGATCGCGGCCGGAATGAATTTCGCGTTGCATTTCGTTGCCCTCAGACAGCGTAACTTCCTTGTTTACCTGCAAGATACTGAGGTGCGCGTTTTCCTTGGGTTTCTTCTTTTAGTCACAGTACTCACCTGTGGCGTACTGTGGTCGACGAATACTTTTAGTGACGCCACCACCACCCTCTGGCATGGGGTCTTCCAGGTGATTTCGATCGGAACCACCACCGGCTTCACCACCTCTGGATTTCATTGGTGGCCTTCTTTACTGCCTGTATTGCTGATCATGATGAGCGGCATCGGCGGATGCGCGGGTTCCACCGCTGGAGGTGTCAAAGTGATTCGTATGATTTTGCTCTACAAACAGGGGCGAAGAGAGATTAACCAATTGATTCACCCCAGTGCCTTTTTTCCCATCAAACTCGGCGGCAAACCCGTACCGGACAATGTCATCAATGCGATCTGGGGGTTTTTTGCGCTCTACATCTTTAGTTACCTAGTACTGTCACTGGCGATGACCGCAACTGGCGCTGATCCATTAACCGCATTCTCAGCTGTCACAGCCTGTCTAAACAATCTAGGTCCAGGACTTGGCGCTGTGGCCAAGAACTATGCCGCAATCGATCCAGCGGGCAAGTGGATTCTCAGCGGCGCGATGTTGATGGGTCGACTTGAACTGTTCACGCTGCTGGTCCTACTAACGCCAGCCTTCTGGCGAAGTTAAGCGGCCCCCAGAACCTGCTTCACCACGGCAGCAACCTTGCTCACATCGATACGCGCCATGCATTGGTTTGAACAATGGCGACGCCGGTAACATCGATCACACCCCTGTTCAGGCCGTATCACGATCGATTCAGAGCTGAGTGGGCCCACCCGTCGTTCGTCGGTGGGTGCAAACAGTGCAACCACTGGCACCCTGCAAGCCACCGCTACATGCATTGGAAAACTATCGCCGCAAATCACCACAGCCGCGCGCCCCATCAATTCGGCCAACTGCAATAACGATAATTGGCCCGCCAGGTTCACTACTTGTTGAGTAGCCAGCCCCGTTAGATGGGTCGCAATCACGCTCCGCTCCGCCTCGGTACCCGTCACCACCACCGCGCAGTCAGCGGGCAGCGCATCGCACAGTTCTCGATAACGTTGCAGGGCCCAGTCTTTGGTTGGCCAGCGACTCACAGGAGACAAGACCACCAGCCGTTTGTTAGTGATGCCGGCTCGGGCTAACTGATCATTCACAAATTCGACTTCTTTCTCAGATAAGTGTATTTCCATCTGTGAGTCGGCACGGGGAAAGCCAGCCACCTCCAAGACACCGTCAAGCTCTCGAAGCGCATGGAGTTCAGGCTGGTGGAAACGCGTTGCAAACCACCAACGCCCCTTCACGACTCGACGCCTTGCACGTGCTCCCCATAGAAACAACACCGTCTTCCAGCGACCTTGCAAATCGATGGCCAAATCGTAATTCCGTTGCCTCACTTTAGCCATGGTCTCTAAACCATGGCGCAAACAAACTATTGGGTGACGAAACCACTGATACTTAATCCAATACCGATCGAAGGAAATAAGTTCATCGATGTGGGGGTTGTAATGGAATAGATCGGCGGCACCAACCGATGTCAGTAAGGTCAGGTGGGCATCGGGATAGTATTCCCTCACTCGCCGAATATGACCGCTCGCGTGAAGCACATCACCGAGGGAGGTCTGCTTGATGAGCAGGATGTTCATGCCGTGTCGATAACAAATCCCATCGATGCAACACGTTCCTTAACCACAACTGGATCAGTCATACGGCGACGAAGCACCCTGTGGTTGTGTATTAAACCATTTGAGTGTCCACAAATACTGATGAAGTGCGCCCCGCAGACTCGCTTCAAATACACCATTAATGCGCTCCGCATCGACCGTGTCTTCGCGAGTTGGAAAATCTGTCAAAGGATCTCCAATACAGACCTGATAGTGACCTGAATCTAGCAAACGCGTAATAACCGGGAGAACCTTAGCGCCTGTCACTGCAGCTAACCGACCAACGATTGGAAGTGTAGCCGCCTGGGTCGAGAAAAAAGGGACGAACACACTGTGTTTGCTGTCCAAATCCTCGTCTGGCATCAGATACGCACAGCGGCCCTGCCGCATTGCCTTGATCAGCGACCGTAAGCCCTGATCGCGCATCAGAATATGGGCGCCAGTACGGCTACGACATCGCCATAACCACCAGGCGAGAAACGGATCATTAGGTCGCTTCATCATCGACACACCAGGCCAGTAACGCGAAAGCATAACCCCGCCCAGGTCTATTCCCACGGTATGGGGCGTCACTAGCAAAACCTTCTCCCCGGACTCGAACACAGCCTGACATTTTTCGATTCCACTGATCGAGCACCACCGATCCAACCGTTTCCCCGTGGCCCACCACACCAAGCCCAGGTCGACAATTCCCTGCCCGTAGGCCAGAAAATGCCGACGTACCATGTCAGCACGCTGCCCGTCGCTGAGGTCAGGAAAACAAAGTGAAATATTGACATCCGCAATATGACGACGTTTCTTATTTCTCCAGAAAAACAACCGCCCAAGTAGACGGCCGACGCCCAGCATTGCTACTCGGGGCAACAAGGAGCACAGACCAATAGCACCGATCAGCACCCACCGCGGCCAATAGGTCGGTCCAACAAATGCCCAGCGAAAAACGGGTAGCGTTGATCGAACAGGCGTCGTCATGATCAATGGGATACCTCACTCCCTGCACCCAGTCCCACACCAGCCGCTGTCAGTGCACGACGGAGCGGTGACCATACGCTGGCGACCCTGTGCAAATCAGTTGCGCAATCGATATCGGTTACCGGTACCAATGTGGAGTCAAAAGTTAACCCGCTTGCCCTCGCATTGAGTAACATCTGCGCATAAACATCACTGGTTCCCCAATGAATCCCTGTGAACAAATCTGGCACAGGATTACTCAGGCCAAGCAGACAAAACCCACCGTCTCGAGTTGGCCCAACCACACTACCGCCGCAACTGAGTGCGTTGTAAGTCTCGACGAGCGCTGAACCTGGGAGATGCGGCACGTCAGTACCCATCACCGCCGCCGCCGCGTTTCGTTCAAACGCCGTGGCAAGAAGGCACTGCATCTTCTCTCCCAGGTCACCCTTGCTTTGGTCCACCAACGTGACTTGATACTGCTTTTCTAACTCACTGAAAATTCGGTGATCGGTGTCCGGCCAGCCCGCAATCACCAACTCACCGGCCCAATGTTGTGCACAAAGATCAACCGACAGTCGAAGTAAAATTTCGGCGACTTCGGCCGCCTGGTGCCGTGAATACGGCGGGACCAGGCGGGTTTTTGCCATCCCGGACCACGGCGCCTTTGCCATCAGCATTAAAATCGGCATCGGCCCAAGTATGGCTTAGCGCCGATTAACGTACCAGCCCGCCAGACGGTTGGCAGGAACACCAATGTAGAACATAAACCGCAATACCCACATCAGCACGACGGTCTGCGCCACCCCCCCCGCCTGCCACCGCCGCGCAGAGGTGCGAACCGTTTTCTCCACACATAGCGGCCGACCGATACGTTTAAGACGCTTTGAGATATCGATGTCCTCCATCAAGGCTAAAGGACGGTAACCGCCAATAGTTTGGAAGATTGACCGACGTACGCTGATCGCCTGATCACCAGTCGCGATCGCAGTCCAACAAGACCTATGGTTGGCTATAGTCTCGATGATCCGAAAGATCGGTGCTGCAGCGTCAATTCGAATGGCGAACCGCGCCCACGCGATGTCCTTTCCGGTCGATCGAAGAATCAAGCGCAGATCGTCCATGGGCAGCCGAGTGTCTGCATGAAGGAATACAAGCCAGTCCGTGTGGCTTTGTGCCGCGCCGTGGTTCATCTGAGAAGCTCTCTCAGCTCGTTGTGTCCGTACAATGCGCAATCGGGAATCTCGATCAAGACTCGATGCCAACAAGCCACGCACCACCAGGTTTGAACTGGGATCATCACTGGCATCCACCACAACTAACTGATCGATATCGTCCCTTGCCAACACGGCAACCACCGCACTAACAAGACCGGGCCCTTCCCGAAACGCAGGCATCACCACCGCTATCGTTGGCCGAGTCATCGGCGCTCCACGAGCAAACCAATCAGCCGTTTCTCAGACGTTGCGCTACCCGCAAACGCAGCGCATTCAACTTGATGAATCCCTCTGCATCGGCCTGACGATAAGCACCATGATCTTCTTCAAACGTAGACAGCTCGGGAGCGAACAATGAGTGCGTCTCTGACCGTCGTCCAAGCACCATGACACCACCTTTGTAGACTGACAGACGAACAGTACCCGTAACATCCGCCTGCGAAGCATCGATCAACGTCTGTAGTGCTTCTCTTTCAGGGCTCCACCAATAACCGTTGTAAATCAAGCGCGCGTAACGGGGCATCAGGTCATCTTTGAGATGCGCCACTTCCCGATCCAAGGTAATTGATTCCATCGCACGATGTGCCTTCAACAATATCGTGCCACCAGGGGTCTCATAACAACCCCGGTTTTTCATACCGATATAACGGTTTTCAACTAAATCGACACGACCCACTCCATGACGACAGCCGATTTCGTTGAGTCGCGCCATCAAAGCAGCCGGTGACAAGAACTCATCGTTGATCGACACAGGATCCCCTGCCGAGAACGCTAGGTCAATGGTTTGCGGTTCGTCGGGCGCATCGGTAGGTGCGACAGTCCATGCCCATACGCTGGGATCCGGTGTGTGCCAAGGATCCTCAAGTTGTCCGCCTTCGTAGGAGATGTGCAACAGGTTTGCATCCATCGAGTAATCCGAACTCCCATCGGCCTGTGTCTGGACGGGAATCCCATGCGCCTTAGCGTAAGCAACCAACTTCTCGCGCGATGTCAGATCCCATTCTCTCCACGGTGCAATGATGCGAATACTCGGATTGAGCGCGTAGGCGCCAAGTTCCATGCGGACCTGGTCGTTACCTTTTCCGGTAGCGCCATGAGCAATCGCATCTGATGAGGTAAGGCCCGCAATACGAACGAGATGTTTGGCAATCAATGGCCGTGAAATCGATGTGCCTAGCAGATACTCACCCTCATAGACCGTATTGGCCCTAAACATTGGAAAAATAAAGTCGCGAGCAAATTCTTCTCTCAAGTCCTCTACAAAAATTTCGTTTATTCCAAGCGCTTTGGCTTTGGCTTTGACTGGCTCTAAGGGTTCATCCTGCCCAATATCTGCGGTGAACGTAACCACCTCACAGTGATAATGATCTTGCAACCATTTCAATATGACAGAGGTATCTAACCCACCTGAATAGGCGAGCACGACCTTTTTGACTGTTTGCATACGAGGGCCTTGATCCCAACCTGGATCTGAGTTAAGTCAGACGAATTATATCAATCAGATATCATCCTCAGGGCTTCGACAAATGCGGCCATGACACAGTCAGGATAGAATCGGCGCCGCGACCTCATCCAGAATGGCCCAATTCACCCAATCGACTTCGATTACAGCCAGGATCTACCTGCCATCATGACGTGCAGACACTTTTTGTCACTTCTTGACTTCCCGAGCGAAGATCTTCAGCAACTGATTGAAAAGGCTATGGATCTCAAGTCGGGGCTGCGACAAGGCCAACTGTCGAGCGTGATGAAAGGAAAGACCTTGGCCATGGTGTTCGAAAAAGCGTCTACCCGCACTCGAGTTTCGTTTGAAATTGGTGCCAACCAACTCGGTGGGAGTGCGCTTTTCCTCTCGCCCGGCGACAGCCAAATGAGCCGCGGTGAATCACTTGCAGACACCGCCCGCGTCCTGTCATCCATGGCGGATCTAATCGTGATGAGAACACTGGCCCACGAACGCCTGACCGAGGTCGCCCAGCATTCCCAGGTGCCCGTCATCAATGCAATGTCCGACACCTCACATCCGTGTCAATTACTTGCCGACATACTCACTTTCGTTGAGCACCGGGGATCCATTGCCAACGCGACCGTAGCATGGATTGGCGACGGAAATAATGTGTGCCAATCGTGGATCAACGCAGCCCGCCAGTTTGGTTTCAATTTACGCGTTGCCGCTCCCATCGGTTACGAGCCTGATCCGGACATTGTCGCTGCGTCAAAGGACTATACAACCTTATCAGATCAACCAGAAGACGCCGTCCTGGGTGCGGATTTGGTGGTGACTGACACCTGGACCAGTATTGGTATGGAATCCGAGCGTGCTGACCGGGAGTCCATTTTTTCCAATTACCGCGTGACGTCCGAACTCATGCACCAAGCGAGTAAAGACGCGCTTTTCATGCACTGCCTGCCTGCTTATCGCGGGAAGGAGGTGGATGCGAAAGTGATTGACGGGCCGCAAAGCGTGGTGTGGGACGAAGCCGAGAACCGCCTTCACGCACAAAAAGCGCTGATGTTCATGCTGCTAGCAGGCTAATGTTAGCGGCTCACTGTCTCGCCAGACTCAATCGAGACCGGCCGCCAACAAGCTAGTTCGCCACGACTGTTCGCATCTGGGTCAAGGCACGATTCTCTATCTGCCGAATTCGCTCTGCCGAGACGTTATATTCATCGGCCAGCATTTGCAGGGTCGGTTTCTTGGACTCATCATTCAACCAACGGCGCTGGATGATGTTGCGACTACGGTCATCCAGTGAATTCAACGCTTCGCGCAACTGCAACTGACGCGAGTGCGCCTCATCTGCTTTTAGAACCAATTCGCCCGGATCGGCACCCTCAGCCGCTAAGACCTCTGCCGGCGACAGACTTCTACTGTCGTCATCATGGTCCAGTATGGGATCAAAAGAGACATCCGCTCCACCCAAGCGCGTTTCCATCTCACGCACCGTGTGTTCATCGACTTGAAGTTTCTCAGCGAGTTGCTCAATTTCCGAGGCCTGCATCGGGCCCAATCGACTGCGGTTCTTGCGTAGGTTAAAGAAAAGCTTTCGCT
>Ga0066376_10000500_pt1 | contig 36392 bp, 31 predicted proteins | sample Knorr_S15_td_Bot_FD_77009 | JGI IMG/M metagenome (GOLD analysis project Ga0066376, IMG submission 77009) | Marine microbial communities from Southern Atlantic Ocean transect - Knorr_S15_td_Bottom_ad_5009_LV_A | ecosystem: Environmental > Aquatic > Marine > Oceanic | place: Southern Atlantic... | reverse complement strand
TCCCCGGGTAGGATTCGAACCTACGACCCATCGGTTAACAGCCGATTGCTCTACCACTGAGCTACCGGGGAACGTGGAGGAAATGTGGAGAAAAACAGGGGTTTTTGACCTTCCGATTGTAGCACCTGATAGGCAATCCCTCAACACGGCATGCGACTCATAGTTAGCCGCTGGGCTGCTAATCATTATCGAGAAGGCAGCCACAACCAGCGTGGAATCCGACTAAGGGAGAGCTTCGTAGATTACTACGAGGTTGGGACCGCATCTGCCTCCACCGGTTTGCCCCAACGCGGTTTCCGCCTCATGCCGGTCACTAAGACCTCCCCCCAGGGTTCTTAGTGTCAGGGAACACGGAGTCCTTGACTTGCGTGCTCCCTCGGCAACAAGACAGGCCGGACGAGCGTTAAGCTCGTCCGGCCTGTTCTTGGGAGGGGAGTGCAATCCGGTTGGGGTTTAATCCCCGGCGGACTGCTAGAGATAGGTGTAGTAGCGCACCCCGGCCATGGGAACTGAATATCCCAAGCTGAGGGCGTTTTCGGTTTTTGTTGCTTGGACCGGCTCTCCATGGGCTGGTGCCAGGTCGGCGTCAGTGGCTCCGGCGTCAATAGCTTGCAGGATGTCGGCGACCTGTTTTTCCAGCGTCGGGCTTAACTGCTCCAAAACCGGACTGGATGATTCGTATTCTTCGACGGTCGACGTATTGGTCATTTTGCCTCTCGGTTTCCTCGATGTCTGTTTTTAGTTTGAATGATCCCGGTGAATGATTCTGGTGAATGATTCCAGTTGAGACTCGGTTAGTTCCGGTTTTGGCGGCGGTGGCGGCTGCCTGGTCGTTAGAGCCGCCACTGCCCGCCGGGCCCCTGGAGAAGATGCTTGCCGGTCTAGCTGTTCGTCCCAGCCTCAATCTTGAGGTGCTTCGCCTTCTTTGACTCAGCCTTGGGCAGGTTGACCGTCAGCACGCCATCGGCGTAGCTAGTCTTGGCCTGGTCGGCGTCTACCGTCTCGGGCAGGCGCAGAGAGCGGTGGAAGGACCCGGAACGGCGCTCCCGAACCAAGTAGCCACCTTCTTTGTGACCTTCGTCAGTCTTGGTCTCGGCCTTGATGGTTAAGACCCGGTTCTCGATGGAGACGTCGATATCTTCGACCTTGACCCCAGGGATGGATGCCCGGACCAAAAGCTCATCTTCCTGCTCCACCACATCCAAGGGTATGGCCCACTCTCTTTTTTCGGTATCCGACGAGGCAGCGCTCGTGGTGGCGATCCTGGTGGCTCGTGGGTGACGGATTTGTGCCCTGCGAAAGTCGAATAGGGGTTCCCAACGTTGTAAAACCATGTGTGATACTCCTTAAGTATTCTTGGGCAAGGCTGTTATTTTCCGACCGACGTAAGATTTATCTGCCGCCCCTTGCCTGTCAAAAGCCAGTATATATAGTTGATAATGACTTGTCAAGTATATAATTAATTAACTATTAGATATACATAGTAATAACTATGAAGTTATATTGACATTCACCAGCAATATAGCTACAATATATTCAATGAATTAGGAGACTAAGGTATGCCCAATTACTATGACGTTTTGGGAGTCAGTCGTAAGGCGTCGGAAAAGGAAATCAGACAGGCTTACCGCAAGCTAACCCGGGAGCATCACCCCGACGTTAATAAAGGGGATAAAGGCTCGGAAGCTAAATTCAAGCAAATCAACGAAGCCTACACCGTACTGTCCGATTCCAAAAAGCGAAGCAAGTACGACCGTTACGGCGACAACTGGTCTCAACGGGCCGATATGGACGAGACCAGCGGTCGCCAAGGCGGTACGTTCCATTGGTCCGACTTTCAGGCGGCTGCCGGTCAAGACAACAGCTTCTTCTTCGACGCCGAACAAGACGCCGGTAGCCCTTTCGAAAGGTTGTTCAACCACCGCGGTCAGCGCCCGGCTCAAGCTCGTCGGCCTGCGCCGCCCACCGAGAAACGGCTTCAGGTTACTTTGGATGAGGCCTTTTACGGCACCAATGTTGTCCTGGATTTGCTATATGGTCGTCGCTTGGAAGTAAAAATCCCCCCGGGCGTCGACAATGGCTCTAGGGTCAGCGTTGCTGCCGGAGAAGGCCAACGGGGCATCATTCACTTGGTCATTAGCGTGAAAGCCAATGACCAATTTCAACGCAAAGGAAAAGACCTCTACACGGATGTAGAAGTCCCGCTGGTCGACGCTATTCTCGGCGGCGAAATCTCTGTGGTCACCCTGACCGGTACCGTGGCCCTGACCATTCCCTCGGGGACGCAGAACGGTCAACGTTTCCGGTTGGCTGGTCAGGGCATGCCTACACTGAACAAAGCCGGGAACAAAGCGGGCAAGTCCGATCAGCGGGGCAATCTTTTTGCCACCGTGAATGTAAAACTACCCACTGATCTGACCCCCGAACAGTTAGAAATGTTTCGGCAGTTCAGGGAGGCCCGAATCAACAATGTAAACCAAGCAACTGACTAACTGCTCATTAATGCGGGACTATCGCTGGATTAATTAAGGACCGGCGCCAGATTATGAGGATCGGCGGACCAACAACGGACCAACTACGGAGGATCAACATGGCATCTGAAAACCAATTCCGGGACGAGCCCTGCTTCGTTATTAGCGTGGCTGCCCGTATGGTGGGTGTACACGCCCAAACCCTGCGCTATTACGAGAGGGTCGGCATAATCATGCCCTCGCGGACCATGGGGAGGCAGCGGTTGTACTCCATGGCCGATTTGGAACGCTTACGTCGGGTGAAGGAATTTACCGACGACATGGGTCTAAACCTCGCCGGAGCGGAGGTGGCGCTGAAGCTGCTCGCCCGCATCGAGGAACTGGAGGGCCAGGTTAAGCGCCTCAGCACGGAGATGACTCGGCTGAAAGCCCAGCAATCCCAGCCCAACGGCAAACCGCAAAGGGCTTAGAATCCCATCAGTAAATCCCACTCATCAAAATATAGTCCTTTCTCCCCTGATATAGGCGGAGGCTAGGACTTCCCTAATCTTGGGCGAAGGGATGGCATCTCTTCAGATTCGACCCACTTTTAGAGAACTGGAACCACCAGGAGGAAATCGTGGTACTCAGACCGGAACAATTTACCGGGCAAGCTCAAGAGGTGTTGCACAACTCCCAGGAGCTGGTTCGTCGCTATCGCCACAGTCAATGGGGCGTAGAGCATGTCCTGCTCTCCCTTTTAGAGCTGGAAAACGGTTTGCCCAGCCAGATTCTGGCTGAGATGGGCGTTCCGGAGGACCAAGTCAAAGCCCGCCTGCACCAAGTGCTGGAGGCTAGCGCGAAGGTCAGCCAAGCTAACTTATCCGGCGAGGCCAATCAAATCTACGCCACCCCCCGGGCGGCCCGCTTGCTGGACAACGCCAAGCAGGAAGCGGAACGCCTGAAGGACGACTACATAGGGGCCGAGCATCTCTTCATCGCCGCTACTCTGGAATCCCAGGGCAACGCCGCTGATGTGCTCAAGGAGTTTGGCGTTGACCAAGAGAGGGTCTACCAGGCTTTGATGGAAGTGCGGGGCAGCCACCGTGTGGACGACCCTAGGGCTGAAAGTCACTACCGTTCCTTGGACAAGTACACCATCGACCTGACCAAGTTGGCGGCCGATGGCAAGTTGGACCCCGTCGTGGGACGGGACGAAGAAATCCGACAGGTCATGCAAACCCTGACTAGACGCAAGAAGAACAATCCGGTAATCATCGGTGAAGCCGGCGTTGGTAAGACTGCCATAGTTGAAGGTCTGGCCTCCCGCATCGTCGCGGGTGATGTGGCAGATTCCCTCAAAGGGCGTCGGGTATTGGCTCTGGATATGGGAGCGTTGGTAGCTGGCTCCAAGTTCCGGGGCGAGTTTGAAGAGCGCCTAAAGAGCGTCATGGATGAGGTGAAGGAAGCCCACCGGGAGATTATCCTTTTCCTTGATGAGATTCACACCATGGTGGGCGCCGGAGCAGCGGAAGGTGGCATAGACGCCAGCAACATGTTGAAACCGGCTTTGGCTCGTGGTGAACTCCAATGCGTGGGTGCCACAACCTCCGACGAGTACCGGCGCTACATCGAGAAGGACACGGCGTTGGAGCGCCGGTTCCAGGCCGTCTTTGTCGAAGAGCCGTCTGTGGAAGAAACGGTGGAAATCCTCAAGGTATTACGGCCACGCTACGAGGCTCACCATAAAGTGACCATCGACGATGCTGCCCTAGTAGCGGCGGCCCGCCTCAGTGACCGCTACATCACCGGTCGGCACCTGCCCGACAAGGCGGTGGACTTCATAGACGAGGCGGCAAGCAAGCTGCGCATCGACGCCGAGAGCCTCCCAAGCCACCTCAAAACCTTGGAAGAGCAGATATTGCGATTGGCTGACCAAGAGGAAGCGGCGGCCCAGCGGTCCGATTACGAAAAAGCAGCCGAGATTCGCACCGAGAGGATGCGTTTGGGAGAAGAACTGGAGCCGGAACGGCAGACTCTTCTTTCCGAACGCAGGACAGACATGGTGGTGGGTGAAGCCGACATCGCCGAACTGGTTTCCAAGTGGACCGGCATTCCCGCCGGTAAATTGCTAGGGGAAGAGTCACAGCGGCTCATCAACATGGAGGGTGATTTGCACAGGCGCGTCATCGGGCAGGAAGAAGCGGTAGTGGCTGTTTCCGAAGCCATACGCCGTTCCCGGTCTGGGCTCAGCGACCCCCGGCGTCCCATTGGCAGCTTCATCTTCTTGGGCCCAACGGGGGTGGGGAAGACCGAATTGGCCAAAGCTTTGGCTGAGTTCCTCTTTGACGACGAGACCAACATGGTTCGTGTGGATATGTCCGAGTACATGGAGAAGCACACGGTGGCCCGCCTGATTGGCGCTCCTCCGGGCTATGTGGGCTACGATGAAGGAGGTCAGTTGACCGAGGCGGTGCGCCGTCGGCCTTACCGGGTTGTGCTATTCGATGAAATAGAGAAGGCCCACCCAGATGTGTTCAACATCTTGTTGCAGATTCTGGAGGACGGACGTTTAACCGACGGTCACGGTCGCACTGTGGACTTCCGCAATACGGTGATAATCATGACCAGCAACCTAGGTACTGAGGGTTTCCGCCGTCAGGCCTTTGGCTTCCGCACCGATGGGCGCGACGAGGACGTGGACGAAGACCGGCTGAAGGACTCTGTGAACGAGGCTCTGAAAAAGGCGTTCCGCCCTGAGTTCCTGAACCGGATAGATGACATAATCATCTTCCATCCGCTGACCCAAGAGCAGATTGTCAGCGTGGTGGACCTGATGGTTAAAGACGTGCAGTCGCGTCTGATCGACCGGGGCATAACCTTCGAGTTGACCCACGCAGCCAGCATGTGGCTGGCCCAAGAGGGTTACGACCCGGTGTACGGTGCTCGCCCCTTGCGTCGGGCGGTGCAGCGGTTCTTGGAAAACCCGCTGTCCAAGGGGATATTGTCCCAGGAGTTCCTCCCCGAAGACTACGTTATCGTGGACAAGGGGGAATCCGGCTTAATCTTGGTCAAAGCAAGCCACGCAGCCAAGACGGCCTAACTGAAGAGCAACTTCCTCCATCCTAACCTTCCCTCGAAATGGGGGAAGGGACTGGATTCTGCGGCGCAACAAAACGCACAAACATCCTCTCCCTTTGAGGGAGAGGACTGAGGTGAGGGGTACGTCCCCACAGCTTGATAAGCGGAATCTCAATGGGTACTTCCAACCGCCCCAAACTTAACCTTCCCTCATTTCGGGGGAAGGGTTTTTGGCTTCTTACTGGATGAACCGCATAAACAGGGCTGCCTTCCTCTTGACCCATCCTCGGGAGCTAAGCACCGAAAACCTGCTGCGCCTCGGCGCTTTTTTTGCCGTGGTGGTGGTCGTGGCCTTGGCCGTGACGTTCCGGGACAAAGTAGACCTGGACAACATTGGTTACGTTGGCTTGGCGCTAGCTGTGCTAATCGCCAGTGGCGGCTTGGTGCTGCCGGTGCCCAGCCTGGTCACTGCTTGCGCCGCCGGGGTTTTACTGGAACCGCCATACGTGGCCTTGGTGGCCGGAAGCGCAGGGGCCGCCGGCGAGCTAACCGGGTACTTTCTGGGGTACAGCGGTCGCGGGGTCTTGGACCAAAGCCGCATGTATCAACGGATGTCAGGGTGGATGAGACGTCGGGGCTCGGTCGTTCTCTTCTTCTTCGCTTTGTTACCCAACCCATTATTCGACTTCGTGGGCATCGCCGCTGGCGCCCTTCGCTACCCCATCTGGCGCTTCCTGTCCATAATCTGGGTCGCCAAGGTCCTGAAATTCTTGGCCGTGGCCTACGCTTGCGCAAACAGTGTAGGTTGGCTTACTAACCTGTTCGGGGTTTAGGCGCCACACTAATTAGTGGCTATATTTAAGCCTATCGTTCCCTGGTCAACTCCTCAATCAGTTCTTCTATGTCCTCCTTCAAAGAGGGCGAGTCAAAACCCAGTTCAACGGCAAAATTGAGGTCCTCCTGAGCATTTTGGCGTTGGCCGAGAAGGGCAAAGACCAGAGCTCGGTTCCGAAAAGCCAAGGCATTCTCGGAGTCAAGGAGGATGGCTTCGCTGTAGTCATTGACAGCTAGTTCAAGTTGGCCGAGCTCCTTATAAGAAGCACCCCGGTTGTTGTAGGCGTCAGCGTAGCTTGGAAGGAGCTGAATAACCTCATCGTAGTCTAGAATTGCCAGTTGATGCAGCCCTCGATTTTGGAAAGCGATTCCTCGATTGTAATGAGCCACCGAGTATTGAGGGCTGATACCGATTGCTTCCGTGTAATCGTCGACGCCCCGCTGGTGCTGGCCCTGCGCCGAATAAGAATTGCCGTGGTTGCTATAGGCCAAGGCATATTCGGGGTCCAAGTGGATGGCTTCGTCGTAGTCATCGATGGCCCGCTGATATTTGCCCAGGTTGTGGAAAGCCAGACCCCGGTTGCTGTAGGCGGTGGCGTTCCGTGAGTCTAGGAGGATAGCCTGATCGTATTCGACGATTGCTTCTTCCAGCAGGCCTTGTCCGGCAAGTGTGGTTCCAGCTTGCAGGTGGGCAGTAGCTTGGGCCTCATCATTTGGTCCAGAGACTAGCCCCGAAGCTGATTCAGAAGCAACTCTCGTGGTCTTCCCACCACCGCCGCAGGCCGCAGCCAACGCAACGAGGGAAACCACCGCTACCATGAGCAGCTTAGTCATTGAGTCGACGGCTCCCGCAGGCAACCGCCATATAAGCGTTGGTAAATCTTACGTTCAGCATGTCACTTTTAATTCTTCACGGATTGAGAATTAACTTCAAGGTTTTGCCTACCCGGCTAGCCAAGAGTATGATGCCGCCATCACACCTGTAAGGGGGCAATCATGGGTGCATTGGAAGTTGTTCAGGCATACTTCGACGCATGGAACAGCCGTGATTCTGCGGCTATTGGAGCGACTCTCAGCGACGGTGGCACCTATGAAGACCCAACGACGGGTGGACCGATATCGGCGGCGGCATTAACTGAGACCGCCGGCGGGTGACTGGCCGCCTTCCCGGATCTTTCCTTTGACGTTGTGAGCATCTCCGCCGCCAGCGAAACGACGGTAGCGAGCCAATGGCTGATGAAAGGCACCAATTCCGGTCCTTTTGGCGGAGGGCCACCCACCGGAAAGACCATAGCCCTGCCGGGCGCCGACTTTTTCACCCTGGACGGCGGAAAAATCGTCACTGTGAAAGGCTACTTTGACCAGCGGACTTTGGTTGACCAACTGGGACTTCAGGTGATTGTGCAGCCCTACGCGATTGGGCCCTTTAGTTTCGGCTATGCTGTCCGGGCCGCCACCGGCAAGACAACCAAGCCGGGGGCCATGAGCTTGACCTGGGTTGAGGTGCGCTCCGACGAGGAAGTCGCCGAAGTTAGGGAACGAGGCAGGCAAATATCTCAAGAGATGTTGGCCATGCCAGGTTTCATTCGCACCGCGAATATGGGAATCGGAAACAGGTTAATCACCACCACCGCCTGGGAAGACTCGGAGGCTCCAAAGCAAATTCTGGCCGGTGGCGCCCACAAAGACGCCATGAATCGAATATTTAGCTCAGACTTTGCCGCAGCATTTTCCACAACAGTGTGGGTGCCCCAACGCTTCAACGGTCTTTGGGTCCGCTGTACCGCTTGCAACCAGATGGTGGACTACGAGCGTGATGATGGCAAATGCCCGTGTGGAGCCGAGTTGCCCGACCAGCCGCCCTACTGGTGACGAGGCAGTGTTTGTCTCAACAGAATTGGGCTCTTAGATTCATGGATGGCCTCACCTGTTATGGGCGGTCACCCACGCAAGATAGGTGGTAACACCCCTCTCAAATGGCCTCAAATGGCCTCAAATGGCCTCAAATGGCCCTAATGTTGCCTCACGCTTGTTGCCTCACGCTTAATAAAAGTGGCGCTAGCCAGTAGGAGGGCCAAATGTTCTGGTTAAAGTGTTGTCCCCGTTGCAAGGGAGACTTGTTTGAACAGCGGGATCAATTCGGTTCGTTCTTTACTTGTATTCAGTGTGGACTCAGCAGAGACGTTCCTGCGGTCAAAGAAGGACCGCTTGTAATTAATGTTCGCCCCGCGTCTGCGCCGGTATATTTGACCCCGTCCGAGATCAGTCGGCAACCTACCCCACAGCGGCCGACATCCCAACGACAGGCAGCTTAAACCCGGAGTAAAGGTTGCCTAATTATTAGCTTCTTTTCCTCATGTTGATAAAGCAGGCCTGGTGAAATAGTCTGGTGAAACTAGCTTGGTGACTCTTGGACTGGTAACACCGGGCCTGCGATCAACCGTAACTGGCCTATGTGCTGAACGAACGCATGGACCCAGGCAACCGGGCACCATGTTCCCCGTCATGATTCCGAGCCGCCATTGCACACCCCTTCCCCCAATCCCTCCCACCGTGTATTCTTTTAGCCGGTGAGCTTTTACCAGCAACGGGAGGTCTTTGTGATTCGTAGTGTTGACGGAAAGGGGCCGAAGATTCACCCCTCAGTCTTTGTCAGCGAAGCCGCTTATATCGTGGGCGATGTGGAGATTGGCGAAGGCTCCAGCATCTGGCCCGGCGCCGTGATACGGGGCGATTACGGCAAGATAATCATCGGCAAGAACTGTTCTATCCAAGACAACTGTGTTCTCCACACCGACGACTACCTGGAGTTGGGCGACAACGTGCTCATGACCCACGGTGCGGTGATCCACGGTGGACGGGTGGGCAACAACGTTCTGGTCGGCGTCAATGCCGTCCTGCTGGAAGACGCCGAAGTGGGCAACTACTGTCTCATCGGCGCCTGCGCGCTGGTCCGTGCCGGAGCCCGGGTGCCCGACCACTCCCTGCTCATAGGCGTGCCCGCCCAGGTAAAACCCCTGACCCCTGAGCAGGCCAAGCGCCTGGAAGACCCTACGTCCACCTACGTGCGTAACGCTAAGCGCTACATCAACGCAGGCTTGGGTCAGCAGGTGCCTGGCTAAACTGAAAAATGACTCTGAAATTGGCAGCAACTCTTTAAGAAATATTGCGCAACGACGAAATCCCCCCAACCCCCCTTTACAAAGGGGGGGCGATTGCACCCGGTGTCCGCTTACTGACAAAAAATCCCCGTTTCTAAAACGGGGATTTAGGGGGATTTCCGCACCAACAACAACCATTAATCTGGCACCAAATAGGACCATTTCATGCCTGACAATTCTGAAAACTCTGGCAAACTCCCGCTGCCGCTAGAGGGGATACGCGTCTTGGACGTTACCCACATCGTGGCCGGGCCTTTCTGCTCGGTAGTCTTGGCCGACATGGGCGCCGAGGTCATAAAAGTAGAACGTCCTGTGACCGGCGAACGAGGCCGGGCCAACGGACCCTTTGTGGAAGGGCCGGACGGTGCCCGCTCCAGCGCTCGTTTTTTGGGCATCAACCGCAACAAAAAAAGTATTTCATTGGACCTGCGAGACCCCCGCTGCAAAGCGGCGCTCTTGAACATGGTCCGTGTTTCCGACGTTCTGTTGGACAACTTCGGCCCCGGAGCACTGGAACGGCTGGGACTGGGATATCAGGAGTTGAAACAGGTCAATCCCGGGATAATCTACGCCAGCATCACGGGCTATGGCGACAGCGACGGCCTGCGAGGTCCCTATTCCGACTGGCCAGCCAACAACCCCAGCGTCCAGGCCATGGGCGGCTGGATGGAGGTAACCGGCGATCCCAACGGGGCTCCTCAGATGGTGGGCGATAACTTGGGCGACTCGGTGCCCGGTGTTTGGGCAGCCTTGGGAGTGGTCTTGGCCCTGGAAACCCGGCGAAAGACCGGGCAAGGGCAGCACGTGGACATGGCGATGTACGATTGTATGGCGGCTCACACCACTAGCAGCATGCCCTACTATCAAGCCGTGGGCGAGAACACCGGCCGAGCCCGGGAGAACATGATTAGCGCCCAGATAACCCTGAAAGCCAGTGACGGCTATGTGGTGTTGGCTGGGGCTGGCGCAGAAGAGAAGTGGGTTGCCCTATGGCACTACGTTGGACGGGCGGAACTGGCAGAGGACACACGTTATCTGGGCCGAGGCATCAGCGGAGATTTTTATTTTGAACAAATCGTCCCCGCTATTGAGGAGTGGTCCCAGCATCTCTCCAAGTGGGAGGTTGCCAGGCAATTGACGGAAATCGGCTTCTCCATGGGTGTGGTGCAGAACCAAGCCGATTTGGACCAATGCCCACAATTGACCGCCCGAAACATGATTGTCGACGCTGGCGATATGCTGGGAGGCTCCTTCCGTATGATTAGGACTCCCATCCAGTTGACTGCCTGCGTTGACCCTCCGGCAGTGACTCCACCGCAGGTGGGAGAACACAACCAAGAAGTTATTTGCGGCTTAGGCGGCCTGACTGCCGAAGAACTCGCCCAGCTCCAAACCGACGGCGTGGTGTGAGTCCAAGCTTGCTATGACGGAGAAGTTTGACTGCAAAGAGCGCAGAGTTAAAATTACGTCAAAAGAGAATCTGTGGGGACTCTGCGGACTCTGCGGTGACATTCGATTGACGCTGGAAGTCGAGGCTGAAAGCTCATGCGCATAGCGATAATGGGGGCGGGTGGCATGGGCGGTTGCTTGGGCGCGCACCTGGCCAAGGCAGGCAACGATGTGACCCTGATAGCCAGGGGTGCTCATTTGGAGGCCATCCGCCGAAACGGGCTGCGGCTCAAGACCCAAGACGGCGACTTCACCGTGAATACCGCTGCCACCGACGACCCTGGCCAAGTGGGATCGGTGGACTTGGTTCTCTTCACGGTAAAGACCTATCACAACGCTCAAGCCATCCCCTTGATTAAGCCGCTAATTGGCCACGGGCCAGCCATCTTGACCTTGCAGAACGGGGTGGAAAGCTACGAGGAATTGGGAAACGCATTTGGCATCGGTCATGTGATGCCCGGAGCGTCCTACCTGGCGGCTACCGTCGAAGAGCCAGGCGTGATTCTCCAGGAAAGCAGTAACGTGCGAATCGCTTTTGGGGAAATTAACGGGACGCCCAGTCCCAGGGCTGTTAGAGCGCACGAGACCATGCTACGTGCAGGTATACAAGCGGAACTTTCCAGGGACGTAATCAAATCCCTCTGGACCAAATTCTTGGTTCTTGCTCCCATATCCGGGATAACCAGCTCCAACCGCACCCGAATCCACCGCTTAATTCAAAATCCCGAATCAAAGTCTGATTTCCTGGCGGCGATGAAAGAAGTGGAGGAAGTGGGGCGGGCCAAGAGGGTAGAGTTGGACGAAGATATTGTGGATACAATGTTCAATTTCATCCAAGGATTCGACGACTTTCAGAACTCCATGCACACCGACGTTGAGCAAGGCAGGCCCTTGGAGTTGGAAGCATTGAGCGGTGCAGTGGTGCGTATGGGACGCAAGGAAGGCGTTCCAACACCGGTAAACGAAAAATTTTACGCAGCCTTGCTCCCTCATATAAACGGCACAAATGACGTAGCTTCCTAGTACAAAGAATTGATAAATCGCTTCTCCCATTTCGGAGGTTTGCCCCAAATTTCTCCTTCTCAGTGTCATTCTGAGTGAAGCGAAGAATCTTTACGTCTGAGGCATGAGATTCTTCGTCGCTTCGCTTCTCAGAATGACAGTTTTGAGGCAACGCCTCTTGTCGGAGGAAGGCTAGGATAAGGTCTGCTCCGGTAGCAGTGACCCAATAAGTGATAACCAGAGGCCGGACACGTTCCTTTGACCTGCACATCACCTTATAATAGATTCTCGTGGAACCGTAATCGGACCTAATCATGCCTGAACAGCTGGTACATCATCCCAATCCAAACGGAAAATATAAACGTGACATCTTTTAAAGCGCCCCGCGGCACCACCGACCTCCTCCCCGAAGAGCAGAAATATTGGCGATATATAGAGTCCAAGGCCATGAGCCTGGCCCAAAGGTACGGCTATGGTCGCATCGACACCCCTGTTTTTGAGGACTCCAATCTGTTTATCCGTTCCGTGGGCGAAGGCACCGACATAGTCGAGAAGGAAATGTATACCTTCGAGGACCGGGGCGGCGATAATGTCACCCTGCGGCCCGAAGGCACTGCGCCGGTCTGCCGGGCTTACTTGGAAAATGGCATGCACAACTTACCCCAACCGGTGCGCATGTATTACTTCTGCCCCATCTTCCGCTACGAGCGCCCCCAGGCAGGCCGGTTCCGGGAACACCACCAGTTTGGATTAGAAGCGATCGGCGACGCCGACCCGTCGGTGGACGCCGAAGTCGTGGATTTTGCTTGGCAACTGGTAATGTCTTTGGGTCTGCGCGACGTTAATATTTTCCTAAACAGCATCGGCGATTCCCAGTGCCGCCCGGATTATGTTGCTGGTTTAGCCGCCTATTATTCCCGCCATCTCGACAAGCTCTGCCCCGACTGCAAGATTCGTATCGATAGAAACCCCCTGCGCTTGCTGGACTGTAAAGTAGAAACCTGCCGAGCCTTGGGCGACGACGCTCCCCGGTCCGCAGACCATCTGTGTGAAGATTGTCTGGAACACTGGAACAAGCTGCAAGGATACCTAAGAGGAATGGGGATACCCTTCCAGGTTGACCACCGATTGGTGCGGGGACTGGACTACTATAGCCGCACCGTTTTCGAGATACAGCCAAGTGTGGGAGGCTCCCAATCGACCATCATAGGCGGTGGCCGATATGACCGTCTGATAGAGCAACTGGGCGGCCGCCCAACGCCTGGCATTGGCTTTGGCTCCGGCATGGAGCGGTTAACCCTAAACCTGAAAAGCAGTGGCGTAGCGGTTCCCGATGAAGCTTCTCCGACCTACCTTGTCGCCAACGTGGGCAACGACGCCCGGCCAGCCGCATTAGAGTTGGCCGCCAAGTTGCGAAACGCAGGCGTCGGAGCAATCCTCAGCAGTGGCTCTAGGGCCCTGCGCGGCCAGATGCGCCAGGCCAACGCACTGGAAATACCCTACGCTCTGATTCTAGGCGATGACGAAATCGCCAAGGGCGAGGTGGTTATCCGGGACATGAACGCCTCTACCCAAGAGAGCAAATCCTTGGCCGAGTTCTTGACTGAGCTTCGAGCCGAACGCCCCATTTAAGTCGCCAAATTGGCGGGATTCCGCCGGCAACTCAACTCTCAATCTTGATAGCGCATGGGTGTGGTGTGAAGGGAAACTTAGTAAAACAGCTTTCTCTCAGTAACGATTCCTCAGTCAGGGGGCGGTTGTTGCCTCTGTTGGTACTGTATCTGTCGATCCTGATGCTGGCCGTGGCTTGTTCCCAATCCAACACCACTGGGTTAACACCGATCCCATCGTCGAATCCAGATTTTGAAGCAATAATCACAGCGGCCGTCGCTGCTACCGTGAGCGCAAGCTCCGGTAGCCCTATTCCGGTGGCTACTCCCGTGTCCATAACACCCGGAGTTCGGATGACAGAGGCTGATCGAATACAGGCTACCATCACAGCCCTGTTAGCCACACCGCCGGTGCCGGGGCTCAAACCCCCTATGGTATTTCCCACGGAAGTTCCCACCCAAGTTCCGCCCAATCCAACGCCGACGCCAGCTTTACGGACGTTATCTGCGGCAACGGTGGTACACCCGCAAGGACCGACCAGTGCTCCAATAATAAGCCCCACAATAACGCCCGCTCCTACCGCCACCCTCCAGCCGACGCCCACAGCAATCCCAGAGTACAACTGCCAGATTGCCACCGACGGTACGCTAATCACGGCATGGATTGACGGGCGGCAGGTTGCCACAGACCGAGTGGCCGAAGGGAAATACGCTTTGTTGTTAGAGCGGCCTGAAGGAGGCGTCTTTGCCGACAAAAAGGTGACTTTCGATATCGAGGGCCATGCTACCGACCAGTTTGCGATCTGGGCCATTGGCGGCAGTAACGAGCTAGACCTGTCCGCCAATGTTGTTTCTGAGCCGACATCTTCTATTCCTTCGTCTTCTCCCAGTCGCCACCGCATAAGTGGAGGGTTGCTGGCCCAACTTTTGCCTCCCCACGTATTCGTGGGAAGTGCTTCCCTCTGCACGGTTCCCTAACCCAGGTCCCTTGTGCCCCATTTGAAACCTAGCCTGAATCCGAATCTGAAAGGCCGGCCTTGTCACCGTCCCTCCCGCTACTGACAACCTCAGATTGACTCGCCGTCCTAATTATTAGAACATACGTCCTGAATCGACCCGCCGAACAGTTGCCCGCAGACTTGTAAACGGAACAAGGGCAAAACCCGGGCCGCATGGTTTGGCACTCAGCATCAGACGGAGGATTCGGGGCAATGTTGAACCTTTTTTACCGCGGCTATGTGATACACGAAGACATCCGGTCCATCTGCTACACTGTCTACGGTGCCAAGCCAGACCGGGCCGAAATGCGGAGCCGGGGCACTGTTATGGAAGCAATGAAATGGGTGGACCGGGATTTGGCCCAAGTGGCGACCTTGCGTTGGGTTTGCCGTGACAACACCCTTCGAAACAACAACACCTCCGGGTTTGCCCAGCCCGCTTTCCTGTAATATCCCAACGGCTAATATTCCCACGGTAATCCGGTAAAATCCCCACGGTAATCCGGTCCTCCGGCATAGGCTATGGGCGGAACTGAGAAATACCGACAAGAACATCCCCAAAAGTCCATCTCTTATAGCCGGGTGTTGAGCCTCAGCCGGGAGATTCATCCTGAAGCGCCAGCCTGGCCCGGCGACCCTCCAGTTGAGTTCCAAACCGTTTCCAAAATATCTACCCATGGTTATTTCTCCCGTCGATTCGGCATGGGTGAACACAGCGGCACCCACCTCAATGCCCCCAACAGCTTCCATGCCTCAGGGGACAGCGTCGACCAATACCTGGGTGAATCGTTGGTGGCTTCGGCGGTAGTTATTGACGTGGCAGAGAGGGTTCAAGCCAACCCGGACTACGCATTGACCGTTGATGATCTGACCATCTGGGAGGCCCGAAACGGCCTGGTGCCTGCCGGGTCCGTGGTTCTGCTACAAACCGGATGGCAGGACAGGTGGAGCAGTGCGGAGCAGTATCTGGGCGCAGGGGCCGACGGCAGACTCCACTTCCCCGGATTTGGGCCTGAGGCAGTTCGTTCCTTGCTCGATGATAGAGGCGCGGGCGGAATAGGAATTGATACGCCAGGGGTGGAACCGGGAATCGACTCGGACTTTACGGTCAACCGTATGGCTTTGGAACAACGGCGAATAGTCCTGGAAAACCTATGGAATCTGGACCAGTTGCCTGCCACGGGTACAACCCTGGTGATAGGCATATTGCTGTTGCGAGGGGGAGCCGGTTCTCCGGCATCGGTGTTGGCCTTCCTACCCTAGCCCTTCAGTCGGTCTGACATTAAAAAAGGGCGTCCCGAAATAATCAGGACGCCCTGCATGGTTCTAAGTTTTGCCAGTCCGGCTATCTCTTAGCGATACCCGCCTTGGCGCAGTCTTCGTCTTCTTGGCTGGTTCCGCCGCCGACGCCCACGGCTCCTTCTATGCCGCCGTCAGTGATTACCGGCGCTCCTCCCTGGCCCATAATCATGTGGCCACCTTCCGCCAACGCGATGCCACGTGGAGTGGGTTGGTCTGCCCGCTCTGTGAGTTCGCCGCTGGTCCGGCCGAATGCGGCAGAAGCCACAGCCTTCCCCTGAGAACCATAAACACCGGCCCAGATTGCTCCGTCCATGCGGTTGAAAGCGATTAGCCGCCCGCCTGCGTCAACCACCGCAACGTTAATCTTGATGTTCAGGGTTTGGGCATGGGCGATGGCGCCCTCAATCATCCGGTTTGCTTCCGCCAAAGAAATAGCCATGTTAAGCCTCCTCTGTGATATTTGAATGTTTCACCATGTGGTTCCGGGCTAATCGGCATATTCTATCCTAGGTCTTGCCCTTAGCCAATCCCAAATCCCTCCGAATATCAATACCGCTTCCAGCTCGGTCTTAAGCGCTTAGAATCCCACACGTCCGGTGATATACTGCAACCTGGGTAAGCAGTCACACCAAAACCCCTATTTCTTAATAAAAGAACAAGAATCCATGTTGACTAAAAGAATAATTCCATGCCTGGATGTAGACGCTGGCCGGGTGGTCAAAGGCACAAGTTTCGTAAACTTGAGGGACGCGGGCGACCCAGCCGAGTTGGCTGCTTTTTACAACCAAGAAGGTGGAGACGAGTTGGTGTTTTTGGACATTACCGCGAGCTCAGACTCCCGGGACACGATGGTGGATGTGGTGCGGCGGGTATCCGAAGAGGTGTTCATTCCCTTGACGGTAGGCGGGGGCATCCGAAGCGTTGAAGACATGCGGCGTATGTTGCGCGCTGGGGCAGATAAAGTCTCCGTGAATACCGCCGCCGTCAATAACCCGGATTTGATTTCTCAGGGCGCAGCGCAATTCGGTAATCAATGCATCGTTGTGGCAATCGACGCCAAGAGGGTTAGCGGGGACACTATCCGGGGGCAATCGAACCGGGACGGATTGGCCCTTTCCGGCGATTCGGGGTGGGAGGTGTTTACCCATGGAGGCCGGACGTCAACGGGTATCGACGCCGTCAGGTGGGCCCAGCGGGTGGTCGAATTTGGGGCCGGGGAGATACTGTTGACCAGCATGGATGCCGATGGGCAGCTAACCGGTTACGATTTGGGTGTGACCCGGGCGATTTCCCGGTCCGTGGAGGTGCCGGTGATTGCCAGCGGGGGCGCTGGTGTGTTGGACCATCTTTACGATGCATTCACCGAAGGGGAAGCCGATGCGGTGTTGGCGGCCAGCATCTTTCATTTCGGCACTTATTCCATTGCCCAAGCCAAAGATTACTTGGCTGGTAGGGGAATTCCCATGCGCCCAATCGTTCAGGCGTCAACGTAGGCCATTTACTCTTCCGTCTGCCTATTTGTTCGATTAATTGCAGCGCGCCGGTGAGCGGATTTCTTGCCCCAGCTGCACAGTGACTGTCTGGCAATTGCTTGTCCCCTGAAATCGTTTACAGATAAATAAGCTAGGAAGCTGAGCCCCTGCAACATGAGTCCAATCACCACCGTATTATTCGACATGTATGAAACCCTTGTGCAAAACCCCCACAATCTATGGAGAGTGGGTGTACAGGATATTATCCAAGAACAATCTCTGGACACGACTCCGGAACTGCTCTGGGAAGAATGGACATTAGGAGAGACGGAATTTCGCGACAGTCGGGTCCGGCCAGGGGTACCTTTCCAAAGCTATTTCCAAGGGTGGCGTGATTGCTTCATTCGGTCTTTCGAAAAACTTCATCTGGACGGCGACCCCGATGCCGCCTCCAGAAGCTTTATCAAGTTTATTTCCCACAGAGACCCATTTCCGGAGACGAATGAAGCCTTGAAGATTGTTCAGTTAAAGTGGCGCACCGCAGTGCTTTCCAATGCGGATGATGATTACTTGCTGCCAAATCTAGAGTTATTGGGACTGGATTTCGAAGCGGTCCTCTCCTCCGAGCAGGCCCAGGTATATAAACCCTTGCCCGGGTTGTTTAGTCAAATGTTGGATACTCTGAACGTAACTCCTGGTGAGGTGGTCTACGTGGGAGACCGGCAGTTGGAAGACGTCAAAGGACCTTTAGAATTGGGTATGCACCCTATTTGGATTAATCGCTCGGATAATCCGGCACACCCGGACTTGCCAAAACCCGCATACCAAATCAGCAGTTTGTTGGAGTTGCCCGCACTGTTGGAAAATTGGCCATCCAAATAACCATCCCCACACTATCCACTAAAGCAGTGAGGACGATAGATAATGAAAGTAAAACTGAATGAACAAGGACTGCTTCCGGCTATCGCTCAAGATATCAACACGGGTCAGGTGCTCATGTTGGGCTACATGAATCCGGGTTCACTGAAGCGAACGGTGGAGGGAGTTCAAGTTTGGTTCTATAGCCGAAGCCGCGAAGACCTGTGGCACAAGGGCGAAGTTTCAGGGAATTATCTGAACCTGCGAGAAGCCTGGCTGGACTGCGACGGGGACACGATTCTGCTAAAGGTCGAACCTGACGGACCTACTTGCCACACCGGCGAGACATCTTGTTTTTTCACGGCCTTGGACGGCCTGCCGGATGAATATGAACTTACGGAGTCGGGAGCGGGAATTTTGGACGAGTTGTTCGGGATAATCCGCGACCGTAAACGGGACCAGCCCGAGGACAGCTACACTGCAAAACTGCTTCAGGAAGGCATCGGGCGCATCGCTCAAAAAGTGATTGAAGAAGCAGGAGAATCGGCAATCGCCGCAGTTCAAGGTGACACTGAAAACTTGCCCAAAGAGATTGCCGATCTGCTGTACCACTCAATGGTGCTGTTAGCTGCTTCCGGAGTGACCCCTAATGCGGTCTGGGACGAACTGAGAAGCCGGAGAAGATAAACCAGCGTCATTTCTGGGCACAATACCTGAGAGTCAAACGCCCGACTCTCAAGACTCATAGCGACTCTCGGCCCAGGTTCTGGTAGGCTCGGCTGTGACTTCGTGAACCACGGACATTAGGTCATCAAGCTGGAATGGCTTTTGCATGACCGGGTTGTTATATGAGGCGACAAACTCTTGGGAATCCATATCAGCCGTGTCTCCTGTTATAAAGATAACCTTATCCGCCATCCCCTTTGGACTCCCTTGCATCAGCCGGAACAATTCCTTCCCGTTCATCTCGGGCATTTTCAGGTCTAATAGAACGCAGTCGTATGTATTGGCCTGGATTAGCTTCCACGCTTCTGCGCCGTCTTCAGCCAGGTCCACTTCGTATTCGTCCTGCTCCAATGACCTCTGTAGTAGGTTACGCATCTGCGGGTCGTCATCCACAGCCAGAACATGGCCGTGGCGGACGGTCGCCGCAGAAGGCTGGCTTCCCGAGACCTGCTCCTCTTCCTGTCCATACCAGGCGGGAAGCTCGATGTTGAAAGTGGCACCCTGGCCTGGCAAACTGCTGGACCAAATGGCGCCCTGATGCTCTTGGATTATTCCGTGGCAGATGCTCAACCGTAGTCCGGTACCCATTCCTACTTCCTTTGTTGTGTAGAATGGCTCGCAAATCAACATCTTCCGCTCTGGAGGTATGCCGGGGCCCGAGTCTTGAATTCTGATACGCACTTTCTCGCCTGAGATGGTCGTGCGGACCGAGAGCTCCCGAATCCGTTGGATTGATTCCATAGCCTGCTGAGCATTCGTGAGAATGTTTACGATGACCTGGATTAGCTGATGTTCATCAATCAGTACCTTGGGAAGATCCTCGGCCAAATCCAAATCAACACTTATTTCGCTCTTTACGAACTCATGCTGCTTAAGGTCCAGAGCCCTGCTTAGAATCTCGTTTATGTGGGCCGGATTCATATCGGTGACGCTTCTTCTGGCGAAAAGCTGGAGGTTACGAATTATTTTCGCTGCGCGCTGAGATTCGGAAATCACTGTTTCAAGGTCTTCCCTGAAGGTTTCTGGATGATCCTCATTCAAGAGCATCTGTGAATAGCCCAAGATATTCGTAAGGGGGTTGTTAACTTCGTGGGCCACTCCGGCGGCAAGCTCCCCGATAGACGCCAGACGGGCAGTCCCTCGAAGCCGCTCCTCTGTGTGCTTTTGGTTATCTTCCAATAGGGCATTTTCCAACAGTGGCCGCACACCACCCAGCACATCGCTCAACAGCTTGACCCGAGCCTCGTTGAAGTGGTCAATCTGTTTGGAGAATACTGTGACCAGGCCTAAAGTCCCCCCTTTGGAAAATATGGGTAGGAGCGCAACTGAATTAACCCCCAATCGGGTTATGTCCGTTTCAGATTCCGAATGGGCCGAATAGCCATTGACCACAATATTGAGACCGTCTCTCAGTGCCTCTTCTCCCAAAGATCCGGAGTCATTGAGCAAAGCAGCGGGGATGGATTTGGCCAGTCCTGCTCCAACCACCACGAATCGCAGGCCTTCGCCACGGTTGTCCGGCATTCTCAAGGATAACCACTCTGCTTCAGCCACTCGAGCAAATTCCTCAACATAGCGGGTCGCTTTATATTCAAAATCCCCATTGCCCGCCAATGTGCCGCTGATGTTACATAACGCTTCAAACTCTCTCTTCCTCCGCCTATCGGATTCCTCAGCCAGCTTGTAGCCTTCTACAAGCCTTTCTTGCAAATCTATCTTATGGCTGACCCATAATGCGGCCATGAGCGCTGCGAACAGTGTTGCAAAAGCTCCGCCAGCCAATCCGTAGGAGATAGACTGAAGACCGTTAATCTCGCTGACCAAAACGGTCATAAACTTCAGCTCAAGTGAAGTTGATTTGGAGTCGACATTCATTTTTTGGGCGTGCTCCGACACTGCGACTGCAACGTTATCTACCTTTTGGTGTAGCAGTAACGATGCGGCCACTGCCGCCATAATCAATAGCGCGAAGCTAAATATCGTAGCGCGTAGAAACCTTCGGTTAGTTGATTGCATACATTTTCCGGCTTTGGGGCCAAAGGATGGAATTTTTGGATTATTGGGCGCTATCCAGCTGGGAAACCCATTCTATAACCGCTATAAACAGAAGACTGTCCGGCACGCTAAATTTCAAGGGCCACGATACCTGATTCAACGATGCCGGATTCAATTAAATCAGAATCTGCCGTCCGGCATTGATCCCCTGACTGTTTAATTAGTTGTCCTACTTGAGTCCGAAGGTCGGCTATCTGGAAGGGCTTATTCAGTAAGCGGTTTCCGGTTGAAGATACGAAATCATAGGTGGTGGAAGTTACCGTGTCGCCTGACATGAAGATGACTTTGTCTGCCAAGGCTTCAGAAGACCCTTGAATCAGTTGGTACAATTTTTGGCCGTTCATCCTAGGCATCTTTAGGTCGAGGAGAATGCAGTCGTAGGTTATATTCTGTAGCATTTGCCAGGCCTCCACCCCGTCTCCAGCCAGGTCCACAGAGAATCTACCCTGCTCAAGAGTAGTGCGGAGCAGGTTCTCTAATCTCCGGCTCGCCATCAACGGCCAGAACGTGTTTGAGGGAGCTATAGAGCTAGCTAGTCTCTGATGTGTCTTCGGTCTTTCCGACATTGTCCTCCTCGGACAAAATCGGGAATTCGATGTGAAAGATTGCCCCGCGCCCCTCAATGCTGTCTGCCCAGAGTTCACCACCGTTTTGCTTGACAATCCCATAACAGATACTTAGACCGAGACCTGTTCCAAAACCGACCTCTTTGGTGGTGAAAAAAGGCTCGAATACCTTGCCCAGTTTATCTTTGGGGATTCCGACTCCGTTGTCTTCGATGCAAATTCTGATCTTGCCGGGGGATGATGTTGAACTAATCCATACTTGCCCCAGTTCCCTTGAATCTCCTTCTGATTCTCCCTCTGATTGTTGCCCTGATTCTTCCAATGACTGTTGGGCGTTGGTGAGGATATTGATGATTACCTGAATCACCTGATTTTCGTCTATCATCGTTTTCGGAACATCCTCGTCGAAATCGCAACATAACTTTATATTGGATTGTTCAAAGTCATTCCGCTTTAAGTCGACTGCCATCTGCAAGACAGCATTCACACTTGTAAAAGCTTTTTCTGGGCCAGACCTTCGGGCAAACAATTGAAGATTCTTAATCACTTTGGCGGCCCGCTGGCCTTCGGAAACCACTATGCGCAGGCTGCTCTTCACTGATTCTGGAATCTCCGAATCCAGCAACATCTGGGAGTAGCCCAGTACACTGGTAAGGGGGTTATTGAGCTCGTGGGCCACTCCTGCCGCCAGCTCGCCAATCGAAGATAACCTTATCGTCTCTTGGAGTTGTTCTTGCTCCAAGCGCCTCTGTCCTTCCAATCTCGCAATCTCAAACAATGGCCCTATGCCATCCACGACGGTCGTGAATATTCGCACCCGCTCCGGCGGAAAGTTTCCAGCATCTCTGGAAATAACATTTACCAGCCCAAGTGTGCGGCCACTCGCGATGATAGGGATCAGGGCCATAGACTTCATTCCCAGTTGAACAATCGCTGGAGAGGCGTTGGGCTCTGCGGGATAATCATTGACTATTACGGGCTGACCGCTGGAAAAAGCCAGATTGGCCTGGGTTTCCCGGGAACTTAGAGAAACCAAGGGCGGAAAGTCTTCCGTGACTGTCCCTGCAGCCGCCACGAGCCGCAGTAGATTCTCATTCTCATCAGGGAGCCTTAGGGTGACCCAGTCGGCGCCGGGCAAAACCGTGAGCCTTTGTACAATCCTCTGGGACATCTGTTCAATGGTGCCGCCCTCGGCAAATGTGCCGCTGATGTCAAACAACAGCGCCAGTTCTTGATTCCTTTCCCTCGCGGACTCCTCCGCAATCCTCAACTCTTCGGCTAGACTTGCGCTGGCGATAGCCTGCTTGGCTTGTTCATGACGTTGACGATCAATCCAAACCAATACCAACAAGGTGCCAAAAAGCGTAAGCAATGAGCCACCGAATATTCCGTAGGTTATGGGGCGAAGTTTGCCAATTTGCCGAGTCAGGGAAGGCAATGAATGGGACTCTGCTGGTGGAACAGTCGTGCCTGAATCCATCGCAGCGTAATGTAGTTCCAGGTTAGAGATTGTATCGTTGACCCTAGGTGCCAGAATCAAAGATGTTACGACCGCGACTAGTACCAAGGCTGAAAATATACTGGCTGAGCCAAATAGAATCACGCCTCGTTTGGGACGCTTTACCAAATACTCTCCAATCGCATCAAAATGCTTGCCTTGTTGTGGCCGATAGGCACAGCCATTAAGCGGCTATATACAGTTAAGTGTGGGTGAGATTTAAGTTCAAGAGAATTCGCACCTGTTGGCTAATGTGAAAAACCATCGAGCAGCAGGCACAATTTGCCTGGGGTTAATAGCAAGGAGGCGGTACTGTGGTCAGTACAGGACTAGGAGGCAAACTGAGGATAGCGTGGAGTAGCGCTGCTCAGGACTCTGAGGATAATCATAAGGCGGACTACGCTGGGGGGCGTTGTCCCATTTATCGACGCTACACCTTAGCTACGAGATTATATCCTGCCTCGCAGTTTAAATTTCTGCTGGAAGGTTTTGGCCAGCGCTATATACTTGCCAGTCCGTGCCCCGGTAAACCGTGACATTGCCTGAGCCTACTGCTCGCCAGCTTCCCGGACGCCCCAAGCAGCCGCTACGAGCATCTATGCCCAACACCGTGATATCTGCCGGCACTTGGGCTTGTAGCTGCTTGGAAGTCTCCTTAGGGTCGCTCCCTTCGTGATGGGGCAATACAGCCACGCTGGGCACGATTCCCAAGGCTTCGATCCATCCCCCGCTTCTTGGTCGCCGCATCAACGACCCCATGACCATTGCTCCGGCGCTTGAGCCAGCCAGCACGGCTCCTGCGGCAACTGCTTCTATGATGTTTCGCAAGAGTTGTGAGCCAGCCAAAGTCTCCAGTAGGTGGTCCGGGCTACCGCCGGTGAAGTAGACCACACCTGGAGCTTGTCCCGGTTCGAAACTCGACTGAACAAAAGCGGCATCATCGGACTGGGAACGATCAAGCACCATCAATTGACTGGATTTGCCGCCCAGCTTGGCGAAATGGACCACGCCGTCGTTGGCTGCTTTGGCCGGTCCGGTTACAGCGGCAGTGGGGATTATCAAGACTCGAGCCGGGCTTTGGCCCGATGCCTTCATGATTTCAATATCCATCTCTTCGCAGCCGGACCGGAATTCTTCGCCACCCACCAAGGCTAATTCTCCCGCCATACTTCGCCTCTCGATTCAGTAAAATTTCTGTCCACCTGGCTGATTAAGCTCTTCGGCAAGAATTGTTGTCAATGCGGCGTTCACGCAAGATTTATACCAGGTAGTTGATAAAAGCCGCCGCCAAGCCCAGGAACATCAGAAAGCCGATTACGTCAGTAAACGTAGTCACGAAAACCGCCGAAGACACGGCAGGGTCCATGCCGAAGCGCCTCAACAGCAAGGGCACTCCTGCCCCTGCCAGACCGGCCACCACCATATTGCCCAGCATCGCCAAGCCCAAGACAATCCCCAATGTTCCATTTCCCTTCCAGGCGTAGGCTACCAGGCCTACCACCACTCCCAAAAGAGCACCGTTAATCAGCCCCAGTGACATCTCCCGGACCAAGAGTCGGATACCCAAGTGCCTGGGAACGTCCCCCAAGGCCATGCTGCGAACAACCAGCGTGACTGTTTGGGTCCCGCCGATGCCACCTTGTCCGGCGACCACGGGCAGGAATATGGCCAAGGCTACAACCTTGGTGATAGTCGATTCGAAAAAGCTAATCATCAGTCCGGCGAAAAGAGCCGTGCCCAGGTTGATATACAGCCAAGGCAGCCGCCGACGCAGTGAATTGCGCAGCGGTCCCATGACCCGTTCGCCAGCAACACTGGCAATCCGGTACATGTCTTCCGTGGCTTCCTCTTCCACCACATCCACCATGTCCTCGGCCAGAATCACCCCCGTTAATTTGCCATCGTTATCCACAACCGGGAGCTGAATCAGGTTGTACCGTTCCATTAAGCGCACGCACTCTTCCTGGTCGGTGTCCGCAGTCACCGAGATGGTGTCCCGGTCGGCTATGTCGCCAATCACCGCAGTGGGGCGGGCTAGAGCCAGCCTGGTTATGCTGAGCGTGCCCACCAAACGATTGCCGTCGTCCACTACCAAGATGGAGTTGATGTTCTCTGCTTCCGGCCCCAGCAGCCTCAATTGGTCCATGGCATTGGGAGTGGAAAGGGTTTCCCGGACCACTGGGTAATCCAGGGTCATCAAGCCGCCGGCGCTGTCTTCCCGGTACTGGAGTAGCGTTACCACTTCCTGGGGATCGGTCATTAGCGCTAATATCGCTTCCTGTCTCTCTTGGGACTGAAGCTGGAGTATGTCCGCCGATACGTCCCGGCTGGTTTGATCCAGGATACCCGCCAATTCTTGGTCCCCAAGACCTTGAAAGACCTCCACGGCCTCTTCAGGCTCAAGCTCTTCCAGGATATCGGCCGTTTCGGCAGGGATGAGGTTTTCCAACAGGAGGCGCCGGATATCTTCGGACAAACTGGTAAGCGCCTCGCCTTGGTCAACCGGGTGCACCTGGCGGAAACGGGCCAAGACCTGGTCATTTGAGGCTTCTTCAAAAAGCTGGCGAATATTCAGAACAATGGCTTGAACAAGTTCCTCGCGAGGCGAGGTCTGAGCTTCCGCTAGAGACTCTGGTAGAGATTCTGGTTCTTGTTCCGGCTTTTGTTCTGGTTCAATGTTGGTTTGCTGGTCCATATTTTCCCTGAGCTGGCCATTGACCGGGCTCTAATATCGCTGTTTCAGAAACTTTTAATCCTGAGGCCTTTCTTCGAGAATCGAGTCCGGAAATATAAATTGGCAACGCGGGGATTAGATTCGCCGAGGGAAAACTCTTGGAAGCGCTCATGTAAACGGAGGTCCTAGAGCGCATACCCAGGCAAGAGCTATTTTAACAGCCTGGCGTCGAACTGCGACACATTGGTGACAGCGCCAAAAGCGCCTGGGCTATCGGCGAGTTGGCCAATAATCTGCTAGCAGCTAATCTTGGTGACCCCGCAAACGGACCAAGCCCGTTGGAGAAGGCAGAGAAAGCCTGACCAAAAGTTAACGGTCAGGAAATGGCCGGAGCCCTGTCCCGTGTTGCTCCGAAGGATATACCCTGAATAGCCCCCACAACCCGCCCTCTCGGTAGGCCTCCCGGTGATCGCCGTATACGTAGTCTCCGGGGAGTGCGTGTCGTCCTCCGGCCCCACCATCCAAGACCAGCGTGAGGGCATTCAGTCCGCCCAGTTGTATAGAATCCAACAGGTCCGTGCCCTTTAGTCCCGGTTCCAAGGGCCACTGATGTCCTTCAACGGTGAACACGTGGGCCTGCTCACTGTAGGGCGCAAGAACGTGTATCTTCACCGGGTCCCCGGCAAATGCCTCCAACAGCGGCGTCTTCGGATCACCGTGCAGGCGGCTGTCGTAAACCTGGTATGGGCTGAATTCAGCGCCGACCCGCGTAGCTAGTGGCGCAGTGCGGTAGTTGATGCCCAGGGTCCCTGCAACCGCCTCGGTGTAAGGCATGATGTGGGTTCCTATTACTTCGTCTTCATCCTGGAAAAACAGGGCGAAGCGCCGGTAGCTCTCGCCGGAAAGCGGATGCACGTCCACTCGCCAACCGGAATCTGCCGATGCGTCCTGCCCGGTGACGGGGTCGGAGTAAGTAGCTCCGAGCGGTCCAACGATGATTGCCCCGTATAGGCCCAACCCTGGGTTTTCCAGCACGTTTCCCCAGTCCCGTATCAATGCCACGGTCTCGCCAACCTCCGGGTGAGCGTAGAACGTGTAGATTCGGGACTCACCCACAGGGACGGTTTGGTCAGCGCCCGGCGCTTGGTTAAATCCGGCGTTTATGCCCATGCTGTCTGCCGGGTCGTAGGCCAACATGTCGGCATGGAAGGATACCGGCCCTGCCAGGGTGCCGTTGGTTAGTTTAACTGTCACGCAGTCTCCAACGTTTACCGACAGAACTAGGGGCTCCGGCTCTGCCACGCCCGACGTAATTGCGTTTTTTTGGTGGTATAACACATAGATTTTCCCTGTTTCCCCGCCCAGCATATCAAGGGAAGTCTCCACAGCAGATACTGCGAACTCTCTACTTGGAGAGTCCGCAGGACACACTGATGCAGCGGGTTCCATCAGGTTTTCCCGGCCAGGCAGATTTTGGAGACTGCTCCCGGCATCGGGGCCATTCACCCGCAAGATGCCCCAACTCCCTTCTTCCAGCTTGAAAGACCGCCCGCTGTAGTAGAGATAGTCCCCAGGCATGTTTTGAGGGCCGCCCGCAGCGGCTATCGTCAGATCGTACCGTTCCGAGATACCGATATGGACGTTGTTGGTTGGAGGCGAAGTGGCGCTGAACGTCTCTGTCCGAAACCAATGTCCATCCAAGTGCAAAGTGTGTACGTCATTGGTCGCCGCAACCAAGCCCCTGATGACCACTGGGTCACCCAGATTCGCCTCGATGATGGGTGTCTCCGGGTCACCGTAGACCCGGCTGTTGAATAGCTCCGAAGGCACGCCGCCTCTTCTCTCCAGAGGCTCCACCCGAAGGTTGTAGGCGCTGCCGCTGGAGAGGCCGACATTGGTCAACGGGTTGTCGTCTTGGATAAACAGCACCGCTTCCCGGAAGCTTCCGGTCAGGTCTACGGAAACGGGCTGATTGGTCCGGATGTCCACCAAAGGTCCGCTGGACACCTCCTCGCCGGTCTTTGGGTCGTGATAGGTAGCATCGGGGGGTTCGGCAATCAGCGCACCGAAGAGGCCATGCCGCCACGACGTCAGCCCTGCGACGTGGTCGTGGAAATAGGCAGTGCCGAATTGGACGTCAGGGAACCATCGGTACCGCACAAACTCGGTGCTAACAATCTCACCCCGGTCATGGTCAAACTTCAGGGGTTCTTCAAAAGTGAGCGAATTATTCTCAATGGCCCGAATCCGGCGGACTTCAAAAGTCCGGTCTTGGTCCATACCCACACCCACCAATGCGCCAGGTTGGAACCGGTCAGCACTGCCCAGGGCCAAAGTATCTTCTCCGGCCTGAACTAGCGAGGACAGGGTCTCTCCCTCCACGGTGAACGGGCGGACCGACGTTTCGTAATTGAAGCCGGTGTTCACGCCGTCGCTGCCCTGGATGTCGAACTGCACAAAGTGGATGTGAATATTCACCTTGCTGAAAAAATTGTTCTCACCCGTGTCTTCCAGCTCGCTCTTGAAAACCACATCCACGCAGTCTTGGCCAGCGTTGGCCCGGATTGCCAGGGGCTGCTTAAGCCGGTTGTTGGCCCGCACCGCCGCTTCTTGCTCCTTGAGCACGTAGAGTTGACCCACCGGGTCCACCAGGTTGGCTCTCTGGTTTAGAATGATGGGCAAGTTGATTGCGTGAATGGCGAATTCTTTTTGTTTAGTTCCCGAAGGGCAAAGACTCCACGGGCCGTTCTGCCCCGGCTCCGGTGGGTCGGTACCGTTGCGGAAGGGTTCCAAGAATGGCGCCGGACCGTGGTTGGGCGCAAAGGGGGGCCGTTTGCCCAGATGGGGCCTTAGATATGGATAAGCCAGCTTGCCGGTTAGCGGGTTGAAGTACAAGGCGGGCCGCTGTCCAGGGTTGGGAGACTTAAAATAGGCCCACTCTAGTTCCGTATCCGGTTCATTCAGATATAGGTCACCATCCTTTGCCCAGTCCAACACAGAGGCGTCGTAGCCCTTAGGTTTCCCTGGCGGAGGCAGTTGAGCTTCGATCCAATCTGCCAGGTTATCGGTGTCTAAATCAAAGGTTCGGCCCTTCCAGTCCGCGGTAGTTCCTGCCAGCTTGTCCGACGTCACAGCGGGCGCAACCAGACCGTTTCGGTCCGGCACTCGATCAACGGAGGAAGACCGTCTTGGGACACGATGCCGTCTTGCAATGTGTTCTGGACTCGCCAAATCATCCACATTCCAGCAACATAGTGGTGGGCCACATGACAATGGGCCAAGAAGTCGCCCACACTCTGCTGACAACCGCCGCTGCCGCACTCGTTTTCCACATCGTAATTTTCCGCTGGCCCCACGGCTTGGGAGTCTATCCGGGCGGTTGCTTCAGGCAGCAGGGGCGGAAACTTGTTCAGGCCGGTGTCGAAGTTGGTCGGTTCAACACCAGGTTGCCGCCGCCACCGTATCGCTCAGCCGTGGACGTGGTGCACATGAAACACCTCTGATCCGCCATGAATCACCCGCTGTTTTACCGGGTCTCCCAAGTAGCTTCTGGCTATGGGGGTGGCCGGGTCGCCAAATGTGTAGGAGATATAGGCCTGGGAAGGGTCGAAGCTGCCCACGGTGTCTTTCTGCAATTCCATGCGGTTGAGGAAGGGCTCGCTGCGATAGTTCATGGCCCTGCCGCCGGGTTTGTAGGCGCCAGTCAGGCCGTCAACGAAGGGAACCGCACGCCCGCGGAGGCCGAACCCTCGGGATGCGTCTTTGTTCTGGATGGTGAAGGCTTCGTTGCCAATCTCATGGTAGTAGATTGCGAACTCCCGGAAATCACTACCCGTGCTGTCCCTAATCACGGCTGACCAGCCGCTTCTCAATTCTCCTCCGGTCAGCGGATCCAAGTGGAGAGAGTCCTTGGGTTCCACGATTACCGCCCCAAACAAGCCATGGCTGGTCTGCTCGCGCGTATCGCCGTGGCTATGAAAATAGTGGGTCCCCTCCTGTTGGTCGTCTTCCACCATCCATTCGTAGGTCACCGATGCGCCGGGAAGAGCCACCGCCTCCGTGTTGGCCGCCACTGCCGGAGCGCCACTATCGGCCATGTGCTGCGAAGAACCGTGGAGGTGCAGACTGGCAGCCTGTCCGTCTTCCAATCCGTTGCGAAGGGTGAGCCTCAGGCAATCACCTTGATTGACCCGCAAAGTCAATGGCTGGATGGCGTCTCCCTGCAATCCAACTGATACTGCAGGCTCCGCTTGGTCTTGCCTGGCCGTCCGGTTTTGGGCTTCCTCTCCCCTTGCCCGCTGCAGGTCCTGTTCCAAGACGTACATTCAGCCTATAGGGTCGAAATCCAGGAAACGGTTTAGGGAAATCTCGATGTTTATCGCCGCTACGTCGAAGTTCCTGACCGGCGCATCAGCCTGGCAACTGGCGCCTTGGTAAACGCTCTCGCCGGTCTCTTGGCCCAAGACCAGTCCTTCGTCGCCTTCATGAGCACTTGGACCCGGCGTATTAACCTGGTGGGGTGTCGGTTCGGCGCTAGGCGTAATGGTTGCCTCGGTCAGCGTGCTGGCCGGCGTGGGAAGTAAGTCGGCGTTTGTATCAAGAGAATCTCCGCCGCAGGCAGCCAGCAAAGCCAAGGCCAAAAACACGACCACAGCGGCAGCGCCAAGGGCGAAGCGTATGGTTTTGATTGATGGAGTAATGTTTTGCTCAGTCTGCATCGGAGCTTGTTGCTGTCGTTCTTTCATCAAGCTTTGTTCTATCACGTGTTTCAAATAAAAGGGTAGGGCGGCCTCGCACGCTCACGAGGCCGCCCTATGGGACTATCTAACAACCATTTTAGAACCCCTAAGGAGTGGCGATATGCGTCATTAGCACTCCGGGCAGGGGCGTGCCGGGCACCAAGCCGAGTAGGCGGGCCGCTGCGAAGTTGGCGATATACAGCGTGTTACTGTCATCGCCAATGCCAAACTTGACGTCGGAAGGATTCTGTAGTCGTCCTCCGGACACGATTGGGCTGATTTCACCACTTGGGGACACCATCGCCACCCCGTCGCTTCCGAAGAGGGCGACGTATAGAGTGCCAGATGGGCCAAACGTCAGTCCGTCGGGGCCGCCCAGGTTGGCCGTGTCCTCAACGAAGACCTCAACATCGCCTGCGGAGCCGTCCTCTTCTACGAGAATGCGGACGATGCGGCTCTTATCGGTAACACTGACGTAAACGTATGTCTCGCCTTCGTCAAAGGCTAGGCCATTTGCGCCTATGGGGAAACCCAGCGGGCCTGGGGGAATGGCCCCAATCATGGATTCGTCCATGGCCCACGTGCTGACGTTGCCTTGCGAATCTACCTGCCATATACCTCCATCGATGGTGTCGGTGACGAACATCTCGCCATCGCTATTAAATGCGAGAACGTTGGGGAATCCTGCTACCGGTAGGCTGGCGAATAACTCGGTGGTGGCGCCGTCATCTGAAATCTTCCATATCCCATGGGTCTCGGGGTCGAAGGAAGACATGGCGGCATAAAGGTCGCCCGCGGCGTCGAAGTCCATGCCAACCAAGAAACCGGCTCCAGGAGCTGGCAACTGGGCGTAGGTGGCTACGTCGCCAGACGGGGTGATTTTCTTAATCTCGCCGGTGGGAGCCATGCCAGCGTAGATGTTGCCTTCGCCGTCAATAGCCAGACCTTCGGGGTATTCGAATAAATTCGCGTCCAGCAACGCTGTGTGGGGCGCTTGGCGCTCGACCACAGTGACTGAGCCTTCCATGCCCATCGACACGTGCAGAGCGCAGATATAATCGAATGACCCGGTTTGACTGAACGTCATGCTAAAGTTTGTGCCAAAAGGTGCGGCCAGACCGATGGTGCCCGAGTTCCAATATCCGGTTCCATTAAATTCGGAGGCCGGCTTCACCGGGAATAACACGGCCGGATTTATCCTAAGCAATGGAGGTCCGGCATCTTGTGGTTCTGGAACCACAACTCAGGTGCGTCCTGTCCGGGATGGAATGTCACAGTGTGGAAGGTGGGTGAGGTCCAGACTACCGTATCCCCTTCCTGAATTGTGATGTCCTTGGCCAAGAATTCGAAAACTTCGGTGAAATTGCTGAGGCCACGAGTTCCTGCTTGCACGTGCCATATAGTAGTGCCATTGGGACCGGCCTCTTGGGTGACCGCGATCGGGGAGCTTTGCTTGATTTGCTCCAACTCCACAAGTAACGGCGCTAATTGCGCCTCTGCTTGGGCGTCTATGTCAGCCTGCGAAGGCACGTCTTGGGCGTTTGAGGCCAAGACTTCAATCGTTCCGATCTGGAACGGGTGGATGATGCAAACGAAATCGTAGGTTCCAGAGGTGTCAAATATTAGGCTAAACTCATTGTTGGGTGGTGCTCCCGGAGCCGGGGGAACATCGGACATCGTGCCCGAGCTGGCGAATCCGGTGCCGCTGTAAGTCTCCACAGGGGCTCCGGGCGCCCGTGTGAGGAAAACGCAGCCTGGGGGTTTAGCATAAAGTCAGTGGGTCCGGCATCCGGAATTGGCGTTTCAAACCTCGGTGTTGGTGCGCCGCTCAAGAACGAAACGGTGTGAATCTCATCTGCGTTCAGCTTCCAAGTAACGGTGTCCCCGGCTCGAACGCTGAGCATCGAAGGCAAGAAAGCTATAACTACCTCAGTGCCTCGGCCGGAACCCACTGAGACGGTCAACTCACGAGGGTCGGCGTCGGCCGGAGGGGTCGGCGTTACTTCAACTATCTTCTCGACTTCTACAATCTTTTCGACCTCGACAATCTTTTCAACTTCTACGATTTTTTCCACCTCAACGGTGGTCGGCGTGGCGGTGGCATCGCCGCCGCAAGCGGCAAGTATACCTACTGCCAGTGTCATCAATAGGGCGAGTATCGGAAACTTGAATCTCATGGGATTAACGTAACCTCTCATTTATGGTTATTGTATCTAGTGCCGTCCGAAATTCTACGACTGATGGATACCATGTCAACCGTTTTTGGCCATCAGATGACGAAATCCTATGGGCGGATATGGTAATGAACCCGCCATGCAACCGATCGAAATCTAATTGAAATCTATTAGTTCGGTCAATATGATTATGGTAGGATTATTTCATTAAGGCCCAGTCACGCCGGATACCTGAAACAACCGGCCCGGCTTTTTCTGCGTTTAATACATTTGCGGGAAACACTATGCCGAGATGAGTCAGCTAATGTTGCGGCTCTTCCGTAGCTGTAATTGGTTCTCACTTTAGCCCGGCGACTAACCCGGCGATCAACACGAAAAGGACTGTCAATGGAAACCGCCCTAGTTTTGGATTCGATAACCCAATTGGTGGCCAATGCCTTGGAGCAGGCCCGAGCGGACGGACTGATTCAACTAGATACCATGCCGGACATCATGGTGGAGCGCCCCGGCAATCCAGAGAATGGTGACTTTTCTACCAACCTTCCGCTGCGTTTGGCCCGCGCCACCCGCATCAACCCACTGGAACTGGCTCAAGAGCTCGCCAACAGGATCAAACCTGGAGAAGAGGTGGACCGAGTCGTGGTGGCCCCACCGGGCTTCATCAACTTCTACCTAAGGGACAGTTGGGTTCAACAACAGGTGGAAACGGTGCGGGAAGCGGGTATGGGTTTCGGCAGCGTGACCATGGGCCGCGGTCGAAAGGTGATGATTGAGTTCGTCAGCGTGAACCCCACCGGGCCGGTCCACGTTGGCCACACCAGGGGCGCCGTATTAGGCAGCGCTTTGGCCAGCATAATGGACGCAGCGGGCTTTAACGTGACCAGAGAGTACTACATCAATGACGCTGGCACCCAGATGGACGCCTTCTACCGGTCCGTTTTCGCCAGGTACATGCAGGCCCAAGGTCAGGAAGCCGAGATGCCCTCCAATGGCTACGTCGGCGATTACATCCTAGATTTAGCTGGCGAAATTCTGGCTAGCGAAGGTGCTAGATTTGCTCATATGGATGAAGAGCAAGGCGTCAAAGAAATCGGCAATCTGGCCAGGGAGAAGATGGTCGATTTGATTCGCGCCGATCTATCGCTGATAGGCGTGGAATTCGACAACTGGTTCAGCGAGGGAACCCTGTTTCAGCACGGTGAATACGATAAAGCATTGGAGCTTCTGAGGGAGAACAACTACCTTTCGCAGCGCGACGGAGCCCTTTGGTTTAACTCCAGTGTGATGGGCGACGACCGGGACAATGTGGTGGTCCGCTCCAGTGGCGAACCCACCTACTTTGCGTCGGATATCGCCTACCACTACAACAAATTTATCGAGCGCGATTTCGACGCTGTGGTGAATATCTGGGGTGCGGACCATCAAGGTCATGTCCCTCGCATGAAGCTGGCGGTGGCCGCTCTAGGTGTAGATTCGGACAAACTGACCATCCTAATTTCCCAGATGGTCACGTTAAAACGAGGTCAGGAACTGGTAAAGGCATCAAAGCGCACTGGGGACTTTGTTTCCCTCAGAGAGTTGGCCGATGAAGTGGGCACTGACGCCTGCCGGTATTTTTTCTTGGCCAGAACCCCGTCGACCCAGATGGAATTCGACTTAGAGTTGGCCAAAGAACAGTCGTCGGAAAACCCTGTCTACTACGTTCAGTACGCCCACGCCAGAAATGCCAGCATACTGACCTTGGCCCGTAGCCAGGAGATTGACTGGTCTAAAGGCGATGTCTCCCTTCTGACCCATCCCTCCGAACTGAGTCTGATACGGTATATGCTGCGGCTCCCGGAGCTAGTCGCCCACATGGCCACAACGCTGGAACCACACCACCTGCCCCACTACACCATGGACCTAGCCACGGCATTCCATTGGTTCTATGAGAACTGCCGCGTACTCTCTGCCAACCCCGAAGACCAGGATGTCTCCTTGGCGCGGTTGAAGTTGGTGGAGTCGGCCCAGATCGTGTTTCGCCGTGCGTTGGAACTAATGGGTATGACCGCCCCCGAGCGTATGTAATCCAACCACTCTTGATCGGCAGTTGCTTATCTGCCGCGGCTTCATCCCCGACCAGCATACTCACAGCTAAATTACCAGTTTCAAAAGACCATGCTGGTTTCCACCGGTATAACCGCTGCCGATTGATTATTTGCAGCAACCAGCTAAACTGCCGGTGACAAACTCCATTCGGTTCCGAATTTTTGGTACTATCTCACCAAATCTACCATCCGGATGGTGACGATATGTCTTGGATACGAGAAACAGAGCCAAAATCCGGCGATCCGCCCCCGGTGATTAAGGTCATGTCCATCAACCCGAAAGCGATGGAATCGGTGCTTAACCTCAGCCAGGCCTTGTTCTTTGGGGGCTCAAATCTGACCAGAGTTCAGGAAGAAGCCATCGCCACGGTGGTTTCGGTGATAAACAAATGCCGATATTGAACGATGGCTCACGGAGGGTTCCTCCGTCAGCACTCCGACGACCCCGAGTTGGCCAGCCACGTGATGCACGACTATAACGATGCTGAACTAGACCCTCAAACCCGAGGAATGTTGGATTATGCGTCGAAACTTACCAGAGATCCCACTTCGATGCAGCGCTCGGACGTGGAAGCGCTTCGAGCCCTTGGCTTAAGCGATGAGGAAATACTATCGGTGGCCCTAATTACATGCCAGTTCAATTTCATGACGCGTTTGGCTGACGGACTGGGGGTGGAGGTGCCGCCAGGCAGGCAAGAGGCCCATGAGCGGTGGCTAAGCCCAGCCGCCGCCCAACAAAAATGGCTGATGGTGCCGAAAGACTAGCAATATAAACAGTCTGCTATGGGAATAATAATAGGCGCTTCCCGGTCCGGGAAGCGCCTTGGTGTTTTTGCGCATCGGTTAAGCCGGTACTAACTTGCCCCAATCCAGTCGGCAGCCCGTTCCGCAATCATGAGGACAGTGGCGTGACAGCCTCCGGACCTGGGAACTCTCGGCATCACCGACGCATCAACCACCCACAATCGCTCTACCCCTTTGACTCTGCAGTATTGATCAACCACGGCCTTGGGGTCTGAATCGGGTCCCATCTTGCAGGTGCCGGATACGTGTCTGGCTGTGCCCACGGTTTGACGTATCCACAAATCCAGAGCATCGTCGTCGGACAGAACCTCATCCGTTGGCTGTATTCTGTAATCGGCCACGTCTTTGTAGGGGTCTGACTCTAGAAGTTTTACCGACATACGCACGCCTTCCCTCACCCGCCGAATGTCGTTTGGATGTTGTAGAAAGCAGTAGTTAAATGACGGCTGTTCGCTTGCGTCGGCGGATGCCAACTTGACGTATCCCGAACCTTCGGGCAACCCGAGAGTACACGATATTCTTCCCATCTCTTCTGGCGAGACTCCTCCGGCCAGGTACATCGTGCGCAGGCCGGGCACCTTTTCCACCCTTTCGTCGACCACCGAGCTGGTCCTCAGTAGCATATCGTTGGCTTCGCTGGAGCCTTGTGACGTGTAATGCAGGCTAAAGTGCACCGCATCAACGTCGCCAACGAGGGTGGCCCCGTTCTTGACCTTGAAGGCGACTTGGGCGCTGAGGTGGTTCCATAGGCTTTGTCCCACTCCAGGGAGCTCATGGACCAGCGGTATGTCAAATTCCTGAAGCTGGTCTTGGGGGCCGATTCCTGAGAGCATTAGCAGGTGGGGCGACTTT
>Ga0066376_10000498_pt1 | contig 36421 bp, 27 predicted proteins | sample Knorr_S15_td_Bot_FD_77009 | JGI IMG/M metagenome (GOLD analysis project Ga0066376, IMG submission 77009) | Marine microbial communities from Southern Atlantic Ocean transect - Knorr_S15_td_Bottom_ad_5009_LV_A | ecosystem: Environmental > Aquatic > Marine > Oceanic | place: Southern Atlantic... | reverse complement strand
GAAGATACTGCCGGTTATTATGGTTTGTATGGGCGATTGGGGGCATGGTGGGAATCCGACGACTATGGTTCCGATGAAAATGAGACTCTGTCTTTCGCTTGGATTAACACTTCATCTTCCGCCTATTCTTCCGGTCTCTATGCCGGCAACCAAATGGGCTATGACGTTGATTGCTTAGTCTCGCGCCGACGCAATGACGGGGACCCATACCTTTGGACTGTGCCCGGTGAAGGTTTATTAACTACCGAAGAACCCGTCGGCGAAATCCTAGAAAGTTCCGCAAATAATTTGCTCATCATGTGGCGAAATTTGGGCAATGGGACTCAAGTGGGCTTTCAAAAACTATATTTCGTTCCAGGTACTGGGTCTAACAGCGGTCATCTTTTTGGAATGTGGGGAGAATTCGCTTCTACTCCAGGAGGTGCGGAAACCCCAGACCCATTCAATGGGCCTGGAAACTGGTACGACGCCAATGGCAATACTCGGATTTGGTACGACCTGACCTGGCGCCCTGGTTTTTAGGGTCCGGCGTTTTTGCTCGATTCCGCCTCAATAAAAATCCGTTTGACAACTGGATGGGCGGCGCGGATTTTTCGGTCTAAAACTTCAATGTCATCCTCAACTTGGCCGGCGGAAACTCCGTCGGCGAAATCAAGGGACAGATTCAAAAGCACATAGTCCGGTCCCATGTGCAAAGTGAGCACTTCGTTCACGGTTTCCACCGATGGAATCTGGTCGGCCAACTTTTCTATGGAAGCAATAATTTCAGGCTCAGCAGATTCACCAATGAGTAAGCCCTTGGTTTCTCTTGCTAACCACAGAGCGGTGCCGGCCAAAATAATACCGATGACGACTGAAGCGAGGCCGTCATACATGGGATTGCCGGTGAGTTGACCCATACCCAAACCTGCCGCGGCGACCAGTAGTCCGAGTAAGGCGGCAGAATCCTCAAAGAGAACCACAAAGACAGTGGGGTCTTTGCCGTGGCGGACGGCTTCCATGTAACTGCGGCCACCTTTACTACGCTGGAATTCCTTGAGCGCAAACCACCAAGCGGCTCCTTCAAAAATCAACGCGAAGCCGAGGACCGCGAAGTTCACCATCGGTCTGGTGATGGGTTGCGGGTGCAATAACCGATGCACACCTTCGTAAATACTCACCCCAGAGCCAAGCGCAAAAACCAAAATGGCGACCACAAAACACCAAAAATAAATCTCCTTGCCGTGGCCGAATGGAAAATCGGCATCCGGCGGCCGTTTGGCTTGCTTCATGCCGTGAAGGAGGAGGGCTTGGTTGCCGGTGTCCACCAGGGAGTGAATCCCCTCCGCCATCATTGCTGCAGATCCGGTGATGGTAGAGGCCGCAAATTTGGTCACAGAAATCAAACCGTTGCCGATGAGGGCAGCGTAAATGACGGATTTCGTTCCTGAAGCCACGGCGAATCATACGCATTCGCTGCGTACCAAAGTTTCCTTAAACTTTGGTACGCAGCGAAATTCCACCCTGTCTATCCAACCAAATGGTCTTAAACCCAAGCGCCTTGGCCGGGGCAATGTCATGAAACCGGCTTTGGGCAATATGCAAAATCCGTTCCGCCGGAACTCCGGTCTGCTTCAGGAGCATTTCAAAATGCCCCGGCGCCGGCTTGTAGGACCGGACCACGTCGGCGGTCAAAACTCCGGCAAACTCCACCATTAACTTTTTCTGAGTAATCGCAAACAAGTCGGCGTCGATATTGGAAAGCACATACAAAGGGAAATCCTTGGTAAAGGCCTGGAGGGAATCCACCGTGTCCTCAAAAACCGGCCAATCCTTGATTGATTCCGCAAATTGCCGGCAGTCGGTTGCAGACACCCGCCAATCCCACAGATGAGCCAACCGTTTAAAAACCCGCTCCAAAATGGTCCGGTAAGGGATGAATTCCCCAGAGTTGGACTCTTGCTCAAGCTCAGCCTCTGCTTGGGAAAAGGCCAACAGCACGTCCTCCTGCGAGGGCTCAAACTGCCCTTGATGAAACCCCAAATCTTGCACGGCACCCCAAATACCAGCCTCCCAATCCACCAAAGTGCCATAACAGTCAAAACTGAGAAGGTCGAAGGAATCGCGAGAAAGGGTCATGGAAGTACGCCCCGAATGCGGGCTGCGCCCCTAGGATAAGGGTATGAAACAACTCCCCTTAACCCTTGGGCTTCTTTGCCTAGCCGCATCTCCGCTGGCTGCGCAGGGACAAGATAAGCTCCAAGACAAATATGATGCCAAAGTCAGTGAAAACTGGGTCGCCGAGGGCGGCTGGATTCTCGACTACGATCAGGCACTCGCACAGGCAAAAAAAGAGGGTAAATATGTGTTTGCGTATTTCTCTCGTTCTTACTCACCCTGACCTCCATGCATAAGTCTAGAAAACGGTCCGTTTTCTAGCGCAGAGTTTGCAAGTTTCACCAAGGAAGCCATTCCTTACTTAAACCTCACCACTCACATTGACGGTCACCCCGCCGACGCCATTTCCAAAAATTTCGGCATCCGCGCATTCCCCACCCTGATGTTTCTGGATGCAAGCGGCAAAAAGGTCGGCAAACCTAGCAACAGATCCATTGAAGGTTTCCGTGGCACTCTTTCCGATATCGCCGCTCTTGATGAACTTCGCGCCCGAATCGCCAAAGGAGAAAAGGGGTTGAAAGCCTCCCTCCTGTTACGCGAAATGAACATGGACGCGATTAGTTTTGAAGACGCGGCCAAATGTAGGAAGGGGTTAAAGAAACCCTCGAAAATGAAGTCTGCCGCTTGGAAGGAACTCCTTGCTGACATTGACGGAAGAATGGTGAATCTGGAAGTTGGCGACCTCATCAAGAATGCCGGGCGTGATAAAGCAAAAATTGAATCACTGGGCAAAACCTTTTACGCCATGGCGAAAGATGGAAAATCGGTCTCTGGCCGAATCATATTGACCTTTTGGAGAGGTGCCATGGAGGTTGCTAGGGATAAAAAAGACGCTACCGTTTTTGAAGCCGGTTTGAATGCTTTAGAAGCCGAATTTGGTTCTAACCCTCGTGCTCGTGCAGACCTTGACAAATGGAAATCTGAATTGGAAGAAATGACAAAAACGTCACCGGTGGAAACGACTGGCCCGCAGAAAGTCGTTTTGGCAGTTAGTGGCATGACTTGAGGTGTGAGCTGTGTCGGCAAGGTCAATCAAGCCCTTGCCTCTCTACCGTGGGTAGAGAAACATTCCGTGAATTTCGGCAAAAAAACTGCCACGATTTCGGTAAACAAAGATTTCAACGCAGAAGCAACCATCAAAGCCATCAAAAAAGCTGGCTTTGGCGCCTCCATTCTGTAGCGCTTCCTTAGCGCTTTCCTTGGTCCGGGATTAATCCCAATTCCCGGACAACACGAAGGCCGCCCAGTCAATTGGGCGGCCTTCTCCGTATTTAGCCCGATTCCGCCTTAGCATGGAAAGCTGAGCATCACGCAAAGCAACGGAAGCTCCTTTCTTTTCGTACCAGAGATTTTCATAAAAATTCACCATCAGTGTGGCGGTACTGTCGTCATTCCCTTTGCTCGGCAATCATCTTTTTGAGGCGGTCTAGATACCCCTGGTACACGGTTATGTTGTCTTCAGGTGTTAGTTCAAGGGCCCGCTCGGAGGCGGCAATGGCTTCTCCATAATTGCCGTTAGCGAAATGAGCCCACGCAAGAGTGTCGTAAGGACAGTTTCCGCCATGATGGCAGAGAGTCTCTGCCACGGACCCTTCTAAGGCGTTCTGGATGATTACAAGACCTTCAGCAATGTCGGTGTCTTTATCTTTGCGATCCGGGTCGACCAAAGCCCAGGCGTGGATGATAAGACCTTTGGTTTCGAGGAACTTAAGATCATCCCGAAGGCTAAGAGTGTAAGGATGCTTCTCTCCAAATTGCTTGACGTGGCCTGGCAGGGCGAGGCGAACCATTTCAAGAGCAAGCTTGTATTCCTTGACCTCTAGCAAATGTTGGGCATAACGAAAAACGACGTCAAGTGTGGCTGGGTGGGTGTCACCTAGCTTGGCACGAAGCCCAACAACGGCCTCTTTGTGCAAACTGGCAGCTGGGTAATATCTTTCCCGCTGATCCATTACTCCAGCTAAAACACTCATCGTCGCAAGCGTCAAGGGATGCGAGTTCCCCTGGGAATCTCGTAGCAGCTCGAGTGCTTCTCGTGCAACTTCTTCTGACTCTTCCAAGCGACCCAAGTCCTGGAGAAGTAATGCAAAGTTGTGTTGGGTAAGCAAAGTGTCAGCATGACTATTCCCGAGAGAAGATTTCTTTCCCTTAAGGACAGCTTTGAAAATGTCTACTGCTTTAGCCAAGTTGCCGATAGTTGCATAATGTGCGCCGAGGTTCCCCATAACAGAAAGCGTGTCCGGATGGTCATCTCCAAGCAAACGGCGACGCTCCGACAAAACCCTCTCAAAAGCGTCAGAGGCTTCCGATACCTTGCCGAGTCCATTCAAAACCCCAGCAAGATTATTTAGTGTATCCAAAGTCTGCAAATCATTCTTACCAAGAATCTTTTCGCGCCCAGCAAGGGAGGACCTAAGCAAGCGTTCAGCTTCCTCAAAATTCCCCAATTTTGCCTCGACAATGCCGAGGCTGTCGAGTGTTGCATAAACGCTTTCCGACTCGACTCCATAAAGTTTCTTTTTGTCAATTAAAACCCCATGAAACACACTTTTTGCCTCAGCTAAATCGCCCAAATCGTGCAAAGTATTGCCGCGAAAACTTTGTATGTCTGTGATTACTTTTTGGTCTGCGAAGCCGCCGTTCTGGTAGATAGATAGGACTTCATCCTGAAGTCTTAATGCTTCGCGATATTCACCGTTCTCCCGAAGAACACGGGCCAAGGTCGTCAAAACATTGGCGCGAAGGCTTGGGGAATCAACTTTAGAACGTATCAGAGCTTCTGCTGTGGCGAGTAATTCTCGAGTGCGCTGGGGAGTGTTGGACGTGCTCGTGGGTTCAAGAACGGCGATCATCCCTTGCAATGCGTCCAAGGCAGCAACGGCGGTTTCATTGCTACGGACAGAGCGTTGCCATAAAATAAGTGAAATGAGAAGGCCAGAAAAAAACGTGCACAAAATGAGAGACGCCGCAGAGTGCCGACGCACCCAACTCCAAGTGTTGTAAGCCAAAGTAGGAGGCTTTGATCGAATCGGGTGGTTTGCTAGGAAGCGGCGCAAATCCGCCGTAAATTCAGTCATCGACTGAAACCGCCGATTCGGCTCTTTTTCCAAGGCTTTTTTACAAATTACCCCTAAATCGCGCGGACATCTAGACCGAATTTTTTGAGGATCAACGGGGTCTTCCGTAATAATTTTTTCGAGCACCTGTTGGCTCGTGTCTCCTTCAAATGGACGCTGAAGAGCCAAGACTTCCCAAAGTGTGACTCCTAGTGAAAACACATCCGTTCGGTGATCAAGCCCCATCCGCTTGGTCATTGCCTGTTCCGGAGACATGTAGAAAGGAGTGCCTGCAAATTCGCCGGTGCGACTGAGCTCTAAGGCGTCTTCGACTTGCGCGAGCCCGAAGTCGGCGACTTTGGGTTCACCGTCTTCGGTTAAAAGAATGTTGGAAGGTTTAACATCACGGTGGATGATGCCGCCTTCGTGGGCGTGCTGAAGCGCGTCGGCGATTTTGGCGAAAAGAACGGCAACATTTTCGTAGTAGTCCTTGGGTAATTCCGGAAGGTCACGGTCCGCTTTGATGCGGTCAGCAAGTGAGATTGCTCCCTCGACCAACTCTTGTGCAATGTAATGAGTGCCATCGGCCTCCCCCACCGAGTGGACCACCACGATGTTGGGGTGAGTTAGTCGAGCACCCGCTTCTGCTTCTCGTTGAAACCTCTGCAGTGAGGTTGGTGACACAGAAACGTGGGGTGCCAATACTTTCAATGCCACATATCGGTCTAGAGATACCTGTTTAGCTAGCCAAACAGCGCCCATACCCCCGCTTCCGAGTTCACGGATGAGTTCAAAGTCGCCTAGGCGGGTGGGTTGGGAGGATTCGCTCACCCCGAAAGTCTACGTGCCCTTATTGGGCATCAGGTCTCGCAAGGGCTGCTCAATTGGTTAGAGCTGCGAACTCATAATTCGACCCAATCTAGCAAGAAAACCCAATTTTCGTTTTCCTAGTAAAATAGTGTTCCCAAAATTCTACCCCATGAAAAACCTTCTCCTCGCCTCCCTTTTTCTTTTTGCCGCCACACCTGCCTTTGGCCAAACCACTCACAAAGTTTCGGTTGGGCCCAATGGCAACGACACTTTTTCACCAGGGCATGTTTATATCCGTAAGGGAGACACAGTCCGATGGGTTTGGGTTTCGGGGCGGCACAACGTCCGTTCAACTCAAGGTGCTTTCTATTCGGGCACTCCAACCCGCGCACCATTCACCTTCGAAGTAGTGTTTGACGCTGCTTTCGTCGCCGCCAATCCCCCTACGGGTGGGGGCTACACCTACCAATGTGATCCCCATGCTCCAGGAATGACAGGAAAGGTCAACCTTGATTTGGCGCCACAACCCACTCTTTCGGTCAGTAATCTCGTCGGCGGACAAAACGCTCAATTGGAAATGACCGCTGGTGCAAGTGGCGGCAAAGGTTGGTTCATTTATTCACTGGCCGGTCCAGGAGAAGTCATGACCAATTACGGATTTTCCGTCGGACTCTCCCCAAGCTTGGAAATTCTCGGCGCCCGTCCGGTGACCGCGGGAGGCGTAGCAACATTGAGCGCCTTCGTGCCTGCGCGAGCGACCGGAGTCACGGTTTCCATCCAAGCAATTGAGCAAACCACCACAAACCGGTTTGCGGCCACCAATGTGGTCACTGCAGTGATTCAGTAAGCTTTTGGCTGCGCCATTTCGCGGCGTACCAAAGTTTGGTTTTTCTAGAGTAAAGCGGCAACAACTGCCGGCAGGATGACCACCAGAAAAAGCAGTAGAAACCAATACCAACGGTTGGCCCTTGAGTTTTTTACCACCTCTTTTTCCAAAGGAAGACAAGCGCGTGCGGCTTCCAGGTCGGTCGCCGACACCATCAAGTCCGCATCCAAAACGTTTCCGCCGGTAATGAATGGGTCCACCACCTTGATGGTTTCGTCACGAATCCAGGAGAAAATGCCGGCGTCTTCAAGCACCCCCATTTGAATGTGAAGTTTGGGGATGGACCCGGTAGTGAGGATAACGATTCCTTCCGTTTCCATCTCCTCGGAAATCAAAGTTTAATGGATTCTGCGTGTTTGTCACATGCGCGTTTAGCGCGGTAACACTTTTCGCAATTGCGGCCACGAAACCCCGGCATGCCTCGGTCTATGAGGTCTTGAGCTTCAAAAATGGCGTTGCGTGCGATTTGCGTTCCCTTACACGATTTGGAAATACTTTTGTAGGCCTTAATGGCATCAACATATTTCCCGGTCTTGGCCAATTTATTAGCAGCGGCATAAGCCTTTCCACCTTTGCATTCCTTTTTGTAAAGCTTGTTTTCTTCTAAACCAGATACAAACTTATTGATGGAATCAGCGCATGGGATAGGAGATTTTTCTCCACCGTAAGGAGCGACTGCTTCGACCGCAGCCCAAATAAATCCGGCGGTGGCAAGTTTCTCTGCACGGTCTAATTCCGCTTGCGCTTCACTGCCGATGTAATCCCGGTAACGTGCGGCCCATCCAGTTTCATCTTTATTTTTTTTAATGATTTTAGATGCTTCCTGGAAGGCTTTGATGACATCACCGCCAGCAAAATACTTTCGAACTTTTGAAATTACCGACGGATACAAACCAGATTTATCGGATTCTCCAAGAGCCTCCGCAAGAGGTTTTGCATGGCCACTGGACGACCCACCGTAAGTGAGTTTCAAGCCCGGGCTAATCACTCCCACTGTTGGGAAGAATTTAACGCCGATTTTATTTTCCAATGCGCCGTCGGTCAAAATCACCACCGGGTAAGTGGGTTTGTGCTTGGCAACCCATTCATCTACTAGTTTTGGATCTTCATCGGTCACGCCGATGAGCACCAAGCCCTTCCCTTCTTCTTTGGACCATTTTCCATTGAGGGAAGGGACCTGGGCGGTACAAGGACCTCACCAAGTGCGGAAGACTTCAAACATAACTGCTTTCTGTTTGAGGTCCACCTCGAGAAGCGGCGGAGTGTTGTACCACTTGGTTGCGCTATCGAATCCCGGCAGGGCGGCTTCTTGTGCCCGAAGGGGTGCAACCAAGGCCACCGCAGTAGCAACTAGGCAGAGCGTGCGATTATTCATGAAATCGAGGGTATCAGATTTCCCAGATTTCGCTGCGTACCAAAGTTTAGGGAAACTTTAGTACAGCGAAATCTCTACTTGGGGACCGCAAGGACGAAATCCCCACCACCCTCCACCAGAGGGAATGTTGGGTTTTGAGCCCCATCGGTGGCCTCCCTAACAAAATCCGCTACAAAACGACGCACCTCCTCGATGGACACCTTGCCGTCGGCATTAGCGTCACCCTCACCCCTCAAAGCGGAAAGAATTCCGGCGGTAAACAAACCGTTCCCTCCTGACTCTAGGGCGGACCCTGCATCCGAGCTTGCGGCAATGATGTAAAGGCCACCCGCTTGGGAAAGCGCCAAGTCATCCACTTTGCTTTGGCCCATAAATAAAGAACGCCCACCGCGGGAGCCTTCGGCATCTGCTTCTCCGCGGCCGGATTGACACGTGTCTAATAACAATACCCTGCGAGCTGGAAGCAAACGAGACCAAGTCACTAGTTTCTCGATGTCCTGGCGAGAAACACCTTCGTAAGGGTCATCGAAAGTGGCGCCGGAAGTCAAAAAGAAATATTCGCCGTCTTCATCACGCACCCCGTGGCCAGCTCCAAAAACGATAATGGTGTCGTCCTCTGCCGCATCTCTTAAAAAGGATTTAAGTGCTTTGCGAATGCTTGCCGAACTCACCTCTTCATTTTTCAAGGATTTCACTAAAACTTTGTCGAAGGCGGCGCCTTCCTGTGCGGAAAACGCTGCAATAATGTCATCGACATCCTTGGTGGGATAAGCCAAGTCCAAGGCGTCATCGTCATAGTCGGCCACCCCAAAAGCGAAAACAAAGAGCCGCCTTTCCCTCGGTTGGTAAGTAGGGTGCAACACACGCATCTCGCTTTTTTCGCCCGAAGAGCTGGTGGCTTGAATATCAAAACGGGCCGAGGTGCGGCCGCGGGGAACGGACAAAGGAACCGAGAATCGCCAGGGTTTGCCTTCTTCCGACGGCTCCCACAGGACTTCTAAATCCCTTGCTGAAACCCAAGTTCCGCCATCGAGTCGATACCGCAAATCAGGCTGTCCAGAGGGGTCCTCTAAGAGTCCCTGGAGCAAAAAAGTTCGTTCGCCGAGAGTCGGCCGTTCTTCCGAAGGAGACCACAACTGCAACTTAGGCGGCAACATGGAGACGGTTTGTCCTTCGGCAAGCTGTTGCCATTTCTCAGCTTCTTTAGGCTGGTCGGAACGCCTACACACTTCGGCCAATACCTCGCGCACTTTTTTGAGTCTTGGGTGGGCTGGGTGGAGGTCTTCCGACTTAACCCTCTCCTCTAGTTCGCCATGAAAAGACTCCAAGCCTTCTTTCCAAATCGCAAAAAACCTCTGGGGGGAACTTTCTTGCCCACGCCGGGCCAGCTCAGCACTCTGAATGCTCATGGCCACCTTCTCTTTCTTTAAAGGAAAAGAAAACCAGCGCCATTGAAGCTCATCCGTTTTGCGCCACCCGGGTCGAGCAGCATCTTCTTCTAAGGAGGGTGAAAACCGTTTGTCAATTCCCCATTTAATCGCTCGGGCTTCAAGTCTATCCATCCCAAGGGCTTCAGCAGAATATGCTACTTGAAGGAAAACTTCGTCCGGAAAGAACAACCGACGGTCAATAAACTTCATTTTACTGAAAACTTTCTTGTAAATACTTCGGGGCGAATCCACTCGAATATAACTTAAGGCAAAGGCCTCTCCAAAATATTCTATTGCCTTCAAGTGATCTCCCGCCTTGGACAATTGCATTGCTAAGTCCAAAATAGATGCGGATGCAAACATCGTAGCCAGGGCAATGTTATCCCGGGAAGAGGCAAGTGGTCCAAATAATTCCTTTGGGTCAGGCGAAGCAACAATATTAGAAAAAGGGAGGAGAGTTTCCCAACCGCCAAGTAAATCAAAAAGTTGTTTGGGATTTGAAACATCGTGGCCTATTCCCACAAATAAATTTTCAATAGAGGCACGCGCTTTTCTCAATAAAGAAATTCCCTCGGCTTCTCTTTCTTCGGCAAATGCCAACCGAGCGAGAAAGAACCCTGCTGTTTGCCTCAGTGTTTCTAGAACTGGCCCCATCCTTTCCATGCCTCTATAGGCTCTGGTTAAATTAGCACGGGCAGAAACAAAGTCCCCCATTTCCATTTGTGTCACACCCAAGGGAATCAAAGCACCCAACACCATGGGACTAGAAGGGTCATTAAACTCAGCTGCAATTTTGACGTCTAAACCAAGAAATTCTGCAACCCCATATCTATCGCCAATTAACCCGAGAAGGGTAGCGGGACTAGCAGAGCTTCGCAAATAAGCTAAAATTTTTGCTGGGTTGTCCGGTCCATAACGATTGGATTTAATATTCAACGCCAAGCGAAACAAAGTGCGAATTTCACGAAATGCCCCTGAATATTGAAAATCAACTAGACGATTCCCTTGCCCATCCCTTGGTTCTGTCAAACGAAGGGCCAAAAATTTCGCCGTAAGCTCTATGGTTCGAGCAATGGCCAAGTCATCGGAATCGCTAAATATCTTTAACCCGTCTAAACGAGTAGGCAAGTCTCTCTCCGCCAACCTCCTTCGATACCACTGCTCAAGCGGCTTCGGTTGACTCCCGTCTAACAATGCAATTACAGGTCCGGTCACCGTCTCCACTCGTAGAGCATGCGGAGGGATTAAAGACTTTACCGTCTCCAAAAATTTCCCTTCCTCAATTACATAATCACCAAGAGGATACTCTCTTTCGAGCAAGGACAAGACTTCCTGTTCGTGCTCAATCAAGCCCCCTTGATTTAAAGTCAACTCGGCCAAGCCAACGCCACCTCCATTCACGATGGCTTTCAATTGATAAGTTTCTGCGGTTTTCAAATCCACACCAGTCAAGCTCGGGTTCAACCAAAACCAACCGTCATCGTCGGCACGAATCCAATTTCCATTTTCGTCCAGAAGGATTAAGGCGCCATCAAAACTCCCTTTCATACGAATGGTCCATGAACCATCTTCGGGCACCTTCACTTGAAAGGTTTTTACCCGAAACTTGTCCTCATCGGTTTCCTTCCGGCCAAAATGGGTTTGGTGCCTCAAACTCCATCCGGTTTGCGCCATGGTGACTTTTAGGTTTTGGGATTCCTCCGAGGTTGGTGGCAAATTGCTGGGAATGCTAAGTCCACTGGGAGTCAGAATTTCATCCTTGCGCGTAAATTCAATCTTGGTAGTTCCCGGCTCAAGACCCGGCATTTGAAATAGAAAAAACAGGCTGGTTATCGAAAGCAGCATTTAGGTCGTGCTAGCTGAATCGGCTTGGCTCTCTTGCAAAGATTTTCTTGCTGGTAGATTTTGACGAGTGCCGCCATAGGGATCTTTCCCATCAGGAACGTACACCTCTAGCGTATACCCCTCAGGCGGTTCAATGAAATATCCTCCGCTTGGTGCTACTGCAAAATCCACCACCTGCTGAAGTTCGGATTGAATAGCGGCAGAAAGGCCAACCGCAATTTCATAAGGAGAGGCTCCTTTCAAGGCGTCAAACCCCGCCCAACAAACGCGTTCGCCGTCAGGACCAATGACCCAAACGCAAACATTTTGTGCATAAGTAGTTCCCTCTTCTCCTAATTCGGGAATCCAGACCCCGGTTTGGCCTTCCACGGAATGAAGCACCTTTTGGACCGGGACGAAAATCCCGCAAGAGAAAAGAAGCAAAAGAGGAAGGGAGAGGCGAAAGTGCAGCATGGGCATCCAATTAGGTTAAGGGCAGAATCCCAGTTTACAGGTTGTTTTGCTGCTTACCAAAGTTTCCCTAAACTTTGGTAAGCAGCGAAATGGCATACATCCAACAAACTCAAATCCATCAAGCCGTCGGCTTACTCAAAACAATCTATGACAACGCGATTGCCCGAGCTGGCAAGGTGTGGAACATCGTCAAATTAACTGGCATCAACCCGAGGATGACTCGCGCTCATTTGGGTTTGTATCAGTCCATCATGCACAAGGACAGTGCGTTGACCCCCCGCATGCGGGAAGCTCTGGCCGTCATTGTCAGCAGCGCCAATGAGTGCCATTACTGAATTCAATCCCACGCCCACAACCTCCGTGTTGAGGTTGGTGAAACCGAATTAGCAAATGCCCTTGAGAAGGATTCATGGCAGACCGCCCCATTGGATGAAAAAGAAATGGCGCTTTGCGCTTGGGCTGAGAAGTTAACTCTCACGCCTACTCAAATGCAAAAGGCCGACGTGGAATCACTCCGCCAAATCGGTTGGTCCGACTTGGAGATTCACGACGCCGCCCAGGCTATTGCCTACTTTAATTACATCAATCGTCTTGCTGATGGACTTGGGGTGGACCCAGAACCAGCTTGAATTCGCTATGTTGGGTGTAGCGTGAAGGCCTTTTCTCCCCTCTTCATCTTCCTCCTTTCAGCGGGCGCCGCCGCCCTTCTGCACGCGCAAGATCCCCAACCAGAAAACGGTCCGGAGAAACAACTCCGCTACGGCAGAGACATCCGCCCAATTCTCTCTGACAAATGCTTTCGCTGTCACGGTCCTGACCCATCTTCTCGCAAGGAAGAGCTGCGCCTAGACCAAAGAGCTTTCGCCATCGCCGACCGTGACGGTTTATTCGCCATTGTCCCTGGCAAACCTGAGGAAAGTGAGCTTTGGCGACGGGTCAGTTCACTAGACCCTGACGAAGTCATGCCTCCCGCGGAAAGCCACAAAAAAACGCTGGACGAAGTTGAACTCAACACCATTCGGACTTGGATTGAGCAGGGCGCACCTTACGAAGAGCACTGGTCTTTCTCACAACCTCAGAAGAATCCTCTTCCTCAAAACAAAAACCAAACTTGGCCCGCCAACGAAATTGATCATTTCATTTTGGCCGAACTGGAAGGCGTCGGCCTAAGCCCAAGCCTAAAAGCCAAACCGGAAACTTTGGTGCGTCGGATATTTTTTGACCTTACCGGACTGCCACCAACGGTGGAGGAATATGAACAGTTTTTAGCCGACGATAGCCCTCGGGCGTTTGAAAACTTAGTGGATAAACTGCTTACCCAAGAGCCTTATGTTTCTCGCTATGCCGAACGCATGGCAACACCGTGGCTAGACGCTGCTCGGTACGCGGACACCAATGGCATTCACATGGATGCCGGTCGGCAAATGTGGAAGTGGCGGGATTGGATGCTGGAAGCGTTCAGAGACGGAAAACCCTATGACCAGTTTCTGACCGAGCAAATTGCCGGCGACCTTTTGCCCGACGCCACTCTTGCCCAACAAGTTGCCAGTGGGTTTCACAGAAACCACGTCATCACCGATGAAGGTGGGGCCATTGATGCGGAATACTTAGTGGAGTATTCAGTCGACCGTGTCAGCACCACGGGGGAGGTGTTCTTGGGCTTAACCCTTGGATGCGCCCGCTGCCATGACCATAAATTTGACCCTGTCACGCAGGAAGATTTCTACTCCCTATTTGCCTATTTCAATTCGATTGAAGAGAAAGGGCTTTATTCCCAGAACCAAGACACAAAACGCGCTTTCATTCCGTTCATCAAAGTTCCTAGTATGGAGCAATCTTCACAACTGGACACCTATTCAGCCGAACTATCTCAAGCCAAAGAAGAACTTTCTATTCCCAACGCTGAGGACGCAAAGGCATTTGAAGCGTTTTTGTCCACTGCACCAGAAAGCCTTGGTGTTCATTGGGCAAAATTCAAAACCACTGACGCAAAATCCACCATGAAGTCGACTCTCATGATTTTGGAGGATCAATCCGTTCTAGCAAGTGGAGAAAACCCCGCCAAGGATGACCACATCATTACCCTGCAAACCGACGAGACCGACTTGCGCTTGCTTCTTTTCGAAGCCATACCCGACCCCTCTTTCCCCAATGGACGAGTTGGTAGAGCAGACAATGGGAATGCAGTTCTTTCGCAATTCAGCGCTGAAGTGATTTCTATTGCTGACCCTGAGAAAAAGAAGAGCTTAAATTTCACTTGGGCTTGGGCGGACCATGAGCAACCGGATGCAGATTTTCAAGTGGTCAACATATTGGATGCCGACATCGCCCGTGGGTGGGCTATCCAAGGCCACCAAATATCAGGCGGTCGAACCGCCCTGCTACTTGCTGACGAGGCCTTTGGCTACCCAGGCGGCACCGAAATACGCATCACCCTTTCCTATCAATCCATTTACAGTCAGCACACCTTGGGCCGAGTACGAATAACCCCTGGTGTAATTTCTGATACTGGGTTGAACGCTCTCCCGGTGGCAGACTCCACTTGGTATGCCACATGGCCCTACAAGCCCAAAGAGAAATACTCTGGCTACGAAGAAATCTTTGGTCCTGAAGCCGACGCAACGATTGATTTCACTAAAAAATATCCGCCGGATGACTATTCTTGGGTTTACCGAATTGAACTAAAAGATGACCAAGTAAACTCAGTGTTGCCAGTGGGCGAAGTGGTAAGTTTCGCAGGGAAACGCCTTTTTGTACCCAGTGCGCGCAACCTGGAAATCAGCTTAGGTAGCGATGATGGCGTTCAAGTCTTCCTTGACGGGGAAATCGTGTTTGAAAATAGAGTGGATCGCGGAGCTGCGGCGGACCAGGACAAGTTAATGCTGACACTATCCCCCGGAGTCCACACTCTTGTTCTCAAAGTGGTAAACACCGGGGGAGTTGGCGGTTACTACTGGAAATCCTTGCCGCCAATCGAAGAATTCTCTGGCAATCTAGTTTGGTCCCTCACTCCAAAAGAAACTCGCGATCGTGGAGCGAACAACTTGTCGACTCGACTCTCAGAAGATTGGCGGAAAATGCATTCACCCGTTTACCGTGAAAAAGTTGCGCTCGCCGAAAATCTGGGTAAAGAAATTAAAGCACTTGAGGCTTCTATCCCGTTGAGCATGGTCATGCGCGAACGCAAAGAACGTCGGCCTACTTATGTGCTTATGCGCGGAGAATATGACGCACCGGATGAGGATAGGCCGGTAGAACGTAATGTTCCATCGGCGCTCGGAAGTCTACCGGAAGGTGCGCCCGACAACCGCTTGGGATTGGCAAATTGGATGACCGCCGACGATAACCCATTGGTTGCAAGGGTTTTTGTAAACCGCATTTGGGAAATGGTTTTTGGAAACGGCATTGTTGCCACCAGCCGAGACTTTGGTTTGCAGGGGGCTTGGCCTTCCCATCCGGAGTTGTTGGATTGGCTGGCGGTAGATTTCCGCGAAAACGGCTGGGACATTAAACACTTGGTGAAACAAATCGTAACATCCCAAACTTACCAGCAGTCGTCGGCCATTCGGCCGGAAGCCTCCGCAAAGGATGCTGGCAATCGGCTACTTTCCTCCTACCCAAGACGTCGATTGGGTGCCGAAGAAATTCGCGACCAAGCTTTGTACTTATCAGGCTTGTTGGTGGAGCAATTCGGTGGACCATCGGTGAAACCATATCAGCCGGAAGGTCTTTGGAAAGAGGTGGCCATGCCCCAATCCAACACCCGTAATTTCATGCGCGGCAACGGTGATGAACTTTGGCGGCGCAGTCTTTACACCTATTGGAAACGCGCCTCCCCGCCGCCGTCATTGCTGACCATGGACGCACCAACGCGTGAATTCTGCACCATTAGCCGGGGTATCACCAACACTCCGTTGCAGGCGTTAGTACTTTGGAACGATGTGCAGTTTGTAGAAGCCGCCCGGGTTTTGGCCCAGCAAACTCTTGCAACAAAAAACTATTCCTTGGCTGGCCTGTTCCTCCAATGCACTGGCAGAAGGCCAAATGAAACGGAAGCTGTGCGTTTACAAGAATTTCTTACCGCTTTCACCAAACGTTTCACAGAATTACCGGAAGATGCTGAAAAACTTTTGCAGGTCGGTGAGTCCATGTTGCCCGAAGGGGCGGACTATCCTGTTCTTGCTGCATGGACGATGTTGGCAAACGCACTCCTCTCTCTCGACGAAGTCATTTCCAGAACTTAATCATGGCAACCCATAAAGAGTTTTCCGACCCGTGCGCCGCACACCAACTCATGTTGACGCGACGACGGTTTTTCGGTTTGTCCGCGCAGTCCATGGGCGCCGGCTTAGGCATGCTTGGGCTTCAGTCCATTTTAGGGAGAGACGCTCTGGCCGGTCCGTCCGCCCTTGATAACTCTGGCGCCGGCCTGGGGGGACCCGTCGGCCCCCACTTCAAGCCCAAGGCGAAACGAGTGATTTATATGCACATGGAAGGTGCGCCCAGTCAACTTGATTTGTTTGACTACAAGCCGGGGTTGCGGGCAAGATATAACCAAGATTTTCCAGAATCCATTCGCCAGGGTCAGCGCCTCACCACCATGACCAGTGGCCAAGCGCGGTTTCCGATTGCCCCATCAGTTTTCAAATTCAGTCGTTATGAAAACAATCAGGACGGAGTTTGGCTTTCCGACGCCATTCCGCACACCGCAACATTGGCCAAAGAAATGTGCTTGGTTCGCTCAGTACATACAGAAGCCATCAACCATGAACCTGCCATCACTTTTTTCCAAACGGGTACCCAACAACCAGGCCGCGCTTCGTTTGGTTCATGGATGTCTTATGGGCTGGGCTCCTCGAATGCCAACCTCCCTACCTTTGTGGTCATGATTTCCCAAGGCCTAGGCAACATGCAAGCCTTGGCGGCTCGTTTTTGGGGTTCTGGATTTTTATCCAGTGAACACCAAGGGTGCAAATTGCGCTCCGGCGGTGACCCGGTTTTGTATTTAAATAACCCGGCCGGGGTATCACGCGAAGATCGTCGGCGCATGTTGGATTTCGTCGGCGAACTCAACGAAAAAGAATACCAGCGGAGCATGGACCCCGAAGTGCGCGCGCGGATTGCCCAAAGTGAAATGGCGTTCCGTATGCAGATGTCGGTGCCGGAGTTGACTGATTTCAGTAATGAAGACGAAAAAACTTTGGAGATGTATGGCAAGGACGTGAACAAGCCGGGTTCGTTTGCTTCCAATTGTTTAATGGCACGGCGGCTGGCGGAACGCGGCGTGAGATTCATCCAGCTCTATATGCGCGGCTGGGATCAACACGGCAATCTGCCCGGAGATTTGCGCAAGCAAACTGGCGCGGTAGACCAACCTCAAGCTGCGCTGGTCAAGGATTTAAAACGTCGGGGTTTGTTGGATGACACCTTGGTGATTTGGAGCGGCGAATTTGGCCGCACCGTCTACAGTCAAGGCGCTTTGACTAAAACAAATTATGGCCGTGACCATCATCCGCGCTGCTTCAGCATGTGGATGGCCGGTGGCGGCATTAATCCTGGCGTGGTGCACGGGGAGACCGATGATTTTTCTTACAACATTGTGAAAGACCCGGTGAGCGTGCATGATTTACACGCCACGATGCTGCACTGCTTGGGCTTTAACCACGAGCGCTTAAGTTACAAACACCAAGGCCGCGACATGCGCTTGACCGACGTGTTTGGAAAAGTACAGAAGCCGCTGTTGGCTTAATGGTTTTTGTTAGCGGGCGCCTAACTCCAAAAGCAAAACCAAGTCAGCGATTTCGTCGGCGGTGAAATGGTTTAGCAAACCCGCCGGCATAGGCACTAAACGGTACTGGTCGGAAACAACTTTTGTCGGCTCCACGATAGATTCTAAAACTGTGGCGCGGTCAAAGCGCCGCCCCACTCCGGTCAAATCGGGGCCGACGCCTTTGCCGTTGGCGTTAAACCGATGGCATTGCAAGCAACTTGCTTGGGCTAGGATTTTGTAGCCACGTTCCGCCGACGCCGAGGTTTCGAATGGTTTTATTTTTTGGAGAAGTTGCTGAGTAGTCCAATTTGTCACAAATGGGCGGTCCTTTGGAGGGGCGCTCCAATCGGGCGTTGGCAGAGGTGGTAATTTTTTTAGGATTTCATCCCAGTTCTTTGCACCGCTACTTTGTCGCAAGTCGGCGGTGATTTTATTTAGAAATCCTTCCAAGCTTGCGCCTCCTGGAGCCATTTGAGCTCGGCGTGACCACTTGACTGCCGCTAATTGTAATTCTGGAGCCCAATCGCTAGTAACTAACCGCAACAAATAGGCGGCGTGCATTTGAGTTTGGACTGAGTATTTATTGTTTAGCAAGGGAGTAAAAAGTAAAGGAAGATTTTCCCCCATTAAGGAAACCAAAATCTCGTCGGCCAAACGTCGGGCAGATTGCTCCAGATTTTGCCGTTGTTGAATCATTCTTTTCGCGGAATCTTGGCGGGTTTTCAAATCTAATTTGGCGGCGTGCCGAACAAGAATAACTTGGGCAGTGCGTAAATCTAAAAGTTGGACGGCTTTATTACGCCACCACTCTCCAGCGAAAAGTGTTTTCCAAACCGTGGCTGCCAAGTCTGGCTGACTTCGGGACAATGCCAAGCGAAGTTCGGCCATCGGCAACTCACCATAAGAAGCTTCCTCCACCTCGTTCAACGAGGAGACTCCCAGCAATTTCGCCCATTCCCCATTCGGACTTTGCTCAATCTGCAGCCTCGCTCGCCAACGTGTCCAGCGGTCTTCAGAACTAAGGTCGCGCCACAATTCGTCAGACCCCAACGGATATTCGGCTTCAGTTTTTGAGAAGGAACTGACCGCTAAAGTTTCCTCTAAACTTTGGTACGCAGCGAAATCGGCGGAAGTGGGGGAAATTCTATAGATGGCGGAGGGAGTGCCGCGGCCGCCGGTGAGCACCCATAGGGCTCCGTCTGGACCTGCGGCAAGGTCAGAAATATTCCACGGACGGCCTTTCCCAAAGACTTTAATTTCGCCAGTAAAACTAGCTCCTTTCCGAGTCAATTTGACCCTTAACAAACGACCATAAGCCCAATCAGCCATTAATAAATCAGCGTCATATTTTTCGGGATTCGCCAACAAATGGGTCGACAGCATGCCGGTCGGTGAAGCAAAGTCGGTGTCCACCACCGATGGCAAAGTATCCGGACAGGACGGGTCTAATTTGGTGGAGCCAGTTCGCCAGCCGTAATCCCCGCCCGCCACCAAGTGGAGTAGACGCGGTGGTCGAAACCAAGGGGTACCAATATCCCACTCCATGTCAGAGTCATAAGCAAACCATTCGCCACTCGCCGTCATGGCCACGTCGTAAGAGTTGCGCATTCCACCAGCCAGCAGTTCGAAATTTGTTCCGTCGGGCCGAAACCTCCAAAAAGTCCCGGCTGGCATTTTTTTGCCATGCGCATGACCACGTGGGTCCAAAATCCCCGGCAACAAAACATCTTCGGAAAAATCCTGCAGCGGGGAGTTCGGTGAAATCAATTCCGCAGGAATTTTCACGTGATTTCCCCATACCGAGTAAAGCCAGCCATCTCCACCGTCCAAAATAGCGTGCGCTCCATGCTCAGATCCGGGTCCATAAGCAACTAGACGAACATGCTCATCAAAAATTCCGTCGCCGTCATTATCCCTTAGCCGATGTAAGCCGCCGTCGGCATCAGCATTGCCAGCCACGTTTGCATACAAGGAATCAAAGGCCCAGCAAAGTCCTTGAGCTCGGCCAACAGGAAAAGAAATCGGCTGCGGATCACCCAGTAAAGCACCGCTTTCGCCTGCAGAAAAACGCAACAAGACCCCACTTTGTGGAGAAACGTACAAACTGCCATCAGGGGCGAAAGTCATAGACACCCAAGAGCCTTCTCCTTCAGCCGCCTGTCGCACCTTTTGGATAACAAAGTTTTGCGGCAGTTGAATCCCATCCACCCCCTCCTTCATGGGAGGCGGGCCACAAGCAAAAGTGGCAAGAATTATCCCGAGCGAACACAACCGAAGCATGAAAGCATTCTAGAATGTCGATGATGCCAGAACTACTCGCCGTCTTTGGCCGCCTCCACCCCATTTTGCTTCATCTACCGATGGGGCTCTTGATTGGGCTGGCTGTCTTGGAAGCTCATGCGGTTTGGAAGGGCCAAGCCGCCAGCCCCAGATTATTGGTGTTTTTCGCCGCCGGAACTGCCGTTCTTACCGCTGGAGCCGGCTGGGTTTTGCACGAGGAACCCTCCTACACTGGCGGTGATGTTTTGGAATGGCATGAACGATTGGGCATTGCCACAGCCGTGGCCAGTTGTCTTGCGGCATTTTTCCATTGGCGCGGCGCGGTAAAAAATTACCGCTTTAGCTTGCTGGCTGCGGTTTTAGTCCTGCTGCCGGCAGGTCATTTCGGCGGCACCATGACTCATGGTGAAGGTTTTTTGCTTGAGCCTTTGGAAGAAGGATTTGGAGACCAAAAAGGGGGAAGGCCTGGCGTGCCGGACCCGCAACTTGCTGAGGCCGCCCCCATTGCCAATTACACCGACCACATTGCGCCAATTCTGAAGGCCCGTTGCGTGAATTGTCATGGCCAACGCAAGCAGAAAGGGGATTTGCGGCTGGATACACCGGAGTGGATTTTGAAGGGTGGTGAGGGTGGAGAAGCTGTGGTTGCCGGCAATGTGGAAGACAGTGAAATTATTTTCCGGTTGAGCCTGCCGCCGGATGATGAAGACCACATGCCACCAGAACACAAACGCCAGCCGAGTGAAGGCCAAGTGCTCTTGTTGGAAGCTTGGATTGCGTCGGGCGCATCTTTTGAAAATGAATTCACCTTAATCGGTGGATTGACTTTGCCAGAAGACCAACCTGCCCCAGATAAAGAGGGCTTATTGCCGGCATCGGAAAAAGCCGTGGCAGCATTACGGGCCAAACAAGTCCACGTGCAACGAATCAGTGGAGAAACCGAACAACTGTGGGTGGATTTTGCGGCACCAGCGGCAAAAATTGGCGACGGTGATGTGAAAAAACTTTTAGAACCGCTGGAAGACCATGTGGCAGATTTGTCTTTGGCGCGTACCCAAATTACGGACAAAGCGATGGGCCGGGTTTCCGACCTCATCCGCTTGCGGCGTTTAGATTTGCGCCAAACCGCAATCACTGATGCTGGATTGGAAAAGTTGGCCGATAACCCCACCTTGGAACAGCTCAACGTTGCCGGCACTAAGGTGACGGATACCTCTATTCCACTGCTTCTTGCTCTTCCAGCCCTCACCCATTTGTGGGTTTGGGAAAGCCAGCTTTCTGCCGACGGCATTGCCCAGTTGCGAGCCAAACGGCCGGAGTTGAAGCTCAACGCAGGGGACAGTGCTGATGCGGTGGCGCTTGAAGTGGAAGGAGATGTGGAATTCACGAGTGATGCTCCCTCAGTAGACGCACCCCCTCAGGAGGCGTTGCCCGTTTCCTTGGTGCCGTCAAACGACGAGTGCCCGATTACCGGAAAACCCGTGGACCCCAAATACACCATCGTGTTTGAAGGCAAGGTGATTGGCTTTTGCTGTCCTAACTGCCCAAAGACCTTTTGGGAGAAGAACTAGAGCTGAACTTCCACCGGTGGGGTCAGCAAAACCCGGCCGCCAAAAATAATCTGATAGCGGTGCGCACTTGGGGTCGGGTTGGTGAGCACCGGGCCCTACAAATTCGTTGTGCGCCCTATGACCGTCAGAGGTTTCAAAAGTGTTTGCTTAAGTTGTAAGCATAGGCTCTTCAATTAGTCCCGCAGAGTCCATGGAAAAAATTCAGCACCTTTGCGCCAAAGCAGGGGTAGCCGTGGTGGTTGCCCCCACTCCCCCGGGTTGTTCGGCCAAAGGATTGGCAAAATGGCTAAACCCGGAAAAAGCATTCATCCTTTTGAATGATGGCCCCAAAGCAACGACCAGAGGTGGATGATTTTTTTTCATAGCTGCGCACACATTCTGTTTCACTCAAAGAACACTACTTTTCTAGCAGATGTGAAATCCACGCCTTCAAAAGAAGCGGTGGAAGCGAATCAATTTGCCACCGACCTCCTGAAAGAAGTTCCCCTAAACTTTGGTACGCAGCGAAATATTCACCCCGCGGTCCCCAAGAAATCCAACCACATACTCCAGCATGCCGGGCTGACGCCCAAGAATTTCACCCGGGATAACGCCTGGTCTGGTCCACAACCCCGCCAAAATGGCTTCAGCCACCGCGCAGCAAGTGTAACCCGTGGTCCTCGCCATAGAAGAAATCCCGAGTTTCACATCGGTTCGATCCAGCAATTCCCACACATGCTCCTTTCCTTCCCCGACCACCGTCACCCGCATGACGGTGAACTCCTCCTCGGTCGGACCAAGTTCCCATTCTTTAAATAAAACCTTACAAGTCACTTCCTTGGGAGAAATTTTCGCCCCCCCGACTTCCAACAAATCCTTTTCAAAAAATCCTGCCTCGCGCAAGGCCAACATTTGTTCGCGGTGGCCTGGATAACGCAAAGTCTTTTCAATCATGTTTGGGATATGGCCCATGGTTTCCAGCAAAGATCGCAAACCGTCGGTTAAAAAGGCCTCGAGGGTGCCGACCCCCTCAAACTCCACCAGCTCCGAGTTCGACAGCGCCGCCTCAACTTGTTGTTTTCCGTTTTGCATAAAACGCGCCGGTCGCAGATATTCTTCGATGACATCGGCCGGCGAAAATGGCGCCTTGTATTGGAAAGCGGAATTGCGCTCCTTGGGCAAACCACCCACTAAACATACAAAGGAATCCACCTTCATCTGGCCGTCATGGTGACCCAAAATCAAATGGTCCAAGCCCGGCGCCACCCCCATGTCCACGGCGGCAATCACCCCTTTTTCCTTTGCCAAGGAATCCAACTCCAACGCGTCTTCCGGGAAAAAGGAAATATCCACCACCGCGACCTGCGCTTCTATCAAGGCCTTCAAGCAAGCAAAGCCGACCGCACCGGGGACTGCGCATATCGCCAAGTCAAATCCCGCAACTGCTTGAGTCATTCCTTCTGCGCCCGGTGTTAATAACAGAGTGGGGATATTGCCAGCTCCATCAAGAGCCGCTTGCCGGACGTCTGCCACCACCACGTCATGGCGAAGGGCCAAATCTTGAGCCATGGTCTTGCCCACTCGCCCGCAACCGATGATGAGGATTTTCACTGCGTACCAAAGTTTAGGGAAACTTTAGCGGGGGCCCGAAAAAGGGCGGCGGAGGCAGAGGGCGGCAAGCCGAGCTGGCTCCGGCGCAATGACGGGGCGGGGCCCCGGCGTTGGGTTGGTGACGAGGCGAGCCGCCCTGCTGCCGCAAGCCCAGCCCTTAGGCGGCGGCTAAAGTTTCCCTAAACTTTGGTACGCAGCGGAATATCCACACCCCGTTCATTCATGCACTGGATTGCTTCTTCATACCCAGCATCCACATGACGCATGACACCGGTCCCGGGGTCATTCGTGAGAACGGCTTTGAGACGCGCATCGGCCTCAATGGTGCCATCACAAACGCAAACTTGGCCGGAATGTTGGCTGTAGCCAATGCCAACTCCTCCGCCGTGGTGCATGCTAACCCAACTGGCACCTGACGCCACCGCCAACATGCCATTGAGCAAAGGCCAATCCGCGACTGCGTCGGTTCCGTCCTTCATGGCTTCGGTTTCCCGATTGGGACTAGCCACGCTCCCGCAGTCCAGGTGGTCCCGACCCAAAACAATGGGCGCGGAAAGCTCACCATCCCGCACCATGCGATTGAATTCCAAGCCGGCAATATGCCGCTCTCCATAACCTAACCAGCAAATACGGCTGGGCAATCCTTGAAAGGCAATCCGCTCCCTTGCCATTTTAATCCACCGGCATAAGCTTTCTTTTTCAGGAAACAGACGCAGAATGGCTTCATCGGTTTTGCGAATGTCCTCTGGATCCCCGGATAGTGCCACCCAGCGAAACGGACCCATGCCTTCACAAAATAGCGGCCGGATGTATGCCGGCACAAAGCCCGGGAAATCAAAAGCATTTTCCACACCGGCTTCTTCTTGGGCAAAGGCGCGCAAGTTGTTGCCATAATCAAACGTTTCGGCCCCACGGCTTTGCAATTCCAACATCAGTTTCACATGCCGACCCATGGTGCGGAAACTTTCCTTTTGATAAACCGCGGCGTCTTTTTCGCGTAACCCGACGGCCTCTTGAAACGTCATCCCGTCCGGCACGTAACCATTTAAAGGATCATGCGCGCTGGTTTGGTCAGTGAGCACTTCCGGGGTGATGTCACGGTCCACCAAAGTTTGTAAAAGCTCGGTGGCGTTACAGCACACCCCAATACTGACGGCTTCTCCCTGTACTTTGGCAACTAAAGCTCGGTCAATCGCCTCATCCAGGCTAGCTGCGCATTCGTCCAAATATTTGGTGCGCAAGCGGAAATCTATGCGGCTTTGTTCTACGTCGGCAATCAGACAAGTGCCTTCGTTCATAGTCACCGCCAAAGGTTGCGCCCCACCCATGCCGCCCAAGCCAGCAGTCACGGTGAGGGTGTTTTTCAGAGTGCCTCCAAATCGTTTTTCGCCGACTGCGGCCAGAGTTTCATAGGTTCCCTGCAAAATCCCTTGGGTGCCGATGTAAATCCAACTTCCCGCAGTCATTTGGCCATACATCATGAGACCCTGGGCGGCGAGGTCCCGGAAATGGTCCCAGTTAGCCCACTTACCCACTAGGTTGGAATTGGCAATCAACACTTTGGGGGCATGGGCGTGTGTTTTAAAAACTCCGACTGGTTTGCCGCTTTGCACCAACATGGTTTCGTCCACTTCCAGCCTTTGCAAAGTATCCACAATGGCTTGTGCCGATTCCCAATCCCGAGCCGCTTGGCCAGTACCGCCGTAAACCACCAAATCCTCCGGCCGCTCGGCAACGTCGGCGTGCAAATTATTCAAAAACATCCGCAAGGCGCCTTCCGCGTGCCAGTCTTTGCAATGCAACTGGGTCCCGGTCAGGCTGGGTTGCGCACCTGGCGTCAGAACTATGCGCTTTCTGGATTGAGCAGTGGAGGCCATGGCCAAGATTTTACCCCTGCGGAAGACGCGCTCCCGCAGGGGTAAAGGGGTACAAAATTGAAGGCTTTTACTGAACGACGCCAGCTATCACCGCTGGTGGGTCGGTCACCGTTGGCGCCAATTCCCCAACACAAGTATCGTCCCAATCAGTGTCATCGGTGCCATGAGTTAAGCCTTCAGCGGAAGTTAATGCCGCCCGAAGCCCAACGGTGTCCACCGTTTCGGTCAATGAAAACTCCATTTGCATTTCAATTTCAACTGGCTTGGCTGCATATTCAAGTCCCATCAAATCAGTCAATCCGGAACCGGTAACTAGGCCGAAAGCGGGGAACCAGTCTCCTCCATCCTCCTCTTCAATCCAAGGGAAACCATGTAGCTGGCCAGGGCCTTCATACTGCAAAGTAAAAGTCATACCATTCCAGTCCTCTGAGCCATTAATATCCATGCCTGACTGAACCGTGGTTTGGAAACGTAGCGGAGATTCGAAAGTCAGTGCCTGACCATCCGACACTTTCACTAACCAGGCGTGTTTATTCCATGGGTTGAGCCCAGTCTCATAAAGATAAAACTCGTCGACCTGGTCCCAAATTTGCCAAGAATTTTGGAGCCCGGAGTTTGCAATCTCTGAAACCATGGCATCGGTTAACAATGGTCCGGAACGAATGCCCCAGCGATATGGGGTGCTTTCTGATTCCGTCACTGTATCAGCAAGGCCTACTTGTGCCGCCCCGATGTACAAACCAAGGTCATCGGCCTTAAAGGTGTAAACGATAGGAGGCTCTGTGAGGTCCCACTCATCGTCGTAATGAACGTCACCGTTGTCGTAATCGGTTTGAGAGATTTCGGTTCTAATGCATTCCGTCCAGCCGGAAAGGGTGACGTCACCACCACTGGAAAAGGTGGCATCCCCACTTACCATTTCTTCTAAGTGAGCAATCATCACGGAATCACCGGCGGGGTTGGTTGCAACCCCGCTACCGCCAACAAATTGAAGGCTGGTACTGCGCAACTGTGACCAGAAATGAGCGTATTCATGGTCGGCATAGAACATCTGCTCCTCAGAACCAAGATTGGTCCATTCGGTTCCTTGTTCTCCTTGCACACCCGTTGCCACTTTCCAAAATTCGCCGATATTATTTAGGTCAAGGTTTACATGGTCATAGCGAATCTTGAAAATGTCATGCATCTGGGTACCAGGGTTGTATTCCCAATATTCCAAAGAGGATTCATCTAAATCCGCAAGTGGAACCTGCTCCTTGGTCACTTTCTTTAAGCGGCCCGGGGCCATGTATAGGGTGTAATCCTCTCGGTCCTTATTGTCACCCTGAACTGTCATGCCATCCGAAAGTAAAGCCATATCTTCGGCCCACAAACCGTAATAGCCAATGTAACCATGAACCGTGGGGTCTCCGTTGGAGTCATTCACTCGGAAAGGAAGGCCTCCGTTCAGGTCGATGAGGTCTCCATCTCGCAATCCATCCAAGTTGTCATCTTCGGCCGAGTAAAGGTTGTAGCGCCAAACGGTTTTATTGAAAGAATTGCGGTCAAACACGCCTTCTGTTCCATCCGGATTACTTCGCGCAAAATAATCTTCGTCGTAAGCAAAAGCGAACTCTTCGGTTCCGCCCATGTCATCGGTCCGGGATACTCGCCCAGCACCAACTTGATCATTTGCTGCATTAATGTGAATGGTGACTTTAATTTCGCCCTCGGGGTCTCCAGTTGAGGGGTTAACCATCTTTTCGTAATATTCGAATCCAATATGATTACCAACGGAAGCCACTGTGCGCAAAGTTCCAAAGAAGAACTGAAAACTGTTTAAGGGGTTGCCATTAAGTTGGCCTGAAAAGTGCAGTTCGAAGTCTCCGTAAGGTTTTCCGGCGGAGGGAGATTCCGTCACTACCGCATATCCAAAAATAACGCCAGAGAGGGGGGAGCCGCCCGGGCCCTCCTCTTCCTCCATAGGGACCCAAAACCTCACGATTTGGTTTGAAGTGGTACTTGCCCGAGTTGACTTTACGGTCCATCGGTTGAGCAATTGCTCAGAGCCGACCGTGGATCCGGATTCACCGCTATCCCCATGGTCAGTATCTCGTTCCGAGGATTCCTCATTCACCATGGCAATGTAGGCACCATCGTTAACAAAAAATGCCGCTTTGGTTTGCGAAACCATCTGCAAAATACTGTCAATCTGCTCCACAGCCTCCATGGAATCATCCCAAACATAAGTTCGGGTTTCCGCTAAAGCAAAATCACTATCCGTTTCGAAATCTTCCAGTACTCCGGAAGAACCGCGCATACCGCTGGTGCCGCCGGAACTGTTCTGCTGCAGAATCTCTAATGCATCCGGCAAATTCAAACCGGTGATGTCAATGGTACCTCCTGAAGACCCGTCGCCGTCATTCGAACTAAAACACGCGAGGGGGACTAAAAAGAGAAAGGATAAAAAGTAAGGAATTCGTTTCATGATGGAGGCAGTATAGACTTGGGAATTAAATTCATGGGCCGAATTCCTAAAAACTCGGTCACGATGGAGAGCCCCTTGCTAGCCTAAGCCATGCCTTGGCTGCTCCTTCTAGCCCTGCTTGCGGGATGGTGTACGGAATACCGTCGTCCTGCCCCGGAAATTGCCGTCGGGGTTGTATTCCATGACAAGAACAGGGACCGCCTCCGCAATTTAGGGGAGCCAGGTTTAGCCAACATCCGCGTATCCAATGGCCGCGAAATCACTTTGACCAATGCAAAAGGAGCATGGCGTTTACCCGCACCAGAACAAGGAGAATTTTTCGTGATTAAGCCGCGCGGGTGGATGACCCCGGTTAAAAAACAAGGCACCCCGCTTTACTACTACGTTCATCGCCCTCAAGGTTCACCCGAAAGCAACTACGCCGGCAGCACCCCTACCGGCCAACTTCCCACTTCTATTGATTTTGGCTTGGTGAAACAGAAAGAGTCCGACGACCTCCGCGTCCTCATGTATGGAGACCCGCAACCGCGCAACCGCCAAGAGATTCAATGGATGAAAAAAGACGTGGTAGAAGAATGCAAAGGCTTTGATGGTTCTTTCGGCATGGCTCTAGGCGACATTACCTTTAATGACCTTTCACTTTTTGAGGAGATTGCATCCACCCTTCATGAGGTCGGCATTCCATGGTGGATGGTAGTCGGCAACCATGACATTAACTTTGATGCGCCCGAAGACCGGTTATCCAATGAAACTTTTATCGCCGCATTCGGCCCACCGAATTATTCCTTTGACTGGGGTCCGGCCCATTTTCTGGTTTTAGATGATGTGCAGTGGATTTTGCCGCAATCCGGCAAGGGGCACTACAAAGCTCAATTCAGCGACGACGCGCTAGCTTTTTCGAAAAACGATTTAGCTCTAGTCCCGAAAGACAAACTCGTTGTCGTGGCCATGCACATTCCACTACGGGACGTCAGTAACAACCAGCAATTACTAAACCAACTCCAAGAATTTCAGCATTCGGTTTCGGTTTCTGGCCACACTCACACTCAGCGGGTCGACGAACTCGGTGCACAACACGGCTGGAAAAAGAAAGAACCGCACACTCATGTTGTTCACGTCACCGCGTGTGGAAGCTGGTGGAGCGGGGAAATCGACGAGCGCCGCGGGGTGCCCCATTCCACTTTGCGGGACGGCACCCCTAAAGGCTGGCTAGAGTGGACGTTTAGCGGTAATCAATGGAAATTTGATTTTCGCGCCGCGGACAAAGATGCAGACCAACAAATGCACATCACAGTCGGCGAAATCAACCCTGAAGCCGGGATTCCAGCCTGGGTCAACGTCTGGAATGGGGACCCGCGGAACAAAGTAGAAGCACGGCTGGTGGGCACCGAAACCTGGCACACTTTAAAAAGGCAGGTAGAAAAGGATCCAGCCTATCTCAAACTGTTGGCCGCTGAAACGATACGCCGAAATAACCGCTGGCGGCAACTTCCTAAGGCCATCGATTGCACTCACCTTTGGTCTGGGATTTTGCCCATACCAAAAACCTGGAATGGGCCTCTTGCAGTGGAGGCCCGGGTCCTGGACCGTTGGGGTCGGACCCATCAAGGAATCGGTTCGCCTTAATACTGACAGGGCCGACGAAAGCTTTTAATCTGCTAGCCCGGGGACTGATACCCCCCCCATTCATGAATCCTGGCGCTCCATTAACAAACGAAGCCCACGACCCCATCGCCAACCCTCCGGGAAAGGGCGGGGCATGGTGGCGCTACGTTTCACTTATCATTCTCCTTTCCGGATTTTTGGTTGCCATTAAATTGCTCTCCAATGGTATCGGTGGCTTTGGCGAAGGATTTTCCCAAGGACTGCTCGACGGGGTTTCTAATCCTTTCGCAGGACTCGCCGCGGGAATTTTGTTCACCGTCTTGGTGCAATCCTCTTCCGTCACAACGGCAACCATTGTGGCCATGGTTGGTGCCGGCACTCTAACGGTTTCCGTAGCGGTGCCAATGGTCATGGGAGCCAACATTGGGACAACCATCACCAACACCTTAGTGGCCATCGGTCACGTTCGCCGGGGCAATGAATTTCAGCGCGCCTTCGCCGCCGCAACCGTTCATGATTTTTTCAATTTAATGGCGGTGGGAATCATGTTCCCGATTGAAATCATGACCGGATTCTTGGAGAGGTCCGCCTACGCAATGGCTAATGCCCTCGCGATTGGCGGTGGCGGGTCCTACAAATCCCCCATTAAATCGGCGGTCAAGGGGGGTGAAAAATTCGTTTCCAACCTATTTGAACAAATTGGCTTGCAAGGGAATGGCTTGGCCACTGCAAAGCTAGTCATGGGCCTAGGTTTGATTTTCTTGTGCTTAACCATGATTACCAAAGTCATGAAAAAAGTCATTGCGCACAAGGCGGAACACGCTATGAATTCCGCGTTGAAGAAGAACGCGATTTTCGCAATTGGCATCGGCGCCATCATTACCGTTGCGGTGCAATCGTCCAGCATTACCACCTCTCTCATCGTGCCTATGTGCGGCTCTGGAATTCTTTCCATTGATGCAGCATTCCCCTTAATGCTAGGCGCCAACATTGGCACCACCATCACCGCGTTCCTGGCGTCACTAGCGACTGACCGGAACGGGCTGGTGATTGCCCTCGTTCACGTCACCTTCAACCTCATTGCCACTACCGGAGTATTAATTATTCCCCGGGCTAGGCAAATTCCTGTTGTACTTGCCCAAGGCCTGGCAATTCGCGCGGTTCGTAACAAGACCTGGGTGATTGCATATGTCTTCGTCACGTTCATCATGATTCCGCTACTCGGAATCCTTATCTTTTAAGTCAAAAGACCAGCTCACCAACTCCCTAGAACAATGTTTGAATGGCTCTCCGCTCTACGATCTAAACCCTCCGGTCTCGATGAAATCATGCAATACTTTGAGCAAATGCTTGAAGATGGCCGGCATGTATTTGACGCCGCCACCAATTCTCTCCTTGGCGGAACTGAACCGGCAATCATCCAGGATGACTTGTGGGCCACCGACAAACGAATCAACGCGAATGAACGTCGGATTCGGCGCCGCTTGATTACCCATGCCGCCGTTCACGGCCGCACTGAATTCCCGGTTTGCCTTGCCTTAATGTCTATCGTTAAAGACGCGGAACGCATCGGGGATTACTCCAAGAATATCTTTGATTTGTCGAATCTCAACGCGTCCATTTTAGATTCTTCCAAAGATGATTTAGTTAAACTCAAAGACGCCACTTCGCGCCTGTTGGCCAAGTCTCGCAACGTTTACGAAACTCAGGATGCCAATGGCGCCCGCGCCTTTATTGCTGAATGTGAAGAACTGCAGGCCTATTGTGAAGCCAAGTTGCGGGAGTTGTGCTTGGTGACTGATGCCAATGGTGCCGCTACCGCTTTGACCTACCGCTACATCAAGCGGGTGCTCGCTCACTCCATGAACATCATCACTTCGGTGGTCATGCCTTTGGACCGCCTGGATTATTATGACGAAGACAAAGAAGGACGTAGTTGACCATAGAGTCAGTTAGTCTTTCAGCATGCTTTTTCTACTCCTAGGTTTTGCCTGCCAGAAACCGGAGGCTCCGGCCGAATACACCCTTTACGCCCCAGTGCGCTCTGAGATTACCTACTTGATTGATGAAAAGGGTGAGGTGGTGCATCAGTGGAAAGCAAATACTCAGACTGGGCATGAAGCTCTGTTGATGGAAGATGGTGCGCTTTTGCGGGCCGGAAAATTAAACCACCCGCTATTCGGTGGCGGTGGACAAGGAGGTCGGCTTGAAATTTTGGAGGCCGACGGCACGGTCCGATGGCGATGGGATTGCGCCACAACGTATCTCCAACACCACGATATAGAGTTAATGCCAAATGGCAATATTTTGCTGGTTGCCTGGGAAGAAAAAACTGACCACCAAGCACTTGCCGCTGGCCGTGCCCCCTCTTCGATTTCAGCCGATGGCCTGTGGCCGGACTGTTTATTGGAAATTAAGCCCATCATTCCGGATAAACACGAAGTTATTTGGGAATGGCACAGTTGGGACCACTTGATACAAGATTTGGATAAGAAAAAACCCAACTTCGGCAAACCTAGTGACCACCCAGAGCGAATCAATTTGAACTATGGAGCCTACGATGACCGCAAGCGTGAAGAAGTACTAGAAGAAATGCGGAAGCTGGTGGAACTCGGATATTTAGATAGTGAACTTTTGGAAGAGGAAGAAAATCGGCCAGTGGAACGGCCCCGCATCAAGGCGGATTGGATGCATACCAATGCTATTTCATACAATCCAGAAAGAGATTGGATTGCCTTGAGTTTGCGCAATTTTTCCGAAATCTGGGTGATTGATCATTCCACCACCAGTGCAGAAGCAGCTACCAGTCAAGGCGGAAAAAGTAACATGGGTGGTGACATTCTCTGGCGTTGGGGAAACCCTGCGGTTTATGGAAGGGGCAGCCAAGAATCTCGCCAACTTTTCGGCCAGCATGACGTTCGATGGATACCCAAAGGCTGGCAAGGCGCAGAAAACCTCACCGTGTTTAATAACGGCGAGGGTCGAGGATGGTCTTCGGTGGATGAAATCACCCTACCAATCACCGCAGAGGGGTTTGCCAAAATGCCTGCCCAAAAACCTTGGGGCCCTGTCAAGCCAAGCTGGACTTACTCCGCTTCGAACAAACGTTCCTTTTTTTCCGGCCATATTTCCGGAGCAAACCGATTAGCAAATAACAACACCCTGATAGCCGCCGGTGAGCAAGGACGCATTTTCGAAATTGACCTTACTGGAAAAACCGTATGGGAACATCAAGTTCCGAAGGAGCGTTTAGGGAAAACTTCCCGACCTCCCCGTGGGCCAGGTCGTGAGCGACCGGAAGGAAAACGCGGCGGCAGAGGTGGTCCAGACGGAAGACCCGGCGGAAGAGGCGGCCCAGGTCAAGGCGGGCTTTGGCGGGCCTACCGCTACAACACGACACACCCCGGTATTCGAGCCCTATTAGGTAGCGGAAAGTAACCCTTGGCAAAATTCCCCATGTCGCCACTTTGGCTTGCACTCTTTCTTGCTTTGCCGACGGAACTCCTTCCAGCCCAATCAGGTGCAATCGCCAGCTGGGAACTTACCCTAGGTCACCTTGAAAATCAGGAATTTTCTCCTACCAAAGGTCATTGGAAAGCCAAGACCACGGTCCCGGCCGAATTTTTAAAAGACTCCGCGGGAAATTCGGCACTGCAATTCAAAAACGGAACCCAATGGCTCACCATCCACTCCAACATTGAAAAAAAAGAGTTGCCCGCCAAAAAGTGGTCGGCGTCGGCGTGGGTTGCCATTGACCAACCTCAAACTTGGGGAGGAATCATTGGAGCATTTGAAGACAATGGAAGTTACGAGCGCGGATTTTTATTAGGCTTTCGAAACCGACGTTTTTGCGTTGCGCTCGCCACCGAAAAAAACCAACGCCTTCACTACCTAACTTCGGAAAAGGACTTTAGCCTTGGCGTTTGGTACCACGTGGCAGGCGTTTACAACGGGCGCGAACTCCTTCTTTATGTGGATGGAAAATTGGCCGCCAAAAAGACCAACATGAAGGGTGAAATCCTTTACGCAGACACTCATCAATTCGTCCTAGGCTCCTACAAAGACCAAAACGAAAACTACCCTTTGCATGGCACGATGGCCTCAGCCGCGATTTACGGTAAAGCCTTGAACAAAAAAGAAGTTTCAAGAATGGCAATATCTGGAAGAAAGTCCATTCCGGAAATCGTTGATGGATTGGCCGCCGGAAAAGTGTCGGGCATGGGATTAGGAGAGCTGCAAGAACAAGTTCATCAAGCCATCGACAAAGGCGTGGAGTTTTTATTGCGCACCCAATATCGGGATGGCTCCTGGAGCCCTCGGATTGGAAGTTATCGCAACGGCATGACTTCGTTGTGCGTGCTGGCTCTGATGGAATCCGGAATTCCAAAAGATCACCCGGCGGTTCGGAATGCGTTGCGGTTTTTAGGGGAAGCCATGCCCACCAAAGTTTATTCTGCCGGCTTGCAGCTGATGGCATTCGCAGAAGCCGATGACCCAAACCTCATCCCCCACATGGAGGCCATCACGCACCAAATTTTAGATTGGGAAAGCCGCCAAACACCGGGCCTCTGGGGATACCCTAGCGGGAGACCCGATTTATCCAATGCTCAATTTGCTGCTTTAGGGCTTTGGTCGGCACACAAAAAAGGAATTTTCATTCCCAAAGAAGTTTGGGAGCGGTTGGTAGAAACTGCGGTCACGTTGTGCATGAAAGACGAGGAAGAAGTCAAAATGAATAATAAAAAAACGGGCAGCCATAAAAGGGTGGTTGAGGGATTTTCTTACTACGCCCGAGACACCCAATACCCAGCTTATGGAGGGATGACTGCCGCCGGATTAGGAATCTTGGCCTTAGCGGAAATTTGCCATCCCCAACCGAGCGCCGCCATGAAACGGTTAATAAAACGAGGTAAAGACCGTGCCCTGGGTTGGATGGAACACAATTTCCGGGTGGACTCAGTTCCTGGATATGCCGAAAGATTGCACTATTACCTGTATGGAATAGAGCGAGTCGGCTCCCTGTTCAATCTAAAACTATTTGGGCGCCATGATTGGTACCAAGAGGGTGCTGAATTTCTTGTCGGAGACCAGGCCGAAGACGGGAGTTGGTCTCATCAATCACAGCATCACTGCGCAACAGGGTTTTCCCTGCTTTTTCTGAACCGCGCCACCTCCCCTACCAGCGGCACCGAAGATCGCAAGCTAACCGGATCTGCTCAAGTGCAGAAAGATGGAGCAGTAAAGATTCGAGTTACAGGAAAACAAACGCTCACCATGTGGCTAGCTTCTATAGCACGTCCCGATGGGATGGACCACGAAAAGACTGAGTTCCAGCCCGTGGAGGCATCTTGGATCCTCAACGAAGAGACCATCGGCACCAGTCCATTAAACACAAGTGGTGACTCGCGATTGGCCTTTCGCTACACCTTGCCAGCACCCGGCAATTACCAACTCAGGGCAAGAGTCCGTTTTGCGGATGATTTAGTTTTGGAAAGCCAAGCGTTCGCCGTAGTAGCCATTCGAAGCGCCGATGTTTTTCATCAACAATCATTAAGGTTTCGTGGACGAAATTTACTTGCTAGGGCCCGTCCAACCATCACTGCCTCTAGCAAAGAGTCAAAGGGGAATTGGAATCCCAATAAAGTTCTGGATGCGTTGCAATGCACCGGGTGGTTGTATGCAAAAAATGACCTAAAGCCTTGGATTGAATTTAAATGCCCAAGATCAACAAAGGCAGAGAGGCTCATTCTTTCCCCGGTGGATGCGACGATGGATGAGGAGGGGCGTACGGACACGATTCATCGGGTTAGAGTGTCACTGAACGACAAGGACTGGGTTCAAGAATTTGATTTCCCAGCCGACCCTTTGGCCGAATTGGAAGTATCCTTCGGCCAAAGCTTAAGGATAAAAACCGTCAAAATTGAAGTTCTCGAACGGAGCAAAGGCACCAAGTGGCCAAATCAGGGTGGTTTCGCCGAAGTAGCTTTGCAATAAACAGAACTTTGGTAAACCGTGTGGGTTAAAAAACTATCGTGCTATCCCTTTTCCTCCTCATCCCCTTGCTCCAGTCGGAAGCCAATGACGGCTTGCTTTTGTTCCACCCCCTATCCGGCAATGACACCTTGCTCATGGATAATTCAGGAGAAGTTATTCACACATGGTCGGGGTCTAGCGGGCCAGGGCTTTCGGTGAAGTTGTTAAAAAATGGTGTCTTATTAAGAACCCAAAACAGTGGGCAAGGAACCATTGGGGGCTCGGGTGGTGGGGTTCAAAAGGTTGCCTTTGATGGAACCATTCTTTGGGATTATGCGTGCTCTGGTGCCGATTATCTTTCTCACCATGACGTTGAGCCCCTGCCAAATGGCAATGTCCTAATCCTGAAAAGGGTCAACCGAGGGCGTACTGCTGCCATTGATGCTGGAAGAGACCCAGCCCTGTTGCGCGGCCCAGATTTCTGGGCAGAAACCGTGATTGAAGTAAAGCAGACTGGGCCAACTTCAGGCGAAATTGTTTGGGAGTGGGACCTCTGGGACAACCTCATTCAAGATTTCGATGCAACTCGCCCCAATTTTGGAAACCCTGCGGATTATCCCGAACGGATGGATATTAATTTCCCGCCACGTCGCCAAAACAATGGGGACTGGAACCACGTCAATGGTATTGCCTATAACCCCGACTTAGACCAAATTCTCTTATCCAGCCATGGACAAGACGAAATTTGGATACTAGACCACTCCGTTCAAAATGGAGGGTTTCTTTATCGTTGGGGTAACCCTGAAGCTTATGGCACCGGCACCGCCGCCGACAGGAAGTTGTTCAATCAACATAATGCGCAATGGATAGAACCCGGACTTCCAGGCGAAGGAAATATCTTAATTTTCAATAACGGCAGCGGCCGCCCAGGGGGAAATGCATCCACTGTTGATGAGCTCGTACCTCCACTAAATGTGAATGGAAATTATGACCTTATTTCCGGACAAGCGTATGGACCCGATGGACCTGTGTGGAGTTATGGAGGTACCAATAGCACCTATTTCTATGCCATGAACATCTCGGGATGCCAGCGCCAACCCAATGGAAATACTTTGGTGTGCGTGGGCCCAAGCGGCTACTTCTTTGAAGTGAATAATGCCGGCAACCAAGTCTGGGACTATCAATACGATTTCCCTGGCCAAGGTAATGACCAAGTTTTCCGAGTCAACCGATACCAACAGTTTCTCTTCGCGGAGCCGAAATCGCTCTTGGCCAG
>Ga0066376_10000497_pt1 | contig 36429 bp, 30 predicted proteins | sample Knorr_S15_td_Bot_FD_77009 | JGI IMG/M metagenome (GOLD analysis project Ga0066376, IMG submission 77009) | Marine microbial communities from Southern Atlantic Ocean transect - Knorr_S15_td_Bottom_ad_5009_LV_A | ecosystem: Environmental > Aquatic > Marine > Oceanic | place: Southern Atlantic... | reverse complement strand
TTCGACGCCAACGGCATCGAGATCCCGTTTCCGCAACGAACGGTGTGGCTTAGGCACGAGCAGCAACAGGACGGTCCGCCGGCTCCGACAACAGAGGTGCGGTTCGATCTGCTGGGGGGCCGGTCGGGCGGCGGCGACAGCGACGGCGACGACTAGGAGGCGGCTACCGGTCCGACCTCAGCTGTCGCTGCGCTGAATGGCCCGTTCGTCGGTGCCGAGGTAACTGGCGATGACCCGTGGGTCGTTGCGGACGACATCGGGTACGCCCTCGGCGATGACCTGGCCGGCTTCCAGGCAGTAGACCCGGTCCGACAGGGCCATGATCATCGGCATGTCGTGCTCGATCACGACCATGGTGGCGCCGAGTTCGCCCTGGATCTCCTTGAGGAGTGGCCCGAACGCCTCGGTCTCCCGCTGCGCGATACCGGCCGTGGGTTCGTCGAGGCAGAGGATGCGAGCGTCGAGGGCGAGGAGTCCGGCCAACTCGACGATGCGCCGGGTCCCCGTGGAGAGTTCGGCCACGAACATGTCGGCGTAGCGTCCGAGTCCGAGGAAGTCGATCAGCTCGGCGGCCTGGGAGCGCTTGGCCTGTTCGGCCCGCCCCGAGCCCGGGAGCATGAGAGCGGTCGAGAGGAATCCGGTGCGGCCACGGGCCTCGAGCGCCACCTGCACGGTCTCGCGGACGGTGAGTTCCGGGAAGAGGCGGGCGGCCTGGAACGTACGACCGAGGCCGGTGCGTGCGCGCTGTGAGGCGGACAGCTTGCCCATGTCCCGTCCGAGGATCTCGACGCTGCCCTCCGACGGGACGAAGCCACCGATGGCGTTCATGAGCGTCGACTTGCCGGCGCCGTTGGTGCCGATGAGGCCCACGACCTCGCCGTGTTCGACGAGGATGGTTGCCCGGTCGACGGCTCGGAGGCCGCCGAAGGAGACGGACACGTCTCGCACGGCGATGGCCGGTCCATCGACGACTACCCGATCGGTCCGCCCGCCGATCACGGTCGCAGGTGGCGTGGTGAGCGTCTTGACCGGGGCCTCCGGGAGACGGCCTTCGACCCAGGCGAGCAGCGCATCGCGTGCCGAGTAGGCGATCTGGATCAGGCCACCGGGGAAGTAGAGCAGCAGGATCAGGAGGCCGATGCTGGAGGTGAAGAGCGGCACGAGGTCGTTGCCGGGCCAGAAGGCGGGTAGGCCGACGACCCAGAGGGCTCCGAGCACGGGGCCCATGAGGCTGCCGAGGCCGCCGATCACGATGATCGAGACCATGCGGAGCGAGTCGCCGATCAGAAAGAAGCGGTCGGCGTAGTTGATCGTCTGGACGAGGCCGCCGAGCAGCGCACCACCGAGGCCGGCGATGCCACCGGCCAGCGAGAAGGCCAGCAGCTTCGACCGGGTGGGCGAAACGGTGTAGGCGGCGGCAGTGTTTTCGTTTTCGCGAACGGCGATGATCGAGCGGCCGATGCCGCTGCGGCGCAGTCGGGCGACCAGGGCGAGCACGATGGCGAGTACGGCCAGGCAGAGCAGGTAGTAGGAGCGCTGCGTGGTGAGGTCGATCGGACCGAGGCTGCCCCTGCGGTAGGCGACCGTGCGACTGTTGTTGCCGCTCAGTATCGGTCGTCGGTAGAAGTACTGCTGGGCGGCCATGGCGAAGGCGAAGGTCGTCACTGCAAGGAGCAGGCCCTTGACGCGGAGGGCGCCGAGGCCGATCACGGCAGCCGATGCGGCGCCGACGACGGCGGCGAGGAGCATGGAGACCAGGTACGGCGTCTTCGGCAGGCTGACGCTGAAGAACTCCCACTTGTCGCCGATTCCGACGCCGAACTCGAGGCCGCGGTTGAAGCCCGCAGCGAAGAGTGCGCCGATGCCCGCAAACGCCATCTGGCTGAGCGAGAGTTGGCCGGCCCAACCGGTGACGATCGTGAGCGAGACGGCGCAGACGGCGAAGGCGACGATGCTGGCGTAGAGGAAATGGCGTGACGGGAGCGGCACGATGAACGGCATCGCCACGGCGATGAGGCCGAGGGCACCGAGTGCCATGTGGGAGAGGTGCCGGACCCACCACACCTGGAGGAGGCGTTCGGGTACCGGTCGTTGCCGAGGGGTGAATGAAAAGGAGCTCTCGTCATCGGTGCTCGAGCGGCTCTGGAGCGCCACGGCGGCCACGACGACCACGAACAGGAGCAGGTCGACGAGACCCATCTGGTCGAGGAACACGAACTGCACGTGTGCCTGGGCGATCCCGATGACGATGCCGGCCGCCAGCGCCCGGGGGAACGAGACCATGCCGCCGATGACCGCCGCAGCGAGTGCCCGGATCATCGTGTTCGGACCGAGGTTGGCGAGGCCCGTGATACCGCCCCGGTTCCCGGACAGCATGATCAACGAGATGCTCGAGAGTGCGCCGCCGACCGTCCAGACGAAGAGCGACACCAACTTGGGGTCGATGCCGGAGAGCCGGGCCAGGTCGGCGTTGCCGGCTGATGCCTGCACGGTCTGGCCGAAGACCGTCCGGTTGAGGAACCAGGCGAGGGCGATCGTGATCAACGGGACGGTAATGAGGATCACCAGCTTGGCGCCCGTGATCCGTAGGCCGAACACGTCGTCCCAGGTGGTCGGAATCGCGACCGGGAAGCGGACGCCGCGGGTGGTCTCGAAGTCCGGGTAGGCGGTCATGACGGCCTGCATCAACTGGGCGATGCCGATGGTGGCGACGAGAACGATGACCCGGGGCGAGTTGAACAACCGGCGGATCACCGCCCGTTCGACGAGTGCGCCGACGAGGGTGCCGACGAGCATTGCCGCGATCAGGGCGATCCAGAACGGCCACTTGTAGTTGATGACCAGGAGGCCGAGCAGCCCGGAGGCGGGCAGGCCCATGTTGCCGACCGCCAGGTTGATGACCTTGGTGGACCGGTAGACGAGGACGATGCCGAGGGCGAGCAGCCCGAACACCATCCCGTTGATGAGCCCGTCGAACCAGAGTTGACGGGTGGTCCAGGCGGCGAGCACGGCCGGTTGGGCGACCAGTCCGAGTACCCCCATATCAGCCGCCCTCCCTGCCGAGGAACACGGCACGGGCGAGGTCGTCGCGTTCGAGGAGTTCCTGCGCCGGGCCCTCGAAGCGGATCTGTCCCTTTTCGAGGAAGATGGCCCGGTCTGCGACGGCGAGGGCGATGTTGAGGGACTGCTCGACGATGATGATCGTCTGGCCCTGTTCCTGGAGCCGTTCGATGACGCCGAGCAGGTCCTGGACGACGGTGGGGGCGAGGCCGAGCGAGAGTTCGTCGATGAGCAGGATCTCGGGGTCGTGCAGCAGGACCCGGGCCAGGGCGAGCATCTGCTGCTGGCCGCCGGACATCGACGATGCCCGCTGGTCCTGGCGTCCGGCCAGGTCGGGGAACAGTTCGAAGACCCGGTCGATCCGGTTGGCGACGTCGGTGCGGTCGCGGCGGTGGATGTAGGCGCCCATGGTGAGGTTCTGGCGGACCGTCATGTCAGGGAAGACGCCCTTGCCGCCGGGCAGCTGGTGGATGCCGAGGGCGGCGCGCATCTGTGGCGACGTGTAGGTGATCGTTCGGCCGCCGAGGCGTACGACTCCCCGGCGTGGGGTGCCGAGGCCGCTGATCACGCGCAGGAGGGTGGACTTGCCGGCCCCGTTGGTGCCGAGCAGGGCCAGCGTCTCACCCTGCTTCACCTCGAAGCCCACGTCGAAGAGCACCTGGACCGGTCCGTAGCAGAAGTCCAGGTTGTTGACCTGCAGGGCGGGGATCTCGTCCGATTCGTGGCGGCGCTTCTCCTCGTCCTGCTCGTCGAGCAGTTCCTGGACGTTGAGCGACAGGTCGTGGCGGACGTGGCGGGCGCCTCGGTAGAGGATCCAGCCGCCGAGGATCGAGGTGGGCACCGACAGGACGAGCGCGGTGGTGCGCGGGCCCCAGGCGTCAGTGAACAGCAGTGAGATGAGGCCGCCGCCGGCGGCGCCGATGAAGAAGATGTAGAGCGTGATGAGCGCCGTGCCGGTGCCGCGCAGCCGGTAGGGGACGATCGACTGCATCAGCGGGCCGACCATGGCGAAGGCGGCGATGAACAGGACGGTCTGGGGCACGCCGAAGGCGATGAACAGCGGGACGTTCGGCACGGCGTACTGGATCGGCTTGAACAGGGTGCCGAGGCCGATACAGAGGCCGACCATTCGCAGGGACCGGGTGGGATCCTCGCGCCAGAGCCGGTCGAACTTGGGGCCCACGTACAGGAGCCCGAACACGGCGAAGATGCCGCCGACGGTGATGGTGACGCCGCGGTCGAGCGGGTCGAGGTTCCAGCGCTCCTCGAGGTAGAGGCTCTCGAGGACGGGAACGGTGAAGAGGCCGAACCCAAGCGCGCTGAAGCCGACGACCACGGTCTTGACGGTCCGGATCTGCATGAGGCGGGAGAACGCCGCGTCGAGGGAGACCGGGAGGGGGTCCTCCTCGACGAACGACTCGCCGAGCACGTCGATCTTCTCCCACTGGCCGCGGGGCGGCTCCTTCATGAAGAAGGCGGCGATAGCCAACACCGCCACCGGGATGCCGAAGAGGTAGTAGGCCCAGCGCCAGCCGTCGATCTCGCCTGGCCCGTTGGCGGCCACGGCCACGGCGCCGACGAGGACGGGGCTGATGACGGCGACCAAGCGTGCCGAACCGCTCATGGTTGCGCCCAGGCGTCCGCGGATGCCGATGGGGTAGGTGTCGGCCATGATCGACGAGTGGACGGGGATGGTGTTGGCCTTGGCGATGCCGACGCCGAACCGGGCCCAGAAGAAGGCGAAGGCGTTGGGGGCGAGGCCGGACAGGAAGACCATGAAAGTGAAGAAGACGCTGGACCAGCCGATGATCGGGACACGTCGCATGCGGTCGGCCGCCCAGCCCATCGGGATGGCGCCGAAGACGACGAAGGCGCTCGAGGAGGCGGCGATGAACGTGATGGTCCCGTCGCTCACGCCGAATGTGTCGCGGATCTCGGGGGCGAGGACGGTGATCGCCGCCGTCTGGAGTTCGTCGAGCGAGGCCAGCAGCAGGAGCACGATGAAGGTGGCGGCGCCACCGCCCATGGCGAGGCCCTTGCGGATGCTGATGCCCTCGGACTTGACGCCGGGGAGCAGGTCGTCGGCGAACAGGATCTCGGAGGCGGCCTGCATCTCCTCGCGTCGCGCCTCTTCTGCGAGGACCGTCGCCGCCAGTGCTGCGGCGCCGGTGGGCGCGTTCCCGCCGGGGGGCGGCGCGTCAGGCGCCGGGGGATTGGCCATGGGGCGTGACCCTAACCGCGCTACGAATCTGACGCGGCGTCAGAAAACGACGGATCGGAGGTTTCGGGTCGGTGCGCCCTACCATCCTATAGCCATGTCCGACCCCACTTCGACCGCTTTCGACCGCAACCGATCCCTCGAACGGATGGCCACCGAGCGCTTCGACCTGCTCGTCGTCGGTGGTGGTGCCACGGGAACGGGCATCGCCCTCGACGCCGCCTCCCGGGGCCTGTCGGTCGCCCTGGTCGACAAGGCCGACCTGGCTTCGGGTACCTCGTCGAAGTCCTCGAAGTTGGTGCACGGGGGGCTGCGCTACCTCCAGCAGGGCGAGTTCGGCCTCGTGTACCAGGCGCTCGCCGAGCGTCGACGGCTGCTGCGCAACGCCCCCCACCTGGTGGCGCCACTGTCGTTCGTCATCCCCATCCTGCGCAGCGGCGGGGTCATCGACCGGCGCCTGGCCCGGGCCCTCGGGCTGGGGCTGTGGCAGTACGACCTGACGGGTGGGGCCCGCCTGGGCTGGCACAAACGGCTCGACACCGACCAGGTGCTCGCCCGACTACCCCAGTTGCGCCGTGACGAGATCGCTGCGGGGTACCTCTACTGGGACGCATGGGTCGACGATGCCCGCCTGGCCCTGACGCTCGCCAGGACGGCGGCACTCGACCACGGTGCCGCGGTGGCGACCTACACGCGGCTCGTCGGGGTCGGACGAACCGACGGCCGGGTGACGGGCGCCGTCCTTGAGGCCGACGGTCGGAAGATCGATGTGGCCTGCGATGGCGTGGTCAACGCCTGTGGGGTCTGGGCCGAAGACGTCCAGGGCCTGACCGGCGTGGCCGACACGTTCGACATCCGGCCGGCCAAGGGGGTCCACCTGACGGTCTCGTCCGACCGGCTCTCGCCCGATGGCGCCATGCTGATCCCGGTGAGGGGCGACAAGCGGAGCATCTTCGTGCTGCCGTGGCCGGGCGGACACACCTACATCGGGACCACCGACACCGACTTCGTCGGCGGCCTCGACGAACCGACCTGTACGGCGGCAGACGTCGCCTACCTGCTCGGTGCCGTGAACGCCCTGACCGATGCCGACCTGGTGCCCGGCGACGTGACCGGCTCGTGGGCCGGCCTGCGGCCCCTGGTCGCCACTGCGAAGACGGAGAAGACCGCCGACCTGTCCCGCCACCACCTGGTGCAGTCGGACGGTTCGGGGGTGGTCACGGTGACCGGCGGCAAGCTCACCACCTACCGGCGGATGGCCCAGGACACCGTCGACGCTGTGTGCAAGCTGCGTGGCGAGCGGCGCCGCTGCCGCACGAAGCGACTGTCGTTGCGTGGTGCCGTGGGATCTGGTGGGGCCGGAACCGATTCGCACATGGCCGGTCGGTTCGGCGGTGAGGCGTCGGCGGTGCTCGATCTGGTGGTGGCCGACCCATCGCTCGGCGAACCGCTGGTGCCGGGTCTCGCCTACCTGCGAGCCGAGGCGGTGTACGCCGTCCGGCACGAGATGGCGGTCACCCTCGACGACGTGCTTGCACGGCGAACCAGGGCCCGCCTCGAGGACCGCACGGCCACGCTTGCAGCAGCGCCCGAGGTGGCGACGCTCGTCGCCGAGGCTGCCGGCTGGTCGGATGAGCGCCGTGACGCCGAGTTGGCGGCGTTCCGGGCGTCGGTCGAGGCGGAATCGGCGGCTCAGGCCGTCTAGCCGCCGGTCGCCAACGGGTCGTTGTCGTCGACCTGTTCGAAGACCCGCTTGACCTTGCCCACCTCGGTGCGTCCCATCGAGCCGTCGGGCACGAGTTCGACCGTTGCCCGGATGCGGATGCGGTCGGCCAACGCCCTGGTCAGGCGCCCGGTCGCCTCGACTGCCCGGTCGCCCGCCCCGGGACCCAGTTCGGCGCGCACCCGCAGCTCGGCCATCGTCGATCGCCGGTCGACGACGATCGCATAGGTGCGGCCCACGTCGGGGTCGTCGAACAGCACCGCCTCGATCTCCTTGGGATACACGTTGATCCCGCGGATGACGAGCATGTCGTCGGCGCGGCCGTTCAGCCGGGCGATGCGGGTCCAGTGGCGGCCATCGCCGCCGCCGTCGGCGACGATGCGTGAGATGTCGCGGGTGCGGTAGCGCAGCACGGGTTGGGCGGTCTTGGTGAGGGTCGTGAACACGAGCTCGCCCCAGTCGCCGTCCGGGACGGGCTCGCCGGTCTCCGGGTCGACGATCTCCGGCAGGAAGTGGTCGTCGAACACGTTGAGCACGCCGAGGTCGTCGGGGGCCTCCATGGCGACCCCGGGTCCGATGACCTCGGAGAGGCCGTAGATGTCGAGTGCGGTGAAGCCGCCGCCCCAGAGGTCCTGGATGCGCTGTCGCATGCCCTCGGACCAGGGTTCGGCGCCGAGGATTCCGATCTCGACGTTCAGCCGTTCGAGCACGCCGGTTTCGGCGGCCCGCTCGCCCAGCAGCATGGCGAACGACGGGGTGGCGGACATGACGCGCGAGCCGAGGTCCTCGAGCAGCTGGAGTTGGAGGGCGGTGTTGCCGCCGGACACGGGGACGACCGTGCATCCGAGGCGCTCGCCGCCGTAGTGCAGGCCGAGGCCGCCGGTGAACAGCCCGTAGCCGTAGCCGTTGTGGAGGATGTCGTCGGGCCGGGTTCCGGCGAGGGCGAGGGCACGTGCGTTCACCTCGGCCCAGATGGCGATGTCGTCGCGGGAGTAGCAGACGATCGTGGGCTTGCCGCTGGTGCCGGAGCTGGCGTGGAGGCGGATGGTGTCGTCGAGGGGCTGGACGAGCATGCCCGTCGGGTAGGTGTCGCGCAGGTCCTGCTTGACGGTGAACGGCAGGTCGCGGAGGGCGTCGAGCGAGCCGATGTCGGCCGGGTCGATGCCGGTGAGGCGTTCGGTCCAGAACGGGTTGCCGCTGCCTGCGAGGCGGCCGACGAGGTCGCGGAGCCGGTCGGCCTGGAGGGCGGCCTTCTCGGACGGGTCGGCGATGCCTGAGACGTCGATGGGGCCAGGGTTGGATGGGTCGGTGGCGGCCACCGGGGGAGGGTAGGCGACCCGGTTCAGGCCTCCGGCACGTGGGTGTCGACGATGGCCTGCACCGTGCGCTCGAACAGCACCGGCAGGTCGACCTGGGTGGTGAGGGCCAGACGGGTCGATGGATCGACGTTGGGGTCGTCGACCCGTGACCAGACGGCCGTACGCGAGTGGTCGGGTGGGATCGCCGCCTCGTTGCGCATCGCCACGACGAGGAAGCCGCCGACACAGATGAGGATGGCCCGCAGGGCATCCCTGGCGTCTTCGCCGACCACGCCGGCGGTGGTCAGCTCGCGGGCCATGGCGACCTCGAGGTGTTCGTTGAGCACGGAGGTCTCACCGTGGAGTTCGGCCAGCCGCGTGATTCCCCGGTGGGCCAGTGCCTCGTCGCGCAGGTGGCGGGCGACCGACATGACCCGTTGGCGTGCAGTGTCGCCGCTCACGGCATGTTCGGCCTGGCGTTCCCCGTGGCGTCGGATCACGGCATCGACCACGTCGTCGCGGCTGCCGACATGCCAGTAGATGGTGGTGGTCGCCACGCCGAGCTTTCCGGCGAGTCGCCGCATGGTGAGCGCCTCGGGGCCGCCCTCGTCGACGAGCAGGAGGGCCGCCTCGACCACGTCGTCCCGGTCGAGTCCGGCGTGCCGGCTGGAGGTGCGGCGGGGGTTGCTCGAAACGCTCGTCTGGGCCACGGGTTGCACACTAGCCGGGAAGTATGTGACAGTGTTCAAGACAGCAGTTCTCACAGGAGCCAGCCCATGACCACACCTGCCAAGACCCCGGTGAGTACCGGAACCGAGCCGTACATCGTTGTCTCCTCCGACACCCACGCCGGCCTGCAGTGCGAGGAGTACCGGCCCTACCTCGAGTCGTCCCTCCACGAAGAGTTCGACACCTACGTCGCCGAGCGCCACGAGCACCGTCGCATCCAGGAGGAGATGAACGCCGAGTTCATCGAGGAGTGGGAGGGCGACAACGCCGAGGGCCTCGTCGGGGCCTACGACCCCGACGTCCGCGACAAGGTGCTCGATGCCGACGGGGTGGCCGGCGAGGTCATCTTCGCCGACGGCGATGCCGTCACCGGCCAGGAGTCGCCGCCCTTTGGTGCGGGCCTGCACGCCGGCCAGATCACCGACCCACGGCAGGCCTTCGGCGGCGCCCGGGCCCACAACCGCTGGCTCGAGGAGTTCTGCGCCACCAACCCGGTCCGGCGTGCCGGCGTGGCGCTGGTGCCGATCACCCACGACGTCGATGAGGCCGTGCGCGAGATCCATTCCCTGGCCGGCCGTCCCGGCATCCACGGGATCATGATCCCGACCATGTGGCACGGCTTCCCGCCCTACGGCAGCGACCACTACGACAAGGTGTGGGCCGCCTGCGCCGAGACCGGGCTCGTCGTCCACACCCACTCGGGCGAGGCCGACTTCGACGCCTACGGCGAGAACGTGGCCATGTACATCAGCGAGGTGCCGTTCTGGACCCACCGGGTGCTCTGGCAGCTGCTGTTCTCTGGCAAGTTCGACCAGTTCCCCGGCCTGAAGTACTGCGTCGTCGAGTGCGGGTCCTACTGGCTCGGCGACCTGCTCTGGAAGTGCGACGTCAACTTCGGCGCCAGCTGGAAGATCAAGAAGATGGGCTCCCGGATGAAGGGCCTGCTCACGAAGTTGCCGTCCGAGTACGTCGGCGAGAGCATCTTCATCGGCGCCTCCACCATGTCGAAGGAGGAGATCCGCCGCCGCCACGTCAACGGCATCGACGCACTCATGTGGGGCACCGACTACCCGCACCCCGAGGGTTCGTGGCCCAACACCGTGATGCGCCTCGAGACCGACTTCCGCGACGCCACGATCGAGGACACCCGGAAGCTCCTGGGCCTCAACGCCATCGACTGCTACGGCCTCGACTTCGACGGGCTGACCGCCATCGCCGCCGACATCGGCCCGACCCCCGAGTCGCTCGGCCAGGACCCCGACCTGCGCACGCCCCCAGACGCCACCCGCAGTGCACGCTGGTGGCTCGACGAGTACGACTGCTCGTTGCAGTTCTGAGGAGGCCGACATGTCCGGAATCACGGTCCCCGCCACCGACCACCACATCGTCATCTCGGCCGACAGCCACTGCGGTGCCGACCTGCGCGGCTATCGGCCGTACCTCGAGCAGAGGTTCCACGACGAATTCGACACCTGGGTCGACTCGATCGAGGCCGAGCACGCCCGCATCGAGGCGAGGTTCAAGGACAAGGATCGTTCGGTGCGCAACGTCGGCATCGACGGCGACCCGGTCCTCGACGCCGACCGCAACTTCTCGAGCGAGCGTCGCCTGCGCGAGCAGGAGGCGGACGGCGTCATCGCCACCGTGCTGTTCCCCAACACCCAGCCCCCGTTCGCCCCGCTGGCGACGACATCCTTCGAGGCCCCCGGCTACGACGCCGACATCGAACACCGCTGGGCGGGCCTGCGGGCCCACAACAGGTGGCTGCTCGACCTGATCGGTGAGGCCCCCGAGCGTCGGGCGGGCATCGCCCAGATCTTCCTCGCCGACGTCGAGGGCTCGGTCGCCGAGATCGAGTGGGCGGCCGAGAACGGCTTCCGTGGCGGCATCCTCCTGCCAGGGGCGCCCCCCGGGTCACCGTTCGAGCCGCTGTACGCCAAGTGCTACGAGCCGATCTGGGCGGCCGCCGAGGCCAACCGGATGCCGGTCAACCACCACTCGGGCGGCGCCACCCCCGACTTCGGCAACCACTTCCCGTCGTCGCTGGCGATGTTCATGCTCGAGGTCACCTGGTGGAGCCAGCGGGCGCTGTGGCACCTCATGTTCAGCGGCGTGTTCGAGCGGCACCCGGACCTGCAGTTCGTCAACACCGAGACCGGCACCGCCTGGATCCCGGAGGTCCTCGGCAGGCTCGATTCCTTCTACGACCGTATGAAGCACTCCAAGTACGGCTCCGAGTCGGTCTTCGGCGGGATGGCCGTGGCCGGCATGTCGCTCACCCCGTCCGAGTACTGGAGGCGCCAGTGCCACGTCGGCGCCAGCTTCATGCGCCCGACCGAGGTCGATCTGTGCCGCGAGATCGGCATCGACAACGTCATGTGGGGCTCCGACTATCCGCACATCGAGGGCTCGCACCCGTACACGAAGGAACACCTGCGGCTCACGTTCGCCGGTCAGCCCGAGGACGAGGTCGTCAAGGTCCTCACGACCAACGTGGCCGAGCTCTACGACTTCGACCTCGACGCGCTGCTGCCGCTCGCGGAGCAGCACTGCCTGACCAAGGCCGAGGTGGCAACGCCGATCGACTATGCCGACATCCCGGACCGGGCCAAGGGCTGTCCGGGCATGGCGCCCCAGAACCAGACGCAGGCGAACGCCGCGTGAGCGGGGGATCGGGTGCCGACCTGGCGCCACTCGAGATCGAGGGTGCCGTCGCCGTCGTCACGGGCGGCGCCAACGGGATCGGTCGCGGCATCGTGCGTGGGCTCCTCGAACGGGGCGCCACGGTAGTCATCGCCGACATCGAGGAGCCGGTGCTCGAAGCCACGGTTGCCGAGCTCGGGGCCGAGTTCGGCGTGGGCGTCGTGTCGGGGATGCAGACCGACGTCAGCGACGAGTACTCCGTCGAGGCGCTGGCCGACCACGTCTTCGCCACGTTCGGCCGCTGCAACGTGCTGTTCAACAACGCAGGCGTCGGATCCGGCGGCGGCGGCAAGGCGTGGACCAACGAGCCCAACGACTGGAAGTGGTGCTTCGGGGTCAACGTCTTCGGCAGCGCCCACGGCGTCATCTCGTTCGTCCCCCGCATGATCGAATCGGGGCAGCCCGGCCACGTGGTCAACACCTCGTCCGGTGACGGCGGCTTCGCCCCGGTGCCGATGGCATCCGTCTACGCCTCGAGCAAGGCGGCGGTGTCGTGCTTCACCGAGGCGTTGCACCACCAGTTGCTGGCCGAGGCCGAGGGGATGGGTGCGTCGGTGTTCTACCCGTCGGGTGGCCTCATGAACACCGGGCTTTTCACCGCCCAGCGCAACCGCCCCGAGCACCTGCAGCGCGTGCGCGGCGGCACGGGGCGGGCCAGCATGACCTTCGACGAGTTGAAGGCGCGGCTCGAGAAGGCTGGCCGCGACGTGAAGGTGGCCGACCTCGACGAGTTGGGCCGGTTCGTCGTCGACTGCGTGGCGCAGCGCCGTTACGTCATCGCCAGGGACCTCGATGACACGATCGACCTGCTGCACCGTCGGGCCGACGCCATCGGCCGCTTCGAGGTGCCGCCCCACCACGACATGGGCCTGTAGTTCCCTACTACCGTCGGCGGACATGAAAGACCTCTGGAGCGACGACGACTGCGGCGCGGCCGACGCCATCGGCTGCTGTGCCTACGGATCACGGCTGCTCGGTGGCGACCGTTCGCTCGTCCTGCACGGTGGCGGCAACACGTCGGTCAAGGCCGACTGGACCGACATCACCGGACGCACCGTCGACGCCCTCTTCGTGAAGGGTTCCGGGTGGGACCTGGCCTCGATCGAGGCCCCCGGGTTCACGCCGCTGCCGCTCGACCGCCTCCACGACCTGCTCGGGCTCGACGCCCTCAGCGACGCCGACATGATGGCCGAGCTGTCGGCGGCCCGGTTGCGTGCCGATGCGCCGCAGCCGTCCGTCGAGACCCTGCTCCACGCCCACCTGCCGTTTCGGGCGATCCAGCACAGCCACGCCGACGTGATCCTCGGGCTCACCAACGTGACCGACGCCGAGGACACCCTCGCCGAGGTCTACGGCGACGACGTGGTGGTGGTGCCCTACGTGATGCCCGGCTTCGACCTCGCCGTGGCGGTGCGGTCCTGCTGGGACGACCAGGCCCACGAGGGGACCGTCGGGATGGTGCTGCGCCACCACGGCCTGTTCACCTTCGGCGAGACCACCCGTGATGCCTATGCCCGCCACGTCGACCTCATCTCCAGGGCCGAGTCGTTCCTCGACCGGGTGGCGCCGCACGAGCCGGCAGGTCCGTCCGAGAAGGCCGAGGTCGTGCTGACCGAGCTGGCCGACCTGCGCCGCTCGATGTCGGCGGCCGCCGGCCGGCCGATGATCGTGAGCCGCCACCACGACGCCTCGATCGCCCGATTCGTGGCAAGGGACGACCTCGCCGATCTGGCAGGCCGTGGGCCGCTCACCCCGGACCACGTGATCCGCACCAAGCGCACGCCGATGGTCGGGCGGGACGTCGACGGGTTCGTCGCCGCCTACGGCACCTACTTCGCCCGCAACGAGGGGCGCAGCGACGACGACCTGACGATGCTCGACCCGGCCCCACGCGTCGTGCTCGATCCGGAACTCGGGCTGCTGACCGCCGGCGTCACCCCCAAAGATGCCGACATCGCCGCCGACATCTACCGGCAGACCATCCCGGTGCTCGAGCGGCTCGAGGATGGCAGGGGCGGCTACGTGGCGCTCGACGAGGGCCACCTCTTCGACGTCGAGTACTGGGATCTCGAGCAGGCCAAGTTGCGTCGTGCCGGTACACCGAAGGAACTGGCCGGGTACATCGCATTCGTGACCGGGGCGGCGTCCGGCATCGGCCGGGCCTGTGCCGCCGAGCTCCTCGACCGGGGCGCCGCCGTCGTCGGCGTCGACCTTGCGGAGTCGGTGGTTGACGCCTTCGACGGCCCGGCCTGGCTGGGGGTGCCAGCCGACGTGTCCGACCACGACGTCCAGGCGGCGGCGCTGCGGGCCGGCGTCGAGCGGTTCGGAGGGCTCGACCTGGTGGTCGTGGGCGCCGGCATCTTCCCTGGCAGTTCGGCGATTGTCGACCTCGACCTCGACACCTGGCGCCTCACCATGGCCGTCAACGTGGATTCGGTCGCGGCCCTGTTCCGCGACGCAGCCCCGCTGCTGTTCCGGTCACCGGTCGGCGGCCGGGTGGCGGTGATCGCCTCGCGCAACGCCACCGCACCGGGGAAGGGCGCTGCCGCCTACTCGACGTCGAAGGCGGCCCTGACCCAGCTGGCCAGGGTGGCGGCTCTCGAGTGGGCCGAGCACGGTGTGCGGGTCAACGTGGTACACCCCGACAACGTGTTCGATACGGCGCTGTGGACCGATGAGCTGGTCGCCGAGCGCTCGGCCGCCTACGGGCTGACCCCCGACGAGTACAAGCGGCGCAACCTGCTCGGCATGGAGGTCGGGGCCGCCCACGTGGCGTCGGTCGTGGCCGAACTCTGCTCCGACCGCTTCGCCGCCACCACGGCCGCCCAGGTCCCCATCGACGGCGGCAGCGAGCGCACCATCTGACAACAGTCGTCAGGAACGGGCCACCACGGCGGCGGCGACCACGACGTCCTCGACGGCCAGGCCGACCGACTTGAACAGGGTGACCTCGTCGTCGTTCCGGCGGCCGGCCCGTCCGGTGGCCAGGTCGGCCAGGTCGCCGACGATCCGGTCGAACGACCATGAACCCGCGGCGGCGTGGATGAGCTCGCCCGACTCCTCGGCGGCAGCCTCACGGTCGTCGACGAACACCGAGGCGGCGGCCACCAGGTCGTCATCGACCTCTCGCCGGGCGGTCGAGTAGGAGCCGACCAGGTTTACGTGGGTGCCGGGCCGGACGGCGGCGGTGGGGATGACCGGCTCGGCGGCAGAGGTGCATCCGCACACGATGTCGGCAGCGGCCACCTCGTCGGCGGAGGCGGCGACCACGGGACGCCCCCCGGCATCGACCCCGGCGGCAAAAGCCTCTCCCGACTCAGGCGTGCGGCCGTAGACGAGGATCGACTCGATTCCCGGTCGCACGGCCAGCACGGCCTCGACATGGCCCCGTGCCTGGACGCCGGTGCCGAAGATGCCCAGCGTTCGTACGTCGGTTCGGGCGAGGACGTCGGTCGCCAACGCCGAGGCGGCTGGGGTGCGCAGTGCGGTCAGCGCCGAACCGTCGAGGGTCGCCAACGGCACGCCGGTCTCCCGGTCACAGAACAGGTAGTGGCCGTGGATCAGCGGCAGCCCCCGTGAAGGGTTGCCCGACACGACCGTCACGATCTTGACGCCGATGCCCACCGGGGCAACAGCCGGCATCATCAGCAGGTCGTCGGACGGGCCCAGCGGGACCTGTCGGCGGGGGTGCAGTTCGCCGAGGTCGCGGAACGCCTCCCGCAGCACCTCGATGGCGGCCGGCATCGGGACGGCGGCCACGATCGCCTCGGCGTCGAAGTACGGGATGGCGCTCATCGCAGCTGGAACCCGAGGCCGAGTGGGTCGGCGGGGTCGAGGGTGAATGCGCTGGTGGCGTGGCGGTGGGCCGAGCCCTCGACGGTGGTTACGACGCCGTCGTCGGTGACCGACTCGATGCGTCCGACGAAGAGACCGCCGGCGATGCCCTCGTTGTGGAAGGCGTCGTCCACGCCGATGACCCCGTGGTGGTGCAGGAGCGCCAGGCGGGCCGACGTTCCGGACCCGCACGGCGACCGGTCGACCTGGCCGTCGGCGAAGATCGTGACGTTGCGCTGGTGGAGCGGGTCGGCGCCGGGCGTCTCGTGGAGGATCGTGCCGTAGCAGCCCGACAGCCGCTCGTCGGACGGATGCACGAGCGATGGGTGGCCCGCCAGTGCCGCCTTGACCTCGCGGCCCAGGGTGATGAGGTCGTCGACGTGGCCGGCCGTCGCAGAGACCGTCAGGTCGTCGATCGCCACCGATGCGTAGAAGGCGCCACCGAACGACAACTCCGCCTCGACCGGCCCGAACGAGGTGTCGACCTCGATGCCCGTGGCGCCCACGAACGAGGGCACGTTGCGGAACCGCACGGACACCGCTCGCCCGTCCTCGATCCTGGCCACGGTGTGGAGCCGTCCGGAGGGAACGTCGACCACGACCTCCAGGCGGCCGGCGCCGACCGGCACGTCGATGACGCCCTCGTCCACGGCCCATACGACGAGTGCGATCGTGCCGTGGCCGCACGCCGTGCTGAACCCGTGATTGTGAAAAAACACCACGCCGAGGTCGCCGTCGGCGTCGTCGGGCGGGACCACGAACCCGCCGTACATGTCGGCGTGGCCACGGGGCTCGTTGACGAGGAAGCGCCGGAGGTCGTCGAGGTGCTCCTGCGCCCAGGAGCGGCGGTCGAGGACGGTCCGACCCTCCATCGGGCCGGCGTCGACGATCCGGAAGGGCTCGCCGGCGGCGTGGTAGTCGGCGGTCGTGAGCGTCTCGCCGGGCCCGGGGATCACGGCGGCACCCTAGTGGGGCGACGGATCGGCGGCCGTGGGCCGGCGAGCGGGCATGATGCGCGCATGGGCACCGGCGCATTCCGCCTGACCGACGACCAGGCGGCGGCATTCGCCATGGACGGGTTCGTCGTCGTCGACGGGCTCGTCGACCCGGCCCTGCTCGGTCCGCTGCGCCGCTGCTTCGATCGGCTGTTCCGGGGTGATTTCGCAACGGGCGTCGAGCCCGACGAGGTCAACTGGCAGGAGGGCGATGGCGATCCGACGCTGACCCGCCAGATCTGCAACGGCTGGCGGGCCGACCGCCGGATCGCCTCCACCGTGCTGCGTGCCGACCTGGGGGAGGCCGTCGCGCGGCTGGCCGGCTGGCCCGGGACGCGCATCATCCAGGACAACCTGCTCTGGAAGCCGCCGGGCGCCCGGTCACTGGGCTTCCACCGGGACAACGCCTACCTGCCCTGGTACCGGCCGCAGGAGATGGCCACCTGCTGGATGGCCCTCGACGACACGTCGGCGGCGGGCGGCACCGCCGAGTTCGCCAGGGGATCGCACCGCTGGCCCCATCAGGATGATCCGACCGGGGAGTTCCACGCCCCGCAGGACCACCGGGCCACGGTCGCCGAGGCCGCCGCGAGGCACGACGCCGTCCTCGACATCGTGCCGGTCGAGGTGGGAGCCGGCGGGGGATCGTTCCACCACGGCTGGACCTGGCACGGGTCGGGGCCCAACGACTCGGGGACCGACCGGCGGGTGCTGGTCCTGCACTGCGCCAGCAGCGAATCCCGGTTCCACCGACCCGGCTTCGACGATGGCAACGGCCCGATCTACTCCCGCTACGCCCACCCGGACGACGACGCCATGGACGAGGCGCACTTCCCGATCCTCTGGCGGGAGGACGGCTACCGCACCCCCGGCCTGCCCGAACCGGGGAGCCGCTGAGGAAGCGAGTCGGGAACCGCCCGATGATGGTCGGTGCCGCGTAGGCCACCGACCACAATGGCGCCGTGGAACCGGTCGCCCCCACGCTCGTCCTGGCCGCCGTCGGCGCGCCCGTCGTCGCAGGCCTCGCCACGCTCCTGCTGCCCTGGGGCCGCACGTCGCTGCGGGTCCTGCTGGCCACCTGTGGCCCACTGGCGTCGCTGCTGTTCCTCGGGGCGCACCTGCGGCGCTACGGCGTGGCATCGAACGAGGAGGGCACGACCGCCATCGGGTGGGTGCCGAGCCTCCACCTCGACCTGGGCTTCCTCGTCGACGGGCTGGCCACCTTCTTCGCTCTCCTGGTCGCCAGCGTGGGCGTCCTGATCGTCCTCTATGCGCGGGCCTACTTCGGCGACGACGGGACCTCTTTGGCCCGCTTCTTCCCGGCGCTCGGGTTTTTCACGAGCTCGATGCTGGGCGTGGTGCTCGCCGACCACCTCCTGCTCACGGTCCTGTTCTGGGAGGCGACGTCGATCGGCTCGTTCTTCCTGATCGGCTGGGACCGCGACGACGAAACGGCGGTGAAGCGGGCGACGCAGGCGTTCGTCACAACGGGCCTCGGCGGCCTGTCGCTGCTCGGCGGCGTGCTGCTGCTCGGCGACGCAACCGGCTCCTGGAGATGGAGCGAACTCGTCGCCGGGGCAGCCGACATCGGGTCGGGCGGCACGATCGTGGCCGCCTTCGTCCTGATCTTCATCGGGGCGGCCTCCAAGAGCGCCCAGTGGCCGTTCCACTACTGGCTGCCTGGGGCGATGCTGGCGCCGACCCCGGTCTCGGCCTTCCTGCACTCGGCCACCATGGTCAAGGCGGGCGTCTTCCTGCTGGGCCGGCTGCTGCCCGTGTTCGGGCTGCTGTCCATCTGGTTGCCGGTGGTCGTGGTGTTCGGTGCGGTCACGATGCTGCTCGGCGCCGTGCTGGCGTTGCAGCAGCACGACCTGAAGCGGATCTTCGCCTACACGACCGTGAGCCAGCTCGGCCTGTTCGTCTGCATGTACGGACTGGGCGGGGCGACGGACGGCCACGGCGGCGCCGCCATCGACTGGGACCTCAGCCAGATCGCCAGCCACGCCCTCTACAAGGCGCCGCTGTTCCTCATCGCCGGCGCCCTCGCCCACCGGGTCGGCGCACGACGGCTCCCCGAGCTGTTCGGGCTCTGGAGGCGACGGGGGCCGGGGGCACGCCTGCTGGTCGTGGTCCTGCTGGCGGCCGCCTACGCACTGGCTGGCGGGCCGGGCACGGTCAGCTTCGTCGCCAAGGAGATGTTCTTCGGAGCGGTGCACCATGCCGCCGGGTCCCGCCCGCTGCTCGTCATCGTGGGGGCGATGGCGGTGCTGACGGCGATGTGCAACGTGGCGATCGCCGTGCGGCTGGCGGCGACCGTGTTCGGATGGCGCACGGGCGTGGGCGACGAGGGCACGGTGCCGGCCGGTGGCGAGGGACAGGGCCGCGCTCGCGACCGCTGGGGCGCGCTGTTGTGGCTGCCGGCCGCCGGCCTGGTGGCGTTCCAGTACGTCGGCGGCCTGGTGCCACCGCTGTGGAACTCGGCCTTCCGCCGGATCGAGGTGCACGTCAACGACGCGGCGTTCGCCGATGGGCTGCCGTGGCCGTGGGAGCCGTTCCTGCATCCGGGCGTGCCGCTGGCCATGTCGGTCGCCGCCATCGTGCTCGGCATCGCCCTCGGGTGCTCATCGAGGTGGCGCGGCGAGGTCACCGACGTCCACGACCGGATCTACCCGGGGTCGTACCGGCTGGTCCTGGGCCAGGGCCACCGGGCGTTCCACACCGTGCAGACGGGTCGCCTGCGCAACTACCTGGTGCTCATGTTCGCGATGCTGCTGCTGAGCATCTCGTGGGCGGCGTGGATCGACCCGTCGATGCTGCGCCTCCCCGACGGCGTCGTCCCCTTCGAGTCGCTGACCGGCCTGCTGCTCGGCGCTGTCGTGTGTGCGGCGGCCATCGCCCTGCCGCTGGTCACGGAGCGCGTCGTGCGCGTGATGGTGCTCGGCGCCAGCGGGTTCGCCGTCGTCGGGCTCTACCTCGTGTACCAGGCCCCGGACCTCGCCCTGACGCAGCTCATGTTCGAGATCATCTCGGTGATCCTGTTCCTACTGGTGCTGCGGCTGCTGCCCCGGCCGGACCGGCGCCCCCGCATCAGCCCGGCGCCACGCCTGGTCATGGCCGCACTGGTCGGGATCACCATCGGGTGGATGACCCTGCTGGCCGGCCACGCTGCGGAGCAGCGCAACGAAGACGCCGCCACGCTCGGCGCCTTCTTCGAGGAGCACAGCCTCGAGGGCTCCGAATTGACGAATGGACGCGGCGGCGAGGGTCGCAACATCGTCAACGTGATCCTGGTCGACTTCCGGGGCTTCGACACCCTGGGCGAGATCACGGTGCTGGCGACCGCCGCCCTCGGAGTGTGGTCGATGCTGCCGGGGCGTCGCCGCCACGAGGACGATGAGGATGGCGGGAGCGAAACGTCCGAGCAGGCGACCTCGGCCGTGGAGGCCGGTCCATGAGGATCGACTCCCTGATCCTGCGCACGGCGGTCCGGCTGGTGCTGCCGCTCACGCTGTTGTTCGCCATCTATGCGGCGCTCAAGGGCCACAACGGTCCCGGCGGCGGCTTCATCGCCGGGCTCATCACCGCCGTGGGCCTGTGCACCTACCGGATGGCGTTCGGGCAGCGGGCCTTCTTCCGGCTGCTCCCGACCCATCCCCGCTGGCTGGTGTTCGCCGGGCTCAGCGTCGCCGTGGGTGTCGCGGTGGTCCCGCTGCTGCTGGGCGAGCCGCTGCTGCGGTCGGGGTCTATCACCCTGCACCTCGGTGGTGAGGGGCTGCACCTCGTCTCGGCGATGGCGTTCGACCTGGGGGTGCTGCTCGTCGTGGTCGGCGTGGCGATCGGGATGATCACCCGCCTTGGCGAGGAGCTGGACCCATGACCACGGTCCTCGCCATCTGTGTGACGGTGATCGTCACCGTCAGCGTCTACCTGATGCTGTCGCGCGAGCTCAAGTCCATCGCCATGGGCGTGTTCCTGCTGGGACACGGCGCCAACCTGGCGATCATCGCCATGAGCGGCTCGCCGGTGCTCCCGGGCGGCGACCTGCGCCAACCCCCGATCCTGGGCGGCGAGAACCTCGTCGATGCGCTGCCGCAGGCGCTGATCCTCACGGCCATCGTCATCAACTTCGCCGTGATGGGCTTCCTCCTGACGCTGCTGGTCGTGACGGCCCGCAAGACGGGCACCCTCAACGTCGACGAGTTGGCGCTCGAGGACCCGCCCGTCGCCAGCCCCGAACCGGACCGGTCGGCGGATCGGGGCGTCGGCCGATGACGGACAACCTGCTCGGCCTGCTCGTGGTGATCCCGTTGGCGACCGCCGTGGCCTCGGTGGCGCTGATCCGGCACCGCATCCCCCAGCGGGTGCTCGGCCTGGTGAGCTTCGGCTCGATGCTGGTCCTCGCCCTAGGCTGGCTGTCCGAGATCCGCGACGGCGACGTGCTGGTGTCCCAGATGGGTGGTTGGCCGGCGCCGTACGGCATCACGCTGGTGTTCGACAGCCTGTCCGGCTTGCTGCTGTGTGCCGGGCTGGTCGTCGCCCTTGGCTGCTACGTCCACTCGTTCTCGATGCTCGACCCCGTGACGGAGCGGCGCTACTTCCACCCGCTGATCCAGCTCCTGATCGTCGGCGTGAACCAGTGCTTCCTCACGGGCGACCTGTTCAACCTCTTCGTCGGCTTCGAGATCATGCTGATGGCCTCGTACGGGCTGCTGGTGATCGGCGGGTCGCGCCGGCAACTGGGGCAGGCCTACAAGTACCTGATCCTGAACCTGATCGCCTCGACGGTGTTCGTGGTCTGCGCCGGGCTGGTGTACGGGATGTTCGGGACGCTGAACCTCGCCGACCTGGCCCGCATCGTCGACGCCCGGGTGGCGTCGGGCGAGGGGCTGCCGCCGGGCTTCGTCGGCGTGTCGGTGCTGCTGCTGTTCGTGTTCGGCGCCAAGGGCGCCTTCTTCCCGCTGTGGTTCTGGCTGCCCGACACCTACCACACGTGTCCGGTGCCGGTCGCCGCCCTGTTCAGCGGCCTGCTGACCAAGGTCGGCGTCTATGCGGTGGCGCGCACGTTCCCGCTCATCTTCGCCGTGGGCGAGGCCCGCGACGTCGTGACGCCGCTGCTGCTCGTCTCCGCCGCCGTCACGATGCTGCTCGGCGTGCTGGGGGCGGTCTCGCAGAACAACGTGCGGCGCATCCTGGCCGTCCACGTGATCAGCCAGGTGGGCTACATGGTCTTCGGCCTGGCCCTGATGACGACGGCCGGCCTGGCCGGGGCGCTCTACTACATGGTCCAGCACATGGTGGTGAAGAGCTCCCTGTTCCTGTGTTGCGGGGTGATGGAGCGCCATGCCGGGTCCGACGACCTCGACCGGCTCGGTGGCCTCCTCAAGCGCGACCGGTTCCTCGGCGTGGCGTTCTTCGTGGCGGCGATGAGCCTCGTCGGGCTGCCGCCGCTGAGCGGCTTTTTCGGCAAGCTGGTCCTGGTCCGCGAGGGATGGGCCGACCACTGGTGGCTGTCGGTGGTGGCGCTTCTGACCGGCCTCCTCACGCTGGTGTCGATGCTCAAGATCTGGACGAAGGGCTTCTGGCTGCCGCCGGCCGAACAGGCGCCGCCGGCCCCGGGTCGTGACGGCGACACGGGCTCGGGCGACCTTCGGGGGGCGTACGCCGGCATCGGGTTCCTGGTCGTCGTGGCGGTCCTCATCGGCCTGGCGGCGGAGCCGATCTACGAAATCGCCTTCCACGCCGGCGAGCAGCTGACCGATCCTTCGGCCTACATCCGGGCGGTCGATCCGCATGGCCTGATCGCCGCCGGGGGCGCAACGGGAGGCGGCGGATGACCCGGCGACTGGTGCTCAACGTGGGGCTGGCCGGCTTCTACCTGCTGTGGGCCGACGAGCGGACCTGGCTGGGGCTGCTGCTCGGCGTCGCCGTCGGGTTCGTCGTCATCGCTGTCTACGACCTCACCACCGGGCGTCCCAACTACGCGGTGCGTTTGTTCCGTGTGGTGCGGTTCGGCCTCTACTTCCTCAGCATCCTCGTGCGGGCCAACCTCCAGATCGCCTGGGAGATCCTGACGCCGGGCTTCAGCCAAACGCCGCGCATCCTCCGCTACCCGGTCGCACACCTCACGGCCGTGCAGACCACGGTGTTCGCCAACTGCATCACGCTGACGCCTGGCACCCTGGTGGTCGACGTGACCGCCGACGGGGGGCTCCTCTACGTGCACTGCATGTACGCCGAGGACCGTGCGTCGGCCATCGACGGGCTGCGGGAACTCGAGGAACGGCTCCAGCGTGAGGTCTTCTCGTGATCGCCCTGGTCCTGGGAGCAGTCTCGACCGAAGTCTCAAGGAGTGTCTCGACCGTGGTCGACGTGGGGATCGCGGTCCTCGCCGTCGGGATGGTCCTGATGCTGTACCGGATGGTGAAGGGCCCGCACCTTGCCGACCGGGCGGTCGCCGGTGATGCCCTGGCGCTGCTGGTCGTGGGCCTTGTCGTGTTGCTGGCGGTCGACCAGCGCCGGGCGGTGTCGCTCGATGTGGCGCTGATGGTGGCCATCGTCGGCTTCGCGGCGACCGTGGCGTTCGCCCAGTACCTGGGTGGGCTGACGGCCGACCAGGAGTTGCCCGAGGACGGAGTGGGGCCCTGATGGCCGGTCTGCGAGACGTCGTTACGCTCGTGTTCCTGGTGTCGGGGCTGGGCTTCATGCTCATCGGGGTGTGCGGGATCGTCCGCCTGCCCGACGCCTACCAGCGCCTCCATGCCTCCAGCAAGTGCTCGACGCTGGGGCTGCTGGGTCTGCTGACCGGTGCGGCCGTCCACATCGGGACCCCCGAGTCGGTGATGAAGGCGATCGTGACGATCGTGTTCGCCTTCGTGGCGATGCCGGTGGGGTCGCACGTCCTGGCAAAGAGCGCCCATGCCTCGGGGATGCGTCAGTGGGCATCGACGCTGTCCGACGAACTGGCCGAGGACCAGGCGGGAGAGGTGCCCGGCGCCTGAGGGCGGGTGGGCGCCGATTGTGTGCCCGCCTCCCCACACACCACAAAGGCTGTGTAGGTGGAGGTCTCGAGGGATCTCCGGTCACCGGTTCGGCAGATCGATCACCAAAGTGACCGCAGATCGTACAAAACATGCACCGCAGATCGTTCAGGTTCGCCGTCGTGCGGTCTAGGGATTCCGTCGCTCTGGCGGCGCAGTACTCGGAGAGCGGGTGACGAGAATCGAACTCGCGTCATCAGCTTGGGAAGCTGAGGTTCTACCATTGAACAACACCCGCGGGTCCCGACCGGGTGAAGGCCGGGAACGCGCTGCCGAACCTACCCTTCGGGCACCGGGATTCGACAGGCAGGCCCTGTTGGGGGACGCTGGTGGACCTGCGAGCGGAGGAACGCACCCCAAGTGACAAAGCCCGAGATCACGCCGATCTCGCCCGTCCTGGGCGCCGAGGTCCGGGGCGTCGACCTGGCCGACGGCATCGACGACGCCACGTTCGCGATGCTCCACGGTGCCTTCCTCGACCACGGCGTCCTGCTGTTCAAGGACCAGACCGCGATGGCCGCCGACGTCCAGGTGGCGTTCGCCCGACGCCTCGGCCCCCTTCACACACACCCGGCGGCACCCGCCGAGCACGACGACCCGGCGGTGTTCCTGATCCGCACCCACCGCGATTCCACGATCTCCAACGGGAACGGCTGGCACTCCGACGTCTCGTGCGACGAGGAGCCCCCGTCGGCCACCATGCTCCAGGTCCACGTGCTGCCCGACAGCGGCGGGGACACCCTGTTCGCCGACATGGAGGCCGCCTACGCCACGCTGCCCGACGACCTGCGGGCCCGCCTCCGCCAGATGTCGGCCGTGCACGCCTCCGAGCACGTCTACCGGGGCCGCTACGCCGACCGGGGCGCTGTCGACGAGGGCGTCACCTATCCGACGGCGGTCCATCCGGTGGTCCGGACCCATCCGGAGACCGCTCGCCGGAGCCTGTTCGTCAACCCGTCGTTCACCGTGGGCATCGAGGGCCTCGACGACGACGGGTCCCGCCAGTTGCTCGCCGACCTGTACGTCCACTGCGCCCGCCCCGAGTTCCAGATCCGGCACCGGTGGGACCGCAACGACGTGGCGCTGTGGGACAACCGACGGGTCCAGCACTTCGCCATCTGGGACTACTGGCCCCACGAGCGGTGCGGCCACCGGGTCACCGTGCAGGGCGACCGGCCGTTCTTCGATCCGGACGGCGAGGATCCGCCGCCGTCGCCCCTGCGGATGTCGCTCGGCCGGCTGGCCTGAAACCGGTCGGCCCGGCACACGTTGGCCCGCGTCGCCGCCGGGATGGACAATGTGCCCTTCGATCTCTCGATCCCTCGACCCTCACCCAGACAGGAGACCCACGTGGCACGCGTGAACTTCGACGGCAGTTCGTCCATCGTCACCGGCGGGGCGTCCGGCATCGGCGAGGCCAGCGCCCGCCTGCTGGCCGCCGCCGGCAGCCGGGTGGTCATCGCCGACCTCAACGAGGAGCGCGGGCAGGCCGTGGCCTCCGAACTGGGCGGCCTGTTCGTCCGGTGCGACGTGACCAGCACCGAGGACGCCGACACCACCGTCGCCGCCGCATCCGAGATGGGTCCGCTGCGTGCGCTCGTCAACTCGGCCGGCCTGGGCCTGCCGGGGCGCACCATCACACGCGACAACGAGCCGATGGACCTTTCGAAGTTCGAGTTCGTCATCCGGGTGAACCTGATCGGGTCGTTCAACATGCTCAGCCGGGCCGCCGGCGCCATGGCCGCCACCGAGCCCATGGACGACGACGGCCAGCGGGGGGCGATCGTCAACATGGCATCGGCCGCCGCCTTCGACGGACAGATCGGCCAGGCCGCCTATTCGGCCTCGAAGGGGGGCATCGTCGGCATGACGCTCCCCATCGCCCGCGACCTCTCGGTGGTCGGCATCCGGGTCAACACCATCGCCCCCGGCCTCATCGACACGCCGATCTACGGCGAGGGCGAGCAGAGCGACGCCTTCAAGGCCCACCTCGGCGAGTCGGTCCTGTTCCCGAAGCGCCTGGGTTCCGGCGAGGAGCTGGCGTTCATGGTCATGGACCTGCTGACCAACCCGTACATGAACGCCGAGGTCATCCGGGTGGACGGCGGCATCCGGATGCCCCCGAAGTAGGCGGCTGCGTCGGGTCAGTCGAACACGATGACGGAACGCAGCGTGCCGCCGGAGCGCAGCGCCTCGTACCCGTCGTTGACCTCGTCGAGGGTGATGCGCGCCGAGATCAGGCGGTCGATCTCGAGCCGCCCGTTCAGGTAGTGGTCGACGAGGAGTGGCATCTCGACGGCTGGTGAGCTGTTGCCCATGAACAGTCCCTGGATGCCCTTGGCCTGCATCACGAGGGCTGTGCCGGAGAGGGCGAACGTGCTGGTGGCGGGGGGGACCCCGACGAGGTAGGCGGTGCGGCCAGGTCGGATCATGGCGAGCGCCTGTTCGGCGGTCGCCGTGAGGCCGATGGCCTCGAATGCCACGTCGACCCCGCCGGTCAGGTCGAGGACGGCTTCGACCGGGTCGCAGGTCGAGGCGTCGATGATGTCGGTGGCGCCGAAGCCCTTGGCCGCCTCGAGCTTGGTGACCTCGAGGTCGACGGCGATGATGCGGCCGGCCCCGACCAGGCGGCAGCCCTGCACGATGTTGAGGCCGATGCCGCCGCAGCCGATCACCACGACCGTCTCGCCGGGACGGATCCTGGCCCCGTTGATCGCCGAGCCGACACCGGTGAGTACCGCACAGCCGATGAGCGATGCGGCGTCGAGCGGCATGGCCGGGTCGATGGCGACGACGGAGCTCTCGTGGGCCAGGACCTGCTCGGCGAAGGCCCCCAGCCCACCGAGTTGGAACACGGGTCGGTCGCCGAGCCGGAGCCTCGGGGTGGCGTCGGCCCCGCGACGCATCAGCTCCTGTCGCCGCTCGCAGATCCATGTGCGTCCGTGGAGGCACTCGGTGCAGCTGCCGCAGGAGTGCGTGATGCAGGTGATGACGTGGTCTCCGGGTGCAACCGAGGTGACGTCGGGGCCGATCGCCTCGACCACGCCTGCGGCCTCGTGGCCGAGGGCGGCGGGGAGCGGGATCGGGAGCAGGCCGTCCATGACGTGGAGGTCGCTGTGGCAGAGGCCGGACGCTCTTGTGCGGATCAGCACCTCGCGGTCGATGGGCCGGTCGATTGCGACGTCCTCGACGACGAGGTCGCCGGGGGCGTCGTGGATGATGGCGGCGCGCATGGCTGCTCCTTCGGTGGCAGGTTCGGCGGACCGTCCAATGTTAGCCAGATGGCTAATAGGACACCACATCGGCTAGGTTCCGGGGTATGACGGAACCCGGTGGTCGAGCACGACGAGAAGCAATGGCCGGCGGCGGACCGGGAGGTCTTCGATGAGGACGACGAAGATCGCCGACCGGCTGGGGTGCCGGCACCCGGTGTTCGGGTTCAGCTGGTGGGAGCCGGACGTGGCGATCGCCGTGTCGCTGGCCGGCGGCGTCGGGGTCTGGGGCTGCACCCGCAGGACACCCGACGAGATCGAGATCGGCATCACCCGGATGAAGGAGGAGCTGGGCGACCTGCCGTGGGGCGTGGACCTCGTCATCCCGGCGGGGATGCCCGACGAGGACGACCGTGCCGCTATCGAGGCCCACCTGCCCGACGAGCACGTGGCGTTCGTCGCCGGCCTCCGTGAGAAATACGGGGTTCCCGACGACGGCCTGCCGGGATTCCGCTCACGGTTCGTCCGCAGCGAGGAGACCGCAAGGGCGCAGTTGGAGGTCGTGATGGACCACCGCATCCCGGTGCTGGCCCTCGGCATCGGATCGCCCGTCTGGGCGGTCGAGCAGGCGCACGAACGGGGGTCGCTGATCGTCAGCCTCGTCGGCCAGCCCCGGCACGCCGAGTCCGCCATCCGGGCCGGAGCCGACGTTCTCGTCGCCCAGGGCTCCGACGCAGGCGGCCACACCGGCACCGTCGGGACGTTCTCGCTCGTGCCCCAGATCGTCGACCTGGCCGACGGCCGGCCGGTCCTCGCCGCCGGCGGGGTCGCAACCGGCCGTCATCTGGCGGCAGCCCTGACGCTGGGAGCGGACGGCGTGTGGATGGGCACGGCATTCCTCGGCTCGACCGAGGCCGCTCCCAGCCAGACCGTGTTCGACAAGCTGGTGGGGGCCGGATCGACCGATACCGTGATCAGCCGGTCCGACAGTGGCAAGACCCTGCGGATGCTGCGGTCGGCATGGAGCGACGAGTGGGCGGCCGCCGACGCCCCGGAGCCTCTCAAGATGCCCTACCAGGACATCCTGGTCGGCGACCTCCTCGGACAGATCCTGCGCCACGAGGTCGAACCGCTGGTGCACGAGGGTGCCGGACAGGGCGTCGCCTACCTGACGGCCCAGGAACCCGTGGCCCAGATCATGGACCGGCTGGTCCACGAAGCCGATCAGGTATTGGCCGAACTCGGGACCTGAGATCGTGCCGGGTGCGGTTGGCCCGGGCGGTTCAGGTCAACTGTCGAAGATCGGTCGTCCGTCGCCGACCGCCTTGAGGAGGTGGCGGGCCAGGTTGCGCTCGTGGATCTGGGTGGTGCCTTCGTAGATCGACAGTGCCCGGACGTCGCGCCAGAGGCGACCGACCGGGTGGTCGCCGACGATGCCCTCACCGCCCAGGATCTGTACGGCCCGGTCGGCGATCTCCTTGGCGGTCTCGGTGGCGACCAACTTCGCCGCGGCGATCCTCGGCCAGGGAATGCTGCCGGCGTCCCATGCCCTGGCACAGTCCAGGATCAGGGCCCTGGCTGCTTCCAGCTCGGCGCGGCTCCGACCGAGCATGGCCTCGATGACGCCGAACCCGGCGATCGGTTGCCCGAACTGGTGTCGGGTCAGGGCATGGGCGGCGGCCTCGGTGAGCAGGCGGGTGGCGCAGCCGACTGCGGTGGCAGCCACATGGGTCCGGGCGTGGTTGATGCCGCGGAGAGCGAGCGTCAGGCCGGCGCCCTCGTCGCCGATGAGGTTGGTGGTCGGGACCCGTACGTCGACGAACGTGAGTTCGGCGACCGGCCCGGCTTCGTGGCCGTTCATCCGGGTGGGCAACGTGGCCGTCACGCCTTCGGTGTCGGCCGGCACGAGGATGGCGGAGAAGCGGTCGTCGCCCGTCCTTGCGAACACGACGAGAAGGTCGGCCCACGCCCCGTTGGTGATGAAGCGCTTGTGGCCGTCGATGATGTACTGGTCGCCGTCACGGACCGCCGTGGTCGTCACGGCTGTGGCGTCGGAGCCGGCTCCGGTCTCGGTCAGGGCGAACGAGGCGACGCATCGGCCGGTGGCCATGTCCCGGAGATACCTCTCCCTCTGTTCGTCGGTGCCGTGATCGAGGAGGATCTGTGAGCACAGGCCGATGGTGGTAGAGAACCGTGACCGGTAGACCGGAGATGCCCTGGTGAACTCGAAGGTGAGGCGGACCTGCTGTTCCATGGTCCAGCCCAGGCCTCCCCACTCCCGGGGCAGGGTGATGCCGAACAGCCCGGTCTGGGCCAGCCGTGCGACCAGTGCCGGGGGTACCTCGCCGAGATCGACCATGTCGGTTTCGCCGGGGATCAGCTCGTCGTCGGTGAGGTGCCGGATCAGGTCGAGGTAGGCGTCGAAATCCAGATCGTGGATGTCGGAAGAGGTCATCGGGGCTCCAGTTCGGTTCGGTTGACTGGTCTTAGCCAGTTGGCTAACATCGGCACCACCAGCCCGATGAACTCCCGACCTCAGGACGACCGAGTACATGATGACCGAAACTCGACCAGACGACCAGCCGCATGAACCCGAGGTCGTGATGTCGGTGGAAGACGGCGTGGCGACCATCGTCCTGAACAGGCCGGCCCGGAAGAATGCCCTCACCGGGCCGCTCACCGATGCGCTGGCCGCCGCCTTCCGTGAGGTCGCCGGGCGCGACGACGTGGGTGCCGTGCTGTTCCACGGTGCCGGCGGTGGCTTCTGCTCCGGGCTCGACCTCAAGGAGTACAACGCCGACCCTCCGCCCGACTGGCTGGCCACGTCACGCGAGTCGCTCGTCGATGCGCATCGGGCGATCTTCGACTGCCCGATGCCGGTCGTCGGCGCCCTCGAGCGTTTCGCCATCAACGGTGGGGCGGCGTTCGCCCTTGCCTGCGACCTGCTGGTGGCGGGTAGGGGCGCCTTCCTCCAGGTGGGAGAGATCCGACAGGGGCTCCAGGCCCCGATGAACATGGCGTGGCTGGCGGTCCGGTACCCGGCGGCCGTGGCCGAGCAGCTCACCCTGACCGGGAGGCGGTTCGACGGCCAGGACCTGCACCGGCTCGGGATCGCCCTCGACGTGGTCGACGATGACGAGGTCCTCGACCGGGCACGTGCGCTGGCCGTCGAGATCGCCACGTTCCCCCGGGCTCCTGCATGTGCGATCAAGGCGGCCAACCGTGCCCTCTCGGGTGTGGGAGATTCGCAGACCTGGTTCGACCGCGCACTCTCGATGAACCCGCTCCCCGTGGGTTCGGCGATGCGGCCCCGGGCCGTCTGATGGACGCCGACGCCGATCGGGGGCCGTCCTCCCGCCAGGCGCTGCTCGACGCAACCCTGCGCCTGACGGCGCAACGTCCACCGTCGTCGATCTCCGGTCGAGAGCTGGCCGAGGAGGCCGGCGTCAACTACGGGCTCCTGCACTACCACTTCGGGACCAAGGACGACCTGGTGCGCGCCGCCTGGCAGCAGCACTCCGAGCGGCTGGTCGAGGAGGTGATGGCGGGCGGAACACGGCCCATGACGGTCGAGGCGGCCACCGGTGACCGGGCGATCTGGGGGATCGCCGGCCAGATGATGCTCGAGCCCGAGGGGTTCCGTGCATTCCGCGACCGGTTCCCGGTCGTCGAGGCCTACCGGGGGCTCGTCGAGCGCGCCGACCCCGATGGCGACCCGATCCACCACAAGGCCGTCGTCGCATCGATCTGCACCCTGCTCCTGGGGTGGCCCGTCTTCGGCATCCGCAATGCCGCCAACGTCGGACTCGATCCGGGCGACGACGAACTGGCGCTGGCCCGACTCGGGGAACACGTCCGGAGCCTCCAGGCCTCCGTGGGACTCGGGGAGGATCTGTGAGCCGGGACGCACCGAAGCCCCGTGGCGCCACAGAGGTGCGGGCGGCGCTGCTGACGGCTGCCGGTCGCCTGCTGGGTGAACGGCCACCGGGGATGATCTCGGGCCGGGACCTCGCCGACGAGGCCGGGGTCAACTACGGGCTGATCCACCACTACTTCGGCTCCAAGGAATCTGTGTTGCGTGAGGCCCTCGCCGTGTTGGCCGCCTCCTACGCCGTCGGCGACCCCGACGGGGAGTGGTCGGCGACCGACCCGTTCTCGATGAGGCACCGCCCCGACTACCTCCGCGCCCTGGCGTTCGCCTCGCTGACCGGGCAGATCGCCGACCTGACGTCGGTCAACCCCGTCCTCGAGGCCAGCCTGGCCGACGTGACCCGTCGTCGCGGGGCGGTCGAGCCCGACGAGGAGATCCGGATCGACGTGGGCCTGGGAGCGGTGTACCACCTGGGCTACTGCCTCTTCGAGGAGTTTCTCGCCGAGAGCCTCGACCTGGAAGGTGGAGACCGGGAGGCGGTGGAAGAGCGCCTCCGGCTGGTCCTGCGGGCGATCGTGCTCGGCCTCGACGTCGGGGATGCGGCGCGCGGCGTGCGGGCCGAGGTGTCTCCCGGCGTGTCTACCCGCCCGTCCTCGGTACCTGGCTGAACGGAACGTCGCGGTCCAGGGCCGGTTCGCGGGGCAATCCGAGGACCCGCTCGCCCAGGGTGTTGCGCTGGATCTCGTCGGTGCCCCCGCCCAGGGAATGGGCGCAGGCGTCGAGGATGCCGTAGGCCCAGTGGGAGACATCGGGGTCGTCGAAGCCGTCGGGTTCGGTGTCGCCGATGGATTCGCCGACCCAGGCGGGACCGCCGGGGAACGCAAGACGCGCTGCCACCGCCGCCGCGGCACGTCCCTGTCGTGAGCGCCAGAGCTTGGTGACCGACGGGTGGACGTCGTCGCGCTGGTTGAGCCAGCGGATGATCCGGGTTCCGATGTGGAGGTTGGCCAGTTCCTGCCGCACCAGGGGGTCGGACGTCCGTGCGTGGCGGCGGGCCAACTCGATGAGCCGGCCGGTCGGGATCGGCTGACGGCCACCCCCGGCCCCGATGGACGAGCGCTCGTGGACGAGGAGCGCCACGGCCATCCTCCAGCCGTCGCCCGCAGCGCCGACCACCCAGTCGGCGGGGATCCGTGCCCCGTCCATGAACACCTCGTTGAACTGTGCCACCCCGGTCATCTGCCGCAGCGGTCGGACCTCGACGCCCGGTTGGCGTATCGGCAGGACGAGCATGCTGATGCCCCGGTGCTTGGGGACGTCCCAGTCGGTGCGGGCCAGCAGGATTCCGAAGTCACTGTGCTGGGCGCCCGAGGTCCAGACCTTCTGACCCGTGACGACCCACTCGTCGCCATCCAGTACGGCCCGGGTGGTGAGGCCTGCGAGGTCCGATCCGGCACCCGGCTCCGAGTAGAGCTGGCACCAGATCTCCTCGCCGGTCAGGCCGCTCCGCAGGAAGCGCTCCTTGAGGGCGGTGTCCCCGTGGTCGCGGATCGTGGGCAGGCACATGTCGGTGCCGATGCCGTACACGTGGCCGATCTCTGGGGGTACGCGTCCGGTGGCCTCCTGTCGGAAGGCATCCAGGAAGCGTCGGTCGAGGCCCCGCCCGCCGTACTCGACCGGGTAGTCGAGGGCAGCCAGTCCGGCGTCGAACAGTGCGGATCGGTAGCGCCTGGCGATGTCGATGGGGTCGGAGGTGCCGGCCAGGAGGTCGGGGACCCCGTCGAGGAACGACCGGACCTCGGCCCGGAACGCCACGAGCCCGAGGTCGTCGGTTTCGGGGCTGGCCGCGTCGTCGGTTGTTTCGGGGGGCATCCAAAAAAGATTAGCCGAATGGCTAACCAGAGTCAACATCGACCGCCCCGTCGTCGGTCGGACAGCGATCGTTGCAGCATCGGCCGATTGAGCGATACTGGTCGCCCTTTCGACGGTCATCTCGAAGGGATCACAGGCGCCGGCATCCGATCAGGAAACTGCGATCAACCCAAGGAGACCCGTGACCAGATCCGATGATTCGCCGGGGGGTGCCATCCCCCGCCCCACGCCGCCCTTCGGCGGCACGATCGGTCGGCTCACCGAGGACAGCGTGCCGGCCCGGATGGTGCTCGACAGCGCCCCGGAGGGCGCTCCCAACGTGGTGATCGTGCTCCTCGACGACGTCGGCTTCGGCTCGTTCTCGACCTTCGGCGGACCGGTCCCGGCACCGGCCCTCGAACGGGTGGCCGCCGACGGCCTGCGGTTCAACCAGTTCCACACCACCGCACTCTGCGCCCCGACGCGTGCTGCGTTGCTGACCGGCCGCAACCACCACACCGTGCACATGGGGCGCATCACCGAGGCCGCCAACAGCTTCCCGGCCTTCGACACGGTCATCCCCCGCGAGGCGGCCACCATTGCCGAGATCCTCCGCCAGAACGGCTACGCCACCGGCATGTTCGGCAAGGGCCACCTCACGCCCCAGTGGGAGATGGGACCGGCGGGCCCGTTCGACCGATGGCCCACGGGCCTGGGCTTCGACCGTTTCTACGGATTTCCCGGTGCCGAGACCTCACAGTTCGAGCCCGACCTGTACGACCAGACGACCCCCATCGCGCCCTACGTCGGGCGCGACGACTACCACCTGACCGAGGACATCGCCGACCGGGCCATCGAGTGGATGCAGCGGGTCCGGGCCCACCGGCCGGACAAGCCCTTCTTCTGCTACTTCGCCCCCGGGGCGGTCCACACCCCGCTGCAGGTGCCCGACGCCTGGCTGGACCGGTTCCGGGGTTTCTTCGACGGGGGATGGGACGACCTGCGACAGTCCATCTTCGAGCGCCAACTGGAGTTGGGTGTCATCCCGGCCGACACGGTCAACACGCCCCGGCCCGACGTGATCCCGTCATGGGACGCATACCCGGACCGCTACAAGCCGGTGGCCCGTCGGCTCATGGAGGTGTTCGCCGCCTTCCTGGCCCACACGGATGCCCAGGTGGCCCGCCTCATCGAAGCCATCGAGGCCATGGACGAGTGGGAGGACACGCTCTTCGTCTACGTGACCGGCGACAACGGCGCCTCGGCGGAAGGGGGGATCGACGGCACATGGTCGTTGCCGGCCCTCCAGAACGGGGTCCAGGAGGACCCGGAGTTCCTCCTCGAGCACATCGACGACTTCGGCACCGATCGCAGCCTGTGCCACTACAACGTCGGCTGGGCCTGGGCGCTGGACGCCCCGTTCCAGTGGATGAAGCAGGTGGCATCCCACTTCGGTGGGACCCGCAACGGCCTGGCCATCTCGTGGCCCCGTCGGATCACCGACGGCGGTGGGCTCCGGACCCAGTTCCACCATGTCATCGACCTGGCCCCGACCATCCTCGAGGCGGCCGGGGTCGAGGTGCCGGCGTCGGTCGATGGCATCGAGCAGATGCCGATCGAGGGCACGTCCATGGGCTACACGTTCGGCGACCCGGAGGCGACCGGTACCCGTCGCACCCAGTACTTCGAGATGATGGGCAACCGGGGCATCTACCACGACGGGTTCATGGCGTCCTGCTACCACGGCAGGATGCCCTGGGTCCGCTTCGGGTCGATGCCGTTCGACGGGCCACAGGAGCAGTGGGAGCTCTACGACATCCGGTCGGACTTCTCCCAGAGCCACGACCTGGCTGCCGATCGACCCGAGCTGCTGGCCGAGATGCAGGACCTCTTCGACGCCGAGTGCGAGCGCAACGGCGTGTACCCGCTCCGAGACTCGGCCAGGAACCTGCCGCCGGAGGCCCGTGCACCCCGGGTCCCGTCCGGGGTCGACCGGATGACCTACACGCCGGCCCACGTCCGGATGCCCGAACGGGTGGTCCTCGACACCAAGAACAGGTCGTACGCGATCTCCGCGGACCTGGACGTGCCCGACGGTGGCGCCGAGGGCGTGGTCGTCAGCCAGGGCGGGAGCTTCAACGGTTGGGCGATCTACCTCGACGAAGGTCGGCCCACCTGGCATTACAACCTCTACGGCCGGGAGCGCACCACGGTGGCCGGGCCCACGGCGCTTTCCCCCGGTCGCCACGAGGTCCGGTTGCTGTTCGACCATGACGGTGGTTTCGGAGCCGGTGGCACGGCCACGCTGGCCGTGGACGGCGTGGTGGTCGCCTCCGGGCGCCTGGAGCGGAGCGTGCCCGTTGTGTTCTCCATGGGTGGTGAGGGTTTCGACGTGGGGGTGGGCACCGGGTCACCGGTCGGCCCGTACCCGCGCGGGTTCGAGTGCACGGCGACCGTCCACGGGGTGACCATCGAGCTGCTGGACGAGGTGGACGAGGCCACACGCGCAGCGGTGGCGGCCGGGATGCTCCACGCCAGAGCGGTCAGCCAGTAGGGCCGGCCGTCCGGTAGGGCCAGTCAGCAGGGCCAGTCAGCAGGGCCGGTCAGCAGGGGCGCCCGGCGCCGGGTTCAGCCGAAGGTGATGGGCAGGGTGCGTGGGCCGCGGACCTGGCCACCGGCCCAGGTGACGGCGTCGGGGTCACCGAGGGTGAACTCGGGGATCCGGGAGAACCAGACCTTGAGCGAGATCTCCATCTCCATGCGGGCCAGGTTCGACCCGGCACAGCGGTGGATGCCGGACCCGAAGGCGATGTGCCGGTTGCGTTGGCGGTCGAGGATCACGGTGTCGGGGTCGTCGAACGCCTCGGGGTCGTGGTTGGCCCCTGGGAAGTTCATGAGGATCTTGTCGCCCTTGGCGAACGTGACGCCGCCGAACTCGACGTCCTCGATGGCGTCACGGGCCATGGTCACCGGGGAGTAGACGCGCAGCAGTTCCTCGATGGCGGTGTCCCAGAGGGTGTCGTCGGCTTCGGCCATGCGTCGCCGATCGTCGGCGTGGCCGGCGAAGTGCCAGATGGCCGACCCGATCGACGACCAGGTGGTGTCGATGCCTGCGACCAGTTGGAGGTTGCACATGCCAACCACCATGGCTTCGGGGATCGGTTCGCCGTCGATCTCCGAGTTCAGGAGGGCGGTGATGAGGTCGTCCTTCGGGTTCGTCCGCCGGTCGGCGATCTCGGACCGGAAGAACCCGCGAATGGCGTTCCTGCACCGGACCCGCAACTCGGGATCCTGGAGGCCGAGCTCGAGTGCTCCCCGGACCCACTCGATGAACTGGTCGACCATCGACTCGTCGACGCCGAGCTTGCGGGCGATCAGACGCGGCGGGATCTGCTGGGCATAGTCGACGGCGCCGTCGCAGCCGCCGTCATCGACGAACCGGTCGATGAGTTCGTGGCAGAGCTGCTCGGTGTAGCCCCGAAGCGGCTCGATGGCCTTCGGGGTGAAGTGGGGGAGCAGCAGCCGCCGGGTCCAGGTCTGGATCGGCGGGTCGGCGCTGATCGGGGCTGCAGCGTTGTAGCCCTCGTGGTCGTCGCCGATGAGGTCATCGGGCAGGTTGATCACGATCGGCGAGATCGACGACAACTCGGGCACCATCTTGGCCATGGCCTGGACGTCTTCGTAGCGGGTGGGCAGCCACGAGCCGCCGTAGCGCTCGGTGTGGGCGATGGGACAGGTGCCGCGCAGTTCGGTCCATGCCGGGACGGGGTCGCGGACGTAGTCGGGGTCGAAGATGTCGTAGTCGGTGGCCAGGTCGTCGACCGGGCAGCGTTCGGTATCGGTCATGGCGTCAGCCCTCCACGATTTCGATGGCGTACTCGGGGCAGTTGTCGATGAT
>Ga0066376_10000496_pt1 | contig 36433 bp, 31 predicted proteins | sample Knorr_S15_td_Bot_FD_77009 | JGI IMG/M metagenome (GOLD analysis project Ga0066376, IMG submission 77009) | Marine microbial communities from Southern Atlantic Ocean transect - Knorr_S15_td_Bottom_ad_5009_LV_A | ecosystem: Environmental > Aquatic > Marine > Oceanic | place: Southern Atlantic... | reverse complement strand
TATGTTGCACAGGCGGTCATCGGACTAATTGACTGGAAACTTAATCCACAACAAGCCGCCAGCCAGCCCCATGTTGTCAATCGTAACGGAACGACAGAAATCGAATCCAGCGAAACCGCCGCGGCTCTTTCAGGCGTATTACGTGGCCTCGGTCACGACACTAAAATTCGAACACTGGAAAGTGGACTCAACATCATCAAGCGGCGCAAGAACGGCATGCTGGAAGGCGGAACCGACCCCCGACGCGAAGGTCAAACCGTGGGGGGTTAAATCCAATTGAGTATTCACGGCTCCCGCGCCAGAAGCGTCTTAGTTCAGACTGTCAACAATCTCTTCGTGATAAGCACAGTCATCAAAGCGACTCATTTCCTGCAGCCCTGTGGGACTGGTGATATTGATTTCCATCAACATGCCACCAATGATGTCAATACCAGCGAAAACAACGCCCGCGTTACAAAGATCATCTTTCAGTGTGGAACAAATCTCCCGGTCACGATCGGTGATTTCTGACGCAAGTGCAGTGCCGCCCTGATCAAGGTTATTGAGTTCCTCACCTTCGGCATGCAGACGCAACACGGCTCCCAGTGGTTGTCCATTTAACAGAAGAATCCGCTTGTCACCCTCGGTCGCCGCGCCGAGATATTCCTGAGCAATCACCCAGTGACTACCGCTGACCGTGATCAATTGAATGATGTCCATCAATCCGGCATCTCCGGGTTCAACAAAAATAATGCCTTTGCCGCCGTGGCCATCTATCGGTTTCAAAACCGTTCGAGCGTTTGTTTCAACAAATTCTCTGATGATCTGTTTGTCGCGACTCACCACCGTGGCGGGCGTTAGTGTCGGATAAGCAAGCGCCGCCAGTTTCTCATTCCAATCACGAATAGACGAAGGTCGGTTAACCACCTGGACATTGGCGGGCAATAAATCGAGCAACAAGGTGGTATAGATATACGTTCTGTCAACCGGCGGATCGGTTCTGATCCAAACGACATCTAGATCATCAAGGGCAGTATCAACCTTTGATTTGATTGTAAAAGGCTCTTTTACATCGTGGTGGACACGCACCTCCTGCAACGGTGCCCGAACCTGTCTTCCTACGGTGTAAAGATCGGACTGATCCAGATAGTAGACCGTATGCCCACGACTCTCGGCTGCGAGCATCAGGAAATAAGTGGTGTCCTTATACGCCTTAACCCCGCCCAGCGGATCCATGATGAAACCATGCTTCACGACTCCAGCATACCTTTCCAAGCGGCCCAGAACTAGTGGGTTTTCCGCCGCCGACGGCGAGGGCGACTCACAGCAACAGGCTCCACCCCTTCACAGTAAGCTCGCGTCCCAAGGGTCACTGGACCCAAACGTTTGATCACATCATCAATCTCTGGGGGAGTCCTTGGCACATGATCGACCAGCGCCTCGTTCATTGCCGCCAAGTGCTCGGGCGTGGTTCCACAACACCCACCGATGATTCGCACGCCAATGTCCCTTGATAGGCGGGCATACTCCGACATCAGTTGCGGTGTGCCGCTGTAATGAATCTCACCGTCAACGAACTGCGGAATGCCACAGTTCCCTTTCGCCACCAGAATCTCGCTCTGTGTTACCTGATCACGCATCGCCATCAACGCACCCACAAGGTCGGCCGCGCCGATACCGCAATTAGCACCAAACGCCACCAGGCCCGGAACTAACTCACGATAGAGTTCCACCAACTGTTGCGGGGAAACCCCCATCATGGTGCTGCCATTGGTATCAAAAGTCATCGTCGCCACGACCGGCAGGCCGGTGTGAGCCGCAGCTAACGCTGCCGCGCGCATCTCCTCAGTCGAGGACATGGTTTCCAGCCACAGAACATCGGCACCACCGGCTGCGAGCGCTATTGCCTGCTCTTTGAACGCAAGTTGTGCGTCACTGGCATCGAGCAGGCCAACGGGTTTCAGTATTTCCCCGGTCGGCCCGATTGAACCGGCCACCACGACAGGTCGACCAGCACGCTCCGCCACGCCCTTGGCAATAGCGGCTGCCGCGCGGTTTAACTCGGCCACACGATCATCAGCCTGGTGCAACTTTAGACGATAACTCGAGCCACCGAAACTATTGGTCAATATGATGTCGGCACCCGCATCGATGAACGCCTGGTGCAGTCCGGAAACCCGCGATGGGTGCGTGACATTCCATAATTCGGGCGCTTCGCCCGACTGTAATCCCAGTGAAAAATAATTGGTCCCCGTCGCACCATCACAAAGCAGCCACGGCCGATCCGACAACAGTTTAGTCAGCGAATTGAGCGCCATCAGTTCCACTCTGTTGGCGGGGTAGTGGTAGCCACACATTCTTGACATGCTGCATAGGAACTATGACCCCGAGTTAGCGATCGCTAGAGCGAGGATAAAACCGGCCGCGCTTTAGCGAATTTTTTAAGCGCCCGCAAGCTGAGAATCAAATCGGCGCTGCACCATCTAGCCTATGACGAATACCTGTTGCTGTCAAATATGTTGTCGGGAAACAACAGAGCGGCAGCTCATTACAAAAGATGCGCTAATGGACTTGAAGGGTCCACTCCCTTCATGAACGGAACTCGGCGATCGCGGTCAGTAATCTGGTAAACGGTACCGAGCCAGTTATTGAACACTGCCTTTCCCGTATCGCGCCAGGTGTTGTCGACCAGTGTTGAGAGAATCTTTTCAGGAAATTCTTCGATCAATGTTTGCGACGCTTTCGGTGCCATCGCCCGCAGTCGGTACGCGTCGAGGAGCTCGCTCGCCTCATTCGAGAAATAACCTTCAGGAAACGGCGGGTACTCGGTAATGTCCCCAGTCAGAAAACGAACCACTTCTCGTTTGTACTCCTTTAAAAGACTCACCGCATCGTATTCAGGGTGCCCCTGAAAATAAACAAATCGAAATCCATCAGCACTCGTTGCAAGATGCACTCCAGCCCGGTCACTTTCGATCAAAACTCGCAGGCCCGCTGCCCTCATTTCTCTCGAGTAAATTTCGTTGAATCGCGAATGAGGAACATCAAATCGAGTGTTGACATCGCGAACCAACGGATGAGTACGATCCACCGGTCGATGGGCGAATACACCCCAACGCTTAAATCCCAGTGGCTCTCGATCAATGCCATGAAAAATCTTGAGTGCCGCATGGGTTGCAAGACAGGCACACAATGTTGAGGTGACGTGCTCACCCGCCCAATCCAAAACCTGACACAGCGGCTCCCAGAATGGTTCATTCTCCAGCCGCAAAGAAATCGGATTCGCACCGGAGATGATCAATGCATCTAGTCCTTTCTCTTGCAGTGCATCGAATTCAAAATAGTATTGATCAATATGCCTGCGTGCCCCATCACCCCGAGGGATCACGGCCGGAGAGAATGGGTAGACATAAAACTGCGCGATGCGATTACAACTATCGATAAGCCGCAGAAATTGCCGTTCGGTCGGCTCTAGCGCAGCGTCCGGCATCATGTTGAGCAACCCGATATGCAACTCACGGATATCCTGTTCCTGCGCCCGATTTTTCTCCAGCACCTCCGTCCCCTCTTCTCGCAGGCGGCGGTAACTTGGAAGGCCCGTGTTATCAACCAGCGGCATATTGATGCCCCACACTTAGCTCAACGACGGTCAAGTGCAGCCGCTACGATTTCCAAGAACTCGTCTTCGCTTCGTATGGCCATGATCTCATCGGCATCGACGGTGACGCCGTACTCATCTGCAATGCGCCGGTAGAGCGGTTCCCGGTGCGCGATAAGCCTGGGAATAATCCAACAGAAAAAATCATCCGGATTAATAACATCAATCGATGGAGTGCTGGTATCTGACAAGTACTGTGGCAATTCCCGGTCAAAGAAATCATCCTGATAGTACATTGGTTTGGGTCTCACCAGCGATCGTTCGATAATTTTCTGACGCAACTGGGTTGATGGCTGCAGATAAATGATCAACGTATCTTCCGCCAATCTTTTCATCAAGCCATCTTCATTAAGTTCACAAAGGCTACCACCTGCGTCGTTAATAAAGTTTGGGTAACCGTAAGTCTCTCGCGCTCGCTCGATAAAGTCGGGCACATCAAACATGGCGGATATTTCCGCCCGGCGATGCAATTCCTGGCGGCGTTTGAATTCGTCAAGCCGAAGACCTCCATTCTCCCCGGACCCTATCATTCCGAGAAACTTGGACACCAGATCAAGATTGTTAACAGTAATGTTGTGTTCGATAGAAATCTCGTCGGCACGCAGAAGATCCTGCAACATCGGATCCTTCATCGCCTGACGCTTGACAACGTCTAGAATCGACTCCCCAAGGTAGCGTGTTCCAATACGATAATCACCCGAATAATGAAACCAGGTGGCCTTCGGTAATCGATTAGCGAGAGTGGTTTTGCCCACGCCTGACATACCCAACAAGGTGATCGCCTTATTGGTTTGGGTGGCAAATGCCTGACCAGTCATGTCTCGTTGGTAGTTCATAACGATCGTGTCCCTATGAAGGGAGTAACAATGGCACGCTTTACCGACGTGTCTCTTCGATGACGCTGGCGGTTGCCGTGGCCAAGATTCTAATATCATTACCCAAGGTCACCAGATCAAACCCTAGCGCAATCATTTTTTTAGCATACGACGGTGCCAGACAATGAATTCCCGCGCGTAATCCTGCGTCCTTTGCAGTCGTCAAGATACGTTCAATCGCGCCAACAACCGCTGGCTCGTCTTGGTCAAGTTTGGGCGTATAACCCATCGACAAGCTCAAGTCGCTAGGCCCGATATAGACCCCGGTCAATCCAGGAGTCGAAACGATCGCATTCAAATTCTCCAGAGCTCGAGTGGTCTCAATCATGGCCAAGGTGACGATCTGTCGATTGGCGTCGTTGGCATAACCCGCCCCGTGTTCAAAGACCGCACGCGTTGGTCCAAAACTGCGCTCGCCATCTGGTGCATAGCGAGCATAGCGAACGAATGCCTCTGCTTCTTTCGGCGTATTGATCATGGGGCAAATCAGACCGACCGCACCGGCATCGAGCAACTTGCCGACAATACCGGGCTCCAGCCACGGCACGCGCGCGAGCGGAGTCGAATCACCGATCGAAATGGCCTGCAGCAGGCTAAGCGCAGACTGGTAATCATTCAAGCCATGCTGTAGGTCGACTGTCAAAGAATCGAATCCAGCGCGGGCGTTAATCTCGGCGGTAACGGTACTGGGGATAGAAAGCCAACCGTTGACGACGGCCTTGTCTTCTGCCCATAGTTCCCTGACTTTATTTTTCAACCTCACACCTCCCTATAATATTGACGCGATCGACCTCAGTTTTTCGATAAACGAAATGGATTATTTACGCTTAACTCACAGTTGATTCAATGGATACCAATGACCCGACGCCTTCGGCGATCAATGGTGATACGCGCCTGTTCTTCATTATCGGAGATCCAATTTCACAAGTCGGATCGCCCCTGCTATTTAACTCGCTGTTCCAACAGTATCAAATCGCGGCGGCGATGTTACCATGCCACGTGTTACCAGCCGACCTGAGCGTGGTTATTAAAGGTCTTCGCCGGCAACAGAACCTAGGTGGAATTATCGTTACAGTGCCACATAAAATCCGGGTTCTGCGTCTGATCGATTCGCTAACACCTAAGGCCCTGGCGACCGGTGCGGTCAACGCCATTCGACGAAATACGGACGGCTCATTGTACGGTGCCAACTTTGACGGCCAGGCTTGTGTACGAACTTTTCAACAACTCGGCACCGATCTTCGCAACCAATCGGTACTCATCATTGGCGCAGGCGGAGCCGGCAGAGCTGTAGCAGATGCCTGTCTTCGTGAAGGAGCCAGCTACTTACGACTGGTGGAAAAAAAACGGTCGCGAGCTATCCGCCTAGTGCGGGAGCTTAAAGCACGCTTTTCCCACGCCATCATCGATGTGGGTGACCACAACCCTAGAGGATTTACTCGCGTAGTTAATTGTTCTCCGAGCGGCATGACGACAGCGGATGCAATGCCAATCGATATCGATCAACTGGACCCCGGCACTGCTGTTGTCGACCTCGTTCTAAAACCAGTAAACCCACCCTTGTTAAAGGCTGCCCAGGAAATGGGTTGCCGAACAGCCAACGGAAACACTGTTCTCGCTGCACAGGTAGATTTAATCGCAGATTTCTTCCTTATTGCGCGTGGGTAAATTAACCAACATCCTCTGTTAACAACCGGTTGCTACGCACGGGACAAACCTCTATAACGCTGTTGACAGTGCAGTGCATAGTATGGATAGACAGCAACCTCATAGGACACGATCATGAAAAAACTACACGGCGTTTGCGTACCGATATCTAGCGTTTTTGATGGGACGGGAGAAACGATTGACCCCGGGAAGATGAAGGCCCATGTGGATCGCATGCTCGATTCGGGTGTGCACATCGTTCTTGCCAACGGGGGCACAGGAGAATTTCCCTATCTGCGCTGGAATGAGAGAAAAGAACTCGCTGAACTGATCGGTAATCATGTGGCAGGTCGCGCCGTTTATATGGTTCAGACCTCAGCCGTTAGCACCAGCGAAACCATCGAAATGACTCAACACGCAAAGGACATCGGTGCCGATGCTGTCATGGTGCTTCCTCCTTATTTTGAGGGTCCGAACATGGATGGGGTCTATGATCATTTTGAAAAAGTGGCAAGCGCGGTCGATATACCGATCATGGTCTACAACATTCCCCAATCCTCAAATATCGATATCACACCTGACTTTTTTAAACGACTCCTGGAAATTGACAATATCGAATACATCAAGGACAGCACTGGCGACATTGTCCGTATTCAGGAACTGTTGAGGACTGGCGGTACCGTCTTCAATGGTGGCGACCCCATTACGTTCCAGTCACTACTCGCGGGCTGTCCAGGTTGCGTGTGGGGCGCGGTTAACGCGATACCCCGTGAAGCCGTAGAACTGTTTAATTTGGTCACTACAGGAAAATTGGCCGAGGCCAATGCGCTTTGGCAACGAATTCTTCCGTCACAGCTCTTCCTGTGGAGTCATCCTTACAATCCAGCGGTAAAAGCGGCTAGCCAGATGATGGGACACGATATCGGACAATGCCGACTGCCACAGCAACCATTAACTGATAGCGAAGCATCAGCACTTGTCTCGTCGCTGGCACCGCTACTCAGTGTCGACGTTAACCGGAAAAACGTCGCCTAGTGAGTCCGCCGGATTCCACTGTGCATCAGAAAAGCGACCAAAACTCATGGACATTAAACCTCTAGATGCCCACTTCGGCGCAGAAGTTCTAGGTGTTGATCTCGGCAAGCATGTCGATCACGCGATGATGCAACAATTGACAAAGGCACTGTATAGCCACCGGATCATTGTGATCCGTGATCAGCATCTGGACGAACATGACTATCTGACATTCGGACGGGCTTGGGGCCAACCGATCCCCCATGTGTTGGATCATCTGCGTATGCCAGAATTCCCGGAAATGATGACAGTTGGGAACACCGACAAAAAAGACCAGAACGAAGCGGTAAGAAACGGCACCGTCCTTTGGCATACAGACCAGTCTTACGAGGCGGTTCCTGCAAGCGTCACTATGCTGTACTCGATTAAAACCCCAGAGACCGGCGGGGAGACCCAGATCTGTAACATGGTGTCCGCCTATCAGGATCTTGACGCAAGAATGAAGGAGAAACTAGACGCCTTACAAGTGGCGCATCAGTACGGTCGAGGGAAGTTAAGACCATCTGAGTATGCCGCCAGCCCGATCACCACCAAGAAGCAACATGACCAGTTACCGATTTTCTTCCACCCGCTGGTGATGAAACACCACGTGACTGGAGAAAAAGGGTTATACGCTGTTGGACAAAGCTCGTATGCAATAAAGGGGATGGGCGACAGTGACGCTGTCACGTTGCTTGAGGAACTAAAAAATCATGTCTTGCAAGACAAATACATTTACCGGCACAAGTACCGTGTCGGAGATGTCGCAATATGGGATACGTTCCAGACTCTTCATTCTGGAACTAAAATCGACGCCGCGACAGGCGAACCCGATTCCAGACTGCTCTGGCGTATCAGTGTCAGAGGGAAACCGTCGATCCACCACTAACGTTTGGGTCCATTGACGCGGCCCGGTCTTGCATTTTGGACGTCCGTATCTGACGCGATGTGCTCCAGTTCATAAAAGTTGGTTTGGCTACCCGGCAGCGCCCCCAATCTTTCAAGGTGCTCAGCGGCCAACTCCTCAGTCATTACCGCTTGCATCGCATCTTCATCATATCCTTCAACGATGACGACCCAATCAGCGATTTCATCGGGCCGACTTCGCAGTTTCTTCTCTTCGGTTTGGGTATGACTCGCTGCCTCATCGGCTGTCAAAAAATGAGCGCCCACGATTGAACTGACGCTAACACATTTCTCGAGAAATGTGTTTTGCAACCAGTGACGTAACAGGTCACTAGATCCTTCAGCAGGCGCCATTCGACAAGTCACAAGAAATCGACCGGTACCCAGACCACGCGTGTCATCGAGTCGACACAACGTTCGGTTGGAATTACGGTAACGCGAAAGCACCTGCTCAGTCCAAGGACTTGGGTCATTCAGGCGATCAAGATAAGCCCGAGACGTTAAGACCTCGACCGAATCGACTTCATACATAATGAAGTATTGGGGTTCACCGCGCAGCGAACGTGCCCTCCGGCCCCTGAGGAACCCTGGCACCCCCACGCGCTCGCTCATATGCTCGTTGGAATGCCAGTCCTTATAATCGTCATCGCCACCAGTGATGTCATGCCAAAACACCATCGCGGCTTCACCGAGCAGACTCATCTGTCGCCTCCTCCATTGAAAAAGCGAACCGTTAATTCGCTAACCGATGCTCGACCAACCGTACGATCACGTTAACTCGTGAGTGTTGTGATGCTAGTTATCCGACCCGATGACAAGATCCGTCTGCGGATCAATCAAGTGCATGCGATTCATATCTGCAGTGAGCATGACACGATCCCCCCGACGAACGGTGTGGTTGGGGTCTGACTTCGCAACAACTTCCGTCCCATCAATAGTGGTAAAAACAAGCACCTCACCACCAGTCGGCTCGACCACTTCTATCTGAACTTGCATCGATGAACCATTTGCAATATCCGGCTGTTGATCCACCATTAGATGCTCAGCGCGAATACCAAAGCTGACATCAGCGTCAACAAACCGTTCATAAGTGTTATGTCGATCTGCAGGAACTTTAAGCGAAATGTCCGGTGTAATCACTACGTTGAGAGCGCCATTGGCTCTCTCAAGGCGTCCCGACAGAAAGTTCATTTTTGGAGCTCCGATAAACCCCGCAACAAATCTATTTTTAGGTTGCCGATAGAGCGTCATTGGATCACCGACCTGCTCGATAATGCCATCGCGCATAACAACAATGCGATCGGCCAGGGTCATGGCCTCTACCTGATCATGGGTCACATAAACAACGGTTGTTTCAAGTTTCGTGTGCAATCGCTTGATTTCAACCCGCATCTGGGCACGAAGGTTAGCATCGAGGTTACTCAACGGTTCATCAAACAGAAATACCCTCGGCTGACGAACGATGGCACGCCCCATGGCAACGCGTTGACGCTGTCCACCGGACAATTCACGAGGCTTTCTAGCCAACAATTCCGTAATGTTGAGAAGACCGGCTGCTTCTCTAACTCGCTGATCAATTTCCACTCGAGTCGATCTTTTCAATTTCAGCCCGAAGGCCATGTTGCCATAGACGCTCATGTGTGGATACAGCGCATAACTCTGAAAGACCATGGCGATGTCACGGTCTTTTGGTGGCAGGTCATTGATAACTTGATCGTTGAAAGAAATCGCACCCGACGTCACCGGTTCCAGTCCAGCGATCATTCTGAGAGTGGTACTCTTGCCACAACCCGAAGGCCCAACGAGTACGACAAACTCGCCGTCACTGATATCCAAGTCAACCTCACGGACCGCCTCCACTGAGCCGAATCGTTTGACTACCTTATGCAAGACAACGCGCGCCATATCCTTATCCTTTAAAAACGATGACCAGGCGGTGAACTATTCGACCGCGAACATTCCCAGCCGTGAGTCCGCCCTCTGATAACTCGATCATATAGTGTGCCGGGTGGTGCGCAAACTGTGCTGATCTGAGAATCGACCAAATTACCTTGAAATATCTACTGGTTTTGCCCAGGAAATTACCGCAGCCGCATGTCAACTGCTGCTGATCTCGACAACGACACGGCCGGTAACGTTACCCTTAATGAAGTCTTCAAAAGCGCTGGGCAAATGATCAAAAGCAATCGTCCGACTCGCGATTGATGTGATGTGGCGAGGCTTGAGATCAGTGGCAAGCCGATTCCATGCCCGATCGCGCATGCTCAGTGGCATTTCCACTGAATTGATCCCAAGCAGTGACACCCCCCTCAGGATGAATGGCAGCACAGTGCTCTCGAGCTTGACACCACCGACAAGCCCAATCGACGCGATATTACCCATTGGCCGAATAACTCGAGTTAACCAGCCCAGCGTATCCCCACCCACATTGTCCACTGCGCCACCGTATTCCGCACGCTCCAGGGGGCGAGTACCCATCTCAATAACATGGCGATCAATAAAATCGCTTGCACCCAGATTGCGAAGATAATCGTGTTGTTCTGATTTGCCTGTGAATGCCAGCACCTCAAAACCTTTGGCCGCCAACATATCAATGGCAAAGCTACCGACCCCGCCGGTGGCACCGGTCACAACAATTGGCCCCAACGCCGGATCCTGATGATTGTCCTCCATGCGCATCATCGCAAGCGCAGCGGTGAACCCGGCAGTGCCGAGCGCGCCCGCTTCCCACGCAGTCAGCCCGAGTGGCAAAGGCACGACTGCATCGCCGCGTACACGGGCAAACTCCGAATACCCACCATCCAATGTTTCTGAGAGCCCCGCGCCACAAACAAGCACCGCATCACCGTCATGAAACCGTTCGTCTGTGGAACTATCGACGACACCCACCAAATCAATGCCCCCATTGACCGCAGGCACTCGTGTAATGCGGCCCTTGCCCGTTGCCGCCAAAGCATCCTTGTAATTGATCCCGGAATACTGAACCCGCACAACAACTTCACCTGCACTCAGATCATTGATTTCCAACTGCTCAAAGCCGGATTGAATATCACCGTCAACCTGCTTGATACGAAACGCCTTAAACGCCATAGACCCGATCTCCTCATTGGACAATTGCACTGATACCCTAAGAGTTTACCGTCTGCCGTCAATAATGGAACATGGTGCCGGTTAAATCCATACTGTTATGATCCGGGCCGCGAAAGCTACCCGGCCATACCACTCAGAAGGAACACCCTCAATGACCGAAGAAACCCCTTTCAGCCACATCGTCAATGGCGATATTTCTGCCGACATTGTTTACCAAGACGAGTTGGTTACCGCTTTTCGTGACATCAATCCGCAAACACCCACCCACATACTGTTGGTACCCAACAAGGTTATTCCAACGGTAAACGATGTCAGCGCTGACGATGAGTCCACGATGGGGCGACTCATAGTAGTGGCGCAGAAACTCGCCCAAGATGAAGGCATTGCTGACGATGGTTATCGTCTAATCATCAACTGCGGTGATCATGGCAACCAGGAGGTGTACCACCTTCATATGCACTTGATGGGCGGACGGCCCCTCGGCCCGATGCTGACACGGAAACAGACTGACTAGTCAGCGACACCTTTACCCATTCGCTCCGCATCGCGGAGCACTACGCGCCGCACCTTGCCGGTTGTTGTCATAGGCAGCTCGTCTACAAATTCGATCTCGCGAGGGTATTCGTACGCTGCGAGGTTATCGCGTACTGTGTTCTGTATGTCATCACGCAAGTCATCTGAAGGGCGGTGTCCACGGGCAAGCACAATAAACGCTTTGACAATTTCTCCCCGGAGTGCATCGGGGCTACCAATCGCTGCCACCTGTGCGACCGCCGGATGCTTAAGCAAACAGTCCTCGATCTCCCCGGGACCAATGCGGTAACCCGAGCTTGAGATCACATCGTCACCACGACCAACGAACCAGAGATACCCGTCGCTATCGCGATAGCCCATATCACCTGATCGCCACCAGCCACCAATAAATTGATCCTCAGTGGCTACCTCGCGGTTCCAGTAGCCAAGAAACATGACGGGATCATCACGCCATCCGCAAAGCTCTCCAATCTCTCCATCTGCCATCGGTTTGCCAGAATCATCCAAAGGCTCGACCTGATGGCCGGGATACGGTTTGCCCATCGCGCCAGGCACAACCGGCATCATGCTGGAAGAGTTACCAACCGCGTAGTTGAACTCGGTTTGTCCCCACATTTCATTAATCTGCACGTGCAATTCTTCCTGCGCCCAGTGATATAACTGGCTTCCCACCGTTTCACCCGCCGACATAATGCTTCGCAACCGAAGATTAAATCGATCCAGTGAGCCAAGTTGGCGCAGCAGCTTCAGCGCAGTCGGAGGAATGAATGCATTACGCACTCGATATTTTTCTAACAACTGACACACGCGCTCGGGGTCAAATCGACCACCGTCATAACCAAGAACCGGGCAACCATAGAACCAGGTGGGGATCAATGCGTCCATCAACCCCCCGGCCCAGGCCCAATCTGCCGGTGTCCAGAAACAATCGCCCGACTGGGGAAACAATTCATGCGATAACTCAAAGCCCGTCAGGTTGCCGAGCAACCAGCGATGGGCATTAAGGGCCCCCTTTGGGGGTCCCGTGGTACCCGAGGTATAGATCAGAATGGCAGGATCATCGGCTCGAGTCCGCAAGCGCTGCGTCTGACTCGCCGCTTGATCCACCAGATCCCAGAATCCCCCCTTGCGCCGAGCACAATCCACTACCAGGTCCAATGCCGGAAGTTCCGGGCGCAATGCTTCCACTCGATCGAGTGTATGCCCTGTGGTTACGACTACCCGCGCACCGCTATCGATCAAACGATACTTCAATGCGTCAACACCGAAAAGAACAGATAACGGCAGAGAGATCGCGCCAATCTTCCATGCCGCCAGGTGACACACTGCCGCCTCAACGCGCTGTGGCAAAATGATGCCGACGCGATCACCTGCTTGAATGCCAAGACCCACTAGCGCGTTCGCAAATCGATTCGATAATTCGATCAAGTCACCGAAAGTGTATTCAGCTGCCTGGCCTGAAGCATCTTCCCAGTAAAGTGCAATCCGATCACAATGCGCCTGATGACGGTCACAAACCGCCTCGGCGATATTGAAATACTCTGGTATTTGCCAACGAAAGGTTTCTTGCAAAACGCCGAAGTTATCACTGCCGTGTGGGATCAGCGGCGTTGGATAAGTCATACTGATCGTATGATTAGGATTGGCCAATCAGAGTTAACCCATTGCGCGTCTCAGCAGCGCGTATCGCATTCTACAGTTGGTCGTCAATCGCGAGATTTTGCCAAAGCCTGATCGATATCCCACAGGATATCGTCAAGTGTTTCCAGCCCCACTGAGATGCGAACCATGTCTGGTGTCACCCCGGCACTCAACTGCTCTTCTTCGGACATCTGACGATGCGTCGTTGACGCTGGATGAATGACCAGGGACTTGGCATCACCAACATTAGCAAGGTGACTAAGAAACTGTGCGCCCTCAATAAAACGAACACCCGCCGACTGCCCACCCCGAATACCGAACGCGATAACGCTGCTGGCGCCGCGAGGCAAGTATTTGCAGGCCAATTCATAGTGCGGACTATCTGGCAGTCCAGCGTACCTAACCCAAGAGACATCCGGGTGCTCAGACAGAAACTCCGCAACAGCCAGCGCGTTGCTGCAATGCCGTTCCATCCGTAGCGGCAAAGTTTCGAGCCCCTGTAGAAACAGAAATGCGTTGAATGGACTAAGCGTTGGACCCATTGTTCTCAGGGTTTCCATTCGAGCTTTCATCGTGAAGCCAAAATCGCCAAAAGTCTCGTAAAAACGAATCCCATGGTAGCCTTTGGAAGGTTCCGTCATCGCGGGAAAGTTACCGTTGTCCCAAGGGAACTTGCCGGACTCGATAAGCCCACCGCCGATGGATGTACCGTGCCCGCCAATCCACTTGGTCAGTGAATGAACGACAATGTCGGCACCGTGTTCAATGGGCCGACACAAGTAGGGAGTTGCAAACGTGCTGTCGATGACCAACGGAATCCCCGCATTGTGGGCAATATCAGCAACAGCCGTTATGTCGAGCACATTATTCAACGGATTCCCAATGGTCTCGGCATAAAGCGCTTTCGTTTTTGGGGTTATCGCGCGTGCGAAATTCTGCGGGTCTTCAGGATCAACGAAATGGGTAGCAATACCAAAGCGACGAAACCCGTAATCAAATTGGGAGTAAGTGCCGCCATACAACGTGCTCGATGACACCAGCTCATCGCCTGCCTCAAGCAAGGTCAGTAGTGCCGTCATCTGCGCTGCCATGCCGGAGCCGACGACTACGCCGGCTCGCCCACCCTCAAGCGTAGCCAGTCTCTCTTCAACCATCGCATTGGTTGGATTGGTCATGCGTGAATAAACGTTACCAAAAGTCTGCAAATTAAACAGACTGGCCGCATGATCACTGTCATCAAATACGTAGGATGTCGTCTGATAAATTGGCGCAGCCCGCGCACCAGTCGTAGTGTCTGGCATCTGCCCTGAATGCAGGCACTGTGTCTCGAATCCAAATTTCCTGTCAGCCAAACAATTTTCTCCCTACAATAAAGTAGACGCGATGTGTCTGCGTTCTACTCCCCGATCAATAGATCAGCCAACGTGGTCGCCGGCTCGAAATGACACCGGTATTGACTCCGATCAAATTGAGACCACCTAAAAGACGTGCGTGCTCGATCTTGACACACCGATTCATTACTACTTCGAGACCCCCTGATTCGGCAATGCGTGCTGACTCATCGTTCACCACACCGATTTGCATCCAAAACACTCCCGCACCAATCGCCACCGCACTCTGCGCCAACGCGGGAGTCACCTCGGGTCTCTGAAATATATCGACCACATCAACCGGGTCAGGAATATCCTCTATCCGGTCGTAGCATTTCTCGCCCAGAATCTCGTCGTAATTTGGGTTCACCGGGATAATCCGATAACCGTGATCCTGCATGTACTTGGCAGCAAAGAAACTGGGTCGCCACCAGTTGGCCGACAAACCAACCACAGCAATGGTCTTGTTCTCCGTCAGGATTCGACGTAAACCATCCATATCTGTCATAGGTTTCTCAATCAGCAAGCCACAGAAGGTCTGTATTTAGACCATGATAACTATCTTACCAGCCCTGCTCCGTGACGCGAGGCGATTTCGATCACCCAGTACACTCCAGCGGGAAAAAGGCACCGCCGCTGAATACGCCGAGAAACTCTTGGCCATCGATCCGATGTTGGCAGGCAAAGTCAGCCAATGCATAAAAAACTGGGCGAGTAATGCGTGCGTTCAACCCAGCTCGAACATGTAGATAGGGCCGCGGCCCAGTGGCTGCGCTTCCCCTTGCCACCCACAATCCATGTTGAGCATCTGCTGCAATAATGTCATCAACATTGGTACGAAATATCAGCGATTGGTGAGAATCAGTACGGGTTTGTTCAACCTCAACTGCAAGAAACGGCACATCGTCAACAACAATCCTTAGTTTTTCTGTTGGAGTCACCAGGTAATACTCAGCATCGCTATCCAGCCGCAACACCGATGCCAGTAATCGAACCAGGGCCGGGCGCTGAATGGGTGAATCCTGGTACATCCATTCACCTTCCCTGGTAATTCGCAGCGCCATCTCACCGTTAATCGATGGCTTCCATGCTTGCACTGGTGGATAGTTGGCCGTGCCAAGGCGTGCCGCCAACGATTCCGGATCAATAGGAGTGGACATAAAACATTAGCGCCTAAGACTCGCCTACCGGCAGCGGCCGCGGCTGACCCTTTGCATCAATCGCCACATAGGTAAAAAGGCCTTCCGTTACTTTCTCTTCGCGACCATCCGCGCGACGCTTAACCCATGTCTCCACCTTAACAGCGATCGAGGTAGTACCCGTTCTCTGGGTAACACAGTGGCAACTGATGAGGTCACCAATCTGAACGGGAAGGTGAAATGACATTCCATCAACTGCAACCGTCGCAATGCGACCACCTGACAATGCGTAAGCATGAATCCCACCGGCAACATCCATCTGTGACATTAACCAACCACCAAAAATATCACCATTGGGGTTTGCATCTGCAGGCATTGCCAACGTACGCAATGCAGGCACCGACTGCGGAGGCATCGCGGGCACCGCATCCTTGATCTCCTGTGTAGACAATGTATCGACCTCAGTACCTTAACCGCATCAACCCACACCCAGCATTTCTTTTGCCTCATCCACCGTGGCCACCTCGCGACCCAACGTCTCGGCCTGTTCGCGCACTTTGCGCACCAGATCAGCATTGCTGGGTTGGCCCAACTCGGTATACGGATAATCGCCCAAACCAATCGCAATATGCCCGCCTTCACGGATGACTTTCTCAGTTAACTGGAAAAGATTGCCGTTGAAATTGGAGACGATCCATTCGAGTTGTCGGTCAGGCGGAAGAAAAGCGAGGTGCGCATCGAGTCCCGCCTCTGTCCCTGGGTGACCCGCAAGCATCGTGCCATCGGTCAGCACGATAAGAAATGGTAGCGGCCCGGTCAGCAACCCCATGTCCATGAAGGCCAGCGTCTGTCGAATGAAACTGACGTTCCAGCACACCAGATAATGCTTCATCTGATGAGCGGCGATATTTTGCGCAAAATACTCCAGCGTGTCGGTTCCGTTCTTATAAATTAACCCCTTGGTTCGATAACCTGGCTCCTCAGGGTTATACCAGTCAACATTCACACTACCCATATCCATCGGGGCAAATTCGGGTCGAGTTTCGGGGTCTTTAGACAAAGCCACTACATTAGACAATCTCTCCTCCGCGTCGGCATCGAGCGTAACGTAACCTAAAGTCGGGTTAATCATGGTATTGCTCTGTGAACGTATTGCCCGAATGGTTTTCTCATAGGTCAAGAAATCGTGATCAGGGGATCCATCTGCATGACGGCCATGAAAATGAATAATGCTCGCCCCTTCTACCTGACAAGCCTCCGCATCCTGGGCGATTTCGTCGGGCAACCATGGCACATGTGGATTCGCTTCCCGCGACTGGTACTCGTTGATTCTCGCTTCGATAATCAGCTTCTTCATCCCAACGATGCCCCTCGTACTAAATTGATCTGATTGGTCAGCAAAGTCTAGGTGATTAGAACAAAGGACGCACATTCGACGTTTGACCCCGAGGCCTGCCACTGACCGTAAGATCCGAAACACTGGCCTGAGCCCATGATGGGTTTCAACAAAGGATTTGTGGCAAGACAATGCAGCAATCAAATGGCAAGTACAAAACCTTGAAATCGGTGATTTGCAGCCGGAATCAAGCGAGATGGTTGATCACTGCAATGATGAATCAGCGCCAGCTCGGTGTGACAAAACCCGCTGGCATAAACTCGCACAAAAACATCACCGCTTTGAAGATCTGAAAGTCGCGCATTTTCAATGACCCGCTGGCTATTGGTTTGGTCAGCACCGCAGCTGTGCATTCAACTATCAATCTCTCACTTCGACAAAAAAATCCCGGCAAGCCGGGACCGATCCATCACTCACACAATGCAACAGCCAGTCTATCCCAGCCAGCGTTTCCGTCGGCGGTAATGCTTGGTGGCACGAAAGTTAGCCTTCCGGTCACCCTGCGCAATACCGAGGTAGAATTCTTTGATATCGTCATTACCAGCAAGTGACGCTGCATCGCCTTCCATCACGATACGACCATTTTCAAGGATGTAACCGTAATGACTATAGCGCAGTGCCATATGCGTGTTCTGTTCAGCTAACAGAAACGTGACCTGTTCGGCCTCGTTGAGTTTCTTGACGATCTCAAAGATCTCCTCCACGAGTTGTGGTGCCAACCCCATCGACGGCTCATCCAGAAGAATCATCTTGGGCCGCGCCATCAATGCTCGACCGAGAGCAGTCATCTGCTGTTCACCGCCAGATGTATAACCCGCCGTACTGGTCCGGCGGTCCTTTAGACGCGGGAAATAAGTGTAGACCAAGTCCAGATCTTGCCGGATCGAGGCCGCCCCATCACGACGAGTGAAAGCACCCGTCATCAAATTTTCCTCAACTGTTAGGTGTTCGAAGCACCGACGGCCCTCCATTACCTGCACAATGCCGCGTTTGACCAGTTGGTTCGCAGACAGTCCTTGAATCCTCTGTCCCTGGTAATCAATGGTGCCCTTGGTGATGTCACCGCGCTCCGCCACCAGCAGGTTGGAGATGGATTTGAGAGTGGTGGTCTTGCCAGCCCCGTTGGCCCCGAGGAGGGCAACAATGCCGCCCTCGGGAACCTCTAGGGATACACCCTTAAGTACCAGAATGACATGATCGTAGACGACCTCGATATTGTTGACAATGAGCAGCGGGGCTGCGCTGTCAGTTAAGGCCGCTTCCACGATTCAGGTCCTGCTTAACCGCAATCCGATCCCATCGAGTCGCCGGAACGAGGCGTGATGCCTTTTTCCTTGGCATACTTCGCAGCCGACTCCAGAATCATTTTGCGCGTCAGCTCGTGGTAGGGCTCAATCCAGTCTGAGATCATGCTCCACTTCGTGCCGTCCCATTGCTGGAAACGGACTTGGCCACTGCCCTCGTGATCGTCACACTTCATAGAGAAGGGCGGCAAAATGCCGGTGGCACCGAGCTCCTCGATCCTTTCGGCTGTCAGATTGAAGTTCTCCATGCCCCAGCGGTACTGCTCTCCACTGAGCGCTACGTTGCCGAACTTGGCTTGCGCGTTGCGTAGGGCCTCCATTGTCACAATCGCACCTGCCACACCACGGTTGTAGTACACACTGCCCACACGGGCCGCAGAAATATTACCCTTCATGTTGCCGTAGACGTGTTCGAAAATCTCCTGAATAACCGGGAAATCAGGGCCCGTCGCATGGAAGGTCGCCGTAATGTAGCCCTTGGCTGACTTACCTGCGGGAATGACATCTTCCTCTGAGCCGCACCACCAGACACCGATGATGTGATCCCGTGGGAAACCGATGCGGGCGGCCTCACGCAGAGGCACCGTGCAGGACACGCCCCAGTTTCGATTGATCACGTAGTCGGGCTTCATCTTGCGGATCTGCAGCCACAATGACTTCTGGTCAATCCCAGGCCATGGCACCGGCAGGTGCGTTACCTCGAAACCAAATCTTTCTGCCAGTTTGTCCCACACTGGAATCGTCTCGATACCATAGGGGTGCTTCAGATGGAGATTGACGATTTTCATACCCTTCAGATTGCCTTCACCACCCTCGAGCTGAGCGATATAACGGAGCTTCGCTGAGCTCTGGTTCCAGTAGTTGGTCATCGCCGGGAATGCATAGGGAAAAACGCGCCCATCGGTGGCGTCAGTACGCCCGTAACCCATGTGCAAGAGCACTTTTTTGTCCTTGTGCGCTCGTTCCATCAGCGCATAGGTCGTACCTGTTGACATCGGCCAGAAAACGGCGGCGCCGTGCTTACCTTTATTCTTGAGACGCTCGTAGCATTCCACCGCACGTTCAGTAACATAACCAAAATCACATTTTTCCCACGTCAGTTTGACACCGTTGACCCCACCGTCTCGAATATTCAACAGGGCCATATAGTCCATCCAACCACCGGCAATACCGCTACCACCGGGTGCAAACGGTCCAGACCAGTACGACAGCACCGGGAAAAACTGCTCCTTATTTGGATCTGACTTCTCCTCTGCGGCCATCACCGACATACCTGCCGTAGCGGTCAGCATGAGGCCGGAGACGAGAGAAACGAGTAGTTTCCTAATCATGGTTTTCCTCCAATTTTCAGTTACACCGCTCTACGAAAGTATTATTCGCCGAACGATCATTGCACAATACCGCTTCAACTCAACCATCTTGCTACAAAATACAGCCGCTGGCTAGTGTGGGAACGGCCACAGCCGCAGCTTCTCCTTTGCTGTCGCCCACATTCGGGCGAGTCCATGGGGCTCGACAATCAGAAAATAGACTATGAGCCCACCGAAGGTCATATGCTCGATATTGGTGATTAGTTCAGGAGAGACCTGGCCCCCAGTGAGGTGGTGTGCCGCCACGTTGAGGAGAATAGGCAGAATCACAATAAAGCCCGCCCCGAGGAAACAGCCCAGGATACTACCCATACCACCGATGATAATCATGAAAAGAACCTTCAGCGACACGAACAAATCGAATGCCGTGAAATCGACCGATTTGACGTAGCAAAAGGCGTACAGCGCGCCGGCAATTCCCGCGAAGAATGAACTGACCGCAAATGCGGAGAGCTTGGTATATAGGGGTCGAATGCCGATGACTTCAGCAGCCACATCCATGTCCCGCACCGCCATCCACGCGCGGCCGATCTCACTGCGTACCAGATTCTTGGCGAGCAAAGTAGTTACGATGACGAAACCCAGAACCAGGAAGTAATTGTCAAGGTTAGACTCGATCGGGTAGCCGAACAGGCTCATTCGCGGTGTATCGATGACCATGCTTGCTGCACCGCCGACAAACCAAGGAAAGGTGGCAAACACCCACTCGGAGAAAAACTGGGCGGCAAGGGTGGCCACCGCCAGGTAAAAGCCCTTAATACGCAGGCTGGGGCTACCAACCACCACACCACAAGCGGCAGCAATCAGGCCTGCCCCAATGAACACCCCCAGCAGCGGCAGGTCAGGGATGCGCACGGCTAGGTTGTAGGCGGAATAAGCCCCGACAGCCATGAAGGCACCATGGCCCAGTGACAACTGGCCCGCATAGCCTGTCAGAATGTTGAGGCCGATGGCAGCGATTGACCAGATCATAAACGGTAGCAGGTAACCAACGATCATATGTTCACTGGCAAACAGCGGCACGATGACCACCGCCACAATCAGTGTCGTAATCATGCCCCAGAGATCCTGGCGGATCGGAAAGATCGCCATGTCCGCCTTGTAGGAGGTCTTAAACTGGCCGGATTCGCGGTAAAGCATGTTTCTATACCCGCTCGATAATCTTTTCGCCGAATAACCCTTGTGGCCTGACCATCAGAAACAGCATGGCAACCAAATAGGCAAACCAGGCCTCAATGCCACCACCGATGATCGGTCCGATATAGACCTCCGCCAGTTTCTCTGCAGCGCCAATAATCAAGCCACCGATAATTGCGCCGGCTATTGAGTTAAACCCGCCGAGGATTAAGACCGGCAATGCCTTCAGCGCTACCAAGGAAATACTGAACTGGACACCTAGACGCTGGCCCCACAGCGCGCCGGCCACCAATGCAACAAGACCGGCCGCCGCCCAGACTATGGCCCAGATCAGCTGCAGGGGAATGCCAACCGACATCGCCGCCTGGTTGTCGTCCGCCACTGCTCTCAACGCACGGCCGATACGCCCCTTCTGAAAAAAATAGGCAAGCATCACCACCAAGGCACCACAGATCACCGCCGCCCAGACATCGAACAGGCTGATCAGTATGTTGGTCGCATCCATCACCGATTGCCACGGCACGTCCTCAATACCCAAATCCAGCGCGTGAACCTGGGAATCCCACACCCCTTGCGCCAGGCCCTCGAGAAAATAGTTAAGGCCGATCGTTGCCATGAATAAAATGATCACGGGCTGCGCTACCAGCGGGCGCAACATGACCCGTTCAATGATGACCGCCAACACTACCATGATGAACAATGTGATGGCCGCGGCAAACCAAAAGTTAATACCCATCTCCAGGAAACGGGCAAATGTCAGCGCAGCAAACAGCACCATCGCGCCCTGGGCGAAATTAAAGACCCCGGAGGCCTTAAAAATCAGCACGAAACCCAAGGCAACAAGTGAATACATCACGCCGGACAACAGTCCAGCAATGAGAACTTCTAGAAACCACGCCAGTTCTTCCGGCACGCTAACGACTCCTAATTAGAAACCAGCACTGAGCACCGCCACATCATCAAGTTCTTCATTCCCGATGGATCCTCTCGCTGTTTGACAATTAACTTGATTGTACGCATCAATGCGCCACACCCAAATAAGCGTCAATTACCCGTTGGTCGCCGCGAACCTCGTCCGGCGTACCCTCGGAGATCTTGCGCCCATAATCAAGGACAACGACTCGGTCAGAGATGTCCATCACCACACTCATATCGTGTTCTATGAGCACAATCGTGGTGCCAAACTCCTCGTTCACGTCGAGTACGAAACGACACATGTCCTCCTTTTCTTCCAGATTCATCCCGGCCATCGGCTCATCCAGCAGAAGAATCTCTGGCTCGGCTGCCAGCGCACGGCCAAGCTCAACGCGCTTTTGAAGGCCAAACGGCAATCGCCCGACCACGGTCTTGCGAACCCCTTCGATTTCCAGAAAGTCGATGACCTTCTCAACGGCTTCGCGGTGCACCGCTTCCTCTCTTTGCGCAGGTCCCCAGTACAACGCCTGCAACAAGATGTTGGTATGCATTTTCAGATTACGTCCAGTCATGATGTTATCGACCGTGTTCATTCCTTTGAACAGCGCCACATTCTGAAACGTTCGGGCGATCCCTTGCACAGCCGTCTGGTGAGGTCGCATTCGGGTGCGGACCTGGCCTTTGTAGTTAATCTTGCCTTCGCTGGGGTGGTAAACCCCATTGATCACATTGAGCATGGTCGTCTTTCCAGCGCCGTTCGGACCAATAATCGCCAGAACCTCGCCCGGGTAGATACTGAAACTAACGTCGGCGAGCGCATGGACCGCACCAAACGAGAGCGAGATATTCTCTAACTCAAGGATAGGATCGCTAACGTTCATTCTGGATTCAGTCTCCATGTTACGTGGTCTTTTCCCTAGCGTCGTTGCGCATGTGCTCAGCGCTACGATTCACCGACAGCCACGGTAGCCACATCCTGAATTCTCAGATTGGCATTAAAAGTGTTGCGACGCCCATCTTCCAACGTAACGCTCGCCTCTACTGCAATGTCCTGCTTGTCCGAGTAGAGCGCCTCGATCAGCTCACCGTAGCGATCAGCAATGGTGGAACGCCGGATTTTGCGGGTACGTGTGAGTTCTCCATCGTCGGCATCGAGTTCCTTGTGTAGGATCAAAAAACGTTGAATCTGGGAGGAGGACAAACTGCTGTCACGAGACAGGTCTTGGTTGACCTCCTCAATGTTTTGGCGAATCAGGTCGTAAACCTCCTCACGTTGGGATAGATCGGTATACCCGGAATAGCCCAGACCAATTCGCTCGGCAAAGTTACCCACCGCTTCGAGATCGATGTTGATGAACACTGTCACGTGGTCACGTTCGTTGCCGTGAGCGACAGCCTCGCGAATGTTGGGGAAGAATTTGAGCTTGTTTTCGATGTACTGGGGTGCAAACAGAGTACCATCGTTAAGCGCACCGACATCTTGCGCGCGATCAACTACCTTGAGGTGACCATCATCAGTCATGATCCCGGCGTCACCCGTCCGTAGCCAGCCATCATCGGTCATGGTTTCACGCGTGGCTTCAGGATTCTTGAAATAACCCGCAAAATTACCCGGGCTTTTCACCAAAATTTCACCGCCCTCAGCAATCTTAATTTCACAGTTTGCACATGGCGGCCCAACGGTGTCCTGACGCGCATCACCGTTACGATGCAAAGTGGCATAGGCTGAACACTCGGTCTGCGCGTAGAGTTGTTTTAGGTTGATGCCGATACTGCGGTAAAAAGTGAACGTGTCCTCACCCAGCGGGGCACCACCGGTCACAGCCAGCCGAGTATGGGTCAAGCCTAGGTTGTTCTTAAGCGGGCCGTAGATGACGAGTTCTCCCAGCCAATAGCGCAGTCGATTGGCCAGGCCAACCGAACGCCCGTCAAGTAAATCAACGCCGACCCGGCGAGCGACTGCCAGGAAATACTGGAACAGCCAGCGTTTAAGCCGGCTAGCATCTTCCATGCGAATGGTGATGGTTGTCAGTAATCCTTCCCAAATCGCCGGTGCGGCGAAAAACATAGTGGGGCCAATTTCCTTCACATCTACCAATAACGTTTCTGGGCTTTCCGGACAATTGGTACATGACCCGGCACTCAGGGACGAACACATAAACAGGTGGTCACCAATCCACGCCATCGGCGCGTAATTAACCTGGCGGTCCCGCTGATTTAAACCCTCCTGACCGTTGAAATCCCTAGCTGAACTAAGCAAATTTTTCGAGGTTAGCTGTACACCTTTCGGAGTACCCGTAGTGCCTGAAGTATAAAAAATACCCACCACATCATCGGCTTTACCCACGGCAAGTTCGTGCTCAAAATAATCCGGGTGTTGTACATCGTATTCGCGGCCTTTTGCCTGTATATCGGTGTAGCTATGCACGAAGGACTGCTCGTAACTGCGCATACCCCGGGGATTGTGATAGATGATTCGTTCAAGTGAGGGGCACTGGTCCTTGATCTCAAGTAACTTATCCGTCTGCTCCTGATCCTCGACCACAGCAAACCGCACAGCGGCGTGGTTCAAGACATACTCGAATTCTGCGGCAACCCCGTTCTGGTACATGGGAACGGGCACGGCGCCAAGGCTCTGACTTGCAAAAAAGACCCAGTAGAGATGAGGCCGGTTGTCACCGATGATGGCAACCATGTCACCACGCTCAAGCCCCAGCGCGGCGAGACCGCACGCCAATGCACGCACTTCTGCCGCAGTGTCGTGCCACGAATAAATCTGCCAGATACCGAGGTGCTTCTCGCCAAATGCAGGCGCGCCACCGATCTTTTCGGCGTTATCAAACAAGCATCGCGGAACCGTATCCGCCTGATTATCCGACACACAATCCCCCTTCTAACAAGATCACCGCTCCTCCAAAAACAACCACCACCACAGTCCGGTGCGTTACTAGAACCGAAAAACCTCAAAGTTTCAAGTCAAATCTAGTCGTTTGAGTCGTGCGTCACTGTTCTGGAGACCCAGTTCAGTTCAGTTGACTTGAACAACAAACCCGGTGAATGCGCGAGACCAAGCCCCAACCGGCTTAATCGTAAGTCCTCTGGTCGTCTATCACTTTGCCATCGTTCGGCAATGCACCCTCAGGTAGCCATTCGATCTCGCCGCGCAGTTTGCAAATTTCCCGAATAGTGCGGGACAACGTATCAGCAAAACCCTCCCCGACTGCACCCACCTCACAACGCAGCACCATGGTGTCAGCATTGTTCTGGTTATCAATCACGAGACGCGCACGCAGTATCTCAGAATGACGTGCGACCACATCGGCCACTTGCGAGGGATGAACAAACATGCCACGCACCTTGGCAGTCTGATCTGCTCGACCCATCCAACCGAGAACTCGGCGGTTCGTGCGTCCACAAGGACTCTGGCCTGTCATGAAAGTCGATAGGTCACCGGTTGCAAAACGAATCAAGGGGTAATGCGGATCGAATGTGGTGACGAGCACTTCGCCAACTTCTCCCTCGGCCACCAAATCACCCGTACCAGGACGCACGATCTCAACGATGATCGACTCTTCGATGATCATGCCCTCTTGCGCAGAGGATTCATAAGCAATCAGTCCAACGTCGGCCGTGGCATAAACCTGAAGCACGCTGACACCCCGGTCCGCCAATTCACCACGCAAACTGCCTGACAGCGCTTCGCCACCGACTGTCCCCAGTTCAAGACTCGAGACATCGGCCTCCATCTCTCGCGCCTTGTCGAGAATAATCTTTAGAAATGAGGGCGTACCGCAGTACACCCGGGGTCTCAGGTGCGCCATTGCCTGCACCTGCAACTCGGTCTGGCCAACACCTGCGGGAAAAACAGCACAACCGAACGCACGTGCGGCCCGATCCAGCATCAAACCCGCCGGCGTAAAGTGGTAAGAAAACGTGTTGTGGACCAAATCACCGGGCCGAACACCAACGGCGTGTAGTGCGCGCCCCATGTTCCAATCGTCTGCTCCCCCTGCATCTGGCTCAAAAATACCCCCGGGAGAAGCAAACACATGTTGCAAATCACCCTCGTTAAGCGTAGCGAATCCGCCAAACGGTGGCGTTTCGGCTTGACGAGCCGCCATGTCCGACTTGCGCGTCACCGGCAAGCGCGCCAACGCGGCGCGATCGGTCACCGTAGCCGGCTCCACCTCACTGAGCAGGGCGCTGTACGCTACCGAGTGCTCTCTAGCATGTTGCAGTTGTGCGACCAGCAATTCGAATTGCTCTATTTCTCGCTGATCCGGCGAGCGCGTTTCCAGCGCATCAAAATAATTGGCCATCACGCTCAAAAGGGAATATCGTCATCCAGATCCAGGTCACCGCCACTACCAGGGTCACCGGCAGGGCTCGATGACCGACTGGCAGAGGCCTTGGAGCCAAAGTCACCCGCGTCCTCGCTCGGCATCTCGCCACTACCACCGCGCGATCCCAACATCTGCATGTCATTGGCAACAATCTCGGTGGTATAGCGCTCCTGGCCGGTCTTCTGGTCCTCCCACTTTCGAGTCTGTAAACGGCCCTCGATATAGACCTGTGAACCCTTACGCAGATACTCGCCGGCAATCTCGGCCAACCGACCGAAAAAAACCACGCGGTGCCATTCCGTTTTCTCCTGACGCTCACCAGACTGCTTGTCGCGCCAACTGTCGGTCGTTGCAACAGCGACATTCGCTATCGGATTGCCGTTTGCGGCATAACGGACTTCTGGATCCCGACCCAGATTGCCCACAATAATCGCCTTGTTTACGCCCCTTGCCATCTTTCTTCTCCTGCTAGAACCGGTGGGAGGTCTCTCGAGTATTCCATTTCGTTAACTGCCTGACTCAACGCACCGACACCCCGGCAACATCAGCCAGACTCGCATTATGGAAACCCGATGGACTGACTTTCAAGTAGACCATATTTTGCCCCGCTAATACTGTGACATCGTACACACCCGGCAACTGTCTCAACGCCGCAATACGATCCTCAAATTGTGCCGCTGGGATGTCCTCCAGATAGACCGTAACACTGTTCATCAATTCAGGGACATCCCCCAACAAAACAACGATCCACCATAGCGCCAACAACGACCCCATCAGAAGAAAAACCCCGACAGAACCAAAGTGGCCGAAAATAACCCCACCAACAGCCCCGCCAACAAAAACACCAGCGAATTGGCAGGTGTTATAGACGCCGAGTGCCGTGCCTTTTAATTGTGATGGCGCCACCCTTGAGACCAGTGATGGCAGCAAGGCCTCGAGCAAATTGAAGCCGGTAAAGAAAATGACCAGGCCCCCAACCAACCCCCACCCCTGTCCCGCCGCCCAGGCGAGCAATGCGGCGGAGACCAGCATTAAAGAAAGCGCCACACGAAATGCCGTATACGATTTCCCGCTACGCATGCTCAACAGCAGTAACGGCAGCATGGCCACTACTGAAGTCACCAACACGGGAACGTAGACACGCCAATGATCGGGTGAACCCAGTCCCAGCACATCCACGAGGGCGGGAGGCACTGCAACAAACAACGCCATTAACGAGAGGTGCTGAACGAACACACCGAAGTCTAGCCGCAGCAGATGACGGCTAGAAAAGACGCTACTCCAATCGCCGCGACGCCTTGAGTAAACCAAGTTTCCCGAATGCAGTGGTGTTGGCACTCCCCACCACAGCACCGGCATGACAACCAGCGCTGCAAAGGCGGCCAGATAGAACAACCCAGGCACTCCGATCAAGCCTTCCAACACACTGCCCCCCATCAAGGCCGTCAGGAATGCCACACCGATCATGCCCCCAACCAGCGCTGTCGCTTTGATCCGCTGCTGCTCACGGGTCAGGTCAGCCAACAAGGCCAGTACCACAGCCGCAATAGCCCCGGCACCCTGCAACGCGCGCCCCGCGATAATGCCCGGCACAGTAGCGGCTTCAGCCGACACCACACTGCCTAGAGCGAACAATAATAATCCAAAGGTAATCAATCCTTTACGGCCAAAACGATCGGATAACCGGCCAAAGGGAATCTGGAAAATAGCTTGGGTTAACCCGTAAACCCCTAGAGCCAATCCCACCACCAACGGTGTGGCACCGGGTAAACCATCGGCATAGAGCGCCAATACCGGTAAAACGAGGAACAAGCCAAACATACGCAACCCAAATATCAGGGCCAGCGCAGACACCGCGCGACGCTCAATATGATTTAGCGGTTCCATTCAATAGGGTATGAATCGCCAAGGGCTGAGTTCACTCAATGCTCACAGCCGAACACGCATCAAACTCATTGGCAGGAAGCGTGGCCCAAACCACCAAAGGTAGATCCGGCACATTCGCTGTGTCCAACCGCTCAATGCCAAAACTTTGTGCCGGCCACACAACACGTTCTAATATTACCAGTTTTGCCGAGCCATTCCTGATGATGCGAGAGATAAAGATACGGGGCGCGCGGACGCATAATCTCAAGAATATCTCTCTTGATCTGCCGCGCGACCGCCTTATTGTGCTTACCGGCCTATCTGGATCGGGCAAGTCATCCCTCGCCTTCGACACAATTTACGCAGAAGGCCAGCGCCGTTACGTCGAATCCTTATCAACCTATGCTAGGCAGTTTCTTTCCTTAATGGAAAAACCTGAGGTCGACCTGATCGAAGGACTTTCCCCAGCCATCAGCATCGAACAGAAATCTTCCTCTCACAACCCTCGCTCGACTGTCGGCACCGTGACAGAAATTTACGACTACCTGCGACTGCTCTATGCGCGGGTCGGCGATCCCCGTTGTCCAGATCACGGTGTCTCGCTCACCGTCACCACGGTGAGCGAAATGGTTGATCGAGTGTTGGCGCTTCCCGACAACACTCGGCTCCTCCTCTTGGCCCCGGTTATTCGAGACCGCAAAGGCGAGTATCTCCAAATGCTTGCGGGCCTGCGCAGTCAAGGCTTTGTCCGTGTGCGAATCGACGGCACTGTTTATGAACTCAATGAGGCGCCAGCTCTGGACAAGAAAAAAAAACACTCAATTGACGTTGTCATCGACCGCGTCGTGGTTCATTCAGATAGCGCCCAACGACTGGCTGAGTCGTTTGAGACGGCACTGGCCCTGGCAAACGATATAGCCATCATCCAATTGGTCGACCAACAAGGTGTGGGTGGTGAGGAATTGCTCTTTTCTGCGCGTTATGCTTGCCCACACTGCGGATACAGCCTCGACGAACTCGAACCTCGAATGTTTTCGTTTAACAATCCGGCAGGTGCCTGCCCGACTTGCGACGGCCTCGGCGCAAGACAATTTTTCGACCCAGATCGAGTCATCCATGACAGCTCACTTAGCCTTGCGGCCGGCGCCATTGCCGGCTGGGACCGACGCAATGCGTTCTACTTTAATCTGCTTAATTGTTTAGCTGAGCATTACGGTTTTGATATCGAAAAACCCTTTGATCAGCTACCTGCAAACGTGCGCAACACCATTCTTAACGGTAGCGGTAGTGAGCGCATCGAATTCAAGTACTTACGATCACATGGTCGCCGCTCTCGTCGACGGACACATACATTTGAAGGCGTACTACCCAATATGCAGCGCCGTTACCATGAATCAGAGTCGACAACGCTGCGCGAAGATCTCGGTCGCTACCTGACAAACCAGACCTGCGAATCCTGTTCAGGCAGTCGCCTCCGGGCGGAGGCTCGCCACGTATTTGTGGCGGAACGCCCGATAGACAGTATCACCACCCTTCCGGTAGAGGAGTCATTGTCTTTTTTTGCGACCATCAGCCTATCGGGCCGCCATGGCGAAATTGCGGCACCCATCATTAAAGAGATCAGTGACCGCCTACGCTTTCTTTGCAACGTCGGTCTGGAATACCTCTCCCTGGATCGAGCGACAGAAAGCCTGTCTGGTGGAGAGGGACAGCGTATTCGACTGGCCTCTCAGATAGGCTCGGGCCTTGTTGGAGTCATGTATATCCTGGATGAACCATCGATCGGACTTCACCAACGCGACAATGGTCGGCTGATGGAAACCTTATTCCATCTTCGGGACCTCGGTAACACAATCATCGTCGTTGAACACGATGAAGAAACCATACTGAATGCTGATCACGTGGTTGATCTTGGACCCGGTGCCGGCGCCAATGGCGGTCAGATCGTAGCACAAGGCCCACCCGATACCATTCGCAAGAATCCGGCATCACTAACGGGCCAATATTTAAGTGGCCGGCGTTCAATAAAAGTGCCTCTTGAACGGACCCCAGCGGACAAAAAGAAAGTGCTGTCTATCAAAGGGGCACGAGGAAATAATCTTGACTCCATCGACGTTGATTTCCCTATCGGTCTCTTCATTTGTGTCACCGGTGTCTCGGGCTCAGGCAAATCAACGCTGGTCAACGGCACGCTGTACCCTGCTGCCGCGCACAAACTGAACAATAGCCGCCTGCGTCCGGCACCACACAAAAAGATACAAGGGCTAGAGCAGATCGACAAGGTTATCGAAATCGACCAGAAACCGATCGGCCGAACGCCCCGCTCCAACCCAGCCACCTATACCGGGCTATTTACTCCAATTCGGGAATTGTTTGCGGCAGTGCCCGAGTCTCGGGCCCGTGGCTATAAACCCGGTCGATTCTCATTCAATGTCCGTGGCGGACGCTGCGAAGCCTGCCAGGGCGATGGACTAATTAAGGTGGAAATGCATTTTCTTCCTGACATCTACGTCGGCTGCGACGTCTGTAACAGCGCACGGTACAACCGTGAAACGTTGGATATCCGCTATAGTGGGCGCAACATCAGCGAAGTGCTTTCGATGACGGTATCAGAAGCGGTCGTCTTCTTTGAGGCGATCCCAGTCATTCGTCGAAAACTCGATACACTCATTGATGTGGGTCTTGGCTACGTCCAACTTGGACAAAGCGCCACTACGCTTTCAGGTGGCGAAGCACAACGCATTAAGTTGTCGCGGGAACTTTCGAAGCGAGACACCGGCCGCACGCTTTACGTGCTGGACGAACCCACCACCGGCCTGCACTTTCATGATGTACGACAGTTGCTCAGCGTGCTTCACCGGCTGCGAGATCAAGGCAACACGGTCGTTGTCATCGAACATAATCTCCACGTAATCAAAACAGCAGACTGGATTATTGACCTTGGCCCCGAAGGAGGTCATCGCGGCGGTCGGCTGGTGGCCGCCGGTCCGCCGGAAGTAGTAGCCGCCCATGAGCAGTCATACACCGGGCAATTTCTCGCCAAACTACTCCACGCAAACAAACCAGACTCAACCGTGTCCGTACAGAGTGGGCCGCGTTAACGCACTATCGATTGCACCCAATCAATGCGTTTGTCTGCAAAGCTTAAGTACCTGCGCCGCTGCATCGAGTGACTCCATGGCAGTCGTATGCACGGGAGATCCTGCCACCTTTGAAGACCCCGTAAGAATGGCTGATATCCTCAAGTCAGGGAGTTCACCTCGCGAAGCCCGCGCATCGCATGTTGCTTCGATGCTCCGATTGAGTGCCGTAACAGGCCGTATCTTCCACGCTACTTGATGAGCGCTCCGCCATGCGGCGCAATCTGGGACATTAACTCGTCAACTATCTAGGATTAAAGCGCGTATTTAAAGGGAACGATTGTAGTATTTAGAAACCCTGATCTCCGAGGGGATTCGAATCACCCCAACGAATGCGCCGTGCGCGCCAGTACGGTCCGACCAGCTCTTCAACAACGGGGAATCCGCGTCGCCATAAGCGGTATCATCTCGTTAACCGGTCTTGTCGAAAATCTTTCTCGACACGGCGACGGGCTATTTTCTGAAATCTGGAAACCGAATAATGGACCCTCGCGCCAAAGCGAACGACCTCGACCCCGTTGAAACCCGGGAGTGGATCGATGCACTCGCTGCGGTGCTCGCCATCGATGGCGAAGAACGCGCCCACTTTCTAATCGAGGAATTAATCGATCACGCCAGGCGCACAGGAATGCAAATTCCCTACCGCCCCCATACGACCTACGTCAACACGATTCCTGCATCCAGTGAACACATATCTCCCGGTGATGCCTCGCTTGAGTGGCGAATCCGCTCCCTGATTCGGTGGAACGCACTCGCTATGGTTGTTCGTGCCAATCGGACCAGTTCGGAATTGGGCGGGCACATTGCAAGTTTTGCCTCCGCCGCCACCTTGTACGACGTGGGATTCAATCATTTTTGGCATGCGCCCTCAGAAGCTCACGGTGGTGATCTAATTTTTTTCCAAGGCCACTCGGCTCCCGGTATCTACGCCCGCGCTTATCTCGAGGGAAGGCTCAGCGAATCACAGCTGGAACACTTTCGCCAGGAGGTGGGCGGCGAAGGCCTGTCCTCCTATCCTCATCCGTGGTTAATGCCCGATTTCTGGCAGTTTCCAACTGTGTCAATGGGTCTCGGGCCGATACAGGCTATTTACCAGGCTCGTTTTCTCCGTTATTTCCATCACCGCGGGTTTGCTGACACCAGCCAACGGAAGGTATGGGCCTTCATCGGTGATGGCGAAATGGATGAACCTGAATCTATGGGTGCTATCGGCCTCGCCGGCCGGGAAGGACTGGACAATTTGATCTTCGTCGTCAACTGCAATCTTCAACGGCTGGATGGTCCAGTGCGGGGAAACGGAAAAATTATCCAGGAACTCGAAGGTGAGTTCCGCGGTGCCGGCTGGAACGTGATCAAGGTGATATGGGGATCGTACTGGGATCCACTTCTCATGCGCGATACCAACGGCCTCCTCAAAGCGCGCATGGACGAAGCGGTTGATGGCGAATACCAGGCCTTCAAATCCAAGGACGGCGCCTTCGTTCGCAAACACTTTTTTGGCAAACATCCCGAGTTACTGGCAATGGTAGCCAACATGACTGACGAGGATGTCTGGCGACTCAACCGCGGAGGACATGATCCACACAAAGTTTATGCCGCCTACACCGAAGCGGTGTCACACCCCGGCCAACCGACGGTGATACTGGCAAAGACGGTGAAGGGCTACGGAATGGGTGAGTCCGGTGAAGGTCAGAACACCACCCACCAGCAAAAAAAGATGGCCGAAGACGCTCTGATTGCATTTCGGGATCGATTCAACATTCCCTTGTCAGACGAAGAGGTGGTGTCCGCACCGTTTTACCGGCCGGGCGAGGACAGTCCAGAGATACAGTATCTACAAGAACGCCGCCGTGCACTGGGCGGATATCTTCCGGCGCGCCGCGACATTGCTCCGCCATTGCCCATTCCACCGTTGGATGCATTCCAGAGCCTTCTGGATGGAACGGGCGAGCGCAAGATCTCAACGACAATGGCGTTCGTTCGAATATTGACAAGCCTGGTGCGCGACTCAAAGATCAAAGACCGTATCGTACCCATCGTTCCAGACGAATCTCGGACCTTCGGTATGGAAGGCATGTTCCGCCAGTTGGGGATCTACTCTCCTTTCGGTCAATTGTATGAGCCCGAAGATGCCGATCAACTGATGTATTACCGCGAGGACCAACAGGGCCAGGTTCTGCAGGAAGGGATCAACGAGGCCGGCGCAATGTCGTCGTGGATCGCCGCTGCCACTGCCTATGCCAACCATGGAGTAGCCATGGTGCCCTTCTATGTCTTTTATTCCATGTTTGGCCTGCAGCGGGTCGGTGATCTTGCCTGGGCAGCTGGCGATATCCAGGCGCGGGGCTTTCTGATTGGGGGTACCGCCGGACGAACCACTTTGGCCGGGGAAGGACTGCAGCACCAAGATGGACATAGTCAGCTGCTAGCTTCGGTGATTCCGAACTGCATTTCGTACGACCCCGCGTTTTCCTACGAACTGGCAGTGATTGTGCAAGATGGGCTTCGCCGTATGTTTGGTGAAAAGGAAAACATCTACTATTACATCACCGTCATGAACGAAAATTATGTTCACCCACCGATGCCCGAAGGTGCTGAGGCAGGTATTCTCAAGGGCCTGTACTTGCTGAAAAAAGCACGCCGCGCTCGTAAGGCGACTCCCCGAGTCCGACTCATCGGAAGCGGCACCATACTGAACGAGGCACTGGCGGCAGGCGAATTGCTGATGCGCGATTATGGAGTTCAATCGGACATTTGGAGCGTAACCAGTTTCAATGAACTAACGCGTGATGGTCGTGCCGCCAGCCGGCATAATCGCCATCATCCTGAAGGTCCTGCAAAGAACGCCTATGTTACCCAGTGTCTAGAAAACGATGATGCTCCGGTCATTGCAGCAACCGACTACGTGCGCAGTTACGCCGATCAGATTCGAGAGTTTGTGCCGGCTCGTTACGTAGTGCTGGGCACGGACGGTTTTGGTCGCAGTGGCACTCGCGCCCAATTACGCGAGTTCTTTGAGGTTAATCGCTGGTACATTGCATTGACCGCGCTCAAGGCGCTGGCGGACGAAGGCCAAGTCCCTGCATCAACTGTGTCTGATGCCATCAAACAATACTCGCTGGATTCGGCCAAGCCTGATCCCACCACGATATGCGTCTTAATGAGTGCTTCTGAGAAAATTCTGCTGCCGGATATCGGTGACTTTGATTCAGTCGATGTGATTGAAGTCCTGGTTGAAGCTGGGGATGTGATCGAAAAAGAAACACCGCTAATCACCCTTGAAAGCGACAAGGCAACGATGGACGTACCAGCACCTTTTGGTGGCACCGTGACTGAAATGGCCGTTAACGTCGGCGATAAAATTACTCAGGGCAGCCTCATCGCCGTGATTCAAACTGACAGCAGCAAGACCGCACCGGGCCGATTAATCACAACAGAAACTCTGCAAGAGTCCACGGTCGATGTACCCACAGTTCAGGACCATACCGAAGCGGCGAACCCACCATCACACCGACCACCCACTGCCAGGAGAGCTGCTGATCATCAGCCGCCACCTTCGCTGCCTCCACTCCCAACCGGACAAACTGGCGCCGTACTTGCCAGCCCAGCGGTTCGCCGTCTCGCGCGTGAACTTGGTGTCACCCTGGATCAGGTCGAGGGTTCAGGACGGAAAAATCGAATCCTGAAGGAAGACCTCTCCCAGTTCGTCAAATCTGTCCTTTCCCTAGCGCACACGGATCCAATCGAAAGCGACGCCGGGCATCCTTCACAGAGCGGCATTCCCGCGCTACCCACAGTCGACTTCAGTCGCTGGGGCGAGATTGATCGACAGCCGTTGTCGCGCATCCAAAAACTTTCCGGCGCACACCTGAATCGAGCCTGGCTCAATGTACCGCACGTAACACAGCACGAAGAAGCCGACGTCACAGAACTTGAAAAATTTCGCGCCTCATTAACCAAAGAAGCCGACGACGCCGGTGTGCGCTTAACCCTACTGGCATTCATTCTCAAAGCCACCGCCGCAGCGCTGACCCACTTCCCCCGGTTTAACGCATCCCTAGACGGCGACCATCTTATTCTTAAGCGCTATTGCCACATTGGTGTCGCTGTCGATACCCACCAGGGTCTGCTTGTGCCGGTTATTCGTAACGTTGATACCCAAGGCGTGCTGCAACTCGCCGAGGCCCTGGCTGACATCAGCCAGCGCGCACGCGACGAGCAACTTAAACCAGACGATCTCCAGGGGGGTTGCTTTACCATCTCCAGTCTTGGCGGTATCGGTGGCACCGCTTTCACACCGATCGTCAATGCCCCCGAAGTTGCTATTCTCGGTGTTGCGCGCAAACGCGTGGTGCCATTGTGGGACGGCGAAGCGTTCCAACCTCGATCGGTGCTGCCACTGAGCCTTTCATATGACCATCGAGCCATTGATGGTGCCGAAGGAGTACGTTTTGTGGTCTACCTGAAATCTCTCCTTGAAGACATCGGGCGTGTCCTGCTTTAGGCCGCGCGTCACTGGAATCTTTACTCATGGCCAACACTCTGACAATTGAACTGCCCGATATTGGTGATGTCGACAGCGTCGACGTGGTTGAAATCATCGTGAGCGTCGGGCAACGCGTTGAGGTCGAATCGCCTTTAATCACTCTGGAAAGTGACAAAGCCACCATGGATCTGCCGTCAACGACAGCAGGTACGGTGACCACCATTCTGGTTCAGGTTGGCGATGCCATCTCGAAGGGCTCGCCGGTGCTCGTCCTTGAAACCGATGCAACAGACAGGGTGACCCCTGCTAAAGAGGATGACTCGCAAACTGCTGCCCCAAAAGCTGCTGCGGACAATGCGCCCATCAATAATGCGGATCACGAGTTTGACCTGGTGGTGGTGGGCTCAGGACCGGGCGGCTATACGGCAGCTTTTCGGGCAGCTGACCTGGGTCTTAACACTGCGCTGGTGGAACAGTTTCCTGTGCTTGGCGGAGTGTGCCTTAACGTCGGGTGCATTCCCTCAAAAGCCTTACTACACGCAGCTCGTGTCATTACCGAAGCCGAGGAAATGCAAGCATTTGGC
>Ga0066376_10000495_pt1 | contig 36456 bp, 35 predicted proteins | sample Knorr_S15_td_Bot_FD_77009 | JGI IMG/M metagenome (GOLD analysis project Ga0066376, IMG submission 77009) | Marine microbial communities from Southern Atlantic Ocean transect - Knorr_S15_td_Bottom_ad_5009_LV_A | ecosystem: Environmental > Aquatic > Marine > Oceanic | place: Southern Atlantic... | reverse complement strand
TGGGAAGGTTCAGAAGAACCAGGTGGTCGAGAGGAATGCGAGGGCAGGGACCGATCCGTATTCAGATCCTGGCGCCCCTTCGGCTCCCAGCCCTGCACCCACGCCTGTGAATGCGCCGATACTCACAGAAGCCGAGCTGCTGGCGGACCACGCGAGCCCCGGAGAGAGGAGCAGGCTGCCGTCTCGGGGATTGAGAAGTGCCAGCATCGAGGCACCCACTAACGGGTGGACTTGATACGAAGATGACGTCGCCAATGTGAGTTCACCTAATGTCTGCATCTCACCACGCAAAAACGACTTAGACACGTATACTTCAAGTAGTCTAGATGCACTGCGGGCCCCGAATCCATCGTACTGGAACTCGATCACGGCAGACGCATCCCGTCCCGACACCGAGAAGAATCGATCCAGCCCCACCGCACCTCGCAGGGTCATCCCGCCCGTCACGTCCTCACGTATGGCGACCTCCGTGCGGAGGGCCGTACCACCCACGGCGCCGCTCGCATAAACCGCCCCCGCCGGATCGTCGTGCAGCGCGCCCGCCCAGGCGCCGAACGCCCAGCCGCCTCTGGACGTCTGCGCCCGCACCAACGCCGTGGTGGTCGTCCCCAGAGCGGTCTCGGTCGGCCTCACCACCGCCTCGACTTCCGAGAACGGTCCTGCGAACAGCCGCACTCGCACGGCATCGACGCCGCCTCGGTACTCGCGGAAGGGATCCGAGGGATCAAAGGGCGAGAAAGGATCGGCGGGCGTCAGGAAGAGCGTGTTGGCCCAGGATATAGCCTGCCGACCCACCGTCACCTCTGCGCGATCACCCGAGAGCCCAACGCTTAACCGGTCGAAGCGATGGCGCCACGAGCCTCGTGGGGTTGTTCGGATGTCCCAGGACGCGCCCAGCCAGTCCCCTACGCGCGCCGCCGACCCGCCCGGGGCGGTGATGGAGAAGCCCATCGTGGTCGGCGTACGTAAAACCACGTGCTCATAGGCGATATCGATCGTCACCCGCTCGATCGACAGTACTGGCATGAGGCGCACTCGACCCAGGAGGGTCTGACCACCCGAGCCCACATCAGACGCATTTTGGTGCGTACCTACGCCAAGCGTGTAGCCGGTCAGGCTCAGTTGGCCGTGTGCCGAGGTCGGGAGCGCTGTCACGAAGAGAAGAAGTGTGGCGCCAAGCCTCACGGCGCCGCATCCGTTGTGTCCCGCCGTACGTCAGACTCGATGCGGCCGTCCACCAGGGTGATGAGCCTCCTAGCCCGGTCCATGACGCGGGAATCGTGCGTCGAGAACACGAACGTGGTTCCGTGATCCCGGTTTAGCCGATCCATGATGTCCAGCAGCGCGGCGCTGGTCGTCGAGTCCAGATTGGCGGTCGGCTCGTCGGCGAGCACGAGCGCCGGGTCCGCCACCACGGCGCGGGCCACCGCTACGCGCTGTTGTTGGCCGCCGGACAGCTTTCCCGGCCTACGGTCCTCGAGGCCTTCCAGTCCGATCTCTCGGAAGAGCGCGCGAACCCGCTCATGGCGCTCCTTGGCCGGTACGCCCTTCAGCAGCAGGGTGAACTCTGCGTTCTCCAGAGCGGTGAGCACGGGCAGGAGGTTGTAAGCCTGGAAGACGAAGCCGATGCGCTCCATGCGTAGATAGGCGAGTCGCTTGTCACTCATATCAGTGATCTCCTCGCCACCGATCCAAATGCGACCGCGCGTCGGACGGGTGAGGCCGCCGAGGAGGTTCAACACCGTCGTCTTCCCCGATCCCGAGGGCCCAGCCATCGCGACGAAGTCACCGGGCTCGACCGCGAGGGTGAGCCCCCGGACCGCTTCCACGGGTTCGGGCTCCATCGGGTAGATCTTCCAGACGTCGTCCGTTCGAACGGCCATCTGTGTTGTGTTGGTGTCGCTCATTGTTCGAATTTCATCGCCTCGGCGACATCGAGCTTCGACGCTCGCCAGGCAGGGTAGGTCGCTGAGAGAGCCCCGATGATCAGGATGAAATAGACGCTCAGAAGGATCTGGTCCGTGTGAAAGACCGGAATAATGACGGGGTCGATGATGCCACCGGCGCCAGCGAACGCGGCCTCGCTGTCGACCAGACGACTCAGGTCCAATCCGTTTCGGAAGAAGCCCCAGGTGAGGATGAAGCCTGCCACGACACCGACAGCGCCGCTGACCGCAGTGAGGAAAATGCCCTCACCGAATACGATCATGCCGGTCTCGGCGCCGGTGAGGCCGAGTGCCTGTAGAACGCCGAACTCTCGGCGACGCCCGAGGACCGACATCATGACCGCGTTGAGTACGGCGAGCGCCACGATCGCGAACAGAATCGAGTGAAACACGTAGTCGCCGTAGTCGTCGATTCGGAGGGCGGCATCGAGCTCGGCCGAGGCCTCTCTCCATCCGAGCACACGAACGTTCGGCTCGGCGGCCAGCTCACCTCGCAGTGCCTCGACGGCTCGATCGGTTTCGCGAGCGCCACGCAGGAGAAGCGCGAGCGTCGAGGCCGCGCCCGGCGTTCGCAGCCATTCGCGCGCGGTCTCGATCGGTATGTGAACGAGTGCCTGGTCCACCTCGGGAATGAAGGTGCGGAAGATCCCCGAGACCCGGACGAGCTGTCCTTCGATGTCGCCTGATGCACTCTGGGCAGTCAGCACGAAGCGGCTGCCGACCTTGAGGTCTAGGCGCCTCGCCAACTCGATACCGACGTATGCGTGAAGTCGATCTCCGGGCTCGAGGTAGCGACCCTCCTGAACCTTGTCCTCGATGTCCGAAAAGGCGCGCTCTCGTGTGGGGTCCACCCCCTCGATCCGGACAGGTAGCGCAGAGGCGGCGGAGCTCGCGAGCCCGTTCACCGATAGGCGCGGAGCCCAGGCCACCAACTCGTCGGTGAGCACGGTCTCGATCGCGGATATCGCACGCGCCGACTCTGCGGCTCCGAGTCGATCGTCCAGATCGCTGCTCTCGAGGTAGCCGGGTGCCTGGATCGCCACATGTCCGGTCCCCATGCGCACGGCGGACTCGATCCACTGTTCATGCGCCCCCTCGGCCAACGTGCGCGAAAGAATCAAGAGAGCGAGGCCGAAGACCATCGCCGCGGCGGTCAGCGCACTTCTACGCGCGTTCCGCCCCACGCTACGTGCAGCCAGCTTGAGGAGGATCAGCGCCCTCATCGATCTGCCAGCGCGTCAGCCGGTGGGATCCGGGTCGCCTTCCAGGCCGGATACAAAGCCGCGAGGATCGAGGTTAAGAACAAGGCGATCGCGCTGACGAGCGGAGCCATGAGCGAATACTCGACGCGCAGGATCGGGCGCCACTGTGAGCCGCTCATGCTGAAGCCGGAGATCAAAGACGTCAGATCCGGTGGGAAGTTGTGCCACCACACCAGGATGGGCCATGTGATGAGCGCGCCCCCGAGGAGCGACATCAGCCCGAGGATGATCCCCTCGTAGACGACGGTCCGCCACACCCCCAGCGGAGTCGTGCCGAGGGCGCGCACGAGCGCGAACTCGTGCCGGCGCTCGAAGGTCCCTAGCAACATCGTGTTCGCCACGCCGAAAATCGCCATGGCGAAGATGATGACGACGATCAGGAAGTTGGCGCCGTCCATGAGCGCGATCATCTCCGCTAGTTCGGGCCGGAGCTCGGTCCAGGGGCTGACCCTGACGGGAGGGCCGTCGCTGAGGGTCTCTGCTAGCGACGCCGAGCTGAGGGCCGTCTCGGACGCCTGCACGAATGCGACGGCGACCTCATGGATCCGCTCCTCGTCCAGCGCCATCAGCAGTTGCAGGTCGGGAAGGGCGAGGATCGCGTAGTTCGCGTCGAGGGCCGGAGTGCCGGTCTCGAACGTGCCGACCAGCGTGAACAGGTCGTTTCCCATCGACCCGTCCACCGCGGGAGCGACCACGACGACCTCCGCGCCGAGCTCGAGGCCGAGTTGGTCGGCCATCGCCGCACCGACGAGGATCTCGTTCGCGCCGGCGACCGGCGGCCTTCCAGCGCTGACGTTCAGCAGCAGCGTGGTGACCTCGGGCTCGCGCCGCGGGTCGATCCCCATCAAGAGCCCGGCCTGGGTCTCGTCCCCCGACGAAAGCAGCCCACCCCCGTACACGCGCGGCGCGACCGCCGCGACGTTTGGATTGGACTCCATCCGCGCGATCAGGGCCTCGACGTCGGTACCGTCGTAGCCACCGATGGTCCGATGCATGCTGCGCTCGGGCAGGAAGTCGTCGGCGTGCACCTGAGCCTGCCCGATGATCAGTCGGGTGCCGTTGTTCACGAGCTCGGTGACCATCCCGTCCGTCAGTCCGACCATGATGACCGCGGCGAGGAACCCGAAGGCCAGCCCCGAGGCGGTGATCAGCGTGCGTAAGCGGTTACGCCAAAGACTCCGCCAGGCGACCCGCCACCAAATGGCGTCGCGGGACACGCGCTATCGCCGAGACCGCAAGTTGCGAAGGCTGAAGAAGCTCTCGTCCAGCGCGATGTCGAACTCCAATTTGTGATAGGTGAGTGACGTGAGTTCGTCGGGCTTGTCAGCCGGAATCACGAGCATCGTTGCGGGAACGAGGCGGCCACCCATCGTTTGGTATCCGGAGAACGTCATCGTTCGTACGAGCTTGCCATCGTCGTCGTGGTAGCGGATCCAGGTAGGCATCAGGTCGGCCTTTCGGACCTGCTCTTCGACGCGTCCCCACACCACCGGTGCCTCCGGGTGGGGCGTGAGCACGAACTCCCATACGTCGACGCCCTCCCGTTCGCCCTCGAACGCGATCTCGAAGTCGTAGTCGTCGACGATTCGGCTCTCCTTCACCAAGTCGTCGTTGGTGAAGTGAGAACCCATCCAAGACCCCATCATGAGCGACGGGGGGACCTTGATCGTGCGGTCCACGCGTGGGAGGTAGTTCCAGACCTCCTGACCCGCCTTGAGCGTCGCCGTACCGGCCTCTCGAGCGGGCGCCTCCACGCGCACCAGCGAGTGGTCCACGCCGAGTGACCAGACCTCCATCTCGAGGGAGCGCGACCAATGTTCGGTCGTGATCTCCATCGTGACTCGCCCGCGACTTGACTCCCCCCGGAGGAGGCGGTCGACCCGGTCGATGATCTCGCGAGCGGTCTGTGCGTGAATGGGGGGCGCGGCAAGCGCCAGGAGAAACGAACCGGCCAGACCCAGAAGCGGGACCCAGGCGATCCTGTATCGGTACACGCGGTACATCGCGTAACCTCAGTTCTGATGTCCCCTTAAGTTAATGTCGAATCGGATGCGGGTCTGGTTCACGTAGGGAGATTCGGCCCGGGGTGAGGAGGAGGATGTGGAGGCAGTTTTCTCAGCGATAAGCGCGTGGCTGGGGGAGATCGGGGTGTGGGCGTTCATCGTCGCGCCGTTGGTCATGGCGGTCGTTTCGATTCTTCCCATCCCAGCCGAGGCGCCAGCGCTGGCGAACGGCATGTTGTTCGGCCCCGTCGTCGGCCCGCTCATCACTTGGATAGGCGCGATGGCCGGCGCCTGGGTGAGTTACGAGTTGGCCCGAAAGTGGGGTCGCCCGATCGCCGGGCGCATGATGTCCGCCAAGGCGCTGGCGCAGGCTGACCAGGTGGTCGACCGAGCCGGATGGTGGGGTCTCCTCGTCGCTCGGTTCATCCCCCTCATCGCGTTTACCGCGCTCAACTGGGGTGCGGGGCTTTGCGGTGTCCGGCGAGGGCGCTTTCTGTGGACCACGGCGCTGGGCATCACACCGGGCGTCATCTTCTTCACGTCGAGCGGGGTGGGGCTGGCGGCGCTTTATCGATGGTCGCCGCCGCTGACCGCGGCGGTCACGGTTACGGTCGTCGGCGTGAGTATGGTGTGGCTATATGTGCGGCGCGAAAAGGCGGCTGATCGGTGAGCGGTCAGTCGCCTGCCATTTCGGCCGCATCAGCCATGGCCTCCTGCAGCGGTGTTCCCCCGAAGCCTCTTCTGGTGAGATGGCCGTAGAGCCGTCGTCTGGCTTTTTCCCTTTCTGGTGAGCGCCCTTCGTCGGCGAGTGCATCGAGCACATCCTGGTTTTGTCGCCTCAACCATGCCTCGACGACTCCCTTCGCCAAGGCAGAGTCGTCGACCGCCTCATCCTTGAAGACTTGTTCGATCGTGCTGTTCGCGAGCTCTGCGGGAACGCCCTTGGCACGCAGCTCCGACGAGAGCCTTCGGCGGCCTCGGGGTCGGTGCCTGAGCCGGTCTCGAACGAACGCCGCCGCGACGGCTTGGTCATCCAGAAAGCCCCTCTCCTGGAGTCGATCCAGGCAGAGATCGATGGCCTCGGGAGTGAAGCCCTTCTGGCGCAGTCGACGCTTCAGCTCGGTCCGGGTGCGGGCTCGATAGGAGAGCAGGTTGAATGCGGCGTCACGGACTCGGACTTCGCCGTCGTGCTTGAGCAGGTGTTGTCGGCTATCGGAGGGCAGGCGGTCGCCGACGCCGAGTCGACTCCGTTCGAGCGCTTCGAGCATGATCTCGAACGGCTCGCCGGAGTCGGTGTGGACGAGAACCTTGAGACCGCGTGGGCGGAGAGGCTCGATGCGGGTGATGAGGGGGTCAGCCGCGTTGGGCATACCAGAGTCCGTCCAGAAGGTCGTGGTAGAGGGTGACGCTCCTACCGTCATCGAGAACGACCGCGCGGTACTCCCGGGAGATCGGCTGCCGCCACCACTCGTCGTCGATACGCCATCGCTCACGAATCGCCTCCACGCGACGGGCTGGCTTTCCGGAAAGGCGGACGAACTCGGGGTCGCCGAACTCGTCTGTACGCACGTGTACGACGCGTGGCAGGCCCAGAGGACGTAGGCGCGGAGCGTCACTCATGGATCGAAGCTCAACAAAGCGTGTCGCCGCTCCGGGATCCTCGACCACGGATCGACTTCGACCACCCGATATAGTGGAGAGTGTCCGAGACGGAGCTTGAGCTCTTTCACGGCGTCGCGCAGTGAAGGAGGGACTTCTCCCTGGGCCAGATCCCGTCCAGCCGCGGCTCGACCATTCTCGTCCTTGCGGTCGAAGAGTCCGGTCTGAGCACTCTGAGCACCAAACTGAGTGAACTCGACGAGAAGTGTCTCCACGGCTCTCGGAGGTGGAGAGATCGCCATCTTCATGCGGAGCGGAGAGGCGATCCTCTCGCGCTGGGTGGTCGGTTCTCTGAGCACCGTCTCCACGAACCAGGATCCTCCACCTTCCAAATGCGCGCCCATGCGGACGCTCGTCACGCTGCGTCCTCGGCGTTTCGGTCGGGAGAGGGCACGTTCGACCAACCGATCCAGCGCTCCGTGGAGTGTTTCGGTGATTCCTACCGGGTTGGGGAAATCCAAGGACACACGTATCGGTTTGGGACGATGCCATGGCCGCACGGGATCGATGCGTTTGCCCATGGACCACGCGAGTGCATCCCGACCCTCTTCGCCGAACTGGGCGACCAGGGAGGGCTCGGGGAAGCGTTTGAGCTCTCCCAAGCTCCGGACCCCGAGACGTTCCAGCCGCTGGATGATCAGCGGATCCACGGGGAGCGCACTCACCGGGCAGCGAGCGAGAAATTTTGTGAGCTCGCTCTCGGTCACGATCACGGGGTCGCCCGACCGGGCAGCAGCGGCTGCGACCCATGCGCCGAACTTGCCAGGAGCCATACCGGCACGCGTCGCGGCTACGAGTGGGGGAGGGAAGATCTGAAAGAGTGAGCAGAGAGCCCGCTTCGTCTGGTTCTCGGGCGAGCCGAAAAGACGACCGAGGCCATCCATTCCCAGAAAGACCCGTCCGCGACCCGCGGGTTCGAGAATCGGAGTCAGCTCGGAGAGCGTCTCGAGCATGGAGTCGACCGCGGCATCGTAGTGAGCCGGGTCGGGCTCGAGGATTGTGAGAGAGGGGCAGAGGGAGACCGCCTGTGAAACGAGCTGATCGGGTCGGACGCCGGCATCATGGGCACGCTCCGAGACCTGCCAGATCGTGCGGCGGGTGCTTTCCCCAGGAGAGAGGAGCGCGACCGACGTGGTGTCGAGTTCGGGGGAGCGCAGAAGCTCGAGGCGAAGCTCGAAGGTCGGAAGCCAGAGACAGAGCGCCTGCCGGCTCCCCGAGGAGACACGCCCAGATGTGGAATGAAATGCCGAGCCGGACCTGGGGCCCGAGGCCCATCCGGTGTCGGGTGTGGTTGGGGTCCATCCGGTGCTGTTGTTATCGGTTGGGGCCCACCCACTGCCCGGGTGGGTGGGAACACGTTGCGCATTTGAATGGGACTCCGACATAGCCTTTTGGGTCAAGTCTCCTAGAGACAGCGGTCCCCGGATCCGACGCCGCACCAGACCATGCGTTGGTATCCAGGGATGCATACCGAATAAAAACCGAAGATATTACCGAAAATAAGCCGAAGACTTGGGGTGTGCAAGCAGGTGGATGGAGAGATATTGCCGGACATTCGAGGACCGTCCCAAGAGCGCCTTTACGTCCTGCTATCTTGTCTGCCCGGAGCTCACCGAGCACACTGCCGGGTCCTCGAGCCGTCCTCGCGAAGCAGTCGTCCGCAGCCACCCACCAAACCACACCGATGCCCCCGTCACCTTCGATTATCTATACGTGGACCGATGAAGCACCGGCTCTCGCCACTCATGCCCTCCTCCCCGTAGTGCGCGCATTCGCCGGGGCCGCAGGGGTGCCGGTCGAGACGCGCGACATCTCGCTCTCAAGCCGGATCCTCTCGGTCTTCTCGGACGTGTTGGAAGCCGACCAGAAAGTCTCGGACGATCTCGCCGAGCTGGGCCGCCTCGTCGATACACCCGAAGCGAACGTGATCAAGCTGCCGAACATCAGCGCTTCGATCCCGCAGCTCATGGCGTGCATCGCCGAGTTGCAGGCCAAAGGCTATGCGTTGCCGGACTACCCGGAGGAGCCGGCCACCGATGAGGAGCACGGCATCAGGGCCCGGTACGATCGGGTGAAGGGAAGCGCGGTGAACCCGGTCCTGAGGCAGGGCAACTCGGACCGCCGCGCGCCGAAGTCCGTGAAGTCCTTCGCCCGGGCGAACCCCCCGCGCATGCTGATGTGGCCTGAGGGATCAAAGACCCACGTGTCGACCATGGACGCCGGCGACTTCTTCCATACGGAGAAGTCGGTAACGCTGCCCGCGGACACCACGGCGAGGATCGAACATGTATCAGCCGATGGCACCGTCACGGTTCTGAAGGACTCCCTCCCGCTCTTGGCCGGCGAGGTTCTGGACTCATCGTTCATGAGCAAGCGGGCGCTCGTCGCATTCCTGGCTGAGCAAATCGCCGACGCCAAGACCCAGGGCGTTCTCTTCTCCGTGCACATGAAGGCCACGATGATGAAGGTCTCCGACCCGATCATCTTCGGGCACTGTGTGCGCGTCTTCTTCAACGACGTCTTCACGAAGCACGCCGATGTGCTCGACGACCTGGGCGTCGATCCGAACAACGGCTTCGGTGACTTGGTCTCGAAGATCGAGCGACTCCCGACAGAGGAGCGCGAAGCCATCGAAGCGGACGTCCGCGCGGCATACGAGGCGGGCCCCGCCATCGCGATGGTCGACTCCGGTCGCGGTATCACCAACCTGCACGTGCCGAGCGATGTGATCATCGACGCCTCGATGCCGCCCATGATTCGCGACTCGGGCGGCATGTGGAACGCCGAGGGTGCGCTTCAGGACTGCAAAGCCGTCGTTCCCGACTCGAGCTACGCCGGCATTTACGATGCCATCGTTCGGGACTGCCAGGCGCATGGCCAACTAGATCCCGCGACTATGGGCAGCGTGCCCAACGTCGGCCTCATGGCGAAGAAGGCCGAGGAGTATGGCTCGCACGACAAGACGTTCGAGGTCGCGTCGGACGGAACAATGCGCATCGTAAGCGCGGACGACGCCGTTCTCATCGAGCATTCGGTGGAGGCGGGCGACATCTGGCGTGCATGCCAGACCAAGGACGAGGCGATTCGGGATTGGGTGCGTTTGGCGGTGGAGCGCGCCCGACTCACCGGTGAACCCGCAGTTTTCTGGTTGGACCGGGGTCGCGCGCACGATGCGGAGCTCATCGCGAAGGTCGAGAAGAACCTCCTGGACCACGAGACCGAGGGGCTTCGATTGGAGATCCTCGCGCCGGTTGACGCGATGCGATTCTCCCTCGAGCGCATAAGACGCGGCGAGGACACGATCTCCGTCACGGGCAATGTTCTCCGAGACTACCTGACGGACCTGTTCCCGATTCTCGAGATCGGCACGAGCGCGCGTATGCTCTCGATCGTACCGCTACTGAACGGCGGCGGTCTTTTCGAGACCGGCGCGGGTGGATCGGCTCCGAAGCACGTCCAACAGTTCGCGCAGGAAGGCCACATCCGTTGGGACTCGCTGGGCGAGTACCTGGCTCTTGCGGCTTCGCTACTCCACTTCGGCGAGCGCTTCGACAACGCGAGCGCCGAGGTGCTCGGCGACGCGCTCGACACGGCCACCGCCGACTACCTGGACAATGCGAGGGCGCCTTCTCGGAAGGTCCAAGAGATCGACAACCGGGGCAGCTCATTTTACCTGACGATGTACTGGGCGCAGGCGTTGGCCGCGCAGGTGGCCGACACCGATCTCTCGGCTCACTTCGCCCCGGTGGCCGAGGCCCTGAGCGAGGCTCAGGAGCAGATTCTGGCTGAGTTGTTGGGCGCCCAAGGGGCGGCTCAGGATATGGGCGGATACTATATGCCCGATCCGACGCGGGCCGCGGCAGCGATGCGGCCGAGTGCAACGCTCAACGCGATCGTGGACGCCGTTTAACAGGTCGCTGAAGAAGTACAGTGGGCCGCGCGACCCACGCCTCCGGCGTGGGTGCCCCGGTCTTGCGCTTGTCCAGACTAGGAACGATGACGAGTCGTAGCAGGGCTACGGCGAGGAAGAGAGACGACTTATGGACAAGCAACCCCCCTGCGCCCAACACCGAGTGAGACATCATCTTACGGTTCGTGGGTTAGGGTGGCACGGCCCCATCTCCGTCGTTGGAGCTCCTAACCGTAGCGACGGCTATGGCGTCGTCGCTCCGCCTAGGATCTAGGGCCGTGGCATCCCTAACGCGGCCCGCTGTACTTCTTAGCGACCTGTTCAGGAGAATCCATGAAGGCACCGTCCCTCACGCTCGGGGTCGAAGAGGAGTACCAGGTCGTCGATCCCACGACCGGCGAGCTCCAGTCGTTCATCACGCAGATCCTCAAGGACGGCCGTATTACCGTCGAGGACGTGAAGCCGGAGTTGCACCAGTCGGTGCTCGAGGTGGGCAGCAAGGTCTGCAACACGCCGTCGGAGATCCGTGACGAGATCGTACGCCTCCGGGGGGCGGTGATAGACCTCGCCGCGAAGGATGGACTGAAGACTCTCGCGGCAGGGACACACCCGTACTCATCGTGGATGGATCAGGAGATCACGCCGCTGGAGCGCTATGCCGGCGTCGCCGAGGATCTCGCCGAGCTCGCGCAGCGCAACCTCATCTTCGGCATGCATGTGCACGTCGGGATCGAAGATCAGGACTTCCTCATCGACGCGATGCGCGTCTCGCGGTATTTCTTGCCCCACATTCTGGCGCTCTCCACGAGCTCGCCGTTCTGGATGGGCAAAAAGACCGGTCTCAAGTCGTACCGCAGCATCGCGTTCAGGAACTTTCCCCGAACCGGCGTGCCGCCGACGTTCGAGCAGTACGCTGAGTACGAGTACATCCTGCAGATGCTGGTCAACGCGAACTGCATCCCGGACGCGTCGAAGATCTGGTGGGACGTGCGACCTCACCATCTCTATCCGACGCTCGAGTTCCGCGTCTGTGACATGTGCACGAGGGTCGACGAAGCCGTGTGCTTGGCTGCGATGTTCCAGGCGTTGGTCGCCAAGCTGTGGAAGCTCCGGAGGGACAACATGACCTTCCGCAGTTACCCGCTCTCTCTCATCGAGGAGAACAAGTGGCGAGCGGTCCGGTACGGCGTCGGCGGCAATCTCCTCGATCTTGGCGAGGAGCGGGAACGGCCCGCGAAGGATGTCATTCGTGAGCTGGTCGAGTGGTTCCTCGACGACGTGGTGGACGATCTGGGGAGTCGGTCGCAGGTGGAATACGCGCTCAAGATTCTGAGCGAGGGATCCAGTGCCGATCGCCAACTCGCGGTGTACGAGGAAACCGGCGATTTGAAGGCCGTAGTCGATCACCTGATCGCCGAGACCGCGGAGGGTGTCACGACACCGGGCTGAGCCTGGTTTCGGGGTCGACCTTCCACCACGGAGAGGCGATCATCCAACACATGCAGCCGGCCAGGGCGGAAAGCCGCCCCGTGGCCCATGGTCCCGGAGAGTCCATCGAATGAAGGTCCGCCACGTCGAAGCAGATCTGGTCACATATGACACGCCGATTCTAGCGATCGGGGTCGAAGAGGGAGGCGATGCTTCCGGTGGCGGGCTCGCCGCCGTTGATGCAGCCCTGGATGGCGCGATCACCCGGGTCATCGAGTCCGGTGACATGGCCGGCGAGTTGGGCGACGAAGTTCTCCTCTACGGGGGAGACAGCGGACCGCAACGTGTGCTCCTGCTGGGTCTCGGGAAGCTGGAACGGATCGATCACGAGGCCGCTCGCCGGATGGCGGGTCGGGCGGTGCGGGCAGCGGAACGCATGCGCATCACCGAGTTGACGATTTCGATGGATGCGTTCTCACGGCTCGACGAGGCCAGTGGGGCGCAGGCCGTCGCGGAGGGCGCGACGATGGCCGCGTGGCGGTATCGCGAGCTGAAGACGGATGAAGAGCCCACCAGCGTGACTGCAGTACATGTGATCGGAGGTCCGAGCCCAGATGCGACAGCCGCGGCGGTCGACGCTGGGGCGACCATCGGCGCGGCGGCCAACTTCGCGCGCACGCTCCAGTCCAGGCCGGGAAACGTGGCCACGCCGACACACCTCGCTGACGAGGCTGTGCGCATGGGCGCTGAGGTCGGGCTCGACGTCACGGTGTTCGACGAAACGCGGATGCTCAAGGAAGGAATGCACGCGATTCTGGCAGTCTCCAGAGGCTCCGTTGAAGAGGCGCGCTTCATCATCATGGAGCACAGGGGGGGCTCGGAGGGCGACGCCCCGCTCGTGCTCGTGGGGAAGGGCCTGACCTTCGATGCCGGAGGCATTTCGCTCAAGCCTCCTAAGGGCATGGAAGAGATGAAGTACGACATGTCCGGTGGCGCGGCGGTCATCGGGGCGTTGCAAGCGATCGCGGAGCTCGGTGTGCCGGCCAATGTGATCGGCATCGTGCCCTCATCCGAAAACCTCCCTTCCGGTACTGCGGTCAAGCCGGGTGACGTGATCGACACTCTCGGCGGCAAGAGCGTCGAAGTCATCAACACGGACGCCGAAGGCCGGTTGATTCTCGCCGACGCGTTGGCGTACGCTGTTGGCCTCAGTCCGGCCGCGATGATCGACTGCGCGACATTGACCGGGGCGGTGGTGATCGCGCTCGGGCACCACGCGGCAGCGGTGATGGGAAACGATGAGGGCCTCATGGACGAGTTGATCAGCGCCGGTGAGTCCTCTGGGGAGCGCTGCTGGCCGCTCCCTCTCTGGGACGACTACCGTGAGCAGCTCGACAGTGAGGCCGCGGACATGATGAACGTCGGTGGTCGCCCGGGCGGAGCCATCACGGCCGGGCTCTTCCTGAAGGAGTTCGTCGGAGATGTGGCTTGGGCGCACCTCGACGTCGCCGGAACCGCCTACGGCGACGGGAAGCTTTCGTATCAGCGGAAGGGCGCGTACGGTTTTCCGACCCGCCTTCTGGTCCAATGGGTGAGGAGTCGCGTGGGTTGAGGAGTTCTCCCGGACGAGCTGTGGGCCCGCTTCGCGCGCCCCGATCTCGACCACGGATCGGGGCATTCTTGCGTTCCGCCGGCCTCCTGGTAGCCGCGACGGGCGGATTCGCTGGCGCGGCCCTGGCTCAGGATCCACCCGACTCGCTACAAGTGGTGCCTCCGGATACCGCGTTGGTCGACACACTCGGAATCGGTACTCCGCCAGACAGCCTCGAGGCTGACACGGTCTTCTACAATCTGCCTCGCCTCCAGGGGGAGGCTCCCGACGGATGGGAGACCGGGGTCTGGTCCTGGGACCATACGGGGATCATGGCGAGCGCTGCGAACACCCTCGGCGAGCTCGTAGCTGAAGTCCCGGGACTGATCGTTCTGGTCGCGGGTGACTACGGTACTCCGTCCGCGTTGAGCGCGTTCGGGAGTGGAGGCGGCGGTGTTCGAATCTTCCGAGACGGCTTCGAGGTACCGCCGCTTGGAGGGGGCGTCGCGGATCTCTCTCGAATTGGGCTTGGAGGTATCGGATACGTCAGGCTCGAGCGATCCATGGGCGCGCTACGCATCGAAATGTCGTCGATCGACTTCGGTGACGCGCGGCCGTACTCGCTTGTCGAGGCCGGGACCGGCGAGCTGGACACCAACATCTTCCGCGGGATGTACGCGGACCCGACGGCTCTGGGGGGCAGCCTCGCTCTGGCTCTCGAGCGGGTGGACACCCAGGGGCCGGGAGGTAGAGAGAGCGGAAATCGCACGGGGAGCTGGGTGCGCTACCAGCTCCATCGTGGGGACGACGCGGGCATCGTGGTGGACTTCCGCCGCATGGGTACCCAAACCGAGCTGACCCAATACGCTTCGGGCGTGACCAGAACCGACTGGTCGGTCGGCGGGAAGGTGCGTCTTGCCGAGGGTGTCGTGGGACACATCTACACGGGCAAGTCGACCCACGACGTCACCGATATCAGGGACGCGTATGCGACTGAGGGTGGCAGCCGCACGCAGCACGGCCTGCGAGTGGGGCTCTCACGAGCCGGTCTGTGGGCCCGCGGCGAGTACCGGCTCTTCGGGGGAGACCTGCCGGCCAATCGCCTGGATCTCGCGGGGGGTGTGGATCACGACGGCGTCGGCGGCTTCGCCGCCGACTTGGAGCGTGGGTCCTGGAGCGGGGTCTCCACGTCCTCGCAGCGAGTGAGAGCTTGGACGCACCCATTCCTCGGCATCTCCCTCTTCGGATCGTGGGAGTCAGGCACACACGGAGCCAGGACGATGCCGCTACTCGACATCATGGATACGCTGGCCGTATCGGACCCAGCCGATACGACGATGACCGTCGAGCCAGGGGCCCTATTCGGGATTACCGATCGGAGCGGGACCCGCCTGGGAGCCCGCCTGAATTGGCATGGCGCAACGGTCTCGGGTGCCCTTCTGAAGGTCGAGGCGGACTCGCTGATTCCGTTGGGGATCGAACCCGACCGGGGTTCAGCCTTCTTGTTCGGCGGTGAGCGCACTGGATGGGAGGTATGGGGGACCTTGCCCACGCCCATGAACGGCCTTCGTCTCGAGGGCTCGCTTCAGCAATGGGACGAGCCCAGCACGTATCTCCCCGAACAGATATACCGGGGAGCGTTCGTCTTCCACCGCAGCTACAAGGAGTCCGGGAATCTGGAGCTGTGGTGGACCCTGGGGGTGCGCGGGCACGACCCTATGACCGTGCATATTTTCGGCGACGACGACCTAGAGGGAGAACCTACGCTCGAGACGGTGCCCTTCTATCAGAATTGGTACGGACGCATCCAGGTTCGGATCGTCACCGTCCGGATCTTCGTCGCATGGGAGAACATCGCCGTACGTCGCAACCTACAGATGTTCCCCGGTCGTGTGCTTCCGGCACTCCGCAGTGTGTATGGGCTTCGCTGGACCCTGTGGAACTAGCTCCGAGCGATCCCCCATCCGGACGCGCTAGGCATTACCTTTTTCGGCTCTGTGGAGGTCGTCCATGATCCGTAGCATGACCGGGTATGGCGAAGCCGAGCGGGACTCGCCCGCAGGTCGTCTTCGTCTGGAAGTGAAGACCGTCAATCATCGGTTCTTCAACGCCAGCATCAAGACGCCGTCTGGGTTCGACCGGTTCGAGCGTGACATTTCAGAGGTGCTGAAAGAGCATCTCTCGAGGGGTCATGTCAGCGCCTACATGACGCTGGATCGAGCAACGGTCGCCGAGGACGCGGCTCCGCGAGTGGATTTGGATCGTGCGTGGCAGGTTCACCGGGCGCTCGAGGCGCTGCAGGCGGAGTTGGATCTACCTGGCTCGGTCGATCTCGCGATGATCGCCCGCTTCAGTGAGATCTTCCGGGCACCTGATGTGGATCGTACAGACCATGTCGACGCGGAAACGATTCGCGCGCTCGCTGCCGACGCAGGAGCGGCCGCGAGGGCGATGCGAGAGGCGGAGGGCGAGCACTTGCGTACTGATCTGGCCGAACGGCTGATGTCGATGACCGCGGCCCTGGATGATATCGAGGAGCGCGCGCCGATGCGGCTGACATCCGAACGTGATCGTCTTCGGGAGGCCGTGAAGGAGTTGGCGGAGCAGGTACACGTCGATGAAGACCGTCTCGCCAAGGAGATCGCATACCTGGCGGAGAAGTGGGACATCAGCGAAGAGACGGTCCGTTTCCGATCGCACCTGGAGCAGTTCAACGCCACACTCGCCGGGGACGGCTCGGAGCCGGTGGGGAAGCGGCTCAGCTTCCTCGTCCAGGAAATGCATCGAGAGGCGAACACGATTGGCTCCAAGGCCAATGACGTGGAGATCTCGAGCCTTTCCATCGCGCTCAAGGAGGACATCGAGCGGATTCGCGAGCAGGTGGAGAACGTGGAGTGACCCGGGCAGCTCCTGTCGTCCTTGCCGGACCCAGTGGTACGGGCAAGACGACGCTGGCACGCCGCCTCGTCGAGAGCTCGGACGAATTCGTGTTCTCCGTCTCCGCGACGACGCGCCGGCCTCGCCAGCGAGAACGGGATGGCGTCGACTACCTCTTCATGGACGCCGCGGCGTTCGATCGCTTGATCGCCGATGGCGAGCTGGCCGAGTGGGCCGACGTTCACGACCGAAAGTACGGAACCCTGAAGAGAACGCTGGATGAAGCCTCGGCTCGGAGCGAGCATGTGGTGCTCGACATCGACGTCCAGGGGGCCGCACAGATCCGGGAGTCGGTACCAGATGCGATGCTGATCTTCGTGTTGCCGCCGTCTGTCGACATACTATTGAAGCGGTTGAGGGGCAGGGGTACGGAGAGTTCTGACGAAGTCGGCCGACGTCTTCGCTCGGCACTCGCCGAACTCGCGGCTGCGCCCGACTTCGAATTCATCGTCGTAAACGACGACATCGACCGATGTCTTCGTGAGATTAGAGTGATTGTCACTGGGAGGGAGTCGGATCACCCCGGCTCCGTACCCCGAGAAAATATCGAGGTATTTCGTGCGGGTCTCGCACAAGTACTCGAACGAGATTACGGTAATAGCCACTAGAGGAGAGTATCTATGAGGGTCTTTACACCCGATGAAGTCGCCAAGGGCACCGAGAGCAAGTATCTCGGCGTCCTCGTCGCTGCCAAGTATGCCCGGGAGTTGAACACGCTCCCTCGCGAAGCCATGCCGCTTGGCGAAGAGAAGAAGCTCACCACGAGAGCCCTCGAGGCGCTCACATCTGCCCAGATCGAGTTCCGCCTCGTGAAGCGTCGCAAGCGGGAGGATTCCTCCTCCGAGTAGCCGTTCACAATAGGCTGCGAGGGCCTCTACAAATGCCGGAACTCGCTCTGAGCCCCCGACGTCCGTGGGAAGGCCGCCGCGTGGTGCTCGGCGTGACCGGCGGTATCGCCGCGTACAAGTCGATCCAGGTTGCGCGTGACCTGACCCGGCTCGGCGCGACGGTCGATGTAGTCCTGACTCGGGCTGCCCAGAAATTCGTCGCGGCCCTCAGCTTCGAGGGCGTAACCGGTCGCCCGGCGCTCACGGATCTGTTCTCTGCGGACGGTGCTGCCCTGCACGTGAAGCTCGGGCGAGAGGCCGACGTCGTGTGCGTGGCACCGGCGACGGCCGATTTTCTGGCCCGGGCGGCGCAGGGTCGCGCGGACGATCTAATCTGCACGACGCTGTTGGCCACAAGGGCTCCGGTGGTCATCTGCCCCGCCATGAACGACCGCATGTTCGAGCACCCCCAAGTGCAGGCGAACGTGACCCACCTGATTCAGGAACTGGGCTACGCCGTGGCCGGACCGGCCGAGGGGCCGCTGGCCGTGGGGGAGGGGGAGGGCCCGGGCAGGATGCTCGAGCCATGGCAGATTGAGGAGCATGTGGGGCGCGCCCTCGCCCGAGGCGGGCCGCTGGCCGGGCGTGCGGTCCTCGTCACGGCCGGCCCAACCCGCGAGCCTGTCGACCCCGTCCGATACGTGGGAAATCGCTCTTCCGGCCGCATGGGATACGCGATCGCACAGGCAGCGTGGCGAAGAGGTGCTCAGGTGACGCTGGTCTCGGGTCCGTCCGCGTTGACGCGACCCGTGGGCGTGGAGGTCGTGCCCGTCGAGACCGCGGTGGAGATGTGGGAGGCTGTTGGCGCGCGAGTCTCCACGGCCGACGTGTCGGTCTTCGCGGCCGCGGTCGCTGACTTTCGGCCGGCCGACCCAAAGAGTCAGAAGGTCAAACGTGCGGAATCGGACGGCGCGATTACGATCGAGCTCACGGAGAACCCCGACGTGGCTCGTGACACGATCGCGAAGCGCAAGGAGGGAAGCATCGCTGTGGGCTTCGCTCTGGAGACGACCGATCTGATCGAGAACGCCGAGAAGAAGCTGAGCGCCAAAGCGTTCGATCTGATCGTGGCGAACGACGCGAACGATCCCGAGGCGGGCTTCGACGTCGCCACCAACCGTGTCACGATCCTGTCGAACGGGCGCGCGCCGGAGGCGTTCCCCACGATGATCAAGGAGGCGGTCGCCGAGGAGATCCTCGATCGCGTCGAAGCTCTGGTGGAGGCCACGTGACCGAGCCCCCCTCACTCGCCAAAGAGGCCGCGCGCCTCCTGCGTCAGCGAGCCGAGATCGGGGGTGAAGACCTGTTCCTCGGACGGCTGACGCGTGCACAGGTCTTGGAGCTGGCCCGTGACGCGAGGAGCCGTGAGGGCTCGATGCCGCCGACTGTCGCGTCGGCGAGTGACGCGGCCGTGGCGCAGCCGACTCAGCCCGCTACTGCACCCACGCTCCTGCCCACCTCGTACACGGAGCTCCGCGCTGACGCGCTCTCGTGCACTCGGTGTCGACTCTGTGAGGGCCGAACCAACGTCGTCTTCTCGGACGGCGTCGAGGGTGCCCGTTTGATGGTCGTCGGCGAGGCGCCGGGCGCGAACGAAGACAAGACCGGACTGCCCTTCGTGGGGGCGGCGGGGAAGTACCTCGATCTGCTACTGGCGACGGTGGGCCTGTCCCGAGCGGAGAACGTGTACATCTGCAACGTGCTCAAATGCAGGCCCCCGGGGAATCGTGATCCCATGCCCGATGAGATCCAATCGTGTTCACCTTTCCTAGCGAAGCAAATCGAGCTAATTCAACCTGAAGCCCTGCTCGCGGTGGGATCCTTCGCGGCGCGACTCCTTACGGGTCAGGAGAAGACCGCCCTCGGCCGTATTCGAGGGGAAGTACACAGCTACCAGGGCGTCCCATTGGTCGTCACGTATCACCCGGCCGCGTTGCTGCGGAATCCGACGTGGACGCGGGCTTTTTGGGACGATCTTCAACTGCTCCGCCGGGTGCTCGACGGCACGTAGCATTCGGTAATCGAACGTAGATTCTCACGCGGGATTTGATGGAAGCCTCTCCGACCTTCGCCCAGACCGTCTTCGATCGTACGCCTCCGTTCTCCATGGAGGCTGAGACCGCGGTCCTTGGCGGCATGCTCATCGATCGCGAGGCCGTGACCCGGGCCATCGAGCATCTCAACGAGTCGATGTTCTACCGGGAGGCGAACCGCAGGCTATACCGGGCCATGGTTCGTCTGTTCGAACGGGGCGACGTGATCGACGTCATCACGGTTTCCGAGGAGCTGAAGAAGACCGGCGAGATGGACGCAGCTGGGGGCTTCGATGTTCTGTCGGGGCTCGTGGACGCGGTTCCGACCGCGGCCAACCTCGAGTATCACGCGCGCATCGTTCGGGACAAGGCGTTGCTTCGGAGGCTCGTCGAGCAGTCGTCGCAGATCATCCGGGACGTGTACGAGCAGGGTGAGCGAGATGTAGACGAGATCCTCGACCAGGCCGAGGCACGGATTTTCCAGGTCGCCGAGAGCCACAAGCGAGAAGGCTTCGTGTGGATCAAGGAGATCCTGTGGGCTACCTTCGAGCACATCGAGAAGATGCAAGAATCCGAGACCGGCATCACCGGTGTCGCGACGGGCTTTGCCGACCTCGATCGCATGACGACCGGTCTGCAGAAGGGAGATCTCTGCATCGTGGCCGCGCGTCCCTCGATGGGGAAGACTTCGTGGGTTCTCAACGTCGCCGCGAACGCCGCGATCACACACAACATTCCGGTGGCGATCTTCTCCCTCGAGATGTCAGCCCAGCAACTCGTCCAGCGTCTCTTGTGTGCGGAGGGCCGCATCGACTCCCAGAGACTCCGCCGGGGACGACTGTCGCAGGAGGAACATGAGCGGCTGGCTGCGTCGGCCGGGCATCTCAACACGGCGCCGCTGTGGATCGACGACCAGCCGGGCACGAACGTCCTCGAAATCCGTGCCAAGTCACGCAGGCTGCAGTCCGAACTCCGCGCCGACGACAAAGAGTTGGGCCTGATCATTATCGACTACATGCAGCTCATGTCGGGGACGCAGCATTCGGAGAGCCGAGTTCAGGAGGTCAGTCAGATTTCGCGTGGGTTGAAGGCGCTGGCACGTGAGATGGAGGTTCCCGTCGTGGCGCTCTCGCAGCTGTCCCGCGGACCGGAAGCTCGGACGGACAAACGGCCCATGCTGTCCGACCTCCGCGACTCGGGGTCGATCGAGCAGGATGCCGATATCGTCATGTTCCTGTACCGGCCCGAGTACTACGCTCCACCCGAGAAGCGGGAGGAACTCGAGGGTAAGACGGAGCTTATCGTGGGCAAGCAGCGAAACGGTCCGACCGGTGTGGTCGAGTTGTTCTTCCAGAAGGCGTATACACGCTTCGATTCCGTGTCTCACAGCTCGAGGAGCGGACGAGGAGGACCGTCCGCACCGGAGGCGTCGAGCTTCGGACCGTGACCGCGCGGGAGGACACGCCGGGATCCCGGTCCCGGGTAGGTGTCGCGGTTCCGGCAGCCGGTTCGGGGCAACGAATGGGTGGGACTCGCAAGCCGTTCCTCGAACTCCAAGGTGAGCCTCTCCTGGTCCACGCGATCCGTCCGTTCCTAGCCGACGCCAGGGTCGTATCGATAGTCGTCGCGCTCCCTGATGAGGACGCCGCCAACCCCCCCGTTTGGCTCACCCGCCTCGACGAGCGCGTGTCCGTGGTCGCCGGAGGCGCGACGAGGACCGAGTCGGTGCGCAACGCGCTCTTCGGTCTCCCGTCGGATGTAGACATCATCGCCGTCCACGATGCAGCGCGACCCCTGGTCACGAGCGCCACGGTCGGGGCGTGCATCGACGTGGCGGTCGGCGGCCTCGGCGCGGTCGCCGGCTCGAAGGCCGTAGACACGGTCAAGAGAACGGATGCGAGCCGGATCGTCGTCGAGACGCCCGAAAGGGACCTGATCTGGAACGCGCACACCCCGCAGGTATTTCCGGCTGACCTCATCCGGAGAGCGTACGCCGAATCGGACGGCGGGACCGACGATGCCGTTCTCGTCGAGCGAGTCGGCGGGCGAGTAAGGATGGTCGACGACGGGGGCATGAACATCAAGGTCACCCGTCCGGAGGACCTCGCGATCGCGGCGGCGATCCTCGAATCCCGCGGGGCCGATGGTTGACAGGCCGGACCGGATCGATCTTCGTAAAGACCCCGACGCGAGTCTTCAGGGGGCGGTATCGCTGCTACGGGACGGGGGCGTGGTGGCTCACCCGACCGAGACCGTGTACGGCTTCGGGTCGCTTGCGACCCCAGCGGGGATCGCACGCCTGGGGGCCCTCAAGGGGAGGGCGGACCAGCGGCCCTTCATCGTTCTTGTGCGTTCCGCGGAGGAGATCGCTGAGCTCGAGTGGACGGACGAGGCCACGGAGCTCGCATCTGTCTTTTGGCCTGGATCCGTGACCCTCGTCCTCAAAGACCCGCTCGCCACGTTTCCTCCTGGGGTCCGCAGCGATGAGGGCACTGTCGCTGTACGCGTCAGCCCGCATCCGATTGTGAAGCGCTTACTCGATTCGGTGGACGCCCCCCTCACCTCGACCAGCCTCAATCGACCAGGGGAGACTCCTGCGCGCTCGAGCGCGCAGGCGGCCGACGTCATTCGAGAAATCGACGGCGCGGGGGTTCTGCTGCTCGATGCCGGGACCTTACCGGAATCACAGACCTCTACCATCATTGACTGCTCCCGCCAGGCGTCGCGGATTCTCCGAGTCGGAACGGTTCCACTCTCCAGGCTGCGCTGCGTGATACCGAAGATTCATGGGCACGACATTTAGAGGCGGTGACCGGTTTCGTCTTCTCTTCGTATGCACTGGAAACACGTGCAGGAGTCCAATGGCCGAGGTAATCGCCCGACGTGCCGTCGAGGGGCTTGGATGGGACGGCGTCGAAGTGCGCTCCGCCGGGGTGGGAGCCTTGGATGGCGACACACCTTCCGCAGGGGCAGTCCGGGCGGCCGCCAGCCACGGCCTGGATTTGCAGGGGCATCGAGCGACCCTGCTGTCGCGAGCGCTCGCGACCTCCGCCGACCTGGTCCTAGTGATGTCTCCCTCACATCTCGTGCGCGTGGTCGAGCTCGGGGCTGGCCAGCACGCCGCACTGCTCACGACCTTCGCCGAGGGCGCGGATGGGTCCGCAGGCAGCGGCCTAATTCCCGATCCGATCGGGGGCTCTGACGAGGAGTACAAGGACACCTTCGAGGTCCTGCAGACCCTCATCGAACAGGCACTCCAGCGTGTGGAACCCGAGGTGGCGAAGTGATTGTAACTGCCGCCACCAGGGTCCTGACGCTATTGGGTGACCCCGTCGGACACTCGAAGTCCCCAGCCATCCAGAACGCGGCGTTCAGCGAGGCTGGAGTTGATGGCGTCTATGTCGCGGTGCGCTGCGCTGCCGATGACCTGATGGGCTTCATGCGCGGCCTCTCACGCGCTGGCGGCGGTGGCAACATCACGCTCCCCCACAAGGAAAAGGCAGCGGCAGTTGTGGACGTGGCGAGTGCTTCGGTCCGACGTACCGGGGCGTGCAACACGTTCTGGGGGGATGAGGACGGCCGCGTTCATGGCGACAATACGGACGTTGACGGTTTTCGAGGTGCATTGACTTCGTTTGTGGAGGGCTCACCCTCGGGGCTTCGGGTATTGCTCCTGGGGGGTGGAGGGGCGGCTCGCGCCGCGCTGATGGGTCTGCTCGAGGAGGACGCCGGTGAGGTCCTGATCTACAATCGCACGACGGAGCGTGCGCGAGCGTTGGCCCGTCGCATCGGTGGCCAGAAGGCCCGAGTCGTTCCGGTCATGGAAGAGCTGCGAGGCGAGAGGTTCGACCTAGTCGTGAACGCCACGCGGCTCGGGCTCTCGGCGGATGACAAGGCTCCGCTCGACTTCGAGTTGCTCAGTCGCGTCGGCGCCGCCATGGACCTGGTCTATGGAAGCGGCAGTACTCCGTTTGTCCGGGCGGCGGAGGCCCTGGGGATCCGCGCCATCGACGGCGCGGAGATGCTGGTTCGGCAGGGAGCTGCATCGTTCGAGCGGTGGTGGGCAAGGCCTGCGCCGCTGGGTACCATGCGCGAGGCCTTGGAGCGGAGCCGAACGGCTTGACCGTCGCCTCGTGGGCGGCGGACCTCACGAATCTGCTGCTCCCGGCTGGCTGCGTGAGCTGTGGCTCCTGGGTGCCCCAGCGTGAAGCAGACGCATTGGTTTGTTTCCGGTGCCGGGCCGGGCAACGAGCGTCCTCTTGGCCTCGATGTCAGCGGTGCCACTATCCTCGCGGGACCGGAAGGAGCGCCGACAGCGGGTGCCGGGCCTGTGCAGAATGGGATCCTGCGCTCACGAGTGCCCGGCATGCCTTCACGCTCGAATCGCCGACGGATGATCTCGTGCACGCGCTCAAGTACGAGGGTTGGGCGGAACTGGCGCCGGTCATGGCCGCCGCGATGGCACGGTTGGAGCTTCCTGGCTTGGACGAAGCGAGGCCTGTGGTCGTGACCGCGATACCGGCGACGAGTGCCAAGATACGGTCGCGGGGCTACAACCAGGCCGGTCTGCTCGCATCGCACGTCGGCAGACTCGAGTCGCTGCCCGTCGTAACACTGCTGCGCCGGACGCGTGGCGGCCCATCACAAACCTCTCTCCACCCCTCGGAACGTCGGGCGAATGTGGCGGGAGCCTTCGCCGCTACAGATGCATTTTCCGACCGCTGGAAGGGCGCGCACGTCGTGCTCGTCGATGGCGTCCTCACGACCGGCGCTACCGCCTCTTCCGCCGCGGTAGCACTCGGCCACGCCGGGGCCTCGCTGGTCACCTTGGTCACCTACGCGCGGGCCATTACCGGCGAGCGGCCAGACGCCACGTAGACGTTATCTTTCTCCACAAATTCAGCCTTCCACTTCGAACCAGTTCAGAGGAGCCCGGTCACTATGGCGATCCGTGTTGCCATCAACGGATTCGGACGTATCGGTCGCAACGTTCTACGAAGCGCTAAACAGTCCGGCAGGACCGACATCGACTTCGTTGCGGTCAACGACCTGACCGACGCCGAGACGCTCGCCCACCTGCTCAAGTACGACTCGGTGCACGGTCGTTATCCAGGCGACGTCGAGGTCACCGAGGGCGGAATCCGCGTCGACGGTGATGAGATCAAGGTCTTGAGCGATCGGGATCCCGCGGTGCTTCCCTGGGCCGACCTCGGCATCGACGTCGTCATCGAATCCACTGGCTTCTTCAGCGACCGGGACGGTGCTGCAAAGCACCTGGCTGCGGGAGCTCGCAAGGTGATCATCTCGGCACCGGGCAAGAACGAAGACATCACGATCGTCCTCGGGGTGAACGACGGCTCCTACGACCCAGCCACTCATGACGTGATCTCGAACGCGAGTTGCACGACGAACTGCCTCGCCCCGCTCGTGAAGGTCCTAACGGAGAACTTCGGATTCCGGCATGGGCTGATGACCACGATTCACGCCTATACGAACGACCAACGCATTCTGGACCTGCCGCACTCCGACTTGCGCCGGGCGCGAGCCGCCGGTCTCTCGATGATTCCGACCACGACGGGGGCTGCCAAGGCGACCGGTCTAGTACTTCCGGAAGTGGCCGGCCGGATCGACGGCATGGCGATTCGCGTACCTACGGCCGACGTGTCCCTAGTGGACCTCGTTGCCGAAGTCGAGCGAGACACGTCGGTGGAGGAGGTCAACGCCGCGTTTCGGGAAGCCGCTCTGGGTGCACTCGAGGGCGTGCTGGACGTTTCGGACGAGCCGCTCGTTTCGATCGACTATACGGGTAACCCGTTCAGTTCGACCGTCGATGCATTGTCGACCGCCGTGATGGATGGCCGCATGGTCAAGGTGCTCTCGTGGTACGACAACGAGTGGGGCTATTCGAACCGCGTCGTGGACTTGGTGAGCTTCGTTGGAGAGCGTCTTCCGTCGCCAGCGGGTGTCTGACGAAATGCATGTAGCGGTGCGTGTAAGGGTATGAGCGCGCACCCGTATACCAGGGCGATGCAAATCCAAGACAATGTGACCGAAAAGGTGACCCGCCAGGCTCCGACCCGTTCGCGCCCACGTCTCCCTAGCGAATTCGAGACGTGGTTCGTCGAGCATCAGAGTTCTGTGTATCGGTACGTCCGGTTCCGAGTGGCGACTCGGGAAGCGGCCGAGGATGTCACCTCGGACGTCTTCATGAAGGCTTTGCGCTCTTTCGAGCGATACGACGCTTCGAGGGCTTCCCCGAAGACCTGGCTCCTTCGCATCGCTCGAAACGCGGTGACGGACCACCTCCGGGCCTTGAAGCGGCGCGGTTCACTTCACGTCTCGTTGGACCGTATCCCGGACCTGGTGGCGAACGTGCCATCGGCCGAGGAGCGGGTGATCAAGCAGGAGCGGATTCAGCGGTTGCTCAACGGGACTCAGACGCTACGGAAGGGCGACCAGGAAATTCTGTCCCTCAGGTACGGATCCGGTCTACAAAACAGTGAAATTGCCGAGCACCTCGGCGTCAGCGACAACGCGGTCGCTGTGCGACTCCACAGGGCGCTGAAACGCCTACAGGACGTCGTGCGGGACCCTGATCTCGCAAGAACTCAGGACCATGAAGCATAGATTAGATCATCCCGGGCTCGATGCTCTCGTGTTGCCCGACGACTTGAAGTCGTTGGACGCCGAGTTGTCCTCGATCCGATACGAAGAGCGGCCCTCGTTTGGCCCCGAGCTCGAGGGCGAGCTCGCCAAGGCGTGGCTCACTCGGACGCCAGCGCAGCGCCCCTGGGCGCGGCGCCTCGCGGTGGCCGCGGTCATTGCGCTCCTGCTCGTCGGCACGACGGTCCCCTCCGCACGGGCGTCCCTAGTGCGCTTCATCGGTACGTTGCAAACCGAAGAGGTCGCACCCGTAGAGGGCCCGGAGGTCACCGTTCCGGCCGAGGCCGCCCCGCAGCCAGTCGACTCATCGGATGCGATCGTCGAGTTGCGACCGCCGGTCATCGCAGAAGTCGTTCCAGTCGAGGTCCCGACTCCACCGATTGAGGTCCCGGTCGAGTGGCCGGCGCCCACGCTGCCCGTGCTCGTGGACCGAGAAGAGGCGGAGGCGTCGATCCGGGAGGCTTACCCGCTCGACCTCCAGCGAGCTGGAGTCGGTGGCTCGGTGCGTGTTCTTCTGTGGATCGATCCGCGCGGATCCGTCGACAACGTCAACCTCGACGAGGGCTCGGGCGTCCCGGCGCTAGATCGTGCCGCGCTGCTGGTCGCTCCGTCGTTCCGGTTCCGTCCAGCTTCTCGCCGCGGTCAAAGTGTCGGCACCTGGGTGGAGTTCGATGTCATCTTCCAGCCGATGGCACAACAGTTCGGGCAAATCGCCGGTGTGGGTGATGGCGCTGCATCCGATCCAAACATCTTTGATCCCTCAGTCGGCGCGGCCTGGCGCGGCACCGTAGATGCCGCGGCACCTGTAGGCAGAGAAACGAGTGAACTCCTTGCGACCGCGATCGATGACGACGAGGTCATCGCGCGTCTCGGCCCCGTCGAGTCGATGTTGGTGGGAGAGCCCCCTCCGGGCGTCGGTCCCACCCAGTGGCGGTCGGATGTAAGCGCTGTTCTCGAGGATGCGATGGAGCGGAATCCGGACAACCCGGCGCCGCTGCTCGCGCTCGCCAGGATCAGGCGCCGTCAGGGGCTCAAGGGCGAGGCCCGGGCGCTCTTCGAGCGCGGGCTGCAACGAGCGGTTCGCTCGGACAGCCGGGTGAGTCCCAGCCTCTTTGCCGATCTGCACTACGAGCGCGGACTGCTCATCAAGGAAGGTTGGCAGGCGTCGAACGGACTCGGACGAGTCAGGGCTGACGCTCTGGACCTGGCGGCATGTCCGCAGGCCGCCTCCTCAGGTGGCTCTGAGGACGGCTACGCCTCCGCGGACAGACTCATCGCTTGGAACTACCTGTGCCCGGCCGAGCTGGATGAGATTTTCTCGACGGGTTTCGAGCCGTCGTACAACAGCGGTCCCGCAAACCTCGACGTGATGACGGCTTCGTTCAGAACGGCGATCGCCGCGCATCCCGTTCACGTCGGTGCGAATGTCGAAGTGTTGCTTGCTCTCTCCGAGCAGGGACGCTGGGAAGAGGTCTTGGAGGCCTCCGAGCGCTTTGCAAGGGCCTCGAACAGACATCCATACGGACTTCTTCTTGGCGGGCTCGCGCTGCAGAGGCTCTCGCGGCCGGAGGAAGCGAGAGATCGGTTCACGCTCGCGATGCTGGGTCTGCCCGCCCACGAAGTGAACGCTCTGAAGGATCTCCGCTTCGTTCTCGACCGCAGCCAGCTAGCGGAATACCGCCGGACCACGGGTGTACAGCGTCGGAATTGGGAAGACCGCTTCTGGGCGCCGCTCGACCCGATCCTGTCTACCGCCGTCAACGAGCGCGCGATCGAGCACCTGGCGAGGGCGGCTCATGCTCGCCTCCGCTACGGCGATGTGCAGAGCGATGCGAGTGAAGTTCTGATTCGCTACGGCGAGCCCAACCGGCTTCGCGTAGTGGGTGAGCTAGGTGGCCCGAGAACCGAGTTCTGGAATTACGGTACTGGTCCGCACGTCACGTTTACCGGCCTTGGTCCCACGCCGGCGACCGAGTTGACTCAGGAAGGCCGGGCATATGTGAACGACTTGCGGGACGTCTTCGTACATCGCTACGGCACGGACGCCCGCGATCCGGTGCCGCTGGCCGTCGAGTTCGAGGCGCATGAAGGCACGGGGCTCCAGGTGCAGATGCGGGTCGACGTCCCCGATGAGTTCGAGGTCGAAGAGCAACGGCTGCTGGAACTCGGTGTCTTCCTCCTGGACGCCTCAGGCGCGCTCGTTTCGTCGACGGTGATTGAGACTCCGGCAGTCGAAGGGCCTGTGTCCCTCGAGGCTTCGGTATCGGCCGAGATCGCGACAGTGGTAGTTGAGCTCTTCGACCCGGCCTCGGGCCGCGTCGCTGTCTTCCGCGACGCGGTGCCGCCGCCTTCGGATGGTCTCGAGCCGTACTAGCGTACAACGAGTAGGGCTCGTACCACCCGCTGTGACCTCGTGGTAGCTTCGCTCGATGAAGAAGACACTCGCGAACTGCGACCCTTCCGTTCTCGCAGGGAGGCGCGTGATCGTGCGATCGGACCTCAACGTTCCCATGGACGGCGCCCGGGTCGCAGACGATCAGCGCATCGTGGCTTCGCTTCCGACCATACGGATGTTGGTCGATGCCGGCGCCCGCGTGTTGGTTCTCTCCCATTTGGGTCGGCCGAAGGGTGAGGTCGACCCGGGCCTCTCGCTCGCACCCGTCGCAGAGCGGCTCGGGGCGGTGTTGGGGCGAGAGGTCAGATTCGGACCCGATCCGTTGGGGCGCGGAGTGGCGGAACCGATATCCGGGGAGGTCGTTCTCCTAGAGAACACTCGCTTTGAGCTCGGTGAAACGCGGAATGACACTGAGCTCGCGCGCTCGTGGGCCGATCTGGGTGACCTCTTCGTGAACGATGCGTTTGGTACGGCCCATCGGGCGCACGCCTCTACCGTCGGCATCGCGTCGGCGATGCGCTCGAAGGGGGGGGATGCTGTCAGCGGGCTACTGATGGCGCGTGAGCTGCGCTACCTGGGCGATGCTCTGCGAGAACCCGACAGACCGTTCGTCGCGATCCTCGGCGGTGCGAAGATCTCGGGCAAGATCGATGTCATCTCGGCGCTGAGCTCTCGCGTCGATCGCCTACTCGTCGGCGGGGCGATGGCCAACACGTTCTTTCGTGCGCTCGGTCTGGACACCGGAGCTTCGCTAGTCGAGGAAGATCGAATCGAGATGGCCCGAGAGCTGCTGGAAGTGGTCGGCGACACGCTTCTGCTGCCGACGGACTGCATCGTCGCCGAATCTCTCGAGGCGGGTTCCCGATCTCGAGTGGTGCACCGCTCCCAAGTAGAAGACGCGGACCATATCGTGGATGTGGGCCCCGAAACGGTCACGGCGTTCGACGAGGTGATCGGTCGGGCCCGCACGGTCGTCTGGAATGGACCCATGGGGGTCTTCGAAGTCCCGGACTTCTCCAGGGGCACGGAGGGGGTTGCCCATTCGGTAGCCGATGCCTGTGACGGCGGAGCGCTGGTCGTGGTCGGTGGCGGGGACTCCGCGGCAGCGGCCCATCTCGCCGGGGTCAGCGATCGGCTTAGCCACATCTCGAGTGGGGGCGGAGCCTCGTTGGCGCTGCTCGCTGGCCAGGAGCTTCCGGGGGTCGAATCCTTGAGTGACGGAGCGTAGTCATGGCTGTGATCGCAGGAAACTGGAAGATGCACATGGGGCCTGCTGAGACGCAGGCCTTCTTCGAGGGGCTCACGGTCGACGACTCCATGGCGAGTCATGAGCTCCTTCTCTTCCCGCCATCCGTTTCACTCACTACCGCCGCCGGCTGTGCCGAGAGGGACCCACGCGTCCAGCTCGGCGCGCAGAACATTCACTGGGAAGAGCGCGGTGCATACACGGGAGAGATTTCGGCGGCGATGGCTCGCCAGGCCGGCGCGACCTATGCCTTGATCGGACACTCCGAGCGAAGGCACGTCTTCGGCGAAACCGACGATCAGGTCGCTCTAAAGGTCGGCGCTGCGCTCCGCCACGGGCTGGTGCCGGTCATCTGTGTAGGAGAGACGCTCGATGAGCGTGAAGACGGTCGGGTCGACGAGGTTATCCTCGGGCAACTGGATGCCGCTTTGGCCGTTCTCCACGGCGCGGACCGCTATCTGATCGCCTACGAGCCCGTGTGGGCCATCGGGACGGGGCGAACGGCGACCCCGGCGGACGCCGCTGCGGCACACGCCTCGTTGAGGGCTCGCCTCGAGAGCACCACCGGGCTCGCCGCCGCGACGCGTACCGCGATTCTGTACGGCGGCTCCGTAAAGCCCGCAAACGCTCAGGAATTGTTCGCGGCGAGCGACGTCGATGGAGTACTCGTCGGCGGGGCGAGCCTCGATGCGGAGTCCTTCGCCTCGATCGTGCGGGCGGCGGGCTGAAAGGTCCCGTTGACACTCCTTATCGGGACATCGACGTTTAACGCCACACTTCGGAGGAATACAGGGAAGATGTACGGAATACTACTCGCCGCTCTTGTGTTGGACGGCATTTTCATGACGGTCGTGATCCTTCTGCAATCAGGGAAGGGAGGAGGCCTCGCCGCTGTGGGTGGCGGCTCCGCGATGACCGAGGGCCTCCTCGGGGGCCGGCAGGCCACCACGGTGCTCACGCGCACTACCTGGATCTCAGGCACGATCTTCATGGTGTTGGCGCTGACCTTGTCGATCATGTCCTCACGGGCCCGCGCGCCCCAGTCGGTCATTCAGGTGCAAGCGCCCTCGGCGGCCCCAGCCCCGGCGCCGGTCGTTCCAGGACTCGTCGATGAGCCCGCTGGCGCTGCGACAGGGGGTGCTGCGGCTGCGGACACCGGTAATTCCGGCAATTAACCGGTCGCAGGCTGCAGTTCCTGAAGACGGCGGGCCCCATCTAGGGGCCCGCCGTTCTCGTTGTCCGCACGGGGCACCGCGGTGAACCGAGAACTCGCGTTGGATATGTACCGCGCTCTAGCGGTGACCCGAGCCGCCGAAGAGCGTCTCGAGATCCTGCAGAAACAGGGGCACGTCACCGGTGGCTTGTATCGGTCGCTTGGACAGGAAGCCGGCGCGGTCGGTGCCGCCTTCGCCCTCAACCGAAGGGCCGATGGGACTGGCGACTTCTTGGCGCCGACGGTTCGTGCCGCGGGCGCACTCTTCCTTTTTGGCGGCGAGCTCGTGGACTTCTTTCGTCAGTACATGGCGCGAGCCACCGGTCCCACTGGGGGGAAGGAGAGCAGCGTCCACTGGGTCGACTTCTCGAAGGGCTTCGTCGGGCCGGTCTCGCCTCTCGGAACGATGGTCGAGGTCATGGCCGGAATCACGCTGTCGTTCAAGATCAGGGGGGAGCCTCGTGTGGGGATGGTCTTTTCCGGCGATGGAGCTTCGTCGACCGGCGCATGGCATGAGGGTTTGAGCTTCGCCACGGCCCAACGGTGTCCGCTCATTCTCATGGTGGAAGCCAACCAGTGGGCCTTCGCCACACCCACGTCGAAGAACACGCGAGTCGCGAGCTTCACCGAGAAGGCGCCCGGGTACGGACTCGGCGCGGAGTCCGTGGACGGAACGGACGTCCTTGCCGTCTTCGAAGCAACCTCTCGGGCAGCCTCTCGAGCGAGGGCGGGTGAGGGTGTCCAGATGGTCGAGCTCAGGTACTACCGGCGAAAGGGACACGCACAGCACGATGCGCAGGAGTATGTCGATCCCGCCGAGCTGACCGAGTGGGAGGCGAGGGATCCACTGATGCTGTTCGAAAAACGGCTGGTAGAAGAGGGGTGGGCTACGGAAGCGGAGATCGATGCGTTGCGGGAGGAGGCGACAGAGGAGTGTCGCGTCGCCGCGGAGACGGCCATTGCGGAGCCCCTCCCCACCGGATCGGACGCGACCAGGGACGTCTACACGGACGTCACCACGCAACACCCGTGGACCCGCGCCGCGACACCCGACCCCCGAGTAGCCATGGACGTCATCTGATGAACGGTCCGATCCCGGAGCACCTTCAGAAGACGGCTCGCGGTGAGCCGGTGACCATGCTGGAGGCGATCAGCGAAGGGCTGTTCGAAGAGATGGCCAACGACGAGAGGGTCTTCCTCATGGGGGAGGACATTGCCGTCTATGGCGGAGCCTTCAAGGTCACGAGGGGCTTCCTGGAGCACTTCGGCGCTCAGCGTGTGATCGACACTCCGATCGCCGAGGGTGGCTTCACAGGGGCCGCCGCCGGAGCGGCCCACATGGGCCTTCGTCCGGTCGTCGAGATGCAGTTCATGGATTTCATCTCACCGGCCTACGACGTCCTTACCAACTATATCGCCACGTCCCTGTATAGAGGCGCAGGTCACATGCCTCTGGTGGTTCGAGGGCCAGTGGGGGGCGGGAATCGGGGAGGTCCGTTTCATTCCCAGAACGTGGAGATGGCCTTCTTCCACACACCCGGCCTGAAGATCGTGTATCCGAGCACCGCTTACGACGCCAAGGGCCTCATCAAAGCGGCCATCCGTGATGACAACCCTGTCATCTTCGAGGAGCACAAGGGACTGTACCGGGCGCCAGCTCTCCGGGAGGTCCTGCCTGCCGAGGACTACGTCATTCCGTTGGGTGAAGCCAAGACCGTCCGCGAAGGCTCCGACCTCACCGTGGTGACCTATGGCGCGATGGTACACAAAGTGGTCGAGGCCGCCGAAGTCCTGGACAGCGAGGACGGGTGCTCCGTTCACATCATCGATCTGAGGACGCTCCTGCCGCTCGACGAAGACTCGATCGTCGAGAGTGTGAAGCGGACCGGCCGGGTCCTCATCGTCCATGAGGATACCCGGACCGGCGGAATCGCCGGCGAGATCGCCATCCGCATCAGTGAGCGGGCGTTCGAATGGCTGGATGCGCCGATCCTGCGCGTCACGGCGATCGATGCGCCAGTGCCATACTCGGGCTCGCTCGAGGACTACTTCCTGCCCCAGACCGACGACATCGTCACCGCGGCGAGATATCTTGCTGCGTACTGACGGTCTGGCGAGCTTTCGCGTCCGACTGCCTTACATAGCGGAGTAATCGAGCGTGGCGCGCATAGAAGTGCCGATGCCCCAGATGGGCGAATCGATCGCTGAAGGGACCGTCTCCAAGTGGCTCAAGCAGGTCGGGGATACCGTGGAGCGCGACGAGCCGATCCTGGAGATCTCTACCGACAAGGTGGACGCTGAGATTCCCTCACCATCGGCCGGGACGCTGGTTGAGATATCCGTTCCCGAGGGTGAGACCGTCGAGGTCGGGACCGTAGTCGCCTTCATCGACACCGATGGCGGGGCTGCTGTAGCACCTGCGGCGACGGCGGCCACCGAAGCGGTCGCGGCCCCCGCGCCGGCTCCCGAAGCGGTCGACGCCCCCGCGACAGAGTCACAGGTAGCCACACAGGGCGCGCCACCACCCGCCGACCCTACTGGGTCCGCGCCGGGACCCGACACCGCTGAAGAGCGTCTCAGGACCCGATCGACGCCCGTGGTGCGAAAGATCGCCGCGGAGCACGGCATCGAGATCGCAAGCGTCGCTGGTACGGGTCACGCGGGCAGGGTCACCAAACAGGACATCCTCGACTTCATAGAGGCGGGCCAACCCGCTTCCGGAGACGCGCCGCCACCTCCGATCGCCGAGTCGGCGGTCGAGGCCCCATCGCCTCCGAGCTCGGCGCCACCACCCCCGGTTGCCCAACCGGCTCCCGCCGCCGCTCCGTCCGACATGTGGACGACGTTCTACAAGGAAGTCCATCACCCCGAGTACCCGGTTCGTGCAGCTGATCGGGTCGATGCGATGGACAAGATCCGTCGTCTTACGGCCGAGCACATGGTCATGGCCAAGCGGATCGCGCCGCACGTCCATTCGTTCATCGAGATCGACTTCTCGTCCATCGATCGGATACGGGTGGAGAACAAGCCACGCTGGGCTGCGCAGGGTGCCCGCGTGAGCTACACCGCTTTCGTCGCCTGGGCGGTTTCCCGCGTGCTTCGAGACTTCCCCACCGTCAATTCGACGGTGTCGGGCAACAACATCATATACCGGGGCAACGTGAATCTCGGGATGGCGGTGGACCTAAATCCGGGGCTGATCGTCCCGGTTGTTCACAACGCGGATCACCTCGGGTTGGTCGGAATCGGCAACAAGATCGTGGACCTGGCCACCCGTGCACGTGACCGGAAGCTCAAGCCGGACGAGATCCAAGGGGCGACCTTCACGGTCACGAACCCAGGTGTGCTTGGCACGATGGTCGGGTTGCCGGTGATACCGAAGGGTACCTCGGCGATCCTCGGTCTGGGCTCTATCGAGAAGCGCGTCGTCGTCGTGACGGACTCCCAGACGGGGGACGACGTCATCGCCATTCGCAAGCGCTCCCTGTTCTCCCTCGGTTACGATCATCGGATCGTCGACGGTGCGGACGCCGCGCGGTTCTTGTCGGCACTCAAGGAGATGCTCGAGAGCTTTCCCGAAGACGCGTGAGTGCTGCGCCCAAAGCGCTGGCTGTCCGCGAACTGGGCCTTCTCGGCTACCGAGAGGCACTCGACCTTCAGGCCGACCTCGTCGTACAGCGCAGAGCAGGTGCGATACCGGACACTTTGCTGCTTCTCGAGCACCCCCATGTGATCACCCTGGGCTCCGGCGCTGACCCCGACCATGTCCTCATAGGTGATGCCGAGCGGGAACGCATGGGGATCGGCCTGTTCGAGGCCGGCCGGGGCGGGGACGTGACCTATCATGGCCCGGGTCAGCTCATTGCCTATCCGATTTTGGATCTGAAGCCGGACCGCAAGGACCTGCACAGGTACCTTCGCGACCTCGAGAGCGTGCTCATCGGGGTGGCCAGATCGTTCGCCGTCATCGCGGACCGCGATCCGAGCGGAACCGGTGTTTTCACTGAGCAGGGTAAGCTGGCCGCGATCGGGGTGCGGGTCTCTTCCGGGTGGATCACGTCACACGGTGTCGCATTGAACGTCTCGACTGACCTCGATCTTTTCGAAACGATCGTCCCCTGTGGGATTCCTGACCGCGGAGTGACGTCGCTGGAGCGCGAGCTCGGGCGGTCAGTTGCCATGGCTGAAGCGCGCGAAAACATTGTCGGGGCGTTCGCGGACGTTTTTGAACGCTCGATTCTTGTAGTCTAGGCAACAAAAAAGACGCCACTCATGCTCGCCTGAGAAGGACTCTGGAGCGGCGGAATCTGAATTCAGATCGCCAAAAGGACACGCGCTGTGGGAAAAGATGTTCCTGAATCCATCTGTTTACGAACCCTCCCGAATGGACCTCGAAACACCGTTTGTCGACACAGTTAACATGTTGCTGTACATGATGTTAGGTCGTCATGGTGAGAAACACATGCGTTTATCGGTCGAAGGCTTGTCTCGGTGGCTTGCCTCCCCTATCTATCCATCGCGGTTCAGATGCGGCTCATCGAAGACGATGGCGTTGGTCATCCCTCTGATGAATCTGAAACGTGAGTTGCCGGGCGCGACGGCGCGGTGGTGACGCGGCGAGACGGAACTTGGAATGTCCGACGAGCCAGGTGGGGGAGGTCGCTGGCCCCCATCAGAAGCCCCGAAGAGCTCTGGGGCGCTTCCGGTCGCGGACCGCGCGGCACTAACGGGAGTTGAAGGGAGAGAGGTCCAGCCGCCCGCACGAGGGCGGATCCAAGCAAGGGCCAGGATCCCGCAGCGCAGTAGGGAGGCGGAGGTCGCAGCGTGAAGCGGCAGTCGGAGCCCTCGAGATAGAAGCGGCCCGGTCGTAGGCTTGCCTACGCACCGGGCCGTTTCGTTTTTGGGGGTGATCTTCGGCGCATCTCTGCGTTGGGCTGCGGACTCGGCGGGGCACCCGCGGCCGAAGGCCGTGGGTCGCAGCGTACATGAGTACGCCTCATTCGCTCGCCTTGCCCGCCTTGACCTGCATCCAAATCTCGCAACCAGGGCGTGTAGGTGGGGGTCGGTTGGGTCGGTTGACCCGTTTGGGTCCGGGCTCGCCCTCGCGGCGGCGTACTACGTACGCCTGGCTCGGGGTCGCCCGGCCCACCAGCCTTTCCCTGAACGGTTCCCCGCTCTGAGCTGGCGTCGGCACTGTGGGTGGCAATGCCGGCGTCCGGAGCGGGCTGGGGAACCGGGTTGACCCTGCGGGGGTGGCCGGTAGCTTTCGCGCGACGAACCTGT
>Ga0066376_10000494_pt1 | contig 36529 bp, 32 predicted proteins | sample Knorr_S15_td_Bot_FD_77009 | JGI IMG/M metagenome (GOLD analysis project Ga0066376, IMG submission 77009) | Marine microbial communities from Southern Atlantic Ocean transect - Knorr_S15_td_Bottom_ad_5009_LV_A | ecosystem: Environmental > Aquatic > Marine > Oceanic | place: Southern Atlantic... | reverse complement strand
GGCATGGCCACGGGCGGCGGCCGCGGGCGGACCATTCTGTCGATCGTCGCCTCCTGGATGGTCACGCTGCCGGTGGCGGTGGCGCTTTCGGCACTTACCTGTTCGATCGTCGGCAAAGGCTGAGAGCGGACCGAAGCAGGGTGGCTCCGCAGCAGAATCAGCGGCATGCTTGCGGAAGATGTGCGCGGCGATAGTTTTAGAGGATAGGAATTCTCAACCGACTTCAGCACCACAGATACACGCAGCGAGTGCATACGCGGCAATGGAGGGAAGATGACTACAGCCACAGTAGACACCATAGTGCGGGAGCGCTACAGCGCCGCCGCTCAGGCGCCGGAAGCGGCGCTGTGCTGTCCCGTCGAATACGATACCCGCTATCTGGAAGCCATTCCCGAAGAGATCATCGCCAAGGACTACGGCTGCGGTGATCCATCCACCCACGTGAGATCCGGAGATGCCGTGCTCGATTTGGGATCGGGTGGCGGCAAGAGTTGCTACATTGCCGCTCAGGTCGCCGGGCCAGAGGGTCGGGTGATCGGCGTCGACATGAACGACGACATGCTCGCCCTGGCCCGGACACACCGCCTCGCTGTCGCGGCGAAGTTGGGGTACGACAACGTCAGCTTCCACAAGGGGAAGATTCAGGATCTGAAGCTGGACCGGGACAAACTCGACCAATGGCTGGGAGAGAACCCGGTCGCGGACGAGGCCGGCCTGCGTCGGCTCGAGGAAGAGACCGCCCGCCTGCGCCGCGACGAACCCATGATCGCCGACGAATCGATAGACGTTGTCACCAGCAACTGCGTCCTCAATCTGGTGGGGGACGACGAGAAGGCGGAGCTGTTCGGCGAGGTCTATCGCGTGCTGCGGCGGGGTGGCCGGGCCGCCATCAGTGACATCGTCGCGGACGAACCGGTCCCGCAGCACCTGAAGGCGGATCCTACCCTGTGGAGTGGCTGCGTCTCCGGAGCCATGCAGGAGGAGGAGTTCCTGCAGGCTTTCGAGGCGGCCGGATTCTACGGCGTCCGCCTCGCCAAGCGAGATGAGAAGCCCTGGACGACGGTGGAAGGAATCGAGTTCCGCAGCGTCACGGTGGTCGCTTACAAGGGCAAAGAGGGGGCGTGCTGGGACCACAACGAGGCCCTGATCTACAAGGGCCCCTTCAAGAGCGTGACCGACGACGATGGCCACACCTTCCTCCGCGGCCAGCGTGCCGCCGTGTGCCGCAAGACCGCCGAGATCTTCTCCCGCGAGCCCTACGCCGAGTACTTCGAAGCCGTCGAGCCGCTGACGCCGGTATCCGAGCCCACGCCCTTCCGGTGCAACGGCGCTACTCTCGTGAAGCACCCCAGAGAGACCAAGGGGCAGGAATACGACGCCAATATCGCCGTCGAGGGCGACTGCTGCGATCCGACCGAGGGCTGCTGCTGATCCCATCTGGTAAACTACGGCGGCTCCGCTTATTCTCGGGGAGCCGCCGTTTCTACGTTCTGAACTGAGACGCCCACTACCGCCGAGAGGCCGCGATTCAGCGACAGCCACGCATAAGGAAGACATCATGCAAGTAACCGATGCACACGCCCACATCTTCAGTGATGACGAGGTCTCATACCCGATTCTGGAAAGCGCGGGCCAGCGCCCGGCCGGAACAGGCACGGTACCTCACCTTCGCAAGGACATGGCCGCGGCCGGCGTCCAGCGAGTAGTCGCCATACACACGAGCATGACCTATGGCTTCGACAATCGCTTCCTGACGGAGTCGGCACGTGACCATTCACCATGGATGGTGGGCGTTTGCACACTCCACCCTGAGCATCCAGAGAGCCCTTCCCAGCTCAGAACCTTCGTGCGGGACTTCAATGTGCGCGGCATGCGCAGCGTCCCGGCGGGACAGCCCGAGCGCCACCTCGACTACACCGTCGAAAAGCACCTCGACCACCCCGGAGTCGATGCCCTGTGGAGTACCGCCGAGGATCTCGGGATCACCATCAATGTCCTCATCCGTCTGCCTCTCGCCGACGAGCTGGAGGTCATGCTACAGAGACACCCCAATCTCCCCGTGGTCCTCGACCATTCCATGTTCGCCCAGGGGAAAGATGGGATTCAAGGTGAGACGCTCCAGAAGACCTTGCAGTTGGCGAAATATCCCAACTTGCACGCCAAGCTCACCTGGCTGGTAGCAGGCTCGGACCAGGGCGATCCCTTCGCTGACACCTCGCCGCTCCTCAGGGCCGTGATCGACGCCTATGGCCCGGATCGCTGCGTGTGGGGAAGCGACTTCCCGTGCGAGTATTACACCCCACAAGTCACCTACTCTCAAACCCTCGCCCACTTCAGGCAAACCCTCCATCTCAGTGACACCGAGCAAGAGGCCATCTTGAGTGCCACCCCGGGAAGGCTGTGGTTTGGCGAATAGAGGGATTCATGGTATGATATATTGTCATACTTAAGAAATGGAGGCTGACATGCCAAAAACCAAGGTCGCCATCACGCTCGAAAAAGAAACAGTTACGCTACTTGATCGCCTCGTGAAGAGCGCCGTGTTCCCTAGTCGGAGTCATGGAATTCAGGTAGCGTTGGAAGAGAAGCTGGAGCGTATCGGACACAACCGGCTCGCGCGCGAGTGCGCCAAACTGGATCCCAAGATCGAAAAGTCGCTGGCAGAAGAGGGGATTGCCGAGGATCTGTCGAAATGGCCCGAACAGCCGCCAGCTCACCGCGCCCCATCGACCTCCCGGATCCTGCCTTCACCCTCCGGCACCACCCGACCACCCATCTGCCGCACGTAACGGATCTGCCCGTCGACGATTTGGGGGCCGCTCTCCGTGTGGTTCACCTTGCGCCCGAAAAACTGCTCGCCGCGGTGACAGACGTAATCCTCGGCGGCCACCGTATAGGTTCTGTGCGGGTCGATCGAGGATTCGGTGATGCGCTTTCCCTGCGGTCGGCTGCGGTCAAAGCTGTAAGAGACGCCCGACACCTGCATGGGCCGCTCCCGGCCATCGCGCACGTCGAACTCTAGGATCTCCAGCAACTCCACGCCGGTGACGCTGAAACTCAGCAGCTCGTCGCGGTAGTTGATCTCGAACATGTCGATGATGCGCACCGCGCCCGCCTCGAGATCTCGGCGCATGCCGCCGTTGTTCTGGAAAGCCACGTCCGTTCCGGCGGTCCAGCGGATGGCGTCGCAGAACCAGTTTCCGAGCGGGCTGTCCCAGTATCCTGGTGGACTCTCGTCGCGGCGCAGCACCCGCGGGGCTTCACCGATGATCTGGCCTCCCTCACTGACTCCGCCCGCGCCGCTGGTGGACCGCCAGCCGACAATCGCTCCATCTGAGTCCAGCATGGCCGACAGCTCGACGATCTCACCTTCCTCTCCTGTCAGCGGATCTACTTCGAGATCATCCACCCTCAAATCGATGGGTTGGGTGAGCTCGATCAGAGGGCTGACCAGTCTGAAGTGGAAGGATCTTACGTTGTCGGTGAATACCTCGACTCCGCCCGTGTCCATCAGCCGGGCGGTCAGCTCCATGGGATGGCCCCAGGCAATGGGGCTGGAGAGACCAAGCCAGGAAGCCTGGGCCTCTTCTGGCAGGTAGCCGCCGAGTTTCGCCTGGCGAGGTTGGGTGACATCGACGGTGTGCTCCTCCCACCACTCGGACCGACTGTGTGCGGCCGGCACCGGCAGCTCTCGCACTTCGCCGTCGCTTGAGGGGACGGAGTAGGTGAGGCCGAAGACCGTATTGCCGTCGTAGCGCGGGTCCTCTTCCGGCTCGCATATCTTCAGGCTGAAATCGTACCCACCCCGTTTCTGACTCGCCTCCACCAGACAAGTGCTGCCCCCCTTGCGGATGCGGATGGGCACGCGCTCGTTGGGCAGGCGGTGTCTCCGGCTGCCGGCGAAGTGATAGACCAGCTCGCCATTGATCCACACCCGAAGCCCCTCGTCTGATCCCACCCAGAGCTCCGCATCCTGCTCCCTCGGGGCGTCGAATTCGGTGTAGGCGTAGGTGACGGATTTGATCGGATCGTCGAAAAGCCGGTCGAGGTCGATCTTGTCGTCGTGAAAATAGACCGGTTGGCCCCAGCCATTCAGACCCGGCTGCGGCGTCGGCAGGCGCGCCGCATCGAGCGGATGGTCAGCCATGTCGTCAAACGAGATCGGGCCCTTGAGCAGCCAGGTCTTGACGCCCTGGCCGTAGTGGCCGTACTCCCCGTTGGTCCCCCAGTCGGAGGGGTGCTTCTCGAAGCGACGGGTCACGCGGTCGATCGAATCACCGGCGATGCGGATGGCCGACAGCTGCGCCACGCCCATACCGCGACGCTCCGACAGCGTGAGGAACTCCATGTCATCCGGGTTCATACCCATGACGCGGGCGCAGACCGCATCGACGGCGACGATATCGGCTCCGGCCAGGACTGTGTTCATGCGCACGGCCCGACCGCCAGCGTCGGCGATGCGGGCCTTCTCCATGCCGACGATAGCGTCGACGACGACGAAATCCACATCGGCGACGCCGGCCAGGTCGACAATGGTCTCGTCCAGGCTGGCGGCGGAGTGCCACAGCCCCGGACTGTCGCCGCCCGGTGGAAACCCTCTGGATTTGGACCAGCCGTAGACCATCCCCGGAGCGATGCCGATGAGGTTCTTCATGGCCACGGTCATACCCACAGCGCCGGTGATTTTCATGACCGGCACGTCGATGAAGAGATCGCAATCGAGTACCGTCCGCGGGACCGAATACGACTCAATGACCAGACCGCCACCGGGCGGCGAAACCTCGGCCACGTCGTCGAAGTTCAGATCGACGATGTCGAGATCGACGCCGTGCAGATCGGGGTCGGTCATCAGCTGACGGTAACCGGCGGTCTCGAAACCGTCGCCCACCTCGACGAACGGCAGCAGGGCGATCACCTCCTTGCGCTCGGGCGGAATCCACACCCCTCCTTCGGCGATGGAGATGCGGGCATTCGGGGTCAGCGCGTGGACCGCCTCGATGACGGCTTTGACGACGCGCCAGTCGGTGATGTCCCCGGGCACCGCATTGGTGTGGACGATGTTGACCTTAATGGCCACCCAGAACGGAGTCGAGTGCGCGGCTTCCGCGGCCCGCACCACCGCCTCCAGTCCGCCGAGCTCGGTTGCCCGTCTCACCATCTTTTCGATGTGGGCGTAAGACAGGGGGGAGCTCGGATCGGACGGTTCGGAAAGTTCCGGGGAGTCGGAGCGAATGATGGCGACGGTGGTGTCAGTGGGTTTCTCGGCGGCGTCCGCGTTCAACAGCCAGGCCATGGCCTGCAACAGGAACAGGGGGAGGAGGAAAGCCTGGAGTTGCGGAAATCGGCGGCTCCAGGTCGAGGCTGTCGGTGTCGATATCATGGCGACTTTCTAAAAATTGGGGAGACCGCTAGCGGCTCCGGAGCCTGACGCGAGGCCGCCGACGCTGGCGGCGCTGGCCGTGAGCTGATCTCGCGGATCTCACTGGTGAGAAGCCCTCGACTGTGAACCCCATCCGCGCAGGATGGATCCGGCGAGCGCGTCCTGCAGTTCACCCCCCGCGACGGCCAGTTCGCCATTGACCAGGACGGTGTCGATCCCTTCGGGGTAGCGGTACGGATGGTCGAAGGTGGCTCTCTCGCCAATGGTCTCCGGATCGAAGACGAGTAGGTCGGCACACGCCCCCTCCCGGAGAAAACCGCGGTCTTTCAGGCCAAAACGCACGGCGGCGTAGCCGGTGAGTTTGTGGATGGCCTCCTCCCAGGTGAGGATCCGCTGGTCGCGGATGAAGTGCCGCAGGAAGTAGGGGAAGGCGCCGTACGAGCGCGGGTGATGCTTGCCCTCGGCCAGCACACCCTCCGGGACCAGCGAGAAGCCGTCGGAGATGACCCCGCCGGTAACATGGCGGACGATGTTGCGGAAGTCCTCCTCGGATACATCCTCGGCCAGCATCCACGGGCGGGCGTTCTCTTCTATGAGGATGTCGAGGACGGCGTCGTGGGGATCCTGGCCACGGATCTGACCGATTTCGCGGAAGCTCTTGCCAACCAGGTGAGCGTTGGCTTCGGCGCTTGCCAGCCAGATCAGGTCCCAGCTGCCGTCCTTGACCAGATTGCGCTTGCGGCTGCCGCCGCTTTCGGCGCCGTGGGTGATGGTGTCGTCTTTAATGATTTCGCGCATTGCCGCATCGCGAAGACGATCGAGGAGCGCGTCGTCCCCACCCTCGCAGGCCCACGGCGGCAACAGCGATTTCAGCGTCGTGCTGCCAACGGTATAGGGTATGGCGTCGCAGCTGATGTCCACGCCTCGACGTCGGGCTTCATCAATAGTGTTCAGAAGATCTGCCGTCGCTCCCAGCTTCGGGGAACCTGGCTGCATGTGGGAGACATGGGCGGTGATGCCCGCCTCCTCGCCGACGGTGATGACCTCGCCCACGGCGGCGGCGATGCTTTCGGTCTGATTGCGGATGTGCGAGGTGTAGAGGCCCCCATAGGAGCCGGTGACGCGACCCAGTTCGATGAGCTCCTCGAGAGCGGCGTAGGGGCCCGGGGCGTAGGCCAGACCCGAGGACAATCCGAGAGCGCCGTCCTCCATGGCCTGCGCTGTGAGCTGTTTCATGCGGTCCATCTCGGCGCCCGTGGGAGGGCGGTCGTCGTAGCCCATGGCGGCCACGCGGATGTTACCGTGACCGACCAGCGAGGCGACGTTGGTGCCCACACCCCCGGCCTCAAGCCGCTGGAAGTAGTCTCCCAGGCTGCTCCAGTCGCACTCCAGTCCCCGGGTCATCGACGGATCCAGCGGGCCGTAGTAGATCTCGCGGTCCCGGGTGGGAGCCGCCGAGACGCCGCAGTTGCCGACGATCTGCGTGGTGATTCCCTGAGCGACACTGCTGGCGGCTCTGCTTTCGACCAGGAGAGTGAGGTCGGAATGCGTGTGAATATCGATCAGGCCGGGGGTGACGAACCTGCCGCTGGCATCGATGCTCTGCCCCGCTGTAGCCTGGTGAAGCCTTCCGATGCAGGAGATCCGTCCCGCCACAATTCCCACGTCGGCGGCATACCAGGGCGCTCCTGAGCCGTCAATGATGCGACCGTTGAGAATCAGGGTGTCGTATTTCACTTCTCAAGCTCCTCTGTTCCTAGGTGATTTGGGTTCCTAGGTGATTCGGGTTCCTAGATGATTCGGCTTTGCTGGAGCGGCCACCGTCTCGGCGAACTGCCGGCGGATTCGATCATGGATCCAAGGCGCCGGGGCTTATGATAGGCCCGCTGGGGCACATTGGGGCCAGCCTTACATCGCCTTGATTTCCTGAAGCGTGTAGCGTTCTCCCTGAAGAAGTCGAATCTGATTGATCCGCTCAATCACGTCCGGAGCATAGAGCTGATAGCCAGAGTCCGTTACATCGGCGACTTCCAATAGACCTTCTTTTGTCCAGTAGCGGATGGTGGAGTTCGTCACCCGAGCCCGCTTTGCCAGTTCGCCAATTCTGAGCAGTTGCCCCTCGTCAGAATCTGCCTCTGGAGCACCGCTCGGCGCTTTCAGATAGATGTCAAGGGAGCGGTCAACCGCTTTGGCGATCAGCCCGAGATAGGTCTCCATGGACCCACCGAGCTGCGCCTTTTCCAAGGAGCCAATGTACGACAATCGATCACGCTTTCGAACAATGGCGGCAGGATAGCCGTTCATCAGAAGGAGCATGTTCATCAAGAGGCGAGCAGCGCGCCCATTGCCGTCCACGAACGGGTGGATGGTCACCAGGCGATAGTGAGCCTCAGCAGCCAATTGCACCGGATGCAACCCAGCAGTTGTCCCGAGCCAATCGGCAAAGACCGCCATAAAATCTGGCACTTTGAGCGGATTAGGCAGGACAATGCTGGAGCCACTTATGCGTACCGCGATGTTTCGGTATCGACCGGCGTTCGCGTCATCGATTCCCTTAAGGACCAAGGCATGAAGGTCCAGGATGTCGCGTTCAGTTAATTCCTGCGGTTTGCGCGCTATCTGTGCCCTTATCCAATCGATGGCATGGGCGTGGTTTACCGCCTCCAGGTGCTCGATTAGGGATTTGCCCCCCACCGTCAGGCCCTTTTCAACCACCAAAGCGGTTTCGCGCCGCGTCAGGGTGTTCCCCTCGATGGCGTTGCTTGTATAGGTTAGTTCTACACGGAACCACTCATCCAGATTTTTCACCAAAGCCTGAGACAATGGCCGGTGCCGATCCAGCAGCGCTTTCTTCTCAGTCAGTTTATCGTAGTTCATGCATAAAGTATAAAGCGTAACGTCACGGTTTTCCAGTCGAGACCCCAAGGCTTGCCGGGGGAACTTTCATGTAGGCCATAATGTCTGATTCTGACCGCAGAGCGCTCACCGCTCAGATCGCAAGCGAGGAGGCACGGCTCTCTAAGGGGTCGCCACATCGCAGGCGTCAATCCGCTACAGGAACGAGACTTGCTGGTTCCTGGCTCTCGACTTCGACAAGGCGGACTGGCAGAATGACGTCGCGGCTTTCCGCCAGATGTGCCAGCAGTTCGGTCTGAATCCCGCCGTGGAGCGTTCGCGCTCTGGTGAGGGTGCTCATGTATGGTTCTTCTTCGCGGCACCGGTGTCGGCGAGCGCAGCCCGCAAGATGGGCTGCTACTGATCACGGAGACCATGGGGCGCCGAGACCAGCTGCCGATGGGCTCGTACGACCGGCTGTTTCCCAACCAGGACACGATGCCGCGAGGAGGCTTCGGGAACCTCATCGCCTTGCCGCTCCAGCACGGCCCCAGACAACAGGGCAACGCGGTGTTCGTCAATGAGGCCTGGACCCCATACGCGGACCAGTGGGCGTACCTGGCCGGCCTTCCCCGGATCGAGCCATCTCGGGTGAACGACCTGGCAATAGAGGCGACGGCGAGAGGACAGGTCATTGGCGTCGTTCCGCGGAGACCGCTGAGGACTCAGCCGGCAAGCTCAGGCTGGAGCCGCCTCAAGGGCGAGAGAGAGTCCCCATCGATGCTCCGCTCCCGTCGAGTGTGTGTCCTGTTCTGGGGGCGCAGCTCCTGGTGGACACGGCGGGGTGGCCACCGGCATTGATCGATCAGGTCAAGCGCCTGGCCACCTTCGAGAACCCCGAGTTCCATAAGAAGCAGGCGATGCGTCTCTCAACAGCGCTGACGCCTCGTGTGATCAGCTGTGCTGAAGAGGTGGAGAAACCGGGCAACATCGGGCAGATCGGTGGTGGCAAGCGCAAGGTAACGGGCGATCTTGACGTCGGGATGCTGCAAAGCCTTGTACGTCGCGACAAGGTGGACGATCTCGTGGCGGGGTACGGGCACGTGATTGTGGATGAGTGCCATCACGTCCCCGCCGTCTCCTTCGAGAAGGCGATGCGGAAGGTACGCGCTCGGTACATCACGGGACTTACCGCGACACCCCAGCGGCGGGACGGCCACCATCCAATCCTCCATTTCCAGCTGGGTCCGACGCGTTTCTCGGTCGATCCCAAGAGCACCGAGGCCCTGCGACCGTTCGAGCGTCGCCTCACCGTTAGGCAGACAGCCTTCCGCCTGCAGGACGGCTCGTCCGAGGCAGGGATTCAGGAGATCTACACCCAGCTGGCGGCCGACCGCACTCGCAACGAGATGATCCTGGACGATGTTATTGGCGCCCTCGAGGCAGGCAGGTCTCCGATCCTTTTGACCGAACGTAGAGACCACCTTGACTATTTCGCCGGTCAGCTGGGCCGCGTCGCTCGTCACCTCGTCGTCAGGGGAGGGATGGGTCTCTAGCAGCGGCGAGGGGTTGCGAGTCAGCTCAAAAGCATCCCGGATGACGAGGAGCGTCTCCTCCTGGCCACCGGCCGCTTCATTGGTGAAGGTTTCGATGACGCCCGACTCGATACGCTCTTCCTCGCGATGCCTGTCTCCTGGAAGGGAACCGTCGTGCAGTACACCGGACGCCTTCATCGACAGCACGCTGCCAAGTCTGAAGTTCGCATCTTCGATTACGTGGACAGCGAGGTGCCGATGCTGGCCAGGATGTTCGAGAAGCGCCTCAAGGGCTATCGGTCCATGGGCTACGATCTCGAGAGCTCGACTCAGGACGACAGCTCCCCGGACGGCGGGGATTACGTCGTCGAGTACGACGAGGAAGTGTTGCGTGATGTGGACGCTGAGCTCTTGTGACCCGGGAGACAAGAATCGCGATGCCTGAGAAACCCAAGAGAAGCTCCAGAGCCGGGCGAAAGCGCCGCTTGCCGAGGTGCGAGTTGGAGGCACTGGTCGAAGAAGCAACAGTCGACGCTTACGGTGAGGAAGAGCAGGTCACGAGTTTCTACACCGTGCTGGATGAGCATCTCACACTGCCGTTCGACACGGTCGTACTGGGTGTGGATGTCAAGGTCGAGAAGCTGGACCTCACCGACCGCAGCGATGACATCGTCATCGTCTGTCGGCGAGGACGCGCGCTCCAGCGGCTGCCGATCCTGGATCTGCCGCTGCCAGATCCGCCACCAAAGGGCTGGAAGTGGATCGAGGCGTACCGGCACTGGGCGCGCGGCTGGCGAAATGGCTGATGGAGATCCTGGTGTCACCCGGTGGAGACCGGGATGTGGTTGACGTCATCCTGGTGAATGAGCAAGGCCAGGTGGCCAGCTCTGGCGACAGCCATCCTGCCTGATGCCGATGCGGGTCCAGGCGGCGCAACCCCGCGGGACCGCCGATCCAGACGAAGCCGACGCGGTCCGCCAGCAGGTAGTGCCAACCCGTCGGCGGATCGGGGGTCGTCGCCTGCCAGGTCGTCTCACCGGCGGGACGGACGGAGACGGCGCCTTCGCCGTCGAGTTGCCAGTTATTGGCGTAGGTGTCGATGATGTGCATCAGAGCGTCCGAGGCACCGTATCCGGCGTGCAGCGGTCTGGTGAAGATCGGCTGGTTCTATTGAAACTCCTCGCCCGGTTGTATACGTTCTTGAGTGACGTCCGGCTGTCTGTCAATGGCAGCGTGGGGCCGATAGGGAGAAAGTAGCATGAACTACACACACTGGACACGTACGGGGGGCTATTGCGCACTCCTAGCGCTCCTCCTGAGTTGCGGTGATGACAAGATTTCAGGCGCCGGCAAGCGACAATACGAGATGGAGAGCTTCCATTTTGAAACTCAGGAGCCAAACACCCTCAATATCATGTTTCAGGTCACCGATTTATCGGGCAAAGGAGTCGATGACCTGGTTGCGGCAGACTTCGAGATCTTTGAGGATGGCAAGTCAGTATCGCCAACAGAATCGAGTTTTCGGATAAGAAAGCGCGATACTTTGCCGTTCTCTCTGTACACTTTCGTGCTGATCGATATCAGCAAGAGCATTGCCGCAGATCTCGACCAGGTAAAAGCGGCCGTAATCTCATTGGCACAGGCGCCGGTTGATGGCCAGCGGATCGTCATTCTGACCTTCTCCGACACTCTTGCCGAAATAGCCTCTGTCAGCGATCTCCCCGGTGAAGATGCGCCAGTGGGTGTCGAGGAAATGAGGCGGACAGTAAATGGCCTCGAGTTGGGATTTGCCACGACGAATTTATATGGCGCCATGATTGATGGCGCTGGGTTGATGGCCAGCAGTGAGTGGTATAATACGACGAATATCGCCCAAAGCTACCTCATAGTGTTCACCGATGGCAGTGATACTCAAGGCAGGCATACTCTCCAGGAAGCCCTGGACGCACTGCGCTCGCGAAACCGGGTTTATTCGGTGGGGCTCGGAAGTGAAATAGAACCCGATGTTCTGAGGCAATTGGGTAGTGCTGGCTTTTTCTCCATTGATGACGCCGGACAGCTGCGGGAGAAGTTCCAGGAGATCCAAGCGGATATAGTTGCGACCGCCAACAGTTTCTACTGGCTGTCGTACAACAGCCCGAAGCGAGGTTACAGCCAACATCAATTGCTGGTGACAATCAAGAACTCGACGACAGGCCGGTTGGAACAGAGTTTCAGCAGCCGTGACTTTCGTTCAGAATAGGCATCCATGCGAAGACGTCTAGTTGAGGTCGGAGATGGGTTTCATTCTGAGCTTTCCGAGTAGAGTAGAGACGGCACGTCACTGACGGTTGCCGGCGATATCGACCTTCCCACCAATCCCCCCATCCGCCGCCACGCGTTCCGCCAGGGACCGAGCCAGTTCTGACGGGAGAGAGGGATTGTCGAAGATGACCAGGTTGCGCGCTATGCGGTTGATTCCCTCCAGGCCTTGAAGATTGCCCAAGATCGCGTTCTCGAGAATTCTCAGATTCAGCCCCACCTGTTCGACGTTCTCAAGTCCCTGCAAGCTCTCCAGCCGCGGATGTTCCGATACGAGGAGCTCAGCGCCGACCCGGGTGATTGCCTCGAGTCCCTTCAGGTTGACCAGCGATTGGTTGTTGCTGATACGCAGAAAATTGACTCGGTCGAATGGGCCAAAACCAGTCAGATCGGCCAGGACTGGATTGTCAATGATCTCCAGGTCCACTGCAATTCTCCTCAGGCTCCCGAGCCCGTCGACGTTGGTCAGAGCGGCGTTGCCCGTGATGCTGAGACTACCCGCAAACCGAATACTCGACAGCGCGGCGATATCTTCGAGTCTGGAGTTGTCCTTCAGTGACAGCCTCGAGCTGACCCACTCAATCCCATCGAGTCCTGCCAGGCTCCTCAGTTCCGGATTTTCCCGGATGGTCAGTTCGAGCACGGTGGGACCGATACTACCCAGCCCTCGCAGATCCCGGAGACGAGTATTCCGTCTCAAGTCGAGGCTGCCGACGCTGTCGAGGTGAGTGAGACCGTCAAAGTCGGTCAACAGGGGCAGTTCGAATACCCGCAAGCTGGTCAGCTTCGCTATATGCTCGAAGCCACTCAACTCCTCCATGGCCGGCAAGTTTTACCAGGCGCAAGTCGCTGAAGCGCCCGATCCCCTCCAGGCTGGTTAGCAACGGCGCGGCCTCGATCGACAGCAATCCGTCGACTTCCAGTTCTCCTACTCCGGTCAGCGCCCTTAAGTTCGCATGGTCCACGATCTCCAGGTCCTCTCCCACCGACCTGAGGCTGGCGAGGTCTGTCAGGTCCTCGATCGTGCTAGGGCCGCGGATCCTCAGCGTGCCACCAACTCGGGTCAGTCTGCTCAGCCCATGCAGAGAAGTGAGGGCATCGTTGTTCCACACGCTCATACGACCGCCGACTTCGGTCAGCGCCAGCAACCCGTCCAGGTTGTTGAGGGCACCGTTACTCGAGACGCTGAACTCCTTGCCGACGTGGCGCAAGGCTCGCAGGCCGTCCAGATCGGAGAGAGACGAATTGAGTCCAACGGAGAGCGAGCCGGTCACGGTTTCGACATTGTGCAGGCCTTCGAGGCTCTCCAGCGAAGGGTTGTCGGAGATCCCGAGGTCGCGGGGCAGTTCCGTCAGTCCGCTCAGGCCGGCCACACTTCTCAACCGCGAGTTACGCCTGATCCTCACATGGGAGCCGACGCGGGACAGGTTCGCCAGACCACCGAGGTCTTCCAGGGCCGGGTTGCTGGAGATTTCCATCTGATGGCGAATCTCGGTGAGATTGATGAGGCCATCGAGAGTCCTGAGCACCTCGTTGTCAATGATTCTCAGACTTTCGAGTCGCTCGTTCAGGCCCTTCAGGCCATCCAGGTTCGCGAGGAATTGGTTCCCCTCGATGGAGAGCACCTCATCAATGGCGACGCTCTCGAAAGCGTCAAGGTTAACCAGAGCGCTGTTCTCGATGCGGAGGAGGCCGATCCGCGGCACATTCCTCAGCCCTGACAGATCTCTCAGAGCTGGATTGCCATCGAGTTTCAGACCCCCAATCCCGGTGGTGAGCCGACTGAGAACAGCCAGACTTGCAAGGACAGGATTGTCTTCCAGCTCCAAGACGCTCCGTATATGACTGATCCCGGTGAGGCCGTCGAGACTCGTCAGTCTTTCGCTGCCGGAAATCGCCAGCGTGCCCACGTTCTCCAGTGCCTCGAGTCCCTCGAGATTCGTCAACTTCGGGTTTCCGAAGATGTCCAGCTCATCTCCCACTCGCGACAAGCGACTGAGACCACTGAGGCTTCCGAGGGTCTCGTTAGCGGCGATAATCAGCTTCCCGCCAACATGTTCGAGCTGCTCTAATCCCGCCAGCGATTCCAGTTCGTCATTGGCGGCGATGATGAAATTCCCGCCAACGTGTTCGAGGTGCTCCAACCCCGCCAGCGATTCCAGCTCCTGGTTGCCGGCGGCCTCCAACCACGTCCCAACGCTCTTGAGTCGTCTCAAGGACCGCATGTCTTTCCAGGGCGTCTCCCGGACAAGCACGTGTCCGACGACGTGGAATGGACCTTCGCCTGGGGGAAGCAGTGCAGTCAGGTCTACGATTCCCGTGATGTCCAGCGAGCCGTCGAGGACCGGCTCTGGAACACTCGGATCCCCTCCTACGACGAGATTGAGAATCGCGTCCGTCGATAGGGGCACCCCGGTCTGCTTGAAGAGGGCGATCCCGTCTTTCACGACAGAAACCGCGTAGCTGTCTGCCACCTGCAGCGACCTGGCGAGAACCCTGCTAGAAGCTGCACCTGGGGGGGACCTAGCGCCTGCGGGTAGGCCTCCGGCGCCATCGGTCAATACCATTTTGCGAGTCTGACGCCACGACTCGGTCTCTATCTGATAGAGGTAGACGCCGGCCCCGACGCCGCGGCCATCGGCATCGCGGCCATCCCATCTAACCTCGTAGGCACCGCCGCCCTGACGCGCGTGGACGAGGGTGCGAACTGGCTGGCCGAGGGTGTTGTAGATGGTCAGACTGACGTCGGCAGCCTGCGGAAGATTGTAGCGGATGGACGTCGAGGGATTGAACGGATTCGGATAATTCTGCAGCAGTTCGAAGTGGTCGGGGGTGGGCGTCTCCGTCCCCTCCAGAATGGCAGTCAGCGCCGTAAGTTGAATCTGGTAGAGGCCGTCTTTGTCGGTGCGGGCTTCAACATGCAGTCCGCCGTCCGTTTCATGTACGAACGAGACCGTGGCATTGGCGATGGCCGCACCAGCGGTGTCGGTCACCATGCCTGATACGTCAATGCTCCCCGAGAGCGATACCGCTGCCGACGCACACAGTACGACAAGCGAGGCTGCCAGGAGGGGTCTTGGCATATCCTGCTCCTTCCGCAAGACCGGCGCGGCATCTGAGGCGATCGATGTCGATTGATTCGCCTCGACACCGGCGGCGCTGTCTACGAATTGCTCAGTTGCGCTGCTCGCGCACGGGCGCCTGCTGCACACGGGCGTAGAGATCGGCCCAATCCTTCGAACCGTCGTCATCGCGAATCTCGATCCGCACGCCCGGCTCCTGGGCCGGATCGTTACCGGCCATGAAGTGGGGCCAGCAGTGATCGCGCATGTTGGCGAAGTGCAGAACCCGACCTCCGGGCCATATCACGGAGAGAATGTGGCGCTCGTCCGGAAGCCTGTAGGGTGGTTCCATGACGTACCGGCTGAGGGCGTCTTCGTTGACCTCCACACCCAGCCCAGGCCCGTCCGGTAGTTGCAGATAGCCGCCGCGGATAGTCAGTGGCTCTGTGAGTAGATGATCGGTGTAGTTGTTCATGCAGGTGATCGTCGGCCACTGCGCTGAGCGCAGCACGGCCGCCAGGTGTGCCGATAGCGCCGTGACCAGACCGACACCGACCATCTGAAGCCAGAAAGGCTTGGTGAATTCGTCGGCCAGCTGCCCCTGCCGAAGAACCGCCGAAATGCCGCCGCCGATGACGAAGCCGTCGCACACCGACTCGCGCACGGCCGTGTGGAAAGGCGGTGCGCCGAAGTGCAACGCGATCGGTTTGGCCACCTTGCGCCGCAGTTCCCGCAAGCCCTCCACATCACCTTGCGGGATCGGCCCTTCATAGATGGAAACGCGCTCGTATTCATCCAGTCGCTGCAGTACCGGTGTCGCCGTGCCGACATTGAGCAGCATGCTGTTCCAGTCGAGATCGAGGCGATAGTGAGGCGGCGTCACCGCGCTGACCGCTTCGACCTGTTCGTAGACATCGATCCAGGGACGGGTTTTGAACTTGTGGAAGATGTAGCCCTGCGACAGTGCCTCAACGGCCTCATCGGCCAGGTCCTGTGGCCCCATCTTCGTGTTCCACCAGGCGATCGCACACCAGTCCCGCAGCTTGGGAAGATTGAGCAGTCGATACACGGGTACCTCCAGGGCCCTGCCGACGGCATCGTAGATCGCCATCTGCAGGCCGGCGCCGAGGCTGTCGTCGCCGAGAAACTCGACCGGGTTGCGCCCCCGGACCTTTTCCATGGACTCGTCCGAGACCTTGCCCCAGGTATAGTGCGGCAAGGTCTCACCGTAGCCGACACTGCCGTCGTCGGTAGTGACCCGGATGATCTCGACGATCTGCCATTGCCACACCAGCAGGGCATTCCACTTCGCGGCCCTTGGGGTGAACGGCACGCGCAGAGTGATACGCTCGACGTCCTTGATACGCAATGCGGGTTTCATGCTATCTCCTGAGGCGATTAATCTGGTGATCAGTTACCTGGTGGTAGACTACTTGGTGATCCGTTGCCGGTGTTTAGGGTCTCCCTGCATCTCCCTTGATATCGACGACGATATCCGCCGTTACCCCGTCATCGAGGGGGAAGATCGGTCGGTTGACGTTTTTATACGGTAGCGACCGCAGGTTGGCGCTGGTTGACCCGGGGCAATCGACAGCGACGATGCGCTCGCAGATGGCCTCGTAGTGAGTGCGGAATCCGTTCGGGCTCTTGCACACGACCAGGTCGAAGTCGCCCGGGTTCAAGCCGCGGGCCTCGAACACGCGCCGACCCATGATCGACACGGGAAACTCGGTCACCATGATCGTGCAACTCCCGCAGACCAGCACCGCCGTCTTTCCCGCTCGTGCGATCTCCCCGGACTCCTGGGCGAACATCCCGTCGTGCAGGCTCTGCACGTAGACGTCGCAGGACACCGGCGTGTGGCGCTGGTCATCGACCGTGCCGCCCAGGGGCACGGTGAAGCGGCTGCCAACACCGCGACGGAAGGCTTCGGCCGCTGCCGGCGCATCGACCAGCGGCAGCAGGGCGCGTTTGGCGTATCCGGTATCGATGAGTCCCTTGAGGATCCAGTTGCTGTCGCCTGAGGCGCCACTGGAGGTCGCGTCGGCCGCATCGGAGAAGACCGTCAGACCGGCGGTGTCGACAGCGATCTGAATCGCCGCTTCGAGCGAGGTCAGATCGGCCTGCAGCTGCTGACGGTGATCCCACATGAATCCGGCAAGCTCAGAAGCCAGCGCGCCTGCGGCGGCCGCGTCACCGTCGCTGGTGACGATGATATTGGTACGCAGATCGGGCACGTCGGTGAAGGGGTTGCCGATATTGACCAGCGCCGACAGCCCGCGGGGTGTGGCCTCGAACTGCTGACAGCGCTCGATCGCCTGCCCCAACAGACCCGTCGCCGTGATCAACTCGTCACCGCGCACCAACATCGGCAGTTTCACCCGCGCTACCACCGGCTGCACGCCGCCGCGCAGCAGACGCACCAGATTGCGCGCCGCCCGCTGGCCGGTCTGACGCTGATCGACATGGGGGTAGGTGTGCAGGGCGACGACGATGTCGGCATCGCGAACCAGTCGGTCGGTGAGAATACCGTGCAGATCGAAGGAGGTGACGATCGGCCGCTCGCCGAGTATCTCCCTGACGCGTTGGAGAATCCGCCCTTCAGGATCATGCTCCCGGTCACCGGCCATGGCGCCGTGGAAGGCGATGTAGGCGCCGTCGACATCAGCCGCATTCGCCTCGATGGCGGCCAGCATCTGCGCCGTCATCGCGTCGAGATCGGCCGCCGGCACGGGGCCCCCCGAAGTGACCGAGCTGACGCCGAGGGTCGGTACTACCGCGATTCCCTCCGCGGCCAGGACGTCGAGACCGCCGGCGACGTAGGTGTTGGTATCGGCCAGGTTGTCAATCAGAGCCTGGCCCTCGAGAATGTCGAAGCGGTCCCGGGTCGTCAGCTGCGGGTTGAAGTGAGATGTTTCCTGCTCGAACTGCGCCAGTAGAACTTTCACTTCGCGACCTCATCCTCTCCGTCGAGTCGACGAACCAGGTGCAAGCCGGCGCGAATCCATTCTGCATAGGCCGGATGCTCATCCTCTTCGAGGGTTCGTCGGGCGGGCCCTCCCGTGGACTTGCTTAGATCGAGGCGCGCCACGACCAGTCGCTGTTCGAAGGAACCGGCTTCATCGAGCACGTTGCCCATGATATCGACGATCATCGAATTGCCGTGGGAGGAGTTGCTGCGAGACATGTCGCGGGCGTCTGCCGGCGCGTTGGCCATTACGGCATAAGCCAGGTTTTCGGTCGCTCGCGAGATCTGCATCGAGCGGTATCCAAGCAGCTTGTGCTCGGATGTCAGACCCGATTCGTTGTTGGCGATGAAGACGATCCGCGCCCCGGCGGCCACGCCCAGTCGGGTCAGTTCGGGATAGCGCAGATCGTGGCAGATGATGGCCGTCGCCTCGACTCCACACACCCTGAAGATGACCGGTCCGCTGCCGGCGGCGTACCAGCGTTCGCCCGCGCGCCAGGTCTTGGCATATCGGCCCAGTCGCCGGCCATCGGCATCGATGATGAGCAGATCATTGAAGATCAGCCCGTCCCGCTGGCTGGTGGTCCCCACCAGGACGGCGATTCCTAGCTCGGCTGCCAGTTGCTGAATCGACGTTTCCGCCGCCTCGATCCAGGCGAAGTCGAGGATTGTGACCCGTTCGGCATCGGGATACCCGGTCAGGCAGCCTTCGTGGAACAGCAGGACCTGGCACTTGCGATCGGCCGCTTCGCGCACGCGAGCCTCGATCCTGGCCAGGTTCTGCTCCAGATCTCCATCGGTGTCGATCTGTGCCGCTGCGACCAGGAGGGAATCAGGCAGGGATTCTGGCACTTGGAGGGTTCTAGGGGGCTGCATCACCGGCGTCATCCCGGATACCAGATCTTGCGAGGATCGTCGTCGGCCCGTTGGTATTCCCAGGCGCTTTCGATCAGGTCCGCCAGGTCGTACTCGGGGCGCCAATCAAGTAGGAACTTCGCCTTGTTGTTGTCGAGCCACGTGCGGTGGAAGTCGGTGGGGATGTCGACACTGGGCAGGCCGCGGGTTTCGTGCAGGTAGTCGGCCATGATACGGTAGTCGACGGGTTCGTCCATGCAGATGTTGAACAGCTGCTGCCGTGCCGCCGGATGGCCAAGAGCGGCGACAATGGCTTCGGTCAGATCCTCGACGTGGACGAAATTGCGCAGCATCGGTTCGCCTTGAGCGTCGAGCATGACCGGCACGGTGCCAGCCGCCGCATATTGATCGGCTTTTTCAGCGCCGACCAGGTCGCGCCAGCGAGGGCCGCCGAAGACATCCTCGCCGAAGGAAAGGGTGTATCTGAAGTCGTCTTTCTCCATGATCCATGGCGCGCGCAGGCAACAGCCATTGAAGTCGTACTGGATGTAGTACTGCTCCAGCATGACCTCTTCGAGTACTTTCGACAGAGCGTAGCAACCTTCGTAGGCGCTGTGTTTCTGCGCTTCGACGACGGGGACGGGATGGGGGTAGACGAAGTGGCCGATACCGGCATCGCCACCGATGAGGATGAATTGCTCGAAACTCGGAGAGAGACGGCACTCCTCGAGCAGCCAGAACATCCCCTTAATGGCTACATCGACAAAGGCGTCGGGGGTCTCCTTGCACGTGGCCAGGTGCAGGACGTGGGTGACACCCTCGACTGCGGCGGAGACATCGGCTCGTTCCGAGATCGACCCGCGCACGATCTGCACGCGGTCGCTCGCATCGACGACACGGTTGTGACACAGGGCGCGTATCCGGGCGTCGCTCCAGGCTTCACGGCTGAGGAACAGGCGCATAAAGGCCTGACCCACTTTGCCAGTGGCGCCGGTGACCAGGACGATGCGCTCAGCCATCGACGCCTACCCCTTTCATCTGCAGGGCGATGCTGCCCTGATTGCGTTCATTGAAAGCCTCGACGAGATCGCGGCGGTTGAAGAATTGATCCGAGTCGTAGAGAAAATCGTAGGCGCCATCCTTCCCGCCCAGACCGGCGTCGAGAGCGGCTGCGTTGATCTCGTCGATCCGTTGGTAGGCCGGCCACAGGACCCCGTGCTGACAGTAGGAGACATCGATGAAGTAGCGCGGCTGATCCGACCCCCCTGGTTTTGGTCGACGCGCGTGCCAGAGCGCCGAATGCACGATGATGGCGGAGCCAGGGGGCAGGTCGTCAACGACGACCGATCCTGGTAGATCCTGCGTGCCGAAGAGCCCCATGCCACCATTGGGGACAACGAGATCCTGCGAACACGGCAGGACCAGTAGATCGCCAACCGTGCCGCTGAGGCCGTTGAGATAGTAGAAGACGTGTACCATGATGTGCGAGCGGTTCGTCTGCGGAAACTGCTCGTAATCCTGGTGCCACTTGACGCCCTTGTCGCCGGCCTCGTGCCGGGCGGAGTGGATGTGATGCATGGCGAATCGCGGCCCCAGCAGCACCTTGAGACGCTCGATGATGGCCGGATGCGAGGTCAGCTGACCCATTTGCTCATACGCCACGATCATGCGACGGTCATTTGCCTGCCGGTGGCCTACGAGTTCGTCGAGCTCAGAGATGAGTCGGATATTGAAGTCGGTGTCGATCAGTTCCGGCAGGACGAGATAGCCTTCGCGGTGGAAGAACTCCTGATCTGCTTCACTGACGAGGACGGGTGGGTCAGGTTCGGTCACGGAAAGCATGTCCTTCTCAATGGGGGCTGGTGGGCTCGTGGGTGGCGTGCGTGCGGTCTATTATCGGGCTCGCCGGAAACTCGTCTGACCTTCGGGTGACAGGTCTGATACTCGGGTGAGGGGAGGATCGATCCCGCGGCGACGGCGGCAGTCTCGGCAAAGGATGTAAGAAGGGCTTTGCGGCAAGTATGGTCAAGGATACTGCCCGGTCGTCGACATCGACAGGCAGGCGGCCACCTGGAATGGTTCGGACGGCTGCGAGATCTTCGTCGACCTGGCCCACGGCCGCGAGCAGTCACCCTGCGTGCAGCATGTGCTCTACGGACAGCACCATAGCATGTATGTACCTGTCGGGGTACGGTTCAGACGCGTCGTCCATCGACTCGAGCCATGCCATGTTCACCCGAATCGACTCCATGGTCGTCGATCTATCACGGAGTCAGGCGTCGGATCATATTCTCTTCCCGGATGGCCTTCTCCGTATCATCGGCCGAACGGTAGATTTCAAGCAGTCTCTGCCGGGACTCCAGATCGCTGGTTATGTCATAGACGTAAATCGAGTAGCCGATTCTCTCGATCGGGGTTTTTTCGCTCAACCATGCGAACAGATCATGTCGCGCGAAATAGGTTCCCTGCAAGTTGGTCACACTCACGGCGAGCAGCTCCCGGGCCGGTTTGGGACTGTTAACCCAGTCTGACTTCGGATAGGCCCAGACGGTTGGCAAGGCCTGGTAGCGGATCCCATAGTATTGGGGGACACCGGTTCCAAAATACGAGAGCTGAATCTCAGGATTGCCGATTGCTTGCAGAAAATTCGCCAGCCCCTTCAGGTCCTGACCCCAGTCGATGTTTGAATCCGAGAGGTATTTTGGTCCCGAAACGGGCCCTCCCGATATGCGGTTGAAAAACGCCAGATAGTGCGGGCTGGCGGAAAGAACTTCGGCCGGGAGAATCATCAATGCGGAGAGCGACAGGCGTCTCGCCAGCTTGCCCTCTAGCCTTATCCGTTGGGCCAGCGACCCGAGAAGGATATAGAGAACAGGATAGCAGAAGAGGATGTGTCTGACGCCGATATTGACCCCCGCGGACATGGAGGTGGCGAAGAGGATGACTCCTGGAGCGATCAGAATAGCCTCCTCCATAGATATCCGCCGTATGTGCCTGAAGAGGCAGTACAGCCAGAGACAGAGAGCTCCCAGCACTAGTGTTGGTGTCTTGACGAGGAAAGCGATTGGAAAGTAATACCACCACCCATGGTTGCGGTATTCCCCCAGAAGAAAGCCGCCGTGTCCGCGCTTGTCGTGGGCTACGGCAAAAGACAGCCCCCGCAGATAGGAATCAGGAAGCGGTATGATTCGGTAAATCTGCTGAATCACCTCTCCGTATCCCAGGTGCTGCCAATCGGCATCGTCGAGTGTGTGGGGGATAAACACGCGGTCGAACTGATAGACGCCGCACACGGTGACCCAGCTCGTAGCCAGTATGATGACAACCGTCTTGATGCTCTTTGGCGTGCATGCCCGTACCAGGGACAGGGTCTCTCCAGCGAGAAAGATGTAGGATGTCGCGAACAAGGGAAGAAAGATCACATTGGTAAACTTTGAGAGCAGAGCCGCGCCCAGCGCTGCGCCGCAGCACCAGGGAAGGATCACGTGGCCTTGTGTGCCTTTTATGGTGAGGACCAACAGATAGAGAAAGAGCAGGGCAAAGGCCACACCTCCGAGGTCGGTCGTGACCACTGATCCATGGGCGATGAGATTCGGACAGAAGGCAAAAAGGAAAAGGGTCAGATAGGCGGCTTTCAGACCGTACAGACGTCTGGACCACATGAATAGAAGCAGCCCCAGAAGTAGTCCGATTGCGACGTTGACGGATCTTGTCCAGAATACCATCCGATCCGGCGACAGCGTATTCGTATAGATCAGATGGGTGGCGTAGTAATAGAGAGCGCTCCCGGCCGCTTCAATAGCGGAACATCCATGCCGATTCTGGGTGGCGCTGGCTGTGTGGGTAGTTGAGGGTTCAGTACAAGGAGCGGCAGTGCGTAGAGCAAACGGACCAAGGGAGGGTGGCCGATGTCGTAGTCCTTGTGGTCCGTTTTCACTATCAGGTAACTCGAGGTCAAGTGACCGCCTTCATCGTACGTGATCGACTTATCGTCTGCGTGCCACAAAGCCTGCGCGCCGTAGCAGAGCAATAGAACAAGGGGCAAGAGTGTTTTAGCCCGTGCTCTTACCCGTTCTCCGGCCCATGCGGGCAGTGTGGATGCCTTCGATTTCAGCGGCTTGTTGGTCATCTTTTCCACAGTCAATTGCCGGGAGCGAGGAAGTATTCGCTATTCCCGCCTAACGCTGCGAGAGCTCAGCTTGAAGCTGCACCATGACGGCGTCGAATGGTTTCCCGGGATCGGAAATTTCGGGTCGCTGGCGCAGATACTCCACGGCCTGAGCCAGCTGCCCGGTTTCGTAGTAACACCTCAGGAGCCGGCGCACCGATTTTAGCTGATGCGGGTTGTTGCGGACCAGGGCGCGCAATGGCGCAATCGCCTCGGCGTAACGCTTCAGGCCCATCAGGCACTTCGCCCGGTACTCGAGGTTGACGAGGTTGAGCCGCACGGCGATGGATCGGTTCGCAAACGCCAGCCCCAGCTCGTACTGCTGGCTGCCAATCAGAGTGCGCGCTCGACCCGAAAAGCCAATGTGCCCGCAGTAGGGGCTTTTCACGGTCGCTCCGTATAGCCGCTCCTCATTTGCCCAGATCTCGTTCGCCTGTCGACACAGGTAGATGTTGGATACGACGATGGCGAGCCCGAGCCCCCAGAGGGACCGGTTGAGCGAGAGGTTTCTCCAGCGTTCTGCTACCATCGTCAACAGCGCCATGACCAGCACAATGCACCAGAGCGATGGCAGATACAAAGCCCGCGGCGACACGATGACGCCGGTGTTGATGACGAGATTAGAGACGGGGAACAGAAGACCGTAAAAGCCCAAGGTGCCAAGGGCGCCAAGGACCGCTGTGTTGGATCGGCGAGACCGTTGTAAAACCAGCAGCCACAGCGAACCTATGATCAAAATTCCGTGGATGAGGAGACCCAGCAACGCCGGTGGCCCCAGCGACCGGCTGATGGGGAATCCGCCGTAGTCGGCACTCTGGGCGGCACCCCAAAGCACTAGCCGCCAGTAGTAGAGGAAGGCATGGCACATAGTCATGAACCGTTGCCAATACGACACTTCGGACGCCTGCATGGCTTCGTACGGAGTCAGACTGGATGACCCCAGGACCAGGTGACGAACCAGCATGTAGAGGCAGCCAGTGACCAGGAACGGGCCGTACGCCATCAGCCACTCGGAGCGGCGGGTGCGTCGACGATCGACGAGATCAAGCAGGACAAGCATGGCGGGGAGGGTGATCCCCATCTCCTTGGACAGGATCGAAAGGGCCCAGAGAAGCAGGACGGCGCCCCGGCACAGCCACAGTTTCGTCAGCTTCTCGCTCCCGATCACGGCACCGTAGCGCGCTTCGCCGTGGCGCCACAGGAGCACCGCGGCCAGGAAGAATACGCTCATCAGGACTTCCGCTCTGCCGACGATGCCGGTGACGGCCTCGACGTGGACGGGATGGGTCGCGAACAGGAGAGATCCGAGCCACGGCAGCATCCAGGTGTTGCCCGACGAGCCCTCGGGCGATGAAAACAGGGAAGTGAGCAGTGCGAAGGCGAACAGGCAGACGATGGCGTGACCGGCGTTATTGGTCCAGTGCAGGACGCTCACATCCAGCTGCCGGTTCTCGCGTTGTTCCTCGTCGAGCCCCATAAGGAGAACGTCGAGGTTGTAGGTGGCTGCGGTGACGGGCCGGTAGAGAGCTCCAGCGGTTGGTACGGGGGCCATCTCCCACCAGTTCATGGTGAAAAGCCTGGGGATGCTGGCGAGGCTGTAAATGTGGGGATTGAGTCCGACGATGGTGACATCGTCGAGGACCAGTTCGTTGTCGCTGTTGTTGGAGTAGGAGAGCAGGGCGGCAACGATCACAGCGGCGCTCAACAGAGCGTTGCGCCAGAGCCCAGCTGCCTGAACCGGGGTACGCGAACCGACGTCGGTGTGGGTCCTGGCGGGTTTCGGGATGGCTGGGGACGGCGCCTGGCGCCGGGCTCGTCGACCCATGGATCCCGCCTATCTCCGATGTGGGCACGACGGGCGGTCCGATGTCCCGTCGAACTCAGGGCCCGCAGGGAAGGGCGCCCCGGTTGGTTGATTTGTGATGCGAGGTGGTCGGGTGGCGCGCCTGGGGTCAGGTCTGGTTATAGCCCTTCAATATCGCGATCCGTCCCCGATTCGCGCAAGCAATTTCGCCCACACCATCGCATGTCGAAATCCCTGCCGTCACCGTCCACGTCAGCGGTGGTCACCGGTTCTCCGGGTCGGGTTTGATTTCAGGCCTGCCTTGAGTAGTTTGACGGGCGCTTGAACGGAGGATCTGACCCCGGCGGTGGTTTTGAGCGCCCGACTCGAGAAGTTCCTTCTCGAGCGGGGATCTTAGAAGATGGATCTGACCCCGGCGGTGGTTTTGAGCGCCCGACTCGAGAAGTTCCTTCTCGAGCGGGGATCCAGGTAAACGAGAGCGACGGTGCAACTTCTACTTTGGAGGAGGCGGGCGCATGGCACAGGCTAACCGGACTACGATCGATCGTCTCGAAGACCAACTCAAATGGTACGGGCGCGCTGCAAAACGCAACCAAAGCGCATATAAGGGGCTTCGCTATCTCGAGATCATCGCCGCGGCCTTTATTCCATTCCTCGCCGGCGAGCCCGAATGGGGTCAGGTTGTCGGCGGTCTTGGTGTAGCGATTGTCATCCTCGCTGGTGTTCGCTCGGTTTCGCAAGTCCACGAAAACTGGCTTTCATACCGGCGTACAGTCGAGCAACTGAACACGGAACAGCATCTTTGGACCGTCCAGGCTGGGCCGTATTACGACGTCGATGATCCAAACCGTCTTTTCGCCGAGCGACTCGAATCGATCATGGGAGCAGAAGGAGAGGCGTGGCAGGATCGGGGGCGCGAAGTGGGGAAGAAGGGTCCGCAAGAGGGGAGCCAAGGCGGGCGGTAAGCGGGGCGCTAAACACCCGCACCGTAGCGCACGGGTTGAAGGAAAAGCCGCTCACCGTCCTCGTCTCGTACCTCCACGCGCACGTAAGCTACAGCTGCCGAGCCGATCTTGTGCGGTACTTCGAAGGTCGAATGGTCTCCGGTAACGGTCTTGACGACCGCGGCGTTCGCCACAAACCGAATCTCCGCCGGAGAGCTCAGGGTGACCGATACCGAGGTCTCGGTGGCCTCGAAGCGCTGCACGACGGGACCATTGCCGGTGAGGCAGGCGTAAAAGCTTCCGTCGCGGTATGCCTTGAGGCAGGCGTGCTCGGTGTGTTCCCGGACGACCAACATGCATCGCCCCTGCCAGTTGCCGTTGCCGGCGCTGTGATCCGGCACGGAGAAGCCCCAGCACCGACGACCCGTCAGCAGGATTCGGTCCCACAGCCTCAGCGAGAAGCCTTGTTCCGGCTCGTCCGGCGCCACGTAGTCAGAATTCTGATACCAGTCCCGCTTGCGGCTGTAGTCGTTGTAGATCTCGATTCCCAGCACGCGATCATCAAAGTCGAGCATCTCGACTACCTGCTCGTCGGTGAATTTCGAGAACCACGTGGGATGATTGATGGTAATTCCGCCGCCGTCGGGGTAATCCAGCCCGTCGATCATGCCCTCAAAGGCCGTCTGCCAGGGGCCGCCGAAACCGACCGGAAATCCGTGGCCATTCAGCTGGAAGTTGTTGTGTACATCAAATGTTCCGGATGCAAAGGAGGATCCAGGACTGCAGATATGGGCCTGCGAATTGCTGAAACCGTGATGTTCGGCATTGTGGCTCAGCAGGGCATCATCCGGAATGGCAGAATAAGTGGGTTCGGTCTCCTCGAAGGGGACCTGGGAGTTGTAGGGGGCGGCCAACTCATCCCGCCAGTTGACGATGTCGTTCCAGTTGATCGGCGGCTCGACGCGGCTCCCGTCGCGCATGGCCGGCCACCACTGACGCAACCTGAAGTCGCTGAGTCGCGTGCTGGCGTCGTATGGTGCTGACGGGTAGTAGTTCGATATGGGGAAGTGGCGGATGCCGTACCGGTGGGCATTCATCAGGCCACTCTGATTGACCAGGTGCATATGAGTTGCCGATGGCACTCGCCAGGCGTTTTCCCAATCCACTCCTTCGTATGGGTTGTGCACCGTCCGTTGTTCTTGTTTCATCGGGTCAGGACAGGTCGAAGACATCGGGGAAGCTGTGGTCATGAAGTTGCCTGGAGGCGGCAAGCGTCCCTATTTCTTCCAGCTGCGACACCTCTTTTTCACTCATCGCGCAATCGAGGTGCTCTTTCAACCAATCGGTGCTGAACTCCACGTCATACCGTCTATAGGTCAGCATGGGGGTGGAGCTTATGCCGACGATATCCCCTTCGAGCTTTTCTATCTCACTATCGATCGTCCTGGCAGTCTCTCCCTCAGACATCCATTGCATGGTCGTCTCTACGAGCGCGGCTGCATCATCCATGACAGAGAGAAGGGAATTAACGGCGTGTTTGGCGGTCAGGGATGTTGGGCGTCTGTTCGGGTTGGGTCTGCCCGTGCCGAGAGATGCCACCAGGAGTTTGTCCTCGCCCATTTGCCAGTTCAACCTGAATCCGTTCAGCGTATCGACCATCAACGCCTGCAGGGCCGGATTGTTGGCGGTACTGACGCCGCCATCGGCGAAGGTGCCTGGGCTGCGAATTCTCAGCGTCATGCAGCGTGACGTGGAGCGGATACGGCTTGAAGTAGTAGGGCGCCGCGGTGCTGGCGCGCACGACCAGCGTGAGCGCCCCCCTGACGCCGCCGCCGTCGAGGGCGAGGATGCGCTTTGGTGTAGCGGCCGGGTCCAGATGCTGGGCCAGCGTTTTGGTTGGAAGGGCCATGGCTCAGTTCCTTTCGGTTTCACCAGGGTCAGTCTCAAAACGCGCCCTGAATTGTTCCTCTGCCATACTGTAGGGTGCGCCCCACGCAGACCCTCGGGAGGCGATGCACAACCGCGCGCCGGCAGGTATCCTGACAGGTTCCGTACTCTCGTCACTTTCGACCCAGGTATCTTCGGACAGGATTCGGGCCCAGACACCGCCGCGGTTATAGTGCGGGCTGCATCCCAGATCTATCAGGTGCTGCCTGGCCGGCGTCGGGCAAAGGTCCGGCTCGTCCCAGGGCGAGTAGAGGTCCCGGAAGTGATCTCTCCGAACTGGCCAGTGGTCGTAGTCGTACAGATCCTCTCGCATCTCCTTGCCCGGATCGAAGCAAATCATGCATCCAGCCTCAGCGACGAGCGTGTCCCAGGAGGTCTTGATGGTGAGCGGGGCCTCGTTTGCGGGCAGCTCACGGGCCATGACCAGCTTCCTTACACGCCTGTAGAAGCGGAAGTTCCCTGCTCTGAGTTGGGCCTCGGACCAGTTCCTCTGTCGTAGAACAGAGTCGCGTTCCATTAGGGGGCACGCCGAACGGAACAGTTGTAACATCCGGGATTCGCGTTGTGTATGTGCTGGTAGTCGACATGATGATCTTCGAAGTGGGTGGCGATCGCCTTGTCCAACTCGGCGCCCTCCATGACCTGGGCGCCAATCATCATCCCGGCTGAATCGTAGGCGCGCAGGGACAGCAATCGCATGCGAAGCATGGGTGGAATTTCGTTGACGGCAAGATTGGCCTGTTTGGCGGTTTCTCTTACGAAGACCGGACCTGAGGCTCTGTACGGCGAATGTACGTCATGATGCATGAATGAGGTCGCGAGGACTCTCTCCCCGACTGCGGCATCCTGCAACGAAACGCGACATGGGAGCACGGATCTGCATCGGCAACGATCCACATCGCCGAGCGGATGCTCAACTCCTCATCACCAAGTCCAAACAGTGGCCTGAATTCTTCCATCGACAACGGCGACAAGAGGAAATCCTGGGACATGATTGGGCCTCCATGGGCGTGGTAAACTGGACAGGTGACAGTCTGAGGGTTTCGGTCCCGAGATGTCCGCGATCCGTTGGTTAGTTGATTGACCCATCCCCGATCGACTGCTCTACGCAACTTCTACGCCTTGAATGAGGGGGAAAAAAAAGACGAAGGCCAGACTTATCGAGGAGTTGCCATCAAGGTCGGATCACAGCTCCACCGTTCGCCCTTCAGCGATGGAAGTCTCGGCACCCTCGATCAATCGTTGAGCCTGCACTGCGTCATCCAGGTCTGATAACGGGTGCGCGTCACCGCGGCAGACCTTGGCGAAGTGCGCCACCTCATTGATGATCGATCCGCGATAGGCCGTGTAGGTCTGCGAATGCACGACTGCCGGTTTGAGTTCCACCCAATCGCGGTAGCTGTAGCGCGTCGAGCCGGCGGTGCCAATGACTTTTACCATCATGGTCCACGGGTCGGCGCTGTGGTCGTCGGCGGCAAAGCTGGCACAGAAGTGGGCCAGGGCTCCGCTCTCCATGACGAGGTTGACCATGGCGATGTCCTCCTGCGGAATCTTGTCGTAGTGCAGGGTGGCCTTCATGGCCGAGACCTGGCGGGGGCGGCCGGCGAGGTAGAGCAGGAGATACGAGTTGTGTGTCAGGATCTGGCGGATTACCCCGGGGTAGCGGGCGGCGACCTCTTCCGGATGGTGGATGTGGTACATGACGTAGATCGCCACCAACCGACCCAGGTCGCCCCCGTCGATCAGTTCCTTGCTGCGGATGATACTGTCCTCGTAGATGAAGTTGTGACCCGGCATGCAAACCAAGCCGAGCCGGTCGGCCAGTTTCCGCAGGGCTTCGATTTCGGCGACGGAGACGCCTACCGGCTTCTCGACCAGCACGTGCTTGCCCGCCTCCAGCGCCATCACGGCGAATTCGAGGTGGCTTTCCAGATTGGTGAGAATGGACACCGCATCAACGGCCGGATCCGCCAGCAAGGCCTCAGGCGTTTCGTACGTCCGGCAACCGAAGTCCGATGCCTTTGCCCGAGCCCGCTCCGGCGTCCGGTTCCACAGTCCCACCAGATGCGCTTCGGGGCACCGGTGTACACCGTCGGCATGCAGGGGAGAGACATCGCCGGCACCGAAGAAAGCGATGCCCAGGGAGTTGTGTTGTGTCGCCATGGTCTGCTTCTGCTCGCAAACATTACGGACATGCCGCCGTCGACGGGGATCCTCCGCTGTGGTGCGTATGGTTGGTAAGAAGGGGGTTGCGGCAGACATGGTCAAGGCGACGGATCCTACTTGAGCAACTAGCGTGAATGTCTATTGGCCCCGATCGCGGTCTGGGGCGCTACGATGGGCACGCCATGCGAACCTACACTACCGGGGATGCCCTGGGAACGAATTCCATCCAGGCACTGCTGCAGGATCGGGAAGGGCATATCTGGGCGGTCCGTTCGGCTGGTCTGAGCTTGCTTTGAAGCCGACACCTTCATGCAGGTGCAAAGGCGGACGGCGAGCCGCTCGGCCACCGCCGGCGTGGAAGCCGGCTACTGCACCAGCACCAGCCTCCGCGTCTGCACCTGTGGCCCGACTTGCAGGCGGTACAGGTACACCCCGCTGGCCAGGGCGTGGCCGCGGTCGTCGCGACCGTCCCAGTGCACCGCATAGGTACCGGCCTGACGCGGGCCGCTGACCAGGGCGGCCACCTGTTGGCCGGCCACGTTGTAGACCGTCAGCTGCACGTCTTGCGACTGCGGCAGGGCAAAGCGGATGATCGTGCCGCCGTTGAAGGGATTGGGAAAGTTCTGGTCGAGGGCAAAGGCGGCGGAAACGGCGCTTTGCCGCGATTCGACGACGGCGCTGGGGGTAGCCGGTGCGGGCGCGACCAGGCGGATATCGCCCACGTAGAAAGTTCCTTCCAGGTTGCCGGAGAAGCGGATTTCTTTCAGTTCGCCTGCCAATTTCAAGGTAGCTACGGGCACGCTCACCGTCTGCCAGGCCTGCGTGTCCAGGTCAACCAGCGGTAGCAGGTCCACTGTGCTGAGGCCCGGTACCGTGACCAGCCGCAGCAGGGGGGCGCGGCCCTCGCGCAGGGAGAAGGCGCCCGGGTGGAAAGCAAAGGACAGGGTGGTGAAGCCAAAGGCGTCGACCGGCGTGTCGGTCAGTAACGACAGGCGCCACGAACCCGTGCTCTCCAGCGCCAGACCGGCTCGGCCGTCGAAGGTAGCCGGCGTCGGGGTTATGCGGCTGTTGAAATCGAAGCTCCACGACGGGGCCAGGGCCGCGCTGAAAAACAGGGCATCGGAGGCGGGCAGGACTCGGGGCCTGTCAAAGACGTAAATCCTGCCGTCGAAGCCGACGATGTAGACCTCGCCGGCTTCATCCTCGCCAAAACTGGATATATTCGAGGGGCACCGGGCGATCTCACTGCTGGCGACTACCGCGCCTTGCTCGTAGCGCAGGCCCCAGATGCGGCGGCTGACGAAGTCGCCGTACACGTAGACGCCCTGGAGCAAACTCAGGCGAGGTGCCCGATAGACGTAACCACCGGTGATGGATTGGCCGGTGCTGTGGCTGTACTCGATCACCGGCAGGGCCAGCCCCTCCCTGGCGCATCCGCTGGCCGGACTGAAGCAGTTGAACCCCTCCATGACATTCCAGCCGTAGTTGCCCCCCCGCTCGATGATGTCGACTTCCTCCCATTTGCCCTGGCCCACGTCGGCCGCCCACAGGACGCCGGTTTTCCGGTCGAAGCTGAAACGCCAGGGATTGCGCAGACCGTAGGCCCAGATCTCTTCCCGCCACCCGTCCTCGTTGCCCACAAAGGGGTTGTCGGGTGGCACACCGTACTCGAGACCAGCGCTCCTGCCGTCGACATCGATGCGGAGGATGGCGCCCAGCCAGGTCGTCGGATTCTGACCGTTGCGGAACTGATCGTTCGCCCCGCCGCCGTCTCCCAGGCCGATGTAGAGCATGCCGTCCGGGCCGAAGGCGAGCTGACCGCCGTTGTGATTGCCGGCCGGCTGGCGCACCTGCCACAGCACGCGCTCGCTGTCGGCGTCGGCGCGGTCCGGGTCGTCGGACACGGTGAACTCCGAGACGCTCGAGAACAGGTTGCCCCTGGTGTAATACACGTAGAGCCGGCCATTCTCAGCATAACGCGGGTGGAAGGCAACGCTGAGGAGGCCGCCCTCTCCGGGACTGTCGTTGACGCGGTCTCGAATATCGAGAAAGGAGCTGGCCCTGGCGCCGTCGGCGGTCACCTTGATGCTCCCCGCCCTCTCGACCACGAAGAGTCGATTGCTCCCGTCTCCGGCGTGGGTGAGGAAGACGGGCTGGAAGAAGTCGCTGTCGGTGAAAACCTGACGCAGCTGCCGCGGCGCCAGCTGCTGACCTACGAGCGAAGAGACTGAGACGAGCAGGATTGAAACGGAAATGCCTATCAAGCGGCGCATGGCGGACTCCACGTGTTGCAGGTTGGGTCTAAAGACACACGTATCCGTGGTCTTTAATCACAGAATCGCGACAACCGAACGGCGAAAACCGTACCAGTCTGGATCGAGCGGCCGGTCGAATCGGCCTGTGGCGCTCGTCGCGGATTCGTAGCCACAGGTGACGCCCAAAGTTATTAGGAACAGAGACGCTTCGCCATGCGGCGCTCGGTATGTCCTTATCGCCGTCGGACGTCTGCTCTCTTTATCTCTGGGAGTACATCTGCTAGGCGATGGGTACACGTTACAGGGGGTACAGGTCACCAGGCGCCGGGGTTCTCAGCTGCATCTCGACCCAGCTGGCGGGACGCGATCAGTTGCTCGTTCTCTATTTTTTCCCGTTGTTGCAGGAGGCCGTGTGGCCGCCGTTCGCAGTTGGTACCAGTTCACATTCCCTATCGATGAAAGAAATCAATGACCGATCGTGTGCTCGTGGTGGATTTTGATCTGCAGCGGGAAGAGGAAGATGAGTTACTCGTTCGTGCCACCGTGCACAACCACGGGCCGCGGGATCTCGTCAACTGGAGCCTCAAATTCGACCTGCCTAAACAGATCCGCGCGCGGGACTTCACGGTACTGCGTGCCCAGGTCGGGAGCCATGTGACGCTGGCGCCGACCGACGAGAGCGTACTGCCGACGCAAGGGTGCGTCGAGTTGATGTTCTCAGGTGCCGTCAGTATGATCCAGCGATTGAGCGATCTGCCTCGTGGGCTCTATGTCAGCGGTGAGGAAAATGCCACGCTCGTCCATCTACCCGCAGCCCTCGGCAACCACAATCTGGAATCCATCGCCACGGGTCGCATGATCCCTTCTACCTATGGCGGGGTAGCCGCAACGCCCGCCGCCGCGTCTTCTTCCAGCGCCGAGACGGGTTTTCCATCGGCCACCGACTCCGTCACTGACTTATGCGGTATCGTGCCCCGGCCGTCACAGACACAGCGCGGCGATGGGTCGTTCTCGTGCGCCGCGCGTCTGTGCTACCACGGTTGTGCACCGTCCGGCTCGGCCAGCACCTGGTTGGCCGATGTGCTGCCCGTGGAGCTGAGCCAGGGTGACAAGGACAGCGCCAGGCTCCGGTTTGAGGCCGACCCGGAGCTCGCCGACGAGGCTTACCACTTGAAGATCGAGACGGATGGAATCACCATCTCAGCCGCCGATGAGCGCGGGTTCTTCAACGCCGCCGCGTCCCTGCTGCAGTTGAGCGATCTCGCCGGACCGACTGAGATCCGCTGGCCATGCGTCGTCATCGATGATCAGCCTCGTTTCCACTTTCGGGGCTTGATGCTGGACTGTGCGCGCCACTTTCACGCCAAGGAAACCGTACTGCGGACCCTCGACCTGATGGCGCAATACAAGTTCAATCACTTTCACTGGCACCTGACCGACGACGAAGGGTGGCGGGTAGAGATACAGGCGTTTCCTGAGTTGACCGAACGAGGGGCATGGCGCGGCGAGGGCGAGGTGCTTGAATCCCAGTTCGGCACGGGGCCCGGTCGATACGGCGGCTTCTACACCCGCGAGGACGTCCTGGAGGTTGTCGAGTACGCCGCCGCCCGTCAGATTCAGGTGATCCCCGAAATCGACATACCGGGGCACTCGAGGGCAGCGATCAGGTCATGTCCCGAGCTGCTGGTGGAGGAGGCAGATTCGTCCCAGTACTGCGGGGTCCAGCTCTACACCGACAACGTCCTGAATCCCGCCCTGCCGGGGACCTATCAGTTCCTGCACGCCGTGTTGGACGAGATCTGTGACCTGTTTCCCGGGCGCTATGTTCACCTCGGCGTGGACGAGGTGCCCGAGGGCGTCTGGGAGCAATCGCCCGCGTGTCGCGACTTTATGGTCGAGCACGACTACCAGAGTGCCCATGAACTGCAAGGTCATCTGCTGCGCGACCTACAGGGATATCTGGCGGACAAGGGCAAACAGCTGATGGGCTGGGAGGAAGCGGTGCGCGGCGACAAGCTCGATCATACGGCAATCGTGAACGCCTGGAGTGGTGTTCCCGTGGCCACCGAACTCGCGAATGCGGGCTACGGCGTTGTGGCCTGCGCGGCGCCTTTCGCCTATCTGGACCTGGCATGGGACGACAACGCCTTTGAGTCCGGCTACTACTGGGCCGGTACCTGTGACCTGCCTGCCTGTTATGGTTACGAGCCGGCTACGCCCGCTCTTACCGAAGAGGGCGCATCCCATTTCGCGGGCGTAGAGGCTGTCCTGTGGAGCGAATTGGTGAGCAGTTCAGAGCAGCTGGAATACATGCTGTTTCCGCGCCTGTTGGCCATGGCCGAGACCGCCTGGACGTCGCCGTCGGACAAGGACTGGGTCGATTTCTACCAGCGCATGCCCAGGCAGATGGCACGCCTGGATCAGTGCGGCGTGAACCATCGTCCTCTCGAAGAGTCCTGCTGACCCCGCTGAGAATAGATTGCCAGTAACCGGATGGGACAGCCTGGGACAGCCGCGGAAGACTGGCAGGCCGTGCCACCTATAAATTGTCGTCGAACCAATCGAGTGCCGCGTTGCACATGTCTCGCAGGTGAGCTCTGGACCAATCGTTCGAGTAGGTCGGCTCACCCGGGTAGGATCGCCAGGACACTTTCCTTCCCAGTCTGCTCAGGGCGCGGTACGTATCCTCCGCCTGTGTGTCTACGTTGGGATCGCCATTGCCCGAGATCAGCAGGACGGCCGCCTGCACTCGATTCAGATAGAAAAAGGGCGAGTTCTCGATGTGTGCGTCACGGCGATCCCAGAGCGATCCGCCCAACTCCTCCTCGCCGAATTCCGACCAGCCCCAATAGGCGATGCGTCCGTAGGTAGAGGTGAGATTGTAGGTCCCCGAGGCGCACACTGCCGCGCGGTACACATCGCTCTGCGTCAGCACCGACATCACCCTGTAGGCATCATAGCAGATGCCGTAGGCGCCAATCCGCTGCGAGTCGACAATCCCCTCGCGTACCATCTGTCGCACGATGGGCAGGACCTGCCCTGGCTGAGCCTTCATCGGATCGCCGGCATCTACATTGACATCGAGGTAAAGGACGGCGTAGCCGCGTGCCGCCAGCAAGTGCGGATTGCCAACGTCGTAGGCGTCGTATCCGAAGCTGTGGTGGTCGTCCAGATCGGCGTGTATGACGACCGTCGGCAGCGGCCCGGCGTCCTCGTCAAGACCTGGCGGCAGCACCAGGGCACCCTCACAGGGCGCCCCTGACAGCGACTCCCACTCCAGCAGACGACAATCGCCAAACGGGGGAACACGCGAGTTCGGAACGAAGAATGTCTCCGGTCTCATGCTCTTCTTGTCGAACCGCCAGACCGCGGCGGGCTCGGCGGCACCCTCCATCACCACATACGCCCGGTCCTGGAGCCGATCTATCTCCATCCACATGGACGTGTGCGAACAGTGGCGCGGCCATTCGTCGATGAGTTCGATGGTTCCAGTTACCAGGTTCCTCTGAGCCAGCCCCCCGTGAAGACTCCCGGGCGCCAAAGTCGTCATCAGCAGAGACTCGCCATCGAAGGGCACCAGTTCATTCCCCTCCGCCGGCTGCACCCACAGGCGCAGCCGCCGTCGGATGTCCGAACCGTCGATCCGCCGTTGCCGGCTGCCGTCCGCGGCGCAGATCCACACCTCGCCGCGGCTCAGCGCGTACACCGTCCTGCCGTCGGCGTTCCACCGCGGTGCCACGTGAACGGAGACGTCGGGCCAGCGGAGTCGTGCATCCGCCACGCCGATCTCCCGTGGGTTGGAGCTGTCCAGCGCCACCACGTACAGCCGGCCATCGCTGACGTAGGCCAAGCTAGCGCTGTCGGGCGACCAGTTGAAGGCGTTGGCGTATGATTGGACCACGCCCGTCGCCAGAGTAGTCGCCCCGCCGTCGGCAAGAGAGACGATGCAGAGATGCTTGTCGTCGTTGCCGAGCATGCGCAGTGTCGCCAGATAGCGCCCATCTGGTGACACGCGATATCGACGAACCGACCAACCATGCGCCAGGTAACGAACCTCACCGGTGTCAACGCTACCCAGCGCAAGGTCCCCGAGGTCGATATCTGGATATCTCTCGCTCTCGTTGTCGTCGGCCCTGAGTGGATCGCACTCTTGAACCCGCACTGGAGCGCTTGGAGTTCGACCTGTTGTGGCACCATGCACTGAGTCTGGAGCCGGAGGAGGCGCATCTGCCTCAGAAGACGTTGCACAATTTTCGCGCCCGGATGATGGCCCATGAGAGTGGACCGTTGGCCTTCGCTTCGGTCACGG
>Ga0066376_10000493_pt1 | contig 36576 bp, 25 predicted proteins | sample Knorr_S15_td_Bot_FD_77009 | JGI IMG/M metagenome (GOLD analysis project Ga0066376, IMG submission 77009) | Marine microbial communities from Southern Atlantic Ocean transect - Knorr_S15_td_Bottom_ad_5009_LV_A | ecosystem: Environmental > Aquatic > Marine > Oceanic | place: Southern Atlantic... | reverse complement strand
GAGGTTGAAGGAATGGATGATTTTGAAGATGAATCAGGTTATGCCAAACCATTGACTATGGAATTTATCCAAAAGGTCAATGATACAGTTTGTGAAGTAGCAAAGGATGCAGATGTCATCATCACTACAGCCAGAATTTTTGGTCGCCCAGCTCCGATCACCGTACCCGCCTCAGCGATTGAATCCTTCAAAAATGGCGCCGTTGTTGTAGATATGAACGCCGATGTCGGTGGAAATTGCGAACTGACGGAATGTGGCGAAATTATCAAAAAACATGGAGTCACCATCATCGGAGTCCCGAACCTACCTGGAACAGTTGCAAACTCAGCCAGCATGTTATTCTCAAACAACATGACAGCATTCGTCTCCAGTTTAGTCAAAGAAGGAGAATTAACCTTGGACCTTGAAGACGATATTTTGGTTGGCTCTCCAGAAGGTAGCGATTTCCATGTTGCCGGAATGGGTGGAGTTCTAATCTGTACAGGTGGCAAAATCCATCCGAAACAAACTCGCTTGGCAGGGGTGGTTGAATGAGTCTAACTATTACAGCATTAATTGCTAGTATCACTATTTTCGTATTGGCGATTTATCTTGGTTTTGAATTGATTTCAAAGGTACCAGCCACTCTACACACTCCTTTGATGTCGGGAGCAAATGCCATTTCAGGAATCACTGTAGTTGGTGCATTACTAGCCAGCAATGTGGCCTTCAACAGCGGCTCACCTGGCATTGCCGCTTGGCTCGGTTTTACTGCTATAGTTCTTGCAACAATAAATTGCGTTGGCGGTTTCATGGTCACCAACAGAATGCTCGAAATGATTGCCGGTAAGAGACGTAAAAAGGAGGTGGCTTGAATGGTCGACCCTATCCTTTTTGATATTGGATACTTGCTCTCAGCAGCATTATTCATCACCGGAATTAAGAAATTAAGTTCTCCAAGAACCGCACCCTACGGCAATCAACTTGGCTCAGCTGGAATGCTTTTGGCTGTCATAACAACCCTCGTCAAAATGCAAGCAGGAAACGGTATCATCGGTTGGGAGTTACTAGTCGGTGGTCTAATTCTTGGTTCTGTCATTGGTGCTTGGTTGGCCATTAAGGTCGAGATGACCGGGATGCCAGAATTAGTTGCTATGTTCAATGGCTTTGGTGGAGCAGCCAGTGCATTGGTAGCACTGTCTGAAGTTCTTGCCAGAATCAAAACTGGTGAAGTACCAACCGACATGCTCAACCTTTGGGCGATTTGGATTGCCATCGGACTTTCTAGTCTAGTAGGATGGATCACCCTCACAGGTTCTTTAGTTGCCATGTTTAAGTTGAAGGGTGGCTTCACAATCCCCCTAACTAAGAAGTGGGTCCGCTTTCCAACTTGGGGACCGCCATGGTTAAATTTCGTCAAGGTGAGTCTGTTGATTGCCTCATTCGCTTTCGTCGTGATGACGGTTAGAGAACCAGAAAATACCCTTTGGGTTTGGTCGCTAGTTGGCTCAAGTTGCTTACTGGGTGTCCTCTTCGTACTGCCAATCGGCGGCGCAGATATGCCGGTAGTGGTCAGCCTACTAAACTCCCTTTCAGGAGTGGCGGCTGCCTTTACAGGATTCGTCATCAACAACAATGTTTTGATTATCGCTGGTTCGATGGTAGGAGCCGCAGGTTTGGTTCTAACTTTCATCATGTGTAAGGCGATGAACCGTCAGTTGATCGATGTCTTGTTCAAGTCATTTGGTGGCTCAGAGAAGGAAACTGTTACTCGTACAAAGGTTGGCAGCGATGCTGAAGAAGTTGCAATGATGTGCGATGGAATCAGCACTTGTATTATCATCCCTGGATATGGAATGGCGGTATCTCAATCCCAGCATGCGGTGAAGGCATTCGCTGATTTGATGGAAGCAAGAGATGTTGAAGTCAAGTATGCAATCCACCCGGTCGCAGGACGCATGCCTGGTCACATGAATGTACTACTCGCTGAGGCCAATGTACCATATGAGCAGTTGATCGAGATGGATGAAATAAACTCCGAGTTTGCAGAGTGCGACTTAGCAGTTGTCATCGGTGCTAATGATACCACCAACCCTGCAGCCCGCAGTGGCGAAGGGCCATTGGGTGGAATGCCAATCTTGGATGTCGACAAGGCACGCTCAATAGTTATCATCAAGCGCAGTTTATCCGTAGGCTATGCTGGTGTCGATAATGACTTATTTTTCATGGATAAGACGATGATGCTGTTTGGAGACGGAAAAGTAATGATGTCGGCCCTCAACACTGCAATCAAGGAGTACTGAGGTTGGAAACCATTGAATAGTGACGTTTTCAGGGTCAAAAGGTTGTGTTAGTTTATGTCTGGTTCCGATAGAAGGTTGGTAATTGAAGGCGGCGAATCAATCGTTAATTTTAATTCCAAGGCTTTCAAAGCGGTTCCTGAATCTGGAATTGAAGATGCTGTTGCCACGATGCGCACAGGAATGATGTTTCGTTATCAACCAAAAAAGGCAGAAAATTCGCATGTATCTTTGTTTGAAAAGGAATTCGCTGCCCACCTTGGTAGTAACTTTGCATTAGGAGTAAATTCCTGTGGGGCTGCTATGTTCATTGCCCTCAATATTGCTGGTGTAAAACCAGGTGACAAGGTGCTTTCCAATGGCTTCACCTGCACCGCTGTACCTTCAGCGATACATCATGCAAGAGCTGAACCGGTTTTTGTCGAATCCAATTGGGAATGGGGATTGGATGTAGAAGACCTTGAAAATAAGGTCGAGGAATCAGGTGCTAAGGTTCTGCTACTATCTTACATGCGTGGGCATGTACCAAACATGGATGCGATAATGGCAGTAGTTAAACGTCATGACTTATATCTCATCGAGGATTGCGCCCATGCATTTATGACTTTCTGGAATGGAGTTAAACTTGGAAATTTCGGGCGTATTGCTTGTTTTTCAACCCAATCAAGTAAGGGTCTTTCATCTGGAGAAGGAGGTATCCTTACAACTAATGATATAGAAATTGCCGCCAAGGCTTTACTTTATGCAGGTTCATATGAGAAACGTTGGAATCGGCATTTTGGAGTTGATGAAGAAATGATGGCTAATCTCCAAAATCAAATTCCTGGCTATTCGATGCGAATGACAGAAGTTTGCGCCGCTTTATTGCGCCCCCAAATCCCAAGGTTGATAGAAATTTATCAAATCCACCGGAAAAATTACCTCTATCTAGAAGGTCTTTTAGAAAATCATCAAAATATTGAGATTCCAAAGCCCTTCCCTGAAGTAGAGATGTTTTGTGATACCATGCAATTCCACTTGCGAGGATTAACAAGAAAGCAAGCCGATAGTTTCATCGAAGTGATGTCCTTGGAAGGCATTGATATGCAGATATTTGGAGTTCAGCGCAATGCTCGTGATTTCAGAGAATGGCAGTTTCTCAAAGATATTGAGGCAGTAGAATTGCCAGCAACAGTAGAAGCGATTGAATTTGCTTGTGACTTATCATTGCAACCGCATTTGAACAGTTCTCACATGGATGTTATTGCACAGGTGATATGCGAGGTTCTGGCTTTTGTTATCAAGGATTGATGATGAATTGATTATTTTTCTACCTAGGACTTCAGAGAAACTTTTCTAAAAAGGCAAGCACTTCAGTTCTCATCTCTGAAGTTTCAATATGGCCGATGTCAGCATAGCGAAGCATCTTCCAGCACTCTGATTTTCCATGTGCCGCATAAACCTCTTTGAGATGCTTATCTATTCTCTCAAGTCCAACTGTAGGAGTCAAAGGGTCAAGATCTCCCGCCAATGCCAGACGCGCTCGTGGGGCAATCATTGCATTAATTCGTGAAGTACTCCAACCTTCCTTCAAAAGGTTTGGAATGTAATAATAAACTCCATGACCATTCAATCCATTTGTATCCTGTAGGTCGTGGAAATCTGTTAGGCAGCATAGGTCAATGCATACTTTGATTCTATCATCAAGTGCAGCACACCACCAAGCCATGGTACTGCCCATTGATAATCCCATAGTAGCGATTCTATCTTGGTCTAGAAGGGGGTGTTCATCGATAAAATCTAGCGCTCTTAAGTTGTCGAAGAGCATCATTCCCCACATTACTTGACCATTCCATAACATGCGTTTGAAGGTAGCAGCCTCATTATCGTGATTTCTTTCACCAAATACGAAAGTATCGATTGCTACAGCCGCGATTCCTAACTCGGCCAGAACTTGCCCGTACGGAGGGTTGAGAATCGCTGCCCTTCCAGTTAGTAACTCTTCCTTTCCATGAGCATAATTTCCTCCATGTGCATGGTTGTAGAGGACTACTGGAAAGGGCCCATCTCCTTCTGGTAGGGTCACTAATATCGGCACCGCTTCAATTCCTTCAAATTCAATTTGCCAACGTTGGCATCTCAAGCCTACATGACTTTCTTCACTTTGAAGCCTAGATTTTATGGGCACTGAAAAATCTGGTAAATCTCCTAGTAAAGAGAATAATTCTTGGCGTTCTAGTAATCTGTCTTCCAAAGTCTCCCCCCCAGTTCTTCCCATTCATCCGATTGTGGATGGGCTGCATTATGGTAGCAAGTATACTCTCCAAAATATAATTCCCCATCGATATCAAATAGATCCAAACGAGTATAATCAATATCTTCACACAGTTTCTCTGCAACTCGTACCATTTCTTCCACATATTGTGGTGAGAACCTTTCATGGAGGTGCTTCAATTCATCAATACCTGGGAATTTTGGATTAGATTGCTCAATTCTACTACCATCGATATTGTATATCGATTGGCGATGTTCGGTGAACCTTCCAACATCGATTTGTATCCATCCAACTTTGCCATGAAATACATGAAATTTCACATCATCAGGTAATGCACCATCAACCATCAGCATTTTTTCTATCATTACCCCTGCGGGTTTGATTTCTTGGGTTCCCCATTCAAGCCCCATCGCGTATTTTTTCTTTAGAAGGCGGGTCAGCTTTTTCTCCATCCATGCATGACTGACTTTCTTGCCTCTGTGGTCGATACCGTTTTCAATAACTCGGTATAATTCACCAATCGTCATGTCAACAGCAACTTTCTTCAATTTTTCATTTGAGTTATTGATGAAATAGATGCCATCTCCAGACCAATGGTTGGTTTTGATAACGTATCTATCGGGTAATTCATCCCATGGGATTTCCACTGGTGTTTGGCAAGACCACCAAAGTAGTTCGGGAACTTTGCAAACTCCTTTTGAGGCAACTAATTCCCGTGCTCTGTATTTGTCTTCCATGGTTACCAAAATTGGTTCTCTATCATACAGCATACGGCGATATAATTTTTGAGAATATTGGTCTTTGCGGCTATCGTCGAGCCTTAGCCACTCCAATTTTTCCTTTTTTGGAAACGGCCACATGCTACTTCCTCAGTTGATGCTCATCGTTATCTTGTTTCAATAATTCCCTAACCAATACTTCCTTGTTTAGATGTCTTCCAACTCAATGTCAAGTGGTAACCTTCAAGGGCGGCCCATTGGTGCACAGCAAATGAGGTTGAGTTGATGCGGATTACAGTTCCTAGTATCATCATGGGATTGGCTTGTGTTGCCCTCCTAGCAATGCCTGCATTTGGCTTTAGCGGTGGTCCACCTGTCAGCAATGGCGCTGACCCTACTGTGGAGTTTGGCTGTACTTGCCATGGCGGTGGAGCGCCTTCTGTTGCAGTTATCGTATCCATCAGTGGTGTTCCACAAGCCTATACTTCTGGAGAGACTTATAATTTCACTATTTCCTTACTGCACCAATCTAATTCTTTCGGTGGTTTCCTGATGACTGATTTTGGAAATGGTTCCTTTACTCCATTAGAGGAAGAACATACGAGGGTAGCAGAGGATAACCCGAATGCAATTTCCCACTCGGAGCCAGGAAATGATTGGTTAGTCCCATGGACTGCACCAGCCTCAGATATCGGAGCAATTCACTTCTCCTTAGTTGGCAATGCGGTAAATGGAGATGGCATGTTTGATGAGGGTGATAATTGGAATATCTTGACATTCAGCATTGCATCCCCTAATGGTGCAATGGTTTCGGAAGGCGAGGAATTATCCCTGCGTACAATTTCAGTTGGAGATTATGATGAATTATTCAAGCAAGAAGTTGATTCTGAGGCAGTTAAGGCTGCAGAGCAAAAAGAACTGGCTGACAGTTTCTTTGCTCAAGGAAATCTCTACTATTGGACAACCTTCTCTATCTTGTTGATTGCCGCAGTATTCCAAGGGGAGTTCTATCAAAGGAAGTTTGCTGGAGGACCAGATAACCTCGATATGCGTTTGGCAGTTCCTCAAGCAATTCGCCGTGGCTTACTCTTTGTTGTTCTTTCCTACTTCTTCTTCTGGACATTGGAAAGCTCCAAGCCTTGGGGTTGGAATTTACTGGTTGGAATGTTGGCACTTTGGGCGGGTTATGGATTGTATCGCACTTATGCACAAGCCAAGGCTCCACTAAAGGTTGAACAAATGCTCTAACCGCAGTGGTCTTGAGCAATGCACCTTTGGCATTATGTGATGGCTGACGGTTTATCCTTAGCGGGAGATTCAGTTCTTCCAATCAGCAGCCACTTAGATGAGTTATTGAACAGACTTGGCTTGTTACTATTTGCCTTGACAGTGTCGTCGATTATCTGGATGTTTTTCATCGATTCAGTTCTTGCATGGTACTTAATCCGGATATCTCCTTGTCCAGTATCAGAGTGCCTCTCAGTATTTGCTCCCGCAGAATGGGTTTCTCTACGTTGGATGTCGGCATTGCTTCTTGGCTCGATAACAATCATTCCATTATTTTGTTGGCAAGCGATTAATTTCACCCGGCCAGGAATGCTACCTCAAGAGAGGCATTGGTTGAGTAGCACCATCCTAATAGGAGGCATTGTTAGTATTAGCATTCTTTTATTGACTATGTTATACCTAATTCCAATGGTTATGCTTTGGGCTCACCAAGGAAGTAGTGAATCAGGAGTTGTTGCAACATATGATGCGGTGGAAATCTTGAGGATTTCCTTTGCGGTATTGTCAGTTGAATCAATTGTATTATTGGCGATGATGTCTGCACTGATGGCTGGTGTGGTTGGCTTATTGGATGCCAATTCTCTAACATGGTTCCGCATTCGTATACATGGTTTTTCATTGGCTTTGGTATGGCTATCTATTCCATCTCACCTAACAGGAATCCGCCTTCTCTCGATAATTTCTTGTTGGCTTCTCGTTGAGAGTTGTATCTCTCCATTCAAAACTCGAAATATGTCATCAAAAAACATTCCACAAGGTGAGGGTATAATGGATTCTGAAGGCTCCCTGAGAAGAATCGCAGTAGTATCCTGTACCTGTGCCGGTGCTTGTCCCAAAGATTTCTCTACAATCACACCAGATTTGATGGCGACTAGTAGTGCAAATGCTCTTTGTCTAAACGCCCATGAAAGAAATGACCTTTTAGCAGCAGCGAAAATACAACGCTTGACAGATTTAATTATTACAGGATGTGATGGTAGTCCACTACCTGAGCATATGAAGCAAAGTTTAGATTCTTTAAACATCAAATTACGTGGATTATCGCTTTTGAATATAGCAGCCGCAAGGCCTGATGGTAAATTGAGGGAAGTTGATTTCAATTTAGCTTTGGCATCAATGGTAGACCCATGGCCTAAATCAGGACAAAAAGAACGTATTATGGAGGTTGGATTCGATGGAAACTTGACCCTTTCAGTTGAATTTCCATGGGGTTTGGTTTTGCATCCAAACGATGCATTTGCTTGCATTAATCAACAATAAAGCAGAACCCTTCTATTGGTTGGCCCTTCAGCCGGTAATATCATGAAGGCAATAACCGCCCTTCCAATCGCCTTGGGTTTCATCATCCTAGGTCTTGTCGGGTGGTCGAATCCAGAAGTTGTTCAAACTTGGTTTGAGGAAGTTCGGGAAAATGCTAATTCAGAGTCAGAATCCCCCCTCGTCGGAATTCAAGAGCAAGAAAATTGGCTCGTTGTAGTCGTTGACTTCAGCGATGAGGCGAGTGGAAATGGCCGTAATATCATTCAGGCCAAGGGCCTTCTAGACGGTAGTAATGGTGCTGTAGGATATATCGAAGCGATGAGTGGAGGAGAAAGTAGTCTCAACTTAACCTACCATTCTGAAATAATTCGTGCTTCTCTTCCTTCCAGTTCATATGGCTATGATACTGAAAACACCCGTGATGTAGGAAGTATCGAAGGGGGACCTGCCGCCTTAGCAGCAGAAGTAATCACCAAATTGGCCTCAAAGATAGATTGGTCTGCATTTGATTTGGATAAAGACGGTAATGTTGACAGATTGTTAATCTTGCACACTGCAAGGCCACAAGAAGATGGTTCAGGTGCTACTTCTAGAATCTGGAGCCACTTTGGGCCACTTCAAGAGGCGATAGACCTGAAGGATGGACTTGTAGTTCATCACTATACTATGGCATCTTTGCGCTCCTCAAATTATCGGGGTACAATTATTCACGAAATGCTTCATCAAATTGGCGCCTTAGACCTTTATGCTGTGCATGATGAAACGGTTTCAAAAAACTGGTATGGAGTAGGAGATTGGGATATCATGGCTAGTGGTAATTGGAATGGAAATGGAGCAATTCCCGCTCTTCCAATGGCTGCAACGATGGAATTACTAGGCCTTGAAAGAAACCACGAAATTTCTTCTTGGAATTCACAAGGTGGCGAATGTAAAGCGACGATGAAATCTTTGGCACCTATGTCAGATTCAGGTTCAGCACTCCGTATTCCGTTAGCAGAAAACGAATGGCTTTGGATAGAACATCGCGCAGAAGATGGTTTCGATACTAGGCTCCCAGGATCAGGACTCTTAGTTAGCGCCCAAAATTTAGCAACTGGTGACCTCGAAAACAATGTGGTCAATCATGACCCCAGTTCTCCTTGGCTACGGATCATAGAGGCCGATGGTGGCGATGAATTGATGCGAGCGGCAGACAAAGGCAGCGAAGGTGACACTTTCCAATTAGGTGATACATTTGGCGCAAGTGGCATTCAAGTTCGAGATTCACATGGTCGTTTAGTTCAATGGACTGCAGTAGTTTTCCAAATGCAAGATGAATTATGGGGACTTAACTTGACAAAGCCTACTTGCGAAGAAGAATTTGAGGTATTGCCACCATCAGGTGGATTGACTACTCTACCGGGGGAAACTTTTTTCTTTGCCATGAAATCAACTGAAGAATGCCAACCCCAAGTTTCCATAAACAGTAATGACGGTCGAAGTCTAGCCATCATTGACTCAACCACAGAGGTCAAGGGGAATTCGTGGAAACAAGTTGAATTATCATTCAATCGTCAAGTTTCTGCGGGCAATTTTGGTCTACTTACAGGCTTTATTAGTTGCGGAAATTCGACTTGGGATATTGCAATTCCTTGGTCAACTCACTTCAATAGAGTATTGCCAAGCCTGACACAAGCCGACGTTTCAACCAGTAAATCCACCGAGATTTTTATCGAATTAGAGATCGAAGGTGATGGTAGTAGAACAGTTGAATTATTCGTCGAAGGCCCTCTCTCAAGAGTGGCGACTATTCAAGAAAGTGCAGTCATACAAGAAGGCTCATCAATCACCTTAACGGTGGAACCAAACGGTCTTCTAACACCCGGAATGCTGGCAAGGGGAGAAGTCATCATCGTTGATGACTTGGGTAAGGTAGAGAGAGTAGATGTTGAAGTTACAGGAGAAGGAATTGCTGGAACAGCAGATGTAATCAGAACTTTCCGTGACCCAGCCAGTCTAACCCTAATCGTTTGCCTCTTAGCGGCTCTTTGGGTAGTTCTTGGAATTGAGAAGAAGCAGAAAATCATTCCTTCACAGCCTGTGGCAGTTTCGAGTGTTGATGATTTTCTAAACCCAACAAATGCCTTATTTTCAGCGCCCCAAGAGGACCCTTTCAATAGACAGGAATGATGCACCATCAGGGCTTTGTTGAATACAAACCCACTTTTTGTTAACACCCGCTGACAAGCGAGCACGTAAGCAGGCTTCTTCCCAAGAACGTGGCATTTCGGATTCAATTGACATCAACCAAGGGGCATGGACTTTTGAGATATCATCATCATACACTCTCCATTTGCAACCATATTTGAAACCAGGCCGTGCAAGAAGTCCACGCTCTAATAATTCATTGAGGAGGTATGCATCACCAGTATGTTCAGTCCCTTGCAGGTAATTTTCCAACCATTTTTTCTCGGTATTGTCTAGACTAATTCCTCCGGCTTGAGGTACTCCAATATTTGGCAATGGCCAATTTACATATTGGATGAAACTGTTCACCTTTCCGCCCAAGTTTGGCATTTGTATTTCAGAAGGAGGCCTCAATTTGCCGCGGGGGTCTGGTGATGATAGGCGATAGATTGTTGAATCATATTCAGAATCGACAACTACAACTTCTGCCTTTTGACCTATTTCTTCTACTTCCCTCACCCATGATTGTAGGTCAGCTAAATCCAAGTCGTCAGAGGAGATAAACCACCGTACTTGTGAAACTGGTGGGTCATTGGAGGGGTGAGAGGTTCTCTCCCATCTCATACCCCATGTTTTTGCACATCGAAGGTTTCCATGAGGTGAATTTTCATCACAAATCGACAATATTTCCCCTCCAGAACGAACCGCCTCAATAGCCACAGCCTGATGCAATATTCTTGGGTTTGAAGCAAGCATCTCTGCCATGAAGTTCTTTGGAAGTGCCAAGCTTCTATGCCAATGGCAAAACAGGGCTTCAGCAGGTGAAAGTAGCACAGCCCCTCCTTTGATGGTTTTTCCAAGGGCTGATTTTTGCCAAAGACGACTTGAGATTGGAGGCTCGACTCTCCAACCACCCTCTTCTGCAATGAGAACATCTCGCAATTCTTCATTTTCTAAGATAGGTCGATTTCCACGCTGGCGTGGTTTCAGGTCGCGGCCTTTTTCCGTCGCCATTAATTTGATGCGAAAGGTAACCTGCCATCAATCCCACGCAACCGCATCTCTGAAGTGCTCGATGCTTTGTGGCCGTAACGGTGGAGTCATGGTTAGCGGCCAACTCGGTGTTTTGACAGTTGAAGAGAGGGTCTTGATTCACCTTTCCGACAAGCTCCTGAAAGACGGAGGGTGGGAGGCTCCACCAGAGAATACTCAAGCCGGTATATCGAGTGCTGTATTCATCCAAAGAAAGCATCTGCCAAGGACTTTGAAGAGGATGATTGAATCAGAAGACGTAGAACAGGATAATCGTCACGTCGATGGTGCGAAGCAACGCCGGCGAGTCTACATGCTGACCGCTAAGGGAAAAGAGCGAAGTCAAGAAATACGTAGCAGAGTTCTCAATCTAGAAGTTGCGACAGATGGCAAGTCCTCTCCTCTCAGTCAGTTTGAGGATAACAGAGATTTACTTACCTTACTATCACATGTTGATGAGAATTTAAATTGGCATCCAGAACCGCTGGTTGTACCCATTTCTGAAGCAAAAGGTAGTCTTGGAATGGAAGGGAAAATCAGTGAGGCTTTGGTTAAGGCAGTTTTCGAGAGAGCTTGGAGAGATGGAAGTCTGTCAGAAGCAGAAAGAGGGATAGTTGAAGAAATTGTAACCTTCATTGGCATGAGTCCTGAAAGAGTTACAAGAATCGAACAAGAAGCCCTCAATAGCCTCACCGAAAGCAAAGGTCCTGACCGAGAAAATATCTATCGAGACTTATTGGAACAGGCACTTGAGGATGGAGACATAATCGAGGAAGAACAAGTGATGTTGGAAACCCTACGTAAAACTCTGGATATTAGTTTGGAAGTGCATGGAAGGCTAGTTGGACAAGTTATTGCACATGCTGAATTACTTGATGGTTTAGAAGCCAATATACATCCTTACGTTGATGCGGTTAGAACTGCTTTGGAGGATGGAGTTATCAGTTTGGATGAGGATGCAATTCTCTCAAGCCTGCGCCGCAGCCTGTCCATTCCAATCGAGGTTCATGTTGCAATCGCCACCAGTATTCGGGACAACATGAAATGACTCCTCCCTTTCGATAGGCTGAGGGAAGCACATGGACGAGGGCGATTGGGGCATCCATGACGGCCTACAGAATACTCGACGACGTGTCGAGAATATGGCGCCAAGTTTGGTCGTCCTTGTTGGAGACGTTATGCTAGACCGCTTCATTTATGGCTATGCAAATAACCTCAATCCAAGAGCACCGGTGCCAGTTCTCAAGGAAACTCAGCGTGAGCAAGGAGCAGGAGCAGCAGCCCATGTGGCTAGGGGGCTAACATCTCTGCAACACAAAGTTTCCATTTTCGGTGTAGTTGGTGATGATGAAGCGGGGGCTGATGTTATCGGTGCACTCGAAGAAGCAGGAATCAAATCAGACGGTGTTGCAGTTCTTGAGAATTGGAGAACCACGGTAAAGACCCGATTTATCGCTAGCAGAGAAAGCCTGATTGAAAATAAGCAAATGATGCTACGAGTCGATGAAGAAGAACTCGACGATGTGTCATGCGAAGTTGCAGAATTATTAGCCAATCAAGCATCGGAATTAATACCAAAAGCCGGCGCCTTAGTTATCTCAGATTACGGGAAAGGAGTTGTTAATGATGCAACTGCAGAATCTCTCATTCAACAAGCAAAGGCAGCCGGAGTCCCAGTTATTTGCGACCCTAAATTGACAGGCTTACACCGTACCAAAGGTGCAGATGTGGTTATCTTCGAATCGAGAGGATTGGAATTAATGCGTAGGCGTCTGTCAAAATCAAACGCGGAAGAGGCTGCTTGGGAATTAGTAGAGGAACATGGTTGGGATTCCCTCTTGGTATTAGGTGGCCAAAATGGAGTCGATCTTTACAAATCCGGTCAAGAACACATTCATGTTTCCTGCACATTACTTGAGCCTCGCCAACAAATTGGCTTGATCGATGCAGCAGTAGTTGCGGTCGTAGCAGCCCGTGCCCTTTCACTTTCTGACCTTGATATGGCTCACCTGGCTAATGCTGCCTGTGAATGTATTCTACAAGCAGAAGATGCAGCACACTTTGCAATCGACCGCAAGACCCTATGTACCCGATTGGATGAAGTCGCTTGGTCGATGCAAATATCCCAAAGGTGAAATCATGAGTTCATGGCCTTTCGGCACTACCGCCGATATTGGATTGCGGGTATTCTCAAGTTCTCCAGAAGGAGTATTGAAAGAAGCAGTTCTTGGGATGCAAAATATCTTGCTCTCTGCGACCGAATTTGACCTCCCTTGGCATCATTCACAGTGGAATCTAGGAAAAGATGACTGGGATAGAATGCTGGTTAAAGTATTGGAAGAAACCCTTTACCGCGCAGAAATTCACAATGAATGGGTGGTTGATATCTCATTCATGTTAGGTCAGCAATTGCATTGTCAAGTTGCTTGGGTAGATGCAAGCGAGGTTGAGAGAGAAGTTGAGATCAAGGCGATTACAAGGCATGATTTACAGGTCCGAGAATTAGGTGCCGCGGAACAGATTTCTTCACCTTATCCTGAGGTTCCAGATATAATCGGGCCTGGCTGGATTGGGGATGTTGTTTTCGATATTTGAATTTACAATGTGAATTTATTTTGAAATGAGTGGGAGGGCCCTCGGTGGACGCTCGCTTCCCAGAGCCTGACCCTCGCACTTCCTCCGCCCCGCATCCCTGAGGCACCCATGGCCCTGAGTAGGGCTGCTCCGTTCCCGGCCTAACCTGATTCCCCAGTTATGCGATTCCTGTCCCCTTCCGGGTACAGTTCACGACAACCCGAGTCACTCAAGGGCGAGACATCGACGTCCATGCGAGGGAAACTCCGGGCTCGATTGCGCCGCCCAAAGGCGTTCGGACCGCCAGTCACGATTTGCGGTACAGGGCACGTCAACACCCCTCCTATCCCAGCCATGCGGGGATGGAGCCCCCATTTCAAGGCTACGATAATTATTCCTCGTACTTACTTGGGCAACCGACTGTGAGTAACTCTGCTTCAAGCACCCATAATCCTCCTTTCTTTACCAATGTGCCATCTACTAGAATGGTAAGACCTTCCCTGAAGGCTTGAGGAATTGCAGCATTGTTTGCATCGATACTCAGATTATAATCCGCTCCTTCAAGTGAGAAAAGAAGGTTTTGTGCATCATATGAACCGTTGACAACAACTCCTCGAATACTTAGTTCCTCACCATCATATTTGCTTGGCGATTTCATCAATTCATCCACAGCCATTGATGGAGTTGGCTCTGATAGGAATAAAGTGGCAGATAAAGCCAACAAAGCGATACAGCCAGCCCCCAGCAATCTACCTCTCCTACTCAGGTTCATTTTCATTACCTCGGTGGGCCAAACCCACTGCTTCACTCAAGGATGAAAAGCCATGTTGCTTCAACTTGTTCCCTAATCCTTTTTGGATTTCCTTCAAAATACTTGGACCTTTGAATACCAAAGCCGAATAGATTTGAATTGCACTTGCACCATTGATGATTTTTTGCCAAGCATCCTCAGTACTAGATATTCCGCCAACTCCAATAATCGGCCATTTGCCCTTGGTTTTTGCATAAATGTAGTGGATGACTTCTGTGGAGCGTTGATTGAGTGGTTTGCCCGAAAGTCCACCTTCTTGTTTAACGAAGGCCTCTGATTTTGCGTTGATGGCTTGGGGCCTTTCAAGAGTTGTATTTGTGGCAACGATTCCAGCACAACCACATTGACGAGATACATCGATAATCTGGTCCAATGCTTCATTACTTAGGTCGGGGGCTATTTTCACAAATATCGGTTTGCCACCCCCGCACTTTTCTTCCATCGAGATGCATGCCTCGAGTAGGGATTTCAAAGCATCACCTTTTTGCAAATCTCTCAATCCAGGGGTATTTGGTGAAGATACATTGACAACAAACCCCTCAACGACTGGCCATAGCCATGCAAGACTAGTGGAGTAATCTTCAGGCGCATCTTCATTTGAGATAATTTTAGAGCGACCTATATTGGCAAAAACTGGCATTCCATGTCTTGCTTTCGCAGGAACCTTCGCTAAGGTTTCTGCCCCCTTTTCTGAGCCTGGATTATTGAACCCCATTCGATTGATTAGTGCCCTGTGCGTGCTGCTGCGAAACATTCGAGGTTTTGGATTCCCTTTTTGGGGACGGGCAGTGAAACCACCTACCTCGATGAATCCAAAGCCCATATTATGCCAAGCAGCAACATTTTCGGCTTTCTTATCCATCCCTGCTGCCAATCCAATTGGCCCTCTTAGATCCCAATCTAGTAACTTTGTTTTTAGGATGCGGGGATGTAATGAAACTTTCATCAGCATGCGAATTGGGGGAATTTTGTTAGCAATTCGCATCCACTTCAATGACCTGCTATGCGCTTTTTCGGAATCTTGGATGGCCATAAGCGGCCTACCAAACAAGGTCCAAAGCAGCGCCATCATCATACTCGCTCAGCCGGCACCCTTCAAGCGTTGCGGCGTTTCGCCATGATGAGCGCATGGATGTAAATAGGTCTAGTCTTGGCGAATTCACCCGCCGACTGCTCCGAGAAGAAGGTGTTGAACTATTACTACCTTCATCAATTGTTGAAATTGCCGAACCGATAGTTGGAATGGTTTCTCAACACATCCCAGCAAGGTTATTGCTTCCTGATGTTAACTCTCATCCCTTTGATTATGTTAGTTTGATGCATAAAAAAAAAGAAATCGGGCGTTTAGGTGGCATGGAGCCATCTTTAGAAATAGTTTGGATCGAGGGTGAAATAAAACACCTCATTCATAGGATTATAGAGTTAGCAGAAGAATTCCTCGGCGCAGGTTACCCCGGATGTCGAGATTGTCTTGGTCCGTCAGCAACTGAACCATGGGATGAAAGTCGTTTTCGCTGAGACCTAAAAACTAACTAAATTTCATTCGCATATCCAGCAGGTACTATTAGTACCTGTAAGAAATCCATTTAAAGTGAGGCATTAAGTATCGTGGCTGTGGCGACTCAATTCTATGGTGGCCGTCATCCTCGCTGAGAAACCAAGTGTAGCCGGCGACCTTGCCAGAGTTTTAGGTGCTTCATCCAAGAAGGACTCTTATTACGAGGGAAATGGACTTTTGATTACTTGGGCAGTGGGTCACCTTCTTGAGTTGAAATCTCCAGAGGCATATGATAAAAAATACAAAACTTGGAAGATGGATACTTTACCAATTATTCCAGAACAATTCAAAACAAAAGCAAGAGGAAGCCGAAATGAAGCGGCTCAATTAAGAGCGATTGTATCTTTATTCAAGCGTGATGATGTAGATGAATTGGTCAATGCTTGTGATGCTGCTAGAGAAGGGGAATTGATTTTCCGCCGAATTCAAGAACATTCCAAGGTGAAAGTAAAAGTTAGCCGAATGTGGATGCGTTCGATGACTGATTCGGCCTTACAATCTGCTTGGGATGATAGAAAGCCTGATGCAGAATATGAGCCACTTGGTGATGCAGCTCGTAGCAGAGCCGAAGCAGATTGGCTGATCGGTATGAATGGCTCTCGTGCTGCCACATTACGTCTACGTAGTCGCGGTCAAAAAGGTTCAATCAGCCTAGGTCGTGTTCAAACTCCTACCTTGGCCATGCTCGTCGACAAAGAACTAGAGGTTCTATCTCACGTCCCTTCTCCATTTTGGGAACTTGATGCAGAATTATCTCAGGATGATGCAATGTGGAATGCCAAATGGCGACGTTCAAATAAGCAAGGTGAAATGCCAGTCTCTCACATCATCGAACAAAGTGAATTGGATTCATTAAAGGCTGAATTAACAGCTGGAGAATTAGATGTTGTTATGAGTCAAAAGGAACGAATCGAGCGTTCCCCACTGAATTTCGATCTAACGACTTTACAGAAGGTGGCAAACCAATTATGGAATATGTCAGCCAAAGAAACCGGGGGCCATGCTCAACAACTCTATGAGCGTTTCAAGGTCACTACTTATCCAAGAACCGAATCAAAATACTTACCTGAAGACTCGGTTTCCGAAATCAAGGATATTATCGGCAAATTGGAATCACAATCGGCTTGGGCAGAACATGCAAAGCGTCTTCTTAACGATGGCCTAGATCACGAAAAGAGGAATTTCAACGATGCAAAAGTTAGTGATCACCATGCCATTATTCCTACAGGTAAAGTGCCACCTTCAGAACTCGAAGGAAGAACCCGTTTGGTATATGATTTGGTAGTTGGAAGATTCTTAGCATCCTTCCATCCAAATGCCCTTTGGGAAGATGAAAAGCGCAAGGCAAGTTTGGGTGTTGGAGAATTATTTGCAGATGCAAATGTATTGAAGACAGGGGGTTGGAGAAAGGTTGTTCCTAAGTCTACTAAGATGCCACCGGGTTGGGGGATAATCAAACCCAAAGGAAGGGCAAATGTTGATACTTACAAGGTCGAAGAAGGAGTGACCAAACCAAAATCACGTTTCAAGGATGCAGGCATATTATCGCGCATGGAAAATGCAGGTCGCGATGTAGAGGATGATGAATTCAAGGATGCCCTAAAGGGCAAAGGCCTCGGAACTCCAGCCACCCGTGCAGAAACCATCGAAAAACTGATCACAAAGGGCCTTGTTCAGCGATTGAAAAATGGTTCATTGCGAGCAACTCCAGATGGAATTCGCCTGATTGATGTTGTCAGACATATACCTGTGGAATGGATTACCTCACCTGAATTAACCGGAGAAATGGAAAGCCGCTTATCAGAAGTGGAAAAGGGCGATGCAAAGAGTTCCGATTATATGAGTGAAATCATCTCTAAAGTTGGAGAACTAGTAGAACGTTTCTCTAATTTCAAGAAAGAGGATTTGTTCAATAATGAGGATTCAATAGGAAGTTGCAAAAATTGTGGTTCTGCAATCGAAGAATTAGATCAACGCTACTCCTGTAGTTCTGAGAACTGTGATGTGGTCTATTGGAAGCGTTCCATGGGTCGTTATTTCGACCGCCCCACAATGAGTAGATTGCTTGCAGAAGGTTCTATCGCTGAGTTGCATGGATTTGTTCGTCGAACAGATTCTGAGACCTATTCTACTGGTATCTACATCGGTGAAAAGGGAGAATTAAATTTCCAAGAAAAGCCTGCAAAGGAACTCAATGGTGGTAATTCTGAGGAATTATGTGAGTGTGCAATATGTAATTCAGGAAGTATCTTTGCTGACGATGAAAATTTTGGTTGTAGCAACCCAGAGTGTATCTTACTACAAGGTCGAAAGATGATGGGACGAAGAAAGTTGTCGAATGAGGAAGTAATCATTTTGATAAAAGAAGGAAGAACCCCGCTATTTTCTGATTTCATTTCAAAGCGTGGAAATCCATTCAGTGCTTGTTTATTACTCGAGAAAAAGAGTCGCTCAAAAGGGGAAGTCTTGGTAGTTAGCTTTGAGTTTGCACAAGAGGAATTACCGGAGTATGAGGTCGACTTAACTCCATTATTAGACGATGGTAAAGGTAGATCTGTAATTGAAACAAAAACACATTTCCAAGTACAGCAAGATGGTGTCAAGGAGTATGAAATCGCGAGGACCGTCAAAGATAGGCAGATTAGTAGAGAGGAATGCATCAGCCTTGTGGAGAAAAACCAAGTCGGCCCACTTGAAGAATTCATTTCCGCAAAAGGAAAACCATTCACTGCAACCCTATACCTCGATGGGCGTAAGAATATCAAATTCAAATTCGCTCCCCGTAAGCGTAAAAGCAAGAAAAAGTGATGCCCAATTACCTTTCAAATACACAAGGTCTATCCCTTCTCGATAATCGAGGCTTATTCGTGAGCAGGCAGCAATCCCATTGGGACGTGGTCATCGTCGGCGCTGGGCCAGTTGGTGGTTATGCTGCTTATCGTTTAGCACAGAGCGGTATTTCCGTGTTATTATTAGAGGAACATGCTGAAATTGGCAAACCATTCCAATGCGCAGGTTTGGTTAATCCAGGAGCAATGAAGAAAGTGGAGTTGGAACATACTATTCTTAGTCAGATAAATGGAGCAAGGATGTACAGTCCTTCCGGAATTGAAGTTAAAATCGGGCGTACCGACGCCATCCGTACCCATGTTGTTTGTCGAAAATTATTCGATGAAGGAGTGGTTCGCAAAGGCTTGGAAGTTGGCGCCGAGTTGTGGTTGAAATCCAAACCTCTAGAAGTTTCAATTAACCCCGAAAGCGTTTCACTTACAATCCAAAAACAAAGTGAAAAAATAAGCATTACTGCCTCATTATTGATTGGATGTGATGGTGCCCATAGTTGGGTACGTCGGCAATTAAAAATGGGCAAGCCAAAGGAATTAATGATTGGATATCAAGTTGAGGTAACTGGTTATCTAGGGGTCGATGGATATCTAGATATGTTCACTGGAAATGATGTTGCACCTGGGCTTTTTGCTTGGGCTATTCCTAATGGAAAGACTCACCGTATTGGTGTCTGGTCAAGGGCAGAGGACCTAGATGGCAGGAGTTGTGAGCAATTAATTGAGTATTTGATGAAACAATCACATTGGAGTGAGAGATTTGCCAATTGTAGAGAAACCGCTCGTTTTTGTGGACCAATTCCCTGTGGATTTGTCCCAAAACCTTGGAAACAACGTGTTATTCTTTTGGGTGATGCAGGTGGAATGGCAAAACCGACAACCGGAGGAGGAATTGGCCCTGGATTTGAAGCAGTAGACTCTGTTATTGACGGCTTGCTTAGCGCTATTAATCGCAATAAATTGACAGAAAAAGATATGAAAAAAATTGCCAAACCATTAATGAGCATGCGGAAAAGACAAGAGAAAGCAAGAGCACTGAGGGACTTGTTTGTTACTTCATGCAGCGATGATGAATTGGACACACATTTTGAAATCTTCTCAAGGCCTGAGGTTATTAGATTAATTAATGAAGAAGGCGATATAGAAAAACCGGTTCCATTGGGCCTGACATTATTGAGAAAAGTACCGAAATTCCGCCCATTGGCATTGAAAGCAGGGTTTGCAATACTAAAGAGCAGGTGAGATTTTGAGTTATCGAATCATTGCTGAATCTTCAATTCGCTACCCTCCCTTTGAATCCTCTTTGATGATTCCAGAAAGATTACCAAGTATTCATGACGAAGAGGTTATTGCCGAAGTTTCCCATGAAGAGGAGGCCATTGAGTGTGCTGAAAAATTACTACCACCTTTTAGAGTGGGTCGCAAAGATGAATGGTTTGTAGAACGAAAAATCATCATTGAAGGACCAGATGGAAAGCAGATATTCAAGCCCAAATTAGAACTCAAAATAGACTCAGAAGAACCTCCACTTGCAGTTAAAAAACAGCGTACTGGTTGGTACCTCAGGCCAAATCCTATCCATCGCCATGCTCGCAAAGTTGTTACCTTTGCTGTTGCTCTATTCTTGATTGGATTATTGTTTCAAACTATTGAGCCGGTGCTTGTTGCATTAGGACTACTACCCGAGACAATCTTTGGAGGAATACGGTTTGGTTTGTTGGATTACCCATTCCTTGTCGTATATGTTGGCCCATTGATGATGGTACCATACTTCCTTCGTTTAATTGCAAATGTCAGAGACCTCAAGCATCAACGAGAGTTCCTTTTAGACCCACCTGCCCAGCCAGATATTATTTTTCTGAGCCCTGTTGTTGCTGATTCCAAATTGCATTGCAAAATTAATTTTAGTGAGCCCAGAGATGATTGGCTTTCGATAAAGGCTTGGTGGCAAGTGGGCGTTCTACCTCCAACTAGAGAGAAAGTTATGGAGGTCTTAGACAAGGGAATTGATTCTCAACCTCCACCTGGATTTTCAACACCTTTACCCCATTATTGGGAACAAGGATTGTCAGATGGTGGAGGTTTCGGAGAAGAGACGCCGTTGATGCAATTTGATGCCCCCGGTGGCTTATTCTTGCGCCCATTGAGAATGATGGCATGGGGGGGCAGAGATAGTTTGCCAATAAGTGGAGGCGAATTAGAATTATCACCACCTATGCCACACTGGCCGGGGAGTAATCATGGCGGCTTAGCAGCCATTCATTGGGAGATGATAATTCGAATCGACCGAGAAAAACAAGGACCTTTGTTCTGGGTCCATCCAGTTAGGGTTGCTCATTCATCCAAGTTGTCAGTCATAGAAGAAGTTCACATCAATGATGGACGTATCGAGGATTCTATTAGGATTGAGGATGAAAATCATCCAATTGCTGCGTGAACTTCTTGTTCTATGTCGTTGTCGGCAAACCATGAGGTGCCGATTTGCTATCTCGACATTGATTTTACTAGCGTTTGTTCCATTAGCAGGTTGTATTTCAAACGATGTGGAAACCATAAGCACCAAAGAGCCCGAGAAGAAGGCCGAACGCAGTTTAGAGGTTCAAACTTCAATTTTCTTATCAACGATAGAAACACCTGTTATAATTAGAGGACAAATTGGAGGCTGGGAAATAGGTGATGAAGTAACAATGAACCTTATTTCCCAACATGAAAACATCATTGATGCTGAGCCCGTGGGTTCTATCTTCAGTGTAATGGATGGGGGGAGTTTTCAATTAATTATCGATATTTCAACTCCAGGTATTTGGACCTTTGATTTTGAATTAACTTTCACAGATGGGGAAATATTGCGTTATGATGGTATTCTTGTTGAAATTTTAACTCCAATTGAATCCTCACCAATCCTACTCTTATCAGCAATCCATGAATTAGATGAAATTGCAGAATTCACCTTACGAGGTAGCATTGAACACGAAGTAATGGAGACTTGTTCCATATCGGCACAATTCTTTAACCAAAATTATACCGGTAGTCTTAACGAAATGACAGGTTCTTTTACTATTGAACTTGGTATTGTCAGTGAAAGTGGATCAGGACTTGCCCAAGCAACCTGCGGAAAATGGAGTGAACTTTCAACGAACCGTAGTTTCATGCTATTGTTTAGTAGTGGAATTAACGATATGGATGGAGATGGAATCGATGATGAATTTGATTCATGCCCTGAGGGTTGGGGGGAAGAAGAGGGTTGGTCAAGTGGTCTTGATACAGATCTTGATGGGGATGGCTGTCATGATGCTTGGGAAGATTTAGATGATGATAATGATGGTATTGCAGACGGCATTGACAATTGTCCACAGCAATTTGGTTGGACTAGTAGCCTTGACATTGATCATGACCAAGATGGTTGTCGAGATAGTGATGAGGATGAAGATGACGATAATGATGGTGTAATCGATATTTTGGATTCTTGTCCCATCGGTGAAACATCATGGTTGAGTGGATTTTCATCTGATTGGGATTCTGATGGATGCAGAGATTTTGATGAGGACCAAGATGATGATAATGATGGTTTGAACGATACTGCAGATTCTTGTCAAACAGGAGCAATCGCATGGCTCCGTAATAGCTCTTCAGATTGGGATCAAGATGGTTGTCGAGATAGCGATGAAGACGACGATGATGATAATGATGAAGTTTCTGATTTTAATGAAACCGGATACCAATTGGACTTATGCCCTTTTACTGAATTGAATAGAACAGATGTCGATGAGTTCGGTTGTGCAGGGAATCAACGAGATAGTGATAATGACGGCATTCTAGACGATGAGGACCAATGCCCAGGTACTCCTGAAGGTGTTGCAGTGAGCAGCGTTGGTTGTGCTGACCTTGATGGTGATGGTGTATTCTCTAATGTTGACCAATGTCCTGATACGCCTACAAAGTGGACAGTCAATCAATTAGGATGTACAGTTAATCAACTCCCCGTTTCATGGAATAGTGGGCCCTATGGCAATGGAAGGATGGATATAGTCTCTACCTTTTCATTTCCAACCCTCGCTGGAACAACATGGAATTTCCAAAATGAATGGACTGGAAATGACACCTATCTATTTTTATTCAAATATACCGATGGAAGCGGAAATAGTAACTCGGGCACTTGGACCTATAATCCCGCCACAATTATCCGCGCTCTACCAGATAATGTACATCTTTTCTACGGTTCTTTTGATTCCTCATACCATAGTGATGTGGTAAACCGTAAAGCTGATGTCGAATCCAAGTTGACGTCTTCTGAAGAAGAAAAGTGGATGCCAAGAATCCATTTTATCGACCAACAAGGAGGTTCAATTAACGGAGGGCTTGGCTCATTAATTCAAAATTGGGGGACTTTTTACTACGGTATAGATCGCTTCCAACAAGCCAGAGAAACAGGTAGCCTCCATGATTGGTCTCAAGGTAGCAGTTGTTGTACTAACCCTTCACAATTTGCCAATGAGCCTCATAGTTGGAATAGTGAATATACCTATCGCATCCGCACCATGGACCCAGGGATAACAACTGTACCTATTTTTTCTAATCAGTGGCATTCGGGTGGTTGGAGTAGTGGATATTCATCATATTCTGATGCTACATTCCCTAATGTAGCAACTATGTCTGGATTCGATACCATGGAAGTTTATGCCTATCATTCATGTGAGGATAATAGAAACCGCTATTCTGAAGGAGGTTGCCATGAATGGGATTACCTACACTATTTGAAAATCTGTAATGCTGACAATTCATCAGTATGTGGAACCGAATTCGTGCGCTACATCACCACCTATGGTAGAGAAGGGCAGTGGTTAACCGATATCACACCATATCTCTGGATGATACAGGATGGCGGAGAACGCAGATTCAAGTTCTCAGGGGCCAACAAGATGGGTCTGGAGATAACAGTGCTGTTATCTAACTGGGACGAGGACGAGGTTCCCTTCGCTGCAGAACACGCATTCTCAGGAGGCCAGTTCAAAGGAGAGTATAACAATCAAAGCCAGCATAAGCGACAACATCTCTTCACTCCTCCCAATGGTACGGACAAGGTCGAGATTGTTGCCACTATCACCGGTCACGGCTTTAGTTCGGATGCCGCAAATTGTTCGGAGTTTTGTAATCACGAACATCATTATTCGATGAATGGTCATTCAACTATGGAGCACCATCCCACTGTAGGCCAAAGCAAAGGTTGTCAGAATATGATAGATGAAGGGGTAGTTGCTAACCAAATGGGCTCATGGCCATATGGTAGAGCCGGTTGGTGTCCTGGTCAAGATGTAAAACAATGGAGATATGATATCAGCAATTGGATTAATTTTGGGGTAGAAAATAATCTCTCTTATCGTGGCCTTTTCCAAGGTCAAGAATATGTTCCGCAATCCGATACTGGTGGAAACAGGAACATCGAAGCACACATCTGGCTGGTCTACTATAATTTCACAGGTTCTGCAATCGGTTCCTCTTCAATGCAGGGGCCTTCTATTCCAGACCCTTTGATGAATGAATGCACACCTTTCAACATGAGGGATGCATGTCTACAACATATTGTTAGCACTCCACAGCAAGGAATGATGACTTCATCACTATTGTGAGGGCGGTGGAGAGGGTAAGTTCCCAATTTTTTCAGAAGAAGCAGGAGTATCTAATAACTGATACAGGCTATTTCTACGCCTTGGTTTAAATCCTGCTCGAATTATTGCCCATTGTAACTCTTCCTCACTAGCTTCTAACTTATCTGTGCCTGATGCTGATACAACATTCTCTTCCATCATAGTCGAGCCAGCATCATCTGCACCACCCAATAAGGCCATTTGTGCAACCCCCATTCCCATGGTTGGCCAAGATGCCTGAATATGTTCCACATTGTCAAGTAGCAGCCTTGAGATGGCGATATGGCGAAGATATTCGCTTGGACCAGCGCCCAATTCGTATTTATTCCGGCCCTTATTTCTACGGCCATATGAATTATTCTCTAATTGAACAGGCCATGCAATAAAGGAAGTAAAACCATTTCCCCATTTGGATAAGGACTGTTCTTGAGATTCCCTAACAAAAAGCAGGTGGTCAATTCTATCTTCAAATTTTTCTCCAAAACCAAATACATTGGTGGCGCTAGTGGTTAGTCCAAGTGATTGGGCTTCTTGCATAACTCGCATCCATTCACCGGCAGCATGCTTCTTCGGTGATACATCCATACGTATTGAATCAACTAACATTTCCGCACCTCCTCCTGGTAAGCCATCTAAGCCAGCCTCTTTCAATTGCTCTAATACTTCAAGTGTTGATAAACCGCAGACTTCAGCAATACCATCAATTTCAATAGGTGAAAAGCAATCTAGCAGAATTGTTGGATGTTTTTCCTTAAGTGCAGATAATAAGTCGCAGTACCATTGCAAATCGAGTTCTGGATTCACTCCTCCTTGCATTAATATTCTGGTTCCTCCTTGAGCCTCCAATTCTAAGATTCTCTGGCTAATTTCTTCAAATGTTTGAGTATAAGACTCCTCATGCCCGGGGGGTCTATAAAAAGAACAAAATTGACAATTAATTGTACAAATATTTGTGTAATTGATATTTCTATCGATTAAGTAAGTAGTTTCTTTCGAAGGATGCATTTGAAGGCGTCGCTGGTGAGCTGCAGAACGTAACGCATGCAAATCAGCATCTTTGTAAAGGGTGATTGCACTTTCTCTATCGAGCCTATATTCTCCATTTAATTCTCTTGACCAGTGCTTGATATGGCTTAGGATTTCTCTCCAATTAGACATTTTAAGACCTCAATAATTTGAGCCTATAATCGCTTCTAGCTCATCTATTTCCTTAGGGCAATCTTTTGAAAGAACATCTGGCCCATTAGCGGTAATTAGTACATCGTCTTCAATTCGAATTCCAATATTTGCATATTTTGTAGGAACATCAACATCATCTCTCCAAGCACCAAAATATAATCCTGGCTCAACTGTGATGACCATTCCTTCTTCGAATAATCGTGCTTCACCATTCGGTCTGTATATCCCTACATCGTGGACATCTAAGCCAATCCAATGGCCGGTATTATGCATATACCATTTCCCCAAGTCACCATCCTTGGCTAATGACTCTTCAAGGCTTTGTTCACTAATTCCAAGGTTGATTAAACCCTCTGCCAAGACATTTCTAGCGGCTTCGTGAGGTGCGTTAAACGGGTTACCAACTCGGCATTGCTCAACAGCAGCTTTTTGAGCAGAGAGAACTAATTCGTAAATTTCTCTTTGTGCCTCAGTAAAGCAACCACTAGTTGGCCAAGAGCGAGTGATGTCTGCAGCATATCCCTTGAATTCAGAACCGGCATCGATCAAAACAATCTCCTCTCCTTCACAACGGCAATCATTTTGATGGTAGTGAAGAATAGTAGCATTTTCAGCAAATCCAACTATGCTAGGATAGGCCCATGATTGGCAATTCCATTGGAAATAGCCTTCAATAATGGCCTGTAATTGCCACTCTCCAATTCCCTCAGAGGAATTCCTCATCGCCTCGATATGAGCACCTGAACTGACTTTGCAGGCATGTCGCATCAATTCAATTTCCGCCTCTGATTTCCGCAATCTTAATTCTGCAATCATCATTGAGGGGTCCACTATTGCTGTTGGACCATTGCCCAATTGTTGTCGAGGACGGTCTCTTACCTCTATTGCTTCTTTCACCATTAAATCGACTGTTGAATCGAGCCCTCCTCTAATGTAGACCTTAGAAGATTGAGCCAAAACTTCACTCAGGATTTCCTTAAAATCCTCGATACTATGTGCTTTATCTATTGGCCAATTATTTAGGGCGCCTTCAAGTCCTGGCCTTCTTCCATGCCAAATCTCCATCAGAATGTCCCGAGGTTGAACAAAAAGTTCAACCGACCAACCCCCCTCTTTCTTGTAGGCGAAAAGAATACTTTGGGGTTCAGTCCAACCACAAAAATACAACATATCGCTGTTATTTCTAAATGGATACTCAACATCATTACTACGGGTTGATGGCTTTCTAGCGGTTATTATCAGTATTTCATCATCTTCTAATTGTGATAATAATCTACTCTGACGTTGACGAAATTCACTTTTGCTAATCGCATTGGGTGGTGATGCGATGTAGGCATCATCATTGAACATATTAATCGCGAGGGGCAACTGGTTCTTCAATCGTCGCCATCTTTATCTTCATAAAATGGTTCTTCAGGAGGTAGTTTTCTACCCTTTTCTTTTTTCCATGACGGCATCTGATTTGAATCTGTAAAATTATCCTTGCTTTGGATTTGTATTTTTAACAACCAAATTAGGGCTCCGGAAATTATCACAATGAATGTAACTATTCGCCATGAATCAGTTTCACCTTCAATGGTAGCAGTAGTTGGGTCCATAGAAGCCCCAGCGACGACAATTTGAATTGAAATTTTGTCTGTTGCTCCGTCATCATCAGTCAAGACTAAAATTAATTCATGCAGGCCATCTATTTGCTCTAATTTTAATTCTAAGATTGCGGTGTTTCCTACTAACTCTCCATCCAGATACCATTTTCGATCTACGCCACCTCTAACAATTTCATCATCACTTGATTGGCTACTGTCAAAAAACCAAGACTCTGATTCTGGCAATCTAAGCACTTCATTATCCTTAAGTTCAACACCTTCAAGAACAATTCTTGGGCGTGGAATTTGATTGATTATTTCCACATTGTGTGAGGTTGAGTTCATTTTGCCTCCGAGGTCTACCACCGTCAATAATATAGTGAAATTCCCACTATTATTGGTATCGAGTGATAGAACTGCGCCGATTTCCCATTCCCACTGATGAGGGACTCTCATGTTGTCATCTGAGTCATGGATCATCCAAATGAATTGAAGTCCTTGCCAACCCCATCCTGGGTCAAGAGACGCGGTTCCATCAATCAGGGCTACTTCTGTTTCATTAACTTGGCTTGGTCCAGAAAGATTGGCAACTGGAGAAAAACGATTGACTGAAACTCTGAACCAAATTGGTTGACCAACGTTCATAGCTGCATCTGTGGCAATAATACACCCAAACCATACTCCATCAACCAATGTTGATAGTTGTGGAGAGTCCAAATTCAAAGTTGCTGAAAAACGATCTTGGTCATTCCATTCTTCTAATACAAGTGGAAACTTTGTATTTTCGATCAACTGAGAACTAGTATTCCATGATTGCCAAAGCGGGCAATCATTTTCTCTACATAGCATCGCCTCAAACATTCCACCATTTCGAGTTGTGGAATCATCGGTGATAATCCCTTCAAAATTTATTTCTGTAGAAACAATAGTGTGAATCGTTGGGCTGAATAGAATACCAAATGGTGCCTGTGAACCATTCACATCTCCCGTTATGAATGTGGTTCCAGTTCGAGCAACTCCACCATCTTCAGCCAAACCCAACAATTCAAAAATGCACATGCAAGATACAGAATCATTGATTTCAATCGTGATACTCCAATTCCATCTATTTTCTGCCACTTTACTGAATGCAATGTGCTCCCCAGTACTTTCTTCAACTAGGGACTCAATTCTAGCATTATCCCCTTCATTCAGGCGGGAATCTCTTAAATCCCATTTTAATAATGTAGTCTCTACTTCTGTGAACCCACTGATGACTATTTCATCCTCAAAAGAAATTCCGGCTGCAGTTTCAATTTCCAACCAATCTTCGATGACGGCATCACTGAGAGCCCTTTGGTTGCTAGAATTGTAATGTTTCTCTGCAAAGACTGAGCCAATGGATGCGCTGCTAAGAAGTAGGCATATCAAAGAAATCCAAACCCCTGACTTGGTCAATACTCTCCCCCGCAGCCCTGCTTCAGAAGGCTGTGGTATGAATACTGCCTTCAGTCGTATCAGTCAAGATCGTTACAACTTTGTCCTTGACCTGGGAAACTTGTTCTGTCGATTGGATTTGTATTCCAATAATACTCACAGTAGTTATGTTTTCCATCTCCATCGAAATCTGCTAATCTGTCAGCAGGGTCGAACGGGTCAAACTCGAAATAATATTCCCATCCAGTGGCCATACCATCATCGTCGTGGTCTTGGTAGTAGACTTCAGGGCCATCATTCCATGAATCACCATCAGTATCATTGGAAATTGGATTTGTTCCATTTTGGAATTCTTCAAAGTTGGTATAATTTTCAAGGTTGTCATAGAATTTTGCACCATCTGGTGTGTATGGATCTATATGGCAATTTGCGCCTCCTGGGTTATCCCAATCTGGGCAATAACGATTGTATAGACCGGTTCGATTCAACCCATCATTATCGGGGTCTTCTTCTCCGTCGTTAATTCCATTAAGGTCGCTATCGGGCATCGACGGGTCCATTGGTCCACGGGCACCATTTGCAGACAGGGTCGCATTATCTACTAATCCTGCTTCCAATGCTTTCTGGGAATATTCTACTTCCCAGCCATCTGGTAAATTATCGCCATCAGTATCATCATCGATTGGATTTGTATTCCATCTATCCGGTGCTTCTGCAGAATTTGAGAGGGTGTCATTATCGATATCAAATGTATCGTCCTTCAAACTACTAAGCGATGGGTCCAGTGCCCATCTACCCTTACAGTTGCATTTGTCATTATCGGGAATTGCGAAACCTGAAAGGTTCATTTCAGACATGCTATATTTCTTTTCAAGAATAAAACCTTGGTTCATATTTAGGAACATAAATCCACCGGGACCTTGTCCACATTGAGACATTGAGTTACAACTTGGAGGGAGCCATGGTTCTGCTACAACCCAAAGACTATGGGAATTCGTATTGTCTTCAATAGACCGAACTTGCATTTCCCAGCCATCTAACATCCCATCTGAGTCGGTGTCATTGACTAATGGATTTGTAGGGCTTTGCCAGGGTCTTGGAATGTAGAGGACTTCAGAACCGTCAACCAATCCATCATTATCTGTATCTGAATTGTTTGCGTGAGTTACGTAGAAGTCTTGGCCTTCAATAACTTCCTCACCATCTTCCAATCCATCATTATCGGTATCGAACATACATGGACTTGTAGAATATGATTCACCATCCCACTCGAAACCGTGAACTGCTTCGATATAATCCCCAAGCCCATCACCATCGGTATCAGGGTTTGAGGCATTTGAACCACTTTCACAAACCTCAGAAAATTCTCTGAAATCAGACAATCCGTCTTCATCCGTATCCCATACACCCGGGTCGCTTACTACCCTAATTCTGTTAGTTCCACGGTTGACAACGAGGATTTCCCAACCCATGACTTCGATTCCATCTTTTAGGCCATCACCATCGGTGTCTGCAACGAGTGGATCAGTTGAACGACCGTCAATAATCCCATCGCCATCTCTGTCCTTGGCATTGTACTCCATGATGTTAGTGAATCGTTCACTCTGTTCAACAATGACCATCATGCTGGTCAAGCGAGACTCGATTCTAGTTCCTATATCAACATTGATTTCGTAGACGTACCCATCTACAGGTGCTGGAACTGGAACGTTTTGAATAGTACCTCCTGCCAAGATGATTCTCAAGGTAATAACAGTTTGATTTGCTTCAACGAAATCGCCCAAGTCGTAATAAATTAAAACTACAGTGGCAGAATTCTCAAGAGAGGAGTAGTAGACTGAACCATCTCCATCAGCATCCCAGCCATCTCTGTCTGGGTCTTCATCCGCATTGGCACCATTCCTAGGGTGAAGTCCATTTGTTGATTCCCAACCATCTGGCATGCCATCTGAATCGGTATCCGCCATCCAAGGGCTGGTGTAATTATCAGAACCGAAAATATCTGCAACTTTGTATTCCTCAACATTTGACAAACCGTCTTCATCCCAGTCTCCATATGAATCGCTGCTATTGGATGGACTTAGTACATGACCTGGGTCAACACCTGCACCTGCATCTGGATGGTCTAGAATATCACCGTAACAATGCTCGAAGCCATCTGGCATTCCATCACCATCAGTATCCCAATCACTTGGCCCATTCATGAGCCCATCCCCATCCATATCCTCAAGGAACCAAGATAATTCTCCATTACTGGCATCTTGGAATGGTGCTCTCTTCTGAATATTATCAAAGAGTGGGACTCCACAATGCATGTCAAGGCTGATTCGTCCTTGGGCATCGACATTGAAGCCGATTTCAACGGGGTCACTTAATAGGTCTCCATCGCTATCCTTAACGGTAGGATTGGTGCCATATCGTTCCTCTTCAAAATTCAATAATCCGTCATTGTCAGTATCAGCGACTGCATCACAACTGATATAGCCATTTACGTGCATATCCTCGAAGGAAGGTCGACTAGGAAAATTATCAAATTTTGGTTTGATAACTTGTAATCTGGTTGCATCATCGGTAATCATAGAGCAATTCCAGTTTGCATTCAGCGGGTCGAACATTATTATTTCTTCATTATTCCAAGAAATTGTAGTTGTGTATTCTGCTTCCCAGCGGTCATTCAACCCATCACCATCGGTATCAGGTTTTTTTGGGTTGGTACCAAGTGCTGCTTCTTCAGTATTGGTGAGGCCATCCTTGTCTGGGTCGCCATGAGGTCCATCTTCTGGGTTGGGCCATGAATCACCTTCATTTGTTTGCCCTTCACTTTCTGGCGTAGTTTCGGCATTATCAGGGTCATCATCATCACCCTCTCCATTATCGAGTGGATTGAGGTCATTGGCTATTTCCCAACCATCGCTCAAACCATCACCATCGGTATCCCATTTGGTTGGGTCGGTTCCATAAGTTGATAATTCCATGCTGTCGGCAAGGCCATCTCCATCGTTATCTTCGTATTTTGAGATAGCACCATCATCTGGGTCAAGTGAGCCCCCAGCATTCTCAAAGCCACCGATGTCAGAATCGGTTTGCATATAGCCACTGGCACCTACGAAAATAGCACCAAACATCATGGTTGAGAGAATAGCAGCATAGGCCATTTGATTATGTGAAATCGTCATCTTTGTTCCCCCTTTCATGACATGGTCATGAGCAGTGCTCTCGGCGAGCCCTGTTTCATCAATAAACCCTATGGGTGGTTGGACACTTAGTTATGGCTCGCAGTACCCCTTTCAGATATGGTATCAAGTTTCAAGCCAAGATATGTCGGCCACAGATAATGAATACATGATTATCTTCTTCGTTAATCCACTCTCCTCTACAATCTCTGCCGTATGCACGTTGCCAAAAACCCATCAATATTCCAAGTACAAAAGCAGGATGGTAGACCTGTTTGAAGGTTAATTTAATACCACCATGTTGATCAAATCCATCCACCTCTTTTAGTTCCCCCATTCCGGTTGGTGTTAGTCTAAAACCGATAATTTCCTTCCAGCGTTCAACTTCATCAATCAAAACATGGTCATCCCCTCTTAGGTAGGATTGCATTTGGCCGCGTGTAAATATGCTCCAAACCACTTCTCTTGATGAATCATCAAGTCCATTAAAAATAACTAATCCATCATCAAATTTTCTCTCAATATGAGGGAGGATTTCATCTTCAAACCTAAGCAGCAGGTCTCTTCCAAGCAAAAATGAACGATTTCCTCTGAATTGCCAACCATTGGGGTGGGTATCTACATCAACAAATTTCCCAGTACCTTGTGAGCTTTTTTCCTTCCAAATAGGCATGACTTTCCTTGGGGGTTGAGCCATTCGGGGGTCGTGGTCAAGAATAATATTGGTCTTGGATGTATCAACTTGTTCCCAGCGAAAACGATAACGTTTGGATGTTAAGAATTCCCATGCTCCTGCAGCCTGACCCCCTGCCATTGCAGATTGGACTTGTTCACTTACCTGAAGATTCCCCTCAGCAATTTCCCTTAGGCTCCCTATGCCTCGTTCTTGCCAATCTTCAAGAAGCCAATTCAAACGTTTTTTTTTACTAAAAAAACCTCGTGGTGGAGCCACAGTCCTGTTGGTCAAGCGAAGAGTTTCGTGGTCTGCAGCAGCATGTGCCAAACGGCGCCCTAGGGGTTGGTGAGCAAGTTCTTCGATTAGATTGAACCAATCAAGAAATCCATCGACCGATTGAATCAGATGAATTGAGTCGGTCTGAGATATTTCATTATATAATCCTGATTGTAAAGAAAAACGCATTGACAATCGTTGGCTCATCGCAAAATCATGGATTGAATCTGGGACATCGATGATTGGCATGTAATGGGCCATCTCGTTGTAGTCCTTGACCTCTTTGATTATGAGTGTACGCGACCATTATGCTCATACACCGACTGAAGAAGCAATGTGCATGGGTGATGAGCCATTCCCAGAGCCACCAGCCTTTCCGCCTTCCAATGCTGAGCCTTCTACCTCACTGCATTGGCTACAAAACCAAGTGATGCAACATCATCGAAGGTTTGAGAAAAGTATTCCACTGATTGCCAGTGAGAATCTAGTCAGTCCAAGAGCAGCAGAAATGTTTTGTAGCGACCTTCACAACCGTTACGCAGAAGGCCTCCCCGGCTCAAGGTATTATGAGGGTAATGCGGATTATGATCCGATTGAAACCCATGTTGAGGATTTAGCAAAGAGATTATTCAAGTCACCTTTTGCAGATATCCGACCCGTTTCTGGTACTTCGGCTAATATTTCAGCATTATTCGCAATTTCAAAACCTGGGGACGTTTTCATGGCTCCAGAATTAGCAGCAGGCGCTCATATCTCGACTCAAAGATTCGGAGCTGCCGGTTTACGCGGTCTTCAAACAGTGACCTATCCATCAATTCCTGAGACCATGTCAATCGATACACAATTGGCAGTGGAAATGATAGGCAGGGAGAAACCAAATGTATGTTATGTTGGACAATCAGTATTTTTATTCCCCGTCGAACTAGATTCAATAATTGAAGCTGCTAGAGAAGTAAATGCAACTATCATGTACGATGCTGCTCACGTTCTAGGATTAATCGCGGGTGGTTGTTTTCAAGACCCGATTGGAGATGGTGTAGACCTACTATGTGCTTCTACTCACAAGACCTTCGCTGGTCCTCAACATGGAATCATTTTGGCAAATGAAGATCGGGAATTGAACAATGGAAAGCGCTTACATAGAGCCATTAGAAGTTCTGTTTTTCCTGGTGTTCACTCAAACCATCACCTTCACAATGTTGCTGCTTTAGGTGTATCACTTGCAGAAGCCCAAGAATTCCAAGTTGACTATGCCAAGCAGATGATATCTAATGCCAAGGCACTTGGGGAATCATTATGGAATCGTGGAATGAAAGTCTTTGCCTCTGACCAAGGCTTTACTGAAAGTCACACTTTGCTAGTTGATGTCTCTGAATTTGGAGGTGGTGCAGAAGTCAGTTTGCGAGCAGAGGCTTGTGGTTTAATCATGAATAAGAATATGCTTCCTAGTGACACTTCTGCAATCAACCCATCAGGTATTAGAATAGGCAGTCCTGAAATGACACGTTTAGGAATGAAAGAGGATGAGATGGATGAAGTTGCAGAACTGGTCCATTTATCTGCCGTGGGGGGGGATGATAGTGAAGTTCGCCAAAGAGCACGGCTATTAAAAGAACAATTCAATCAAATTCATTATTGCTGGCCTACTGAATCCTCAGCCTATGATGCTCCAACTTTCAGTCCTTTCAACTGAAATCGAAACTATCATTGCCTCCTTCTTGGTGCCTCTGAGTGGGGCGTCTTGTCGCTGCACGTTCAGAGCGTCTAGTATTCTGAGGAACTCCACGAGTAGACATATCTCTGTCAGTAACCGCTCTTCTGCCTAATGCTTTTTTCTTTAGTAAACTTGAACCTTTCATCCCACCTTTTTTCATAGCAATATGTTGTGCCCTGCCTCGGTATGCAGGGGGCCCAATTATTTCTTCGAGCACCGGTAAGTCTCTTCCTCGCTCTCGCTCGTGCTTCACCCACCATCCCTTGCCTAGGCGTTGAGTTCTAGGTTTGGTACCCTTGCGCATTTTCTTTGCTGCTCGAGAAATTCTGTTTCTTACCAATTTATCTTTCTCAACCTCGAGGCGTAAGAACATCCATGCGGGGTAGCCAATGTCGAATACATTTCCATTTACCGTCAATAACAGACCATTGAGTAAAAGATGATTTGCCACTGGCACACTATCTGGCTCTAGTTTAACTCCATTTCTCTTAAGGCGGCGGGCATAACTAATCATGCCTTTTTGGTCTCGGAATTTAATGTCTTTTCTAGCATTACTAGAGAATCTTATTGCAAAAATATGGAGGGTAATAATGCTTATTCCAAGGGCCATTCCTGCGGTATTGCCTACTTTATCAGCAGCAAATATTCCAATCATTACCCATGTAGGCATCAGCACCAACCAAGTGAATGCCACCCCTAATTTACTTGCTTTAAACCTCGGTGTGACTTTATTTCTTACTGCTTCCCCAGCCGCAATGAAGACATTTGCGTTGACGGCTTCGTCACCCCCTCCCTTGACCAATAAGGCAGCAGTGGGATTGCAAGGTGCAGCATCGATCCATCTCCTTCCTTCCAAATGATCTCCTTCGATTAAACGGACTTCCATCTCGTCAATATCTTTGTTTTGCATGCCCATTGCCAATGCTAAGCCTTGGACACGTGGGTCAAAAGTATCACTATCTAGTAATTCAGTAGTAATGTCTCGGGCTCCGTGCCAATCTCCAATATCGAGGAGGCAAAGGGCTGCTGCAATTCTTGCTCGTGCTGATAATGGGTCGCGCTTTATCAATTCAACAGCTATATCAATTCCCTGTTCTGAACGGTTTTGGGCTCTTAGAATGGCAATAGTCCCTAGGTCGCCAACAGAAGTTAGGCGGTCGCTATGAGCACTCATTTCATCTTCGTCTGCCTTCCAAGTTCTAAAGCGCTGATTGAGGAATTTAACGTGGTCCATGGTTGGATTATTTTCCCAATCCCAAATGTCATCTTCTGAAACATTGCCTTTCCACGGGTCCATCCACTCGATCATGAAACTAATTAATTCTGGCTCATCATAACCATCTGCTTGTTCAAGACCATGCAATGCTTCACGGGCGGCATCCAATCTCCTGCATGCAATATGGCCTACTGCCATCAGCATTCTTGCTTCATCATCTTCACCACCTTGAATAGCCAACACCTTTCTTGCTTCTTCCAAAGCCAATGGCCATAAGCCGCGCAATGCCTTTTCAAGCATCGAAGCACGAAGTTTTTCCAACCTAACTATGGATTCATCAATCCCCTGGAATTTATCTCTCTGGAATCTCCTCAAGGCATCGACATCATCTCGTCCGGCTGCCTTGTCTACATATTCAGTCAGGCTGGTTCCACCACCAGTCATGATAGCACCTTCACGCCTCTGTTCGGGATTGAGGTCGAATTGAAGTCTCCTCAAGGAGCCAAACCTCACGATTGATAAAATCCAAGTTAACAAAAATATTGCTTGACCGACTGCAATGAACAGCCAAGTTCCAGTGAGAATTACTTCTTCGCCGAATCCTTTGTTACTCATCCAGCCAGTGAAGGGCATGAAATGACTGAATTCTTTGTAACAAATCATTATCAGCAACATCACGGTATAACCGCTAAAACCAGCGAATGCGAAGTAAAGAATCTTGGATTGTGATGACTCTTCAGACCTTATTTCACGCGGCGATGCTAGTAATACTCCGCCAATTCCCCCAAATGCTTGGCCTCCAAGGAAAAGGTTGCCAGTCAATTCAAAAATGAAAGCAAGGCCAACAATCGCAACATTAAGTGAGAGATAAATCGCTAAGAATCCAGCCATACTTTTGACATCTACCCACTG
>Ga0066376_10000491_pt1 | contig 36635 bp, 11 predicted proteins | sample Knorr_S15_td_Bot_FD_77009 | JGI IMG/M metagenome (GOLD analysis project Ga0066376, IMG submission 77009) | Marine microbial communities from Southern Atlantic Ocean transect - Knorr_S15_td_Bottom_ad_5009_LV_A | ecosystem: Environmental > Aquatic > Marine > Oceanic | place: Southern Atlantic... | reverse complement strand
CTTGCATATCCTTTTGTGTGTGGGGAATATCAAATTCCTAATGAACAATATGATGTTAATTATAAATATTTAACGAATAAATGATTGTTAACGAGTTTCATTAAAGATAGTTTGAATGACATTTTTCAATAATCAATGCAGAATGAATGGGGCCCATATTATTCAAATAAATAAGAGGGGACTCATCCAAAAGGTTCAGACCCACAAGGGTCCATCCCTCGTCTGAAAAGTGATTCTTTCAGGGATATTTGCTCCTCAAGCGGGGATATGCTCCGAATTAGTGGTATCGGGTTCGAATTAGCGCACCGATTGCCAACAATGCGACCAATAACAATCCGGCTATAATCATCGGCGAGCCGAGCAATTCTCCGATACCGCCTCGTTCATTATCACATCCATCTGGATTCTGACATTCCCCCGGCTCGGGCTCAGGCTCGGGCTCGGGCTCGGGTTCATCTCCATCTAACGGCGGTACTGTAATCTCCAACGAGGTGGAATTGGAGTTGCCAGAAGCATCCACTGCGGTCAGCATCACGGTATATGTGCCGCTGTCAAAGGGATTAGGTGAGAATAGTAGGTGATTCTTCTTCAATGCGACAATATCGCCCTCAATCATGACCGAGGTAGAAAGTGAACTGACCTCGACCAATTCTGATGCATATTCAGAGGTATACCAAGTGATTTTCAGGCGATTATCATCACGAACCTCAACATTCACATTGAGAATTTCCGGCGGAGTTATGTCTACCTCCGCGCTGGTATTGAAATTGAGCCAAACCCAATCCAAATCATCAACAATGATGGCGCACTGATAGCCGGTATCGCTAGACAAATTACTAAGTTGCACCGTCTGGGTAAGACCAGCGATTAAGACCTCAACCGTTAGATTTTCACAGGTTATATTCGCACTGGCCTCGCGGGTGGTTGACCACTCTAAGATAGCGGTTGTTGCCGTAGTGCTGACAACCGATGCGCCGTAAATCTGCTGCTCCACCTCAGGAATTTCGATGCCGGTCAAAACCGCCGGCTGCTGGCCTAATACATCATAGGCGGAAAGCATCGCTGCTTGCCCATCTCCATCCAAAACCATGTCCAGAATATTTGGGTCGTAATCGACTCCAGTCGAAGGTAATGGGTCCGCGCCTCCACCGAGTCGCCAAGTCTTGGCCTCAGCGTCAACGTCACGCCATTTTCCCGGGCCGAAGCCGTCTTGTGAGCCGACGACAATGACATAACGGTAGGTCGAAACATCGTAGCCGATAACCAACTTTGAAACGGTAATTGTGATGGTCTTGGATTCTACATCTCCTGAAACTTCAATGCCCTTTGCGCTGGTCTCTCTGCTCAAGGATTCTATCGATTTCACCGCCCCCGGCTCGCCGGTTGCAGAGATGACAACCTCCCAAGCCCACTCGTCATCAATGACCGCGTTGGCCCCTTCCAGCATGTCGGTCTCACCCCACATGTAGTTGCCTTGGTCAACATAGATCTGCACGATTTGATGACTGAATCCGTTGGATAATCCCCAATAATCGGTCATCTCAGCCATAGTAATCTCAAATCGTGCGTTCCACGCGCTCTGACTGATTTTTAGGTGAGTGATGTCAAACAATCCGGCTCCGGGAGCGAAATCGCTGGCGGTTGGATAAGTGACGCTGCCCCCGCCGTTCTCATCACCAATCGGATCATCAATGTCAAGGATTGTAACCCATTGTTCTAGGTCAGGCATAATCATCTCAGCAGGTGCTGGAGGTGCCATTTCCATGTCCACTCCATCACCATAAGCGAAGGAATCAGCCAAAGAAGTCACCACCTTCACGCGGGTAGAATAGCGCGGGGCTAGGCCCAAATCAGACCATGGAATCTTGAACTCGTAAACCTCAACTGAGGCGCTACCACCGAGCACAGAGGCACTATCAAAAGTCCATTGTTCGTCGTCACCATTTTTGCCTTGAGCGTCAAATAAGTTGTACTTCGCCTTGCCATCTTCTCGAAGTTGGTTGAAGTCAAAGGAAACCATTTTCTTCGCTGGGAATCCGAGCACTTGATTGCCGTAATAGGTGCGGAAATTTGTCTGAACTTCGTTGAAATTCACCGCATTTGCCTGCATGAAATATATTGACAAGTCAGGAATTGAGGCTAGGTCATAAGTTTCCCAATCTGACCCGGACATCGCCATGTCCACCCGCACGTAGACATTGGATGTATCATATCCGAGGTAGAATGATTCGATGTCCATCAGCTCGCCGCCGTCCACCGTACTAGCATCATACCGCGCTGCGCCGTCCCATTCTCCGGGCAGCGCGATTCCGTCAATCATTGGCTCGATTACGCCGCCATAAGGAGCATCGGGTAGTGCAGGATTTGTCCACAAATCCTGCAAATATGGCGGTAACTCAAGATTAATTGCGCGATATATGTTGGAAAGATGCACCTTGAACAGGGTATCCCACAACTCGTCGTAGCCGCTGTCTTGGTCAAGCCCATACCACCAGAACCAATCGCTTCCCTCGGCAATATACAGGCTATCCCAAGCCGCTTCAAGTCCGCTATGACCTGGATTATCGCCCTCAAAATCAACCAATGCTTGCCGCGCCTCTATCAACCGCTGCCAACCCAAACTTTCCTCTGCCTCCCCGGCCCAAGTGGATAGAGTTCCATCAATCCATGAGCCGGTGCCGATGGTCTGAATGTGGGGGAGTGTCAGATTTTTTGCAAGAAATTCTGAAGGGGTAGTGGTGACGATTGTCGGGTGAGTTGAAAGTCGGGAATACCATTCTTCCATGAAAGGACGACCGTTGTCGTGATGCTGGAATTCAGACATGAACATCCAATTCTCACCATCGAGTGCGACCGTCAGCAAATGCTCGCTCGGGTCCTTGCCCTCATCGAGCAACTGCTGGCGAACGTTGTCCACATAAGATACGAAATCAGAGGCCGCGGCCTGCGGCGTCATGGAGCCGTATTGGAAGGCGATTCGGTCGGAAATTACTCGGTCGCGGAATATCGTCGCAACCTCACCACCGTCCGCTCCCGTTACTATCCAAGGAGTCGCTAAATTGCTGGCGATGGAGGTGTCAATCTCTTGTCCGTTCATGTCAGTAGATTCAGCTAAGTTCACCTCATCTGTGGCCATCCATTGGATTCCCACATCCGCGACCGGCTGCACCATCGCTGGGCTAACCGATTGTTCAGACGGCCACATCCCAACCGGCCTGAATCCGAGTTCTTCCTCAAACAGGTCCATGCCATTCTCGAGGTGAGAGGTGACATCTTCTGGCCACGAATCTTTGTTGACTCGTATGCCATCTTCAAAGGTCCAACCATCCATCATCAGCAACGGCATTATTGGATGGTAATACGGGGTAGTGGTCAACTCGACTTGACCTCGCGCTGCCAACTCAGAATACATCGGCAGCACGTTGGCCATTTGCGCAGATTGCGCATCCAAAACATAGGTCAAGTCGCCAACAGAATACTGTCCGTTTTGCTCAAATAGTGAGATTAGCCCCTCATCGCGATGGCTGGCGTTGTATTCGCCGAGAACATAATCGGGGCTGAATTGATACAGATACCACAGCACTTGTAAATCAAGGAAATCTTGCGGCGCAAGCAGGTCATCATCCATGATTGTCGCCGGCTTCAGGTTGTGACGCGTCATTCCGTAAATCTCGGAATAACGAGACGCACTCGGATACAACCATCCTAATTTGGAGTCGCCCGAGGTTACGTTGTAAATCCAACCGGAGTTCCAAAACGATTGAAATTGCATGGTATGAAGTTCGAGTTCGGTAGCATTTGGATAACTACCTTCTTGCCAAGAACGTCGTGCGATATCGGTGTGAACATCAAGGGTGGAATTATCGGTGTAATCAACCAACTGCTCGATGAGAGATGGCACCAAATTGTAGGTCACTTTTGTGTCGGTTCCAGCAAGGATTCCCGGGCTATCCACATACTCGGTCATCGCGTGAACCCGCACCCACGGCATCTCGTACATCCCGGTGAGTTTGTTCTTGTAATAGGGCTGATGCTGATGGAAAACGATGGCTAGATTCAACGCGTCGTCCACTTTGTTCACGCTTCCAGAAAAATCCACAACGGGTGTGTATCCCGGCGTTTGTTCAACCGTTCGGTCGGCAATCACATACGCGTACGTGAAGGTCTCAGCACCATTGTTGGAAGCGGGATTTTCAGATGGGAATGAGGTCCAAACATTACCTTCATCCTGCCACTGCGCCCATGCCAATACTGCAAAACTGATGGGGGAACCGATATTAGCCCAAGGAATGGAAATCTCTGTATTTTGATTACCAGACCAGCCGACATATGCAGAAACACCAGTCTGGTCCGCTGCAACCCAGCCAGATCCATCATAGGTCTGCAAGGAGAAATACGACGAATCCTCAAGCACGAAGGCGAAGTCTGCAGAATACGGTAGAGTCTGGGCAAGGTTCCACTGTTTTGACAGAGGGCTGCCACCATCTGTGGTATTCAGGTATACGAATAGGTCAGCCCCTTCGCTTGTGCTTACCCAATCAGTTCCTTCCCACGCAAAAAACAGGTGACTAGCATTCCATGTCATTCGGAATCGCACCGACGAGTTGGAATCTATGTCAATCAGTGTGTCTGAGTCCCAATCCGATAAGTCACCATCAATTACGATGTCATCGGGTGTTGTTGCACCAACCGCCCCAAATAATACCGGTGCGATTAGCAAAAACATCGCGGATATGGCCCCTCGCCGGCTACTCTGCATCACCTCCTGCGAGTCTTGATGGTGTCAAAGCCTTTGCACCTCGGTGGCTCAAGGGCCCACAGGAGAGTATTCGATGGTAGATAGGCAGGCCGGCGTGCTGTGTCACATCACTTCGCTACCCGGCAAGGGCGCGGTAGGCACGCTTGGGCCCGACGCTTTCACCTTCGTTGATTTGCTTGCTCAAGCCGGTGTGACGGTTTGGCAGATGTTGCCGGTAACCCCGCCAGACGAACACTCCTCCCCATATGCCTCAACTTCGGCTTTTGCCGGGTGGACTGCTTTGTGTGACCCTTCTCTTGCGGTTGCACCCGATGACCAGATGATTGCTACTTGGCTTTCTCAAAACGCCCATTGGGCTTGGGATTGGGCGCTTTATGATGCGCTGAAGGCTGAAAATGACGGAGCATCTTGGATAGAATGGCCTGAGCCGATTCGCCATCGGGAAATAGAGGCCTTGCAGGCGGCGGGGTCACGACTTGCTGTTCAAGTTCGCGAGCGAATCGTAGAGCAAGTCAGATTTCATCGCGATTGGATGATTTTGAGGCATTATGCTGCCGAGAAAGGTGTCCGACTTTTCGGTGACCTGCCAATATTCGTCGCCCACGATTCTGCCGATGTTTGGACCCGTCCGCACCTATTCCAACTGAACGAGGATGGCAAGCCAAGCGTGGTTGCCGGCGTGCCGCCAGACTATTTTTCAGAACACGGCCAACGCTGGGGCACAGTTCTGTACGATTGGGATGAGCATAGGGCCGAAGATTGGACTTGGTGGCGGCTACGAATGGCCCGAATCTGCGAGATGTACGATATGGTCCGAATTGACCATTTCAGAGGATTTGAGGCCGCTTGGGCCATTCCCGCAAGCAGTACGACGGCAAAAAACGGCGAATGGCAAGATGGACCGGGTGATGACTTGCTATTCGCCCTCACCGAGGTAGCTGGACCGGTAGAAATCATTGCAGAAGACCTCGGTATCATTCCTGATTCAGTCATTGAGTTACGCCGCCGGCACGGCTTGCCCGGGATGGCGGTGCTGCACTTTGCCTTTGATGATGAAAATCTAGACAACCCGCACCGACCTCAAAACATTCAATCCGATCAAATCGCCTACACCGCAACCCACGACAACGACACCACAGTGGGTTGGTGGCAAGATTCGTCAGAACAACGCAAACACAGGGTAAACTCCGAAGGATTAGCAGGTGAATCGCCTTGTGACACCCTGATTCGCCTAGTAGTCCAATCCTCTGCCCCGCTTGCAGTCATTCCGATGCAAGACATCCTTGAGTTAGGAAAATCGGCACGGATGAATACGCCGGGAACGACTGCTGGCAACTGGTTATGGCGATTTGATTGGCAAGATATCTCAAGCCAACGCTGGGATGAGTTTGCAAAATTGGTCAAGAGGTGAGCGAACGACCCTCGGACTCAACTTCAGCCCAATCAGCCAAGAACATCTCAATTCCCTTATCTGTCAGCGGGTGATTGGGCAACTGACGGAATACATTGGTAGGAATCGTGCAGGCGTGTGCGCCTGCAAGCAAACATTGCAACACGTGTTCTGGTGAACGAATTGAAGCAGCGAGCACCTTCGTCTTGAGGTCCGGATATTGCGACCAAGCCTGCATCAAATCTTGAATAAACTGCATTCCATCGCCACCTGTGTCATCAATCCGACCGATGAAAGGTGAGACGTATGTTGCACCTGCCCGCGCCGCCAACAAAGCCTGTGCAACACTGAACACGAGAGTTACGTTGACGCCAATTCCGGCCTTAGACAACTCACGAGTGGCAGCCAACCCTTCAGGAGTGCATGGCACCTTGATGATGACATTCTCCGGCAACTGTTCCTTCAGCGCATAGGCCTCAGCCAACATTCCTTCGGTATCGGTAGCTGTGACCTCGGCAGAAATCGGCCCATCACACAACTCAGCAATTTGTCGTACCGTCTCAACAAAATCGCCTCCAGCACGGCGAATAAGGGTCGGATTTGTCGTCACTCCATGCAATACTCCCCAAGCAGCAATCTCTGCCACTTCGTCAATCTCGGCGGTGTCTAAGATGAACTCCATCGTACTATACTGAGTGCCGTTCCTCCTTCAAACCTCCCCAAAATACCCACAAGCAAGGAACTACTGATGGGGTCATAATCATAGGGCGAAGTGAACGCATCGGGGCGAGTACATGAGTATCGCATACCTTTCGGCAGAAGTCGGCTTTGAATCCGACCTTCACACCTATTCTGGTGGACTTGGAGTACTTGCCGGTGACCACATAAAATCGGCCGCTGATGCTGGGCTTGACCTCGTCGCCGTAACTCTGCTATATCGTGAGGGTTATGGGCGTCAGCACTTGGACGAGAAAGGCAACCAAACCGAGACCTATGGCGAGATTGACCCGCATGAATTCCTCTGCGATACCGGGGTTGAGGTTGAAATTCCGATGAATGGTGACATCGTCCATTCCAAAATTTGGTTGTATCGTATCAAAGGGTTGCCGACCTATTTCTTGGACACCCGACACCCGCTCAATTCGCCAGAACACGCCTCGCTAGCCAATCGTCTGTATGGTGGGAACGATGAGACGCGGTTGCGCCAAGAGGTGCTGCTGGGGGTCGGCGGCATCCGCGCCCTGCAGGCTATGGGCCACGAAATCACAGGGCTACACCTGAATGAGGGACACTGTACCTTCGCGATGCTTGAGATGCTGCATCAGGGATGGAGTCGTGAGGAGTTGGCTAGTCGTTCTCTATTCACCACCCATACACCTGTACCAGCGGGCCATGACCGCTTTCCTTGGGACACAGTTGCCGAAGTGCTAGGGGATTTACTGCCTTCATATGCCAGAGAAATTACCGGCTCCGATTTCTGTTCAATGAGCCACTTGGGTATCGCGTTAGCCGGCCAAGTAAACGCGGTTTCTAACCTGAATGCCTTTGTTGCTAGCCGCATGTTCGGTGATACTCATATCCATCCGATTACCAACGGAGTTCATCATTTGACTTGGACTTCGCCGCCGATGGCGGCGTTGTATGATGAGTATTTGGCCGGCTGGCGCAACGACCCGTCAATTCTTGCTCACGCCGGCCGGCTGCCCGACTCTGCGCTTGATATTGCTCGGGGCGAGTCGAGGGCGGTGCTGCGTGATTTGGTTGCAGTTACAACCGGAGTTCAACTTGAGCAGCACCGGCTGACAATTGGATTTGCTCGCCGTTTTGCAACTTATAAGCGAGCAAATCTCATCTTTTCAGACATTGAGAGATTACGGAAAATTGGAGCTGGCAATATCCAATTCGTCTTCGCCGGCAAGGCTCATCCAAACGATGAGGGCGGCAAACAATTGATTCGCGACATCTTTGCCGGCGCAAGCAAAGTCGCTGACGAGATTCCGGTCGCCTTCCTTGAGGACTACTCAATGGCGACCGGCTTAGCGATGACAAGCGGTGTTGACATCTGGCTAAACAACCCAATTCGCCCAATGGAAGCAAGCGGAACCAGCGGCATGAAGGCCGCGATGAACGGAGTACCAAACTGCTCTGTATTAGACGGCTGGTGGCCAGAAGCCTGCGAACATGGAGTCAACGGCTGGGCGATTGGAGAGGGTGAAGATAATCGTGACGATAAGCGAGATGCCGATAACCTATACCGAATTATTGAGGAAGAAATACTGCCCGCTTGGCAGCAAATCAACGGTCACTGGACCGGCATGATGCGAGCCGCAATTTCCTGCAGTTCCCGTTATACTGGAGCCCGAATGATTAGTGATTATAGCCGATTTTACGACTCTTTTCACGCGATTAATCGTGAATGAGGTCAAGGTCAACCTCAAAATCATCATTATCAAAGTCAGCATACAATTCTCCGACTTCCTCGATCCCGACATCTGACGACCAACTATCGGCATCGTTGCTACTTTGCAGTTCTCCTCGTGCCTTCTCAAGCATGTCCGCCTTCTCATTCCTGCTTCTCCAATGACCAAGGCCGAATAACCCAAACAAGCCAAGTGCGCCTCCGGAAGTCAGCGCGAGTTGTATCTTCTCGTCGCTGCGGCTTTCATCAACATGCGAGGGCTCGCCCTTACTGTCATCCTCAACCTTGTCCAAATCGTCTTTTGCTACGGTGATATTGACTTGAATCGTATCAGCGTCGATTTGGTCATTCGCATCAACAACCGTGAGGGTAACTGTGTAATTGCCGGTTTCAGCGAAAATATGCGATACATTTTCTCCAATATCTGAGCCACCATCACCAAAATCCCAGTAAAATGAATACGGCTCCTCCCCGCCACTTGCAAAGCCTTGCATCTCTATGCTTGCATTCACCACCAACGCGCTTGCATTCAGTTGTGGTGATAAACTCACCACTCCAGACAGTGGGTCCGCTGGCGGTGGAGCACTGACCGAAATGAATAGGTCAGACCCATTGAATTGTCCTGAATCATCGGTTACGACTAGTTTTACCATATAATCGCCCACGCTGTCAAAGGTATAGGTAAACATCGCAGAATTTGATATCACGGTCTCACCGATACTCCAAGTAATCAGATACGGCTCCTCGCCACCGCTAACATCTACTCCGAATAATACCTCGAGCGGCGCATCGCCAGAACTCACATTAGCACTACTGTCAACAAAAAGCACTGCCACTGGAGGAGGGTCAACAACAGGCTCCTCATCCTCAAGCAGATAGTGAATTCTAATCGCACTCTGGGCATCAATCCATCCATCTGCCCCGATTAGTGCCTTCAACAATAATACCCCTTCAGCGGTCGGAGGATTCTCTTCCATCAAGACTTGCGGAGTCAAAAGCACATAGGTGGATTCATCGGGCTGTAGGGTGAACTGGCCAGAAGGAGTTGCCGTAAATGTCATTCCTGAGCCCTGTTCTATCTGAATGGAATGATTCCCTGAGACTTCTACCTCATTCGGATTTCTAACATCGCATTGTAAGGAATGCTGTTCAGCATTATTCTGAATCAAGGTGTTGTTAAGAGGAATTGTCCACGGATTATCAACATCGGTCGGACAAGAGAATTGTAATGCGATGAGGGGTTCATCCTCGCTTCCGACGACAAAACTCCACTCATCACTATCGACTAAATGGTCGGATAAATCGTCACCCGTTCCATCAATTCGGTAGAGCCAAGCCCCGAATGTGTATTCGGTATCTTGCTCCCAACCATCAATCTGGGATCCAAGGCCAGACATATTCTGAATAATATGCAAATTGGTGTAAGTTGCGCCAATCAATGAATTTGACTCGTTGATTTCTGAGCCGTGGTATAACTCCCATTCAAGTTTGTAATTTGCTCCGATTTCTGTATGCGTTCCGTCAAAAGAAAAAGTGATGTTATTTTGACGAGATTCGTTGCCAATCACTTCGTAGTATCGTTGCATTGGATTAGCTGAAATCAGCACATCAGCCGGTGCACCATTATTGGCGGCATCACCCCAATCAAAGGTATCACGATTGGAGGCAAGCAAATTTCCATATTCTGAGATTGTTGCATGAAGTGTATAGGGACCATCTTGGTCTGGAGTCCAATCGTTTTTCACATTCTCATGGTCAGAATCGGAAGTGAAACTTCCGCTAACGGTAAAATGAGAGAAGTCCGGGTCAACCCGGGTGAACCAAATCTCATATTGGTATTCAATGTCTTCATCCAAATTGTTGAATTCAACATCATATTCAACTTCAATATCATCTTTAATCGTAGCCGAGGCATCAACGGTGATTGTGTCTCTTAGTCCGAAGTCACTTTCACCACTATCGCCAGATACAGTCCAAGGAACAGCGATGAGCATCAGAGTGAATGCTATCGTGGTGAATGCCTCGCGCACGCTACGCATATAATGAAAGCAGGTCCAGAAGTATTTGATACCCGCCATCTCACGAATCAGATTTGGGGCCATCTTCATCACGATTTCGCCACGACGAATATGCTAACATTCCAACGCCAGCGACCACTAGAGAAACTAACGCATACAGCATGATATTTGAGACCGATTCCTCACTTTCGGCATCAATTATTGGTTCATCTCCGCTGCCTTCTCCACCTGTGCCATCTGTGCCACCGGTGCCCGGCTCATCTTCAGCGATGAATGCTGTCGTATTGAAATGCAGCATGCTCCAAGCATTTCCAGACTGGATATGACATTCAATCATCGTCTCAGCCGGTAGGTCCTCAACCAGCAATGAATGGAGGGTGGAAAGTAGCGTCGGACCCTCAACAACTAGGTAATCTTGGCTCATTTCGCCAGCGATGAATGGACCACAGGCAATTGTTGCATTCGCTGGCTGTGAAGTATTCCAAGAAATTATCACCGATTGATAAGTTATTGACGAGGCGAGAAGGCCCGAAATAATTAGGCCCGGCTCTACACCGGCCAACCCGAGTAACTCCTCATCCGTGAGTAGAGGAATCGGACCGTTATCGCCATGAGGATAATACTCATTCATTGTCGCAAAGAGGTGATTGCTAAGCATTCCGTTGCCGATTGACGATGGGTGTAACATGTCAATGAACATACAGGTATCAGCACACATTTCGGGCGATGGAGCTATCTCAACACCCGAAACTGTCCGATTTTCTGGCGAGTCCAGAGCAGAATCTCCGAACTCGAAAATATCCCAAACCATCGCGTCGTATTCCACTGCCAAAGCAGCAATTCGCGAACGCCATTCAATGCTCATATTGCGGAAATCATCATGGGTGTAATCGGGGAAAATCGCTGGAATCGCCGGAACTAGATAGAAGTCCGGCTGATTAGCCAACACTACCGTGATATTGGCACCTCGGAGAGTTGCCAAGACTACTGAAAGATTCTCCTCCATCTGGTCAATAACTGCAAAATCACCGAAGGCGATTTCCATGCCAGCATCACGAATATCGTTACCACCAATCCAGATTATTGCAACGGTCCCATTACCGAACTGCTCCGCAGCATCTGTGTGCTGAGAATCTTCTATCATCGAATACGTCCTTGACCCGCCGATGGCAAACCGAGTAAATGGGACGTCCAAACGCTCGGCCAAATGCTCTCCAATCATTGGCCCCCGGATGCCTTGCGGGTCATGCTGGGTGCTATCACCAAGACTGATTACCGCAGTAAAATCAAGGGTCGGCTGCCATGGCGGCTCCGGCTCGGTCACGTTGCCATTTTGCCACAAATCACAATCCTCCCCTTGGCCAGGGAAGGAAGATGAGTTGAGGGGGTCTGTGCCCCAATAATCCTCGCAGCCATTGACATATCCATCGCCGTCCGAGTCAAAGTTAGGGTCGGTCTGGTTGCCGGTGCCATTCCCGGTATTATTGCCTCCATCACCGCCACCGGATTCAACTGAGTATCCACTCGAAAAAATTCCCACCGATTGGCCTGGAAGTTTAACGAATCCATCGGTCAAATTCCCTTCGCCAAGATGGTTTGGATGGTCACTTCCCCAGTCACCGACTAGTGAGGTTAGATCAAATTGGAAGTTGTGGTCACCAAAGCCGCGGTTCATCACCACTATAGCCGATTCATCTTCGGTCTGCATCGCCCACCCGATTGAATCTGTGCCGTTTTCCAGCGAGGTGTATGTGCCGCGGCGTAGCGAGGTTAGTTCGCCTCTCAACAACCCCATTCCAGCGAAGAATTCAGCCAATTCAGCCTCATTTTCACTCCATGAAGCCGCATCCCTCAACAGGTGACGATTGTCGGGGTCACCACCACCGTATTCGCCGTATTCATCGCCTTGATACACCATCGCAGCTCCAGGTGTCGCCAACAGCCAAGTGAAGGCCTGTTTTGCCGCGATGTAGGGCTCATCAGTTGCCGGCTGTCCGGGCAATCCTTGCTCTACCCACTGATTGTAGGCATCAGAAGTTCCCGGGTCAGCCCGTGAGATAAAGCGTGGGGAATCGTGACTGCCGATGAAAGGCACCATCGTTGCGCCCGCAACATATTGGTCTTGGCTGCGGGCAGTCCAATAATCCAAGTGTTGGTAATCCATTTGACCGCTGGTGAATACATTATCCACCACCGCGTGATAAAGCACGAAATCGGCTTGTCCATCAAGACCATCTTCGGCGATGTAACGGTTAATCATCTCATATTCCGGCTGATTGGCTGCCAAATCATGCCCAACCCAGCCCATCGCCGTCTCTCCTTTCAGATAATAATCGGTTCCCACCGTCTCAAATCGCTCGTTGATTCTAATCGCCAAATTGGTAATCGCTAGGTCATCAACATGCTTGACAGCATCAATTCGCGCACCGTCCAAATCAAACCGCTCAAGCCACCATAACGCGTCATCAATAAACTGCTCACTCGCCTCACGATTCCGCCAATTCACATCCGGCATATAGGTCCTGAACAGGCAATCAAGACGATGCTCAGTCCAATCACAATCTGCTTCCCCACACATGCAACCTTGGCTGAACCACTCGGGATTCTCCGTGTAGTATGGGTGGTCCTCAAACACATGATTCACCACAAAATCAAACATCACCCGCATGTCTTTGCTATGAGCGGCCGAAACCAATTCCTCCAATTCCTCAGGAGTTCCTAACCGCGCATCAACCCCACGCGCTTCAACTGGCCAATATCCGTGATACCCGGTGACTTCGTGCCCTCCGTCACCGCTTGTTCCAGACCGGTTTGCTGCGGTATTGAATGGTGAAAGCCACAATACGTTAATTCCGCGTTCTCCGAAATAATCGCTTTCAATCATCTGAGTAACCCCCGCGAAGTCACCACCTTTCCAGTCGGCGGCAGGGGTAGCAGTTGAATCAGGAGCAGGGTCATTGCTGGAATTTCCATTGACAAATCGGTCGGTCATCACCATGTAAATCAGCGCATCTTGCCATACGAAGGTGGACCCATCTCCAACCCAGAACGGCATCAGTAGTGTTTCGGATGTTGCATTATCCATATCGGTCGCAGTCAGGCGAATAGTATGCTTTCCCGAATTCATTTGAGGAGGCATCAGTTGTAGGCTCCAATCCGATTCAAACCACATTGTATCAAACGACGTCGTGACGAAATGATGAGAGATCGTCACCTCGATATCCTGCATTTCCGCCCCGGACGAACCGGCCCAATACAATATACGAAAATTTTCTCCGATGGTTAGCATCGGCGCGGTATCGTTCGCTACGCGCATAACCGAATTTTCGAATTGACCACAATATCCGCGATAGGAATTATTTGGGTCAAAACGGTAGTCGGCTTCGCCGACGACAAATTTGTAGCAATACAGTCCTTCATCCAAGTCAAGGCTTGTTGACCACTGGCTAGAACTTGAGTCAAAAGTAAGGTCAGTATGGGTATTCCAATCCCATTCTCCAATCAAACTCACATTGGCTGGCTGTGCTTCACCTTCGGCTGGCGACCAAGTGAAATCGGTCATTGTCGCCCGCATTCTGACCGCATCACGAGCACTACTTTCGCTGGCCGTTTCGTCAGCCGATTCGCCAACCGCTTCGCCATTCTCTTGCTCAAAAACCGGAATAATCGCGGAAAAAGACGCCAACAGCATGATGAGGGCGAGAACGATGGGCTGCGAGCCTTTCACCTAATCACCACGCTGGAAGATACTGTCCGCAGTCTCAACTATTTCGTCTATATGTCTGCACAGAAATCCCTTGACAAAATCGTTGGCCGGCGAATTATACGCCTGCAAAGGTGGAGCATGTTGCTGCAACTCGCCCCCACTCATGATAGCAATCCTATCCGCTAACGTCATCGCCTCAATTTGGTCATGAGTGACATAGATTGTAGTCGTACCCAATTCGTCGTGAAGTCTGCGCAATTCTCGCCGCATCTGAGTGCGCAATTCCGCATCAAGATTTGACAACGGCTCATCCATCAACAATACCTTTGGCTGGCGAACCAACGCTCTCCCCAAAGCAACTCGTTGCCGCTGCCCGCCAGACAACTCCTTCGGTTTTTTTCCAAGCATCGCGGTCAACTCCATCAACTCAGCAGTCTCGCTCACCCTCGCAACGATAACATCAGCAGGCAACCGCGCCGCACCCTTCTGCATTCGTAGACCAAAAGACAGGTTTTCAGACACCGTCATATGCGGATAAAGTGCATAGGATTGGAAGACCATGCCAAGCCCACGCGCACCGGGGGGTAGATGATTAACAACCAAGCCATCAATCAGAATCCGGCCCTCAGTAACGTCTTCAAGACCAGCGAGCATCCGAAGCGTAGTTGATTTCCCGCAGCCTGATGGGCCGACTAAAACCAAGAATTCGCCGTCCTTAACTTCCAAGTTCAGGGCCCGAACCGCCTCGGTGCCATCGTCGTATCTTTTGGAGACATTTTCAAATCGGACTTCAACCATTTTTTCACCCCTTTACTCCGCCTGCAGATAACCCTTGAATGAGGAATTTTTGGAATACGATGAACAGGATGACAACCGGCAAACTGACCAGAAGCGATGCTGCTGCAAAATCACCCCACGCCTGTCCTGTTGATGATATCATCGAGGCCAAGCCCACTGGTAAAGTCTTCATGTCATTCGAGGTATTGAAGGTGAGAGAGAGCAGGAATTCGTTCCACGCCGCCAAGAAGGAGAATAGTGCAGTGACCGCAACCGCAGGCAGTGAAAGTGGCAGGACAACTCGGAAGAAGACCTGCAATTGATTGCATCCGTCGAGTAATGCCGCCTCCTCTAATTCTCTAGGAATTGTGTCAAAGAATCCTTTCAGCATCCACACACAAAGAGGTAGGGCAGTTACCGAATACGCTAGGATTAGTCCGAGCCATGAGTCCAATAATCCGAGCGATTTCATCAGTAGGAAATACGGGACTAGAATGATGATTCCGGGGAACATTTGCACTAGTAAAAAGGAGAACATCGCTGTGTTTCGGCCGGTGAATTTGAAACGACTGAACGCATAACCGGCCGGCACAGCCAAGGACAACCCAAGCAGGGTGGTGCCGACGCTGACTATGACCGAATTTCTAGTCCAAATCCAGAAATTTTCACCGCCTAGAACTTTTGAGAAGTGCTCGCTAGAAAATGAATCAAAGAGGTCGCCGCCAAGAATATTTCCCGGTGATACTGCCACATCAAGAATCCACAGCACCGGAATCAGCACGATGGCGGCGGCGTGTAATAGCACAAAATGCGAGCCGATTGCAGAGTAGCGGCCGGCCAACCGGCGGTTGCGTGCCAAGCCATCTTCCACCTGCTGATTGTCCATCTTTCCACCTGACCAAGCCGATACTTGCGGAGATGATAGCCACCAAATAGCCAACGCCGCTGGCAATATCAACAACAAAGATGCCCAGACGTCAAATATCGCTCCAGCGGATGAGCCGATGCAAATCACAGACGCAAATAGCGACAACGCCGACAAAGAAATCGCAGCATCACGCCGCATCCGAAGTCTGTTCGCCAACCCAGCATTAGGAATCACCGCAACGATTGCAAGCATCAAAATCGCGGCACACATTCGCATTATCATACTCAAAGAATCCTCGCGCAGCCAATCAACTGACGACAAACACAGATTGAAAATCCCAGCAACTGAAAGCCAACTTCTCAAAGTAGTGACTTCAATCGGCACATACCAATACCTGCCAATTCCGGTTTTCACACGACCGCCTCCGTTGCTTTCGTGCTCCGCATGTAGACGATTGAAAATCCGACTAACATTGCAAAAATAATCACCGACCAAGCGGCAGCCACCCCGTATGCACCATCAATGAAGGCAACATCGTAGACGTAAGTAATCAGAATATCAGTTGACCCCGGCTCTCCTTGCCAAAGATTTGGCCCACCGGCAGTCATCAGATAAATCACGTTGAACATGTTGAAAGTCCAAATGAATCCGAGCAGAGCAAGCGGCACGATTGCGCTTTTCAGGTAAGGTAAAGTCAGGTGACGGAACTGTGCGAGCGAATTGACTCCATCTACCTCAGCTGCCTCATACATATCATCTGGAAGGGCTTGCAGTGCACCGGATAGAGACATCATCATGAACGGGACTCCGAGCCAAACATTGACTAAAATCACCGAGATTTGCGCGCTTGTTTCCATCGCCAGCGGATTCAGGTCAGTTCCTAGTAAATCGTTCAGCAGCCCGGTTGGCTCAAGCATTCCTCGCCAGACCAGCACCGAAATGTAAGATGGAATCGCCCATGGCAACAGCAAAGCAGTTCGGTAAGCAGTCCTACCCGATAGGTTACGATTGTTCAGCACCATCGCCAAGAATAGACCCAAAGTCACGTGCGCAACGACGTTTACGATAGTCCAAATCAGCGTGAATGCGGTCACCCGTAAGAATCCTGATGCCAGCAGCACGTCAAAATAATTCGCGATGCCGACAAATGATTGCTCGCCGAGATGAGTCTGGTCGGCATCGGTGAACGACAGCCAAATCCCGTATACGACTGGGTAGAAGGTCAGCAAGGCCAACGCAAGCATGGCAGGAGCGATGTAGAGGTGAGATAGACGACTGCGAGTCTTTCCGGCTCTGATGTCGCGCCAAGCCAAGAAAGACAGCAGCGCGATTAGCGATAGCCCGATGGATCCGATGGCGAATAGCATCGGCAGGGAACTGGGTGGGGAAGGCAGAACCCCTTGCACATCGGTGGACCAAGTGGAGTTTACCACCTCAGAAACGGTACCATCATTATCAATTCTATTCACAACAATTAGGTGTAATTTTCCCGGAATCATCGCGGTTAGATTGCATGAAAACGAGTTTGTATCTGAGGTGAATACAGCTTCCTCAAATGGTTGGATTCGCGGAGCCGGCTCGCCATCAATAAAGCAGTCAAAGTAGGCCTCACCGGGCAAAGGAATCGTTTGATTCTCGTCGCCTAATAGGTATACTGAGGAGTGGAATACTCCGTCAACCACGAAGTCAAATCGTGATGAGTTGGCCTCAACATCAACCGCAACGGCAATGGTCCGATAGCCCGGAGTCAGCGCAACATAACTGGCCTGTGATGCTGATGCAAGCATTTCTTCCAACTCGGCATCGGCGGCTTGCATGGCTTGTGCCGCCGGCAAAGTACCGGAATATACCTGCTCAATAGCGGTAGAAAGTGGGTCATAGACCAGCGACATTCCTCGGGTTGTTGGAGCGGGAGTTCCAACAGCTGTTTGCCCGAGGAATCCCGAAATTACTGAGTTGTTTACAATCTCAGCATCGGTCTTGAGAGAAATCGCAGTCGGCATGGTATAAGTTTCCAAAGCAAATTCCTTCTGCACAGTAGGCGAGGATAAATGCAGAGCAAGGTTGGTCGCAGCCACCTTATTCGGACTCTGTTTGCTAACCGACCAACCCTTGTAAGTCACCAACGGCGACAATCGCATCCCGGTCTCATCAACGATAGGAAGCAAAGTTTGACCAATATTGAGGCGGCTCGCTTCGTAAGTAGCCCAATTCCACGGGCCATCAATAATCATCGCCGCCTCCGACTGAATAAATTGCGACTTCATTGACTCAATCTGAGTGCCAGTAGCTACCACACCGTGTTCCTTTTCAAGCGCCATCAACCATTCCATTGACTCGCTAGATCCGGGAGAATCAAGGGTAGGATTGCCATTTTCCCCGAATAGAGAGCCACCCCAACCGGTCTGGAAGGGGAACCACCAGTAAGCGACTTTAACCGGCAGAGCAAGCCCATGAACATCGCCTCTGGTGAGGTTTTCTGCGGCTGAAAGCATATCAGAAGTCGTCCAATTCTCATCGGGATAGTCAAGGCCTTCCGCATCAAATAATGCCTTGTTGTAAATTAGCGAAAGACAGTCTTGGCTCGCTGGAATTCCATACAGATAATCGTCGTAGCGCATGGCGTTTACCGAAGTGGGGTCAAATTGCATACGTTGTGCTGGAGTGATGTGGGGTCGCAAATCCTCCAGCAGGGGAAACCCATCGGTCCGAACGTGGCCAATCTTGCCTAATTGGTCGCTGGATAGCCGAACTAAGTCCGGTGCTTCGCCGCCTTGTGCCGCTACCAAAAATAATTGGTCGGCGTTGCCAAATGGGACCTGAGTGACGCTGACAGTTATCAGCGGGTTTGCAGCCTCAAAATCGGCAACCGCTGAAAGAAAAGTTGACTCCTCCTTGCTGTCGGCGGCGAATGTATGCCAAACATCCAACTCAATCGCTTCACCATCCGAAGCACCCTCTCCGCCTGAATTGCCTGGAACAAAAATCAGCAGCACCAGCAAGATGCCGCAGGCAATGGCGCGTCTATCCACAACCCGCAGGTGGGCAATCAGGATATAGGCTCAACTCATTCCCTGCTTTCGCCAGGGAATGATTCTCCAGCGAAGATGTGTTGCCACAACTCTCTACAATCCTTTGTCTCAACGATTGGAACGCCCGCGTTCTCAAAAGCATCGGTTGCACTTCGCCTACTTGGGCAGAAGCCTATGAAACGGCTGTTTGGAATCATCATTGACAGGTCGGTGCTTGAATCTCCGACGCTGACGGCTTCAGATGGCTCAATACCGCGAATTTTGCAAATTTTTTCAATCATCTCGCCCTTATGATGGGCAGGAACTCGTACCACGCCTTTGTCTTGTAATAATTCGTTCTCATCAAACAGGAAGCCGTTACTCGCCCAATCATCAACCTTCAGCATTTGGGCGATTGCACCGACAAATAAGTCAACACCTGCACTGATGATTACAACGTAAACTCCGCGCGCTTGTAGTGCTTCAACAAGATCTCGCGCGCCGGGCATCAACTTGATGCCAGAATAGGTCCGAATCATATCCTCGCGGAGAATTTTCGGCTGAATCTCCTTCCAACGATGAATATCATCTTCCATGAATTCCTCATCGGTGATTTCACCCTTGATGAAGCGGTCCAGCATTTCTCCACTATCGGTTCCAAAATGGTCGTGCAGGACCCGCCATGAGGATATGATGTCAACAAGAACTCCGTCGCAATCAAAAGCCACAACCTTCACTTCGCTCATCGTTTCATCGCTTCTCACTTCATCGCTCATCGATTCACCCCCGAAACGACTCCTGAAAAATACAATTTTGCTAACGGGAGTAGTTCTCCCCTCCCGAAACAACATGCGTCATCCGGGAGGGGAGGGGACTCAGGGGGGCAGCCTTGCGGCTGCCCCACCTGCCACCACTTCGGGTGGCCCCAGTTGTCACTTCAGCCCTGAATCAGGGGGTTGCCCTGATGTTGGGTGGGTTGAAGGTTGCGTGGTATACCATCAGCGGAACGCTGTGTCCGCCCTCAGGGGCGTACTGCAGCGTAATGGTTGCCTGATCAATAGGTGTACCATTGTTGACCATGCGCACCTGAATTACATCGTTGGCTCCGAAGCCAACGCTACAATCGGTATTACAGTCAATGCTGTCCTTGTACGTTACTAGCGCATCGCTGTTTGACGGAACGCGTCCGTAGACGCCATCACGGTTCGCCAAATTCGTTGTATACACTTTACGGTCGCCGTTGTCGTCCTGCCATTCCACTGTCACATACACAGCTTGTGAAGCCAACTCATAGTCGTGACTCATCACGCCGATTCGCCAATACCACTGGTCCTGATCACTGGTGTGGGAGTAGCGGGCGTCAGCATCAAAGGTTAGACGCGGGTTTGCCTTGCCGCTGGTATCTGCTAGGCTGTTAGCCCAGATGTAGATGACACCAGACAGTACGACGGTGATTGCTACCAAGAGAATGGTTGCAATAACCGGGCTCACTGCCGCTTCGTTATCCTCGATTGCCTCTTCCTCGTCCTCATCACTTCGCTCTCGGAACAAGAGCATCGCGACGAAGGCACCTACCAAACTGACTGCCATCAGACCCGGAGCAAACGATGCCACACTCATTGCTGGTCGGAGTGCCACAATTTGTGGGAGCCCGTCGCCAGTATCGGATGTGGTCAAGTTGTTGTTACCCCAGTTCAGTTCCTCAAGCGCAGACCTTCGGATGCTGTTGTCAACATAGTCGTCAGTATGTGGGTTGATGGTACGAACCTCAATGAAGCCACGAAGCTCTGTGCTCGCACTGTTCAGCGTGACCCATCCACGATAGGTGGCGGATTCACCGCGGGCGGGGATATCGTCCCATGCCACGGTAATCTGGTCCTGCACCAGCGTCGGGTTGTCATCTACGAAGAAGCGCAACTGTAGGTCGTGCTCGTAGTTGTACAATGCTGGGTCGTCAGCGTCCACATCGTTGGTGATGACAACCTCAAACGGTATCCGAGTGCCCGGTAGGACTGCTTCAATATTGAGGAAGTTGAATCCTCGGTCCTCATCAAAGTGGTAGTCCGGCCTTGCCTCAGGCAAGTTGATCACACGGATTTGGATGGTCTGACGAACTGATCTGTGCTCGTAATTACCGCTGGCAGACTGCGCGTAGTCAATGTGATCCGGAGCAGATTCCGTGTCGTTCAACCACAAATAAACAGTACAGTACACACCGCTCTCAGGTTGCATCTGGTGCACTCCGTCATCGGAGAAGCCATCGCCGTCTGCGTCCTGCAGGAAGTCAATCTCCGAGATTGGTGCGTCAGTCGCTGCATCATCAATCAAGTCAAACTCGAGGGTATCTGCTTCGTTGTCAACTGTGATGGTGAAGTAGTTGCCATAGGTGCACAACTGTGTTTGTTGTACGCTCCAAGTCAACTCGCCAACAGGGTGGTCATTGTCTTGCATTAGGCGGCTGAGGTCAAACGTCAAGTTGTCTGAGTTCTCATCATCCTCCATCACTTCCCAAAGCCAGTCCAATTGCAGGCTGCCATTCGCAATTTCTACATAGACGCCTGATGTTGCATCATAGTCCACGATTTCAGGGACGTCATTCACCGGGTTCACAGTGAAGTCAACATCAACCGCTACCGCATCATCAACGCCATCAGTCAAGTCCAGCGTGATTGTACAGGTACCACCATACTCATTGGCGGTGTTCTCATCAATCGAAATCACGTTGTTGAAAATGGTCGCTGTAAACGGTGTTGGTGCATCTGATGGTCCAGTACCAGCATTACACGAATCTGTTGATGAGGTCCATGAATAACTCTGCGGCACTGCTTCGCTGTTCCAGTCAGTCTGCGTCTGTTCATTCATCATATCAATGATGTACGAGCTACTTGAATTGGCCGTGTCTCCCAACGGCTTAGCGATGACACCATTGAAGTTTTCAGGGTGGACGTTTAGGTTGTTGAATCCATCGTCGTAGAACACTGGCATACAGTCCGCTCGGTTTGAGTTGCAGATTTCCGGTGCGTCGTTGACGTTGTTGACACCAACCATCATGGTCGCGTATGCGAACATACCGTGGCTGTCCATCACAGTCATCTGGAGTCTGTGTCCACCGAACTGATTCGATAGAGTCGAGATGTCCAATGTCTGTCCGGTTAGCGCGTACGAGTACGGCGTCGGGTACGTATGCGTATTAGACGCAGCATCCGTGACTATCCACAGTAAAGTTGCGTCATCGTCTTGGATATCCGTCGCCTTATTGGTCAGGCTGACTATATGCGTGCCCGAATCCTCATCATACTGTAGGTCAACCATATTCGCCGTAATGATTGGCTTCGCACGCTTGATGTCAATATTGACCTCTTGGTTCGTAGTCATCACTAGCGGTGCATAGTCGCCCCAGTCCCAGTAGTCGCCCTCAGCGTTGCGGGTCTTCACCATTATCTGGTAGATGTTATTGGGACCAGGTGAAGTGCTACCCACATAACTGCGGAAGATTAGCAGGAAGTCATCCAGCGTACCATCGTCCAAGTCTCCGTGGTCGGCATTCACGTTGAAGGTGCCGAACTGCCCGAAGCTCTGGGCTTGGTTAGTCGCGTTATTGAACGGCTGCTCTGGATAGACTCCAGCCACAACACCGGGGTACGGGTCCCACTGCACGATAGCCAGCCAGCGGACCGAATCCGTTGGGCTGCCGAGGCAGGTCCATGGGATGCGGAATTCGCTCACTAGGTTCATGCCGCTTGCAAGGTAGAAGTCAATTCCACTGCAACTGCTGGTTGTGTCAACCCAGTTACCAGTCGGCATGACGCGGCGGATACCCCAATTATCGACGTCCTCCATCCACAACATGTAATCCGCCTGGAATGGCAGAGTATGACTCACATACCACGTGTCACCTTGGTTACTTCCACCTGCACCGGTGTCAAGATACAGCATTCCATCGGTAAAGGAGAACGTTACTCCAATTAGTGCGATGTATGCATTGTTTGAATCCCATGTAACACGCATGTGCGCGCCCGTGGTAGTGTTGACTGCCACAGGTCCGGGCATCATGTCGTCAGCATCATTCAGCAGGTTGTCACCCAACCAGTCGTAGAAGTTACCGTCAATGGTAACAGTACGACCAGCGCGGCTGCGCCACGCCGGGCTGACATACTCGCTGCGTGCCAAGTCAGGCACACTGCGGATGAACAGACCGACATCAGTTGCGCTGTTACCCATGTGGGTGACGGTTAGGTCCAGTAGGTTACCCTCGTGGACAATCGCATCTGCATCAACTGCAATCTTGCTCGGATTCAGTATACCGTTGCCGATACTGGTGATGGTTGAGAAGGCACCCGCATCAATCTGCGTGTTGGTGCCCATGCCGAAGGTTACCGTCCAAGATCCGAACGGACCAGACATGTTCTCGATTGTGCCAGTAGAACCTCCGATTGTCTTCAGAGTAGTTCCAGCCGTACTGAGTCCGCCGTTCCAGCGGAAGGCAGCGAAACCATCAATCAAAGCACCGACTGAGCCAGACACCGACAATCCAGTCATGTCAAGGGTGTCGTAACCGCCAGTGCTCTCAATATCCAGTGCAACACCATATCCTGAGTCAGCACCGAGCGTTGCGCCATTGACCGTCAAGTCAACATTGCTCAGCTCAACTGCGCTAGCATCACCGAGGATGGTGGTTCCACCAGCCAAAGTCAAGTCGCCACCCGTTTGGTCAACACCAAGGCCGTAGCCACTGATAGTCACACCGTTCAGAGTGATGTCGTCACCGCCGCCGAGGATATCAAACGCGATTGTCTGCAAGTTTGTTCCCGAGGCTGCGCCTACGTTGACTGTACCCGTCATAGACGGATGCGCCGTGCAACTGTAGTCAAACGAGCCCTGACTGTTGAACTGATACATGAAACTCGAGCCGAGGTTCATGGTACCGCTGTCCCACAGTCCATTATCCGATGTGGTTGTGTGTGGGAATCCATCCGCACCGTAGGCGCGAGAGGTCCACTTCACCGTGTCACCAACACTGATGTTGATAATTGCCGGGCTGAAAGTACTCTGCTGCTGGTCAACTGCGTGGATTCGGGAAGCTGTGCCTCCAAGTCCCACGTAGGTTGAACCATTGTCAGTTAGATCGCATCCATTTGTGTTAACAGCGTTCATCACTGTAGATACTGTGTTATTAGACATGTAAACGCTGTCCAATCCACAGTTGTCAACATAGATACCGACAGCACTTGTGGCGAGCCGACCTGCACTTGATCCAATAGTGTTGTCATCAATGTGCACATCGTTACCGCTTCGGATACCGCTGAGTGCGATACCACCATCGGCATCGGTCATCGTATTACCCGAGATGGTACCCCAGCCATTCAAGGCATAGATACCAGCGTGAGCAGCGTTGGAATCACCGGTGATTATATTGTTGGTAATGTCCCACTCACGAGCGCCCCGGAAGTAAATCGGGTTCTCTGCCGATATGTCGTTGCCATCAACCTGAACATTGAACGAGGTGGCGTCTTGGCTGTACACACCATAGGTTGGTAAAGTAGTGCCAGTGATGATATTGTCATTAAATTCAGCATCGTAGACATTTGCGCCAAGGTAGTACCACATTGCCAAGTTTGGAACGTCAATCATCGTGTTACCGTTGACGTGTAGGTTATGAGTTCCATTACCTTGGTATTGAGGGCTGATAGCATAGAAACTGTTTGGAACCATCATACCGACTCCACAATCAACCATTAAATTGCCTTCGATTTTCACATTATCATAGCCAGCAGAGTTTATACACATATCGGTGAAGTAAATCGCATTAGCCTTGGCTGATACGCGGTGGTGTATCAAGGTCGAGTTGGTAACTTCAAGGTCACCGTCCGCTTGGTAGTATCCTGAACCGGTAGCGATGGTAATCAGTCCAAGCAAGCTAGCCTCATTGATGTGGTAGTTTCCGTAACTGTAGGTCCCAGAATATCCGATGCGGAATCCGCTTGGGTCAGCACCAGAATCATCACCCATCGCGATGACCGTGGTATTGTTCATGTACACGTGTCCTTGATACGGGTAGGTTGGATAGAACGTAGTCTCACCATTGTAGGTTCCAGTGGTGAAGATTATCGAGTCGTTGAACGATATTCCGTAACTCTGAATCTGGAAGTTATTGTACGGTGAGTCAAACTGAATCACCTTTCCAGACATATCCAAAGTTCCGGTGGACGATTGCATTAGTCCTCCGTATCCATATTCGGCTACTCCACTGACTGTCCTCGAGGAGGCGTAACCCAATCCGACACAGTTTGCCATCGTCTCGTAACTGGCGCTGGTGTAGGTGTAACAGGTTCGCATATCAATGCTGGTGGTCAGAGCGAGATTTGCAGCATTATTTGGCGCATCAGTTAATACAACCGACTCCAAAACATAGCGGATGTCAATCTCGGAACCCGAGGTATAAGCAACCTTTGCAAGTGTCACAACCCGATAACCGCTCAAGGAAATCGCTGTCTGTCCATTTTTATCAATGATTTGGGTAAAGAACAGCAAGTCATCGACGGTTCCAGTGGCACTAGTAGCGCCACTATCAACAACCCTGTTATCACCATCAAGTAACTTAACCGGTGCATCAACCATCGCTGCGGTATCTGCAGTCACCGTGACGTCTAGTTGGCGAGCCCGCTCAAATAGTGCGTTATCACTAACCGATACCGAACTTAAATCAATAGTTCCCTCGACATATGTCAGCAGGGTACTGCCAGCTAATATCACGTCATTGGTATTACCTGCCAAATTACAGTCTATCATCATAACAGAACCTGAGCCGCTGGCATCAACACCTGCGCCGCTATTCAACAGGGTTAAACTACTGAATTCCCATGCTCCTACGCTGGTTGACGGAATCTTGATTGCTGCACCTTGCGCATTGGCGATAGTACCAGAAATTTCAAGGGTCATGTCCTTGGTCAGGGCTAGTCCATCTTGGGTCTGGCCGTCAAGGTCCAAATTTGTCAAGCTAAACTTACCGCTAGAGGCAGAGGTCAAGCGAACACCGTAGGATCCGCCGATGACTTCCAAACCGTCCAAACTGACCGATACAGAACCATCCACAAGCACACCCTCATTGACTGGGCCAGAGACGGTGACCGTACTGATATCTGCTGCTGAACGCCCACCACCGATGTTGATACCGGTCACTGCGCCGTTAATCTGGCCGTTCGAGATTGCTGCTGTACCGAACTCGCGCGCGTAGTCCTCACTGAGTAGGCTAGCAACGCTATTGCCGGTACGAACAGTTACGTCCAAGCGGTCAGCGAAGTAGTCTGCACCGTAGTGAACCATGTCCACGTACAGCATGACCTGGTCGATGCTGGACGAGGACGTGTCAATAATCGGGAACGCAACACGGAAGCCGGCTGGCTTCGGTGTCAGGATGCTGTATGCGTAGTCCTGACAGACGTTGTAGTTATTCCACATTCCGTTGAAGCCCTCGGGCGGAGCCCACTGGCCACTGTAGTAGAACGATGGCCAGTAACTTGACCAGAAGTGATACGGGTAGTAGTTGGTGCTCTGTGTCACATCTGTCGCCGACTCGACACGGAATCCGAAGTCGAGCGGGTAGTTGTTGTATCCACCGTTGTTGATGTAGCCACCGTTGTTGATGATGTAGTAGTAGTAGCCGTACTGGTAGGAACCACCGGGGTTGTATTGGTAACCGTACCAATTGCAATCCCACTGCGGCTCACCACCAACACCACCATCGTAAGACCCTACGTCCCCGGTGTTTGCTGCCGGGTCGGACGCATGATACGGGTAGTAACCAACATCACCTTGGCTGACGTTTGTTAGACCGTTACCGCTGTCAATAGCGATGCGCGTACGGTCATAGGTCAGGTAGTAATGAGCGTAGTACGAACCGTAAATCGGGTCCGAGTTACCGCCCATGTAGACGGAGTTCAATCCGACCTGAACGAAGTTCGCGTCCTTGGCGAATCCTGTGATGTCAATTGCGTGTGTGGTCCATCCTGCGCTCTCCCCACTCAGGCGGGTAGAACGGTAGATGCTCGGCAATGACATGCCACCATAGATGTCCAAACCAACCGTGTTATTGGTCAAGGTAAAGCCATCAATAGTTGGCGCTGCATTTGTCACCTGAATACCAACATCTGCATTTTTCACTATGATGTTCAAGAGCGAACTCGCCCCCGTGTTATCAAGCAGGATACCGGTTCCAGAGTTCGCGTTCTGAACCTTCGCGTCGTTGGTAGTCAGTGTTCCACCTTGTACATTCAGAGTCGCAGTACCAGCCGCAGCATTCGGGCTGCCATAGGCGACGGCGCCTCCAATCATATTGACTGTTGCACCCTCGCCGATTAGCAAGCCGCCATTCATGTCACGGATGTACGCATTGTCGAGTGTCAGCAAACCGCCGCTCTCGATAGCCATATTCCAGCCGTAAACGCTGCTAACTGCTCTGATGTGTCCAACTTCACCACCGCCCTCGGTGATGAGAAGTTCGCCACCATTACGCAGGGTGATAATCGGGTTGTTGCCTGCAGTACGGTTCATTGCAATACGAGTACCGTTCAAGTGCACGCTGCACCCGTCAAGAACCATGTTCGTTGACAAGGTCAGCAACTGCATCGAGTAGGTGTAGTAACCATTGTCAAAGCTTGCCGAATCGTTGGAAGCGAAGAAGGTACAATCCTTCGTTGCTCCATTGAAGTCCATCGGGAATGCCTCAAGTTTCAGGTAAATCTTCTCACCGACGACAAGCGGTAGGTCACCGGGGTAACCTTGCTCGTTGAAGTCAGAAGTGTACCACGGGTCGGTAGGACTAGTGATGTTTTGACCAGCGCCACCGGCTACACGGATGCTGTGGTCAACGAATGAGCTACTTACAACTGTATCACCATTGCTATCCCTTTCGAGCAAGTCGGTGACTAGCCAGACGTCGGCTGTGCCAGTTCCGTCAGAAACACTAGTTCCTACATCGAACAACTCCACACCACTACTGTCGTGGACAGAGGTGGTGACTTTGTGGTTGGGTTGGAATACATTCGAGCCTGACACAACTCGGTAAACTGCGACCTCACCAGTACTACCGAAGTAGATCTTCGCTGTGCTGGAGGTAGCCTGCACCCAGCAGGTTGATTGTCCTGCATAGCCGGCGCTAGTCGCACAGTCATTAGTGCGGAAGTTCACATCTATCAAACGGACATCGCCGTTGGTGCTAGATTGAGCCAAGTAACTGCCACTCGCAGTCTGACCGGTCACTATCATGTTAGCGATAGTCACAGCGGAGTTTCGTGCGTAGACGAAGTTGTTGTTACAACTGCTCTGACATCCTTCCATCGTTCCATCTGCGACAGTGATAACGTTGCTGCTAGAAGTGCTCAAACAGTTTCCACTGACCCAAACACCGTTAGTGCCGGTCTGGTCACCAAGACTGACGTCGCGTAGGTCAATTCTCCAGCCGCAGCCGTTGACCGATATTCCATCGGCAGTAACACCATCACCAGCAATCAAATCGCTGGTTGGTGCTGTGCCGGTAAGAGTTAACGCGCCGCCGAGGTTAATGTTGTCCATACTACCAGGCGAGGTTCTTGCAATTATCAGGCCACCATCGGCTGCCATACCATCCATAGTCCAGCCGGTAGCACCAACAGTCGGGCTACTCGAGCCCGCGGGCGCGATATAGTAACCGTTGGAGTCACCACTGCTGGATAAGTCCTCCATATGGAATTCATCCACAGCGTGGGTAGTCAATGCTGCCTCGTAACCTTCCATATCCACGTTATAGGCGTAGATGGAAGTGCCACTAGTCGCTGTTCCAAGTTGAGCAACTGCAGTTCCAGTCTGCTGGGCTGCATAGCCCGGAGTGGTTACAGTCACATTGGACAGAATCAGGCTGCTTGCACTACCTGTGATGCCGTTAACACCGGAGTCGGTGAAGTCGACATTCTCTAGGTAAATGCTAGTTCCTGAGCCGGTCTCGATTGCCCCTTGGCCAGCATAGCCGTGCGTATTACAGTTGGTGGTTCCTCCACCAACCCATCGCAGGCTACCATCAGCAGGCATGTCAATACAAGAGTCAGCGCTGTTGTTCATAGTCACGCCAGATAGGTCGAAGTTTGTGCCTTGACCACTACCATGACTTATCGCGGTGTCAACATTGTCAAACGTAACCTGATCAAAGGTGAAGTTTCCAACATTGCCGTTGTAGTGTGGTGCAGTGCCGTGGCGACTGCCCGCGCTAATCGCGATGTCCATGTTGCTGAAGTCCGTATTCGTGAAGGTGTGGCGGTCATCGGTGTCTGTACAACCGTTGACGAATGCCAGTCCCTTCGCGTTAGCGGTACCGAGGTTGGTGATTGTCACGTGGTCGGTAGAGTTTCCATTTGCGGTCAGGGTGTTACACGCGCCCGTGAAGACGATGCCTTTACCCTGTGCAATTTGAATCTCAACTCCGGCCTCAATGGTCAGGTCAGCAGAGACTGTCAGGTAATCGCCAGATGGGATAATCCTGATTGGGCTCTGCTCAAGGTCCCAAGTCGTATCTTCTGTAATGTCAGCGGTAATATCCATACCTGCTCCGTCAAATGGAATCAACTTGGTACGGATACTGCACTCGCTGCTGCTGTCATAGTAGCAGTAGTACGATGCATAGTAGCCGAACCATGGTGCTAGGTCCACGTTACGGATTTGGTTTGCGTTGCTTGGCAGGTTAGGCATAGTAGTGCCCCAGCCGTAGTACATCATCTGCGCACTCTGGGTGGAACTGCTTGTGCTGAACTGCATTGCACCGTGTCGGATTGCGTGGATTTTGTGACCCTGTGTTCCGTTGAAGGTGCTACCGAAGTAGTCAAACTCGAAGTCGTTCGGTAGGTCAATGACCGTACTGCAGTCGCCCCGGTACTGAGACCAGTAGTATGTGCAGTAGTACGTGTAAGGCCAGCCGTCGTTTGCGCCGGTGAGAACCTCGTCGTAGTTGAACAACTCAGTCATTCCAGCCGAATATTCCTCAACCGCATAATCATCGCCGTTTGTGCCTATACGATAATTGGTTGTGAATTGATTGACTCCAGCCACGTATCCGGCTCCACGACCTCGCATATACTCGCCAATAGTACCGGCCGGGTTCTGCAAACCGATGTATTGCCAGTCGTAATACGGGTTACTGCCAGTATCGTATGCGAACTCAATCTCGTTGGTTACGTCATACAGACGGACTTGGAAGGAACACTTGTACATACTCTGGAATCCACAAGTGAGTTCGTGCCACTCAATAACGAATACCTTGGTCGGTGTTCCAATTGAGTAAGACATCACACTAGTATTATTCCAATTGCCCATGTTATCCTTCGAGTGAATGGTGTATTCTACGCTGTTCCCACGCGCGGTGGCGGGAATGCTAGTTGACCAATCACAAGATGTAAACTCACAGGAAGTGCGAGATGCGCCCCCGGATGGTGCAAGCGTGCGCTCGGTCCATCCGGACCAAGTGCCAGCCTCAGCGTCATACATTCGGTAATTCATGTGTGGACCTTCAAGGACACCGTTAGCGTCCGTACTAGTACTCACATTGAGACCGGATGGCGGGTCACCGACATCGGAGATACCGACCATTAGGGTTCGGGAATCCTCGACATAGGTGTCCATCATACTGCCACCAGTATAGTCTGGTGGCCAGGTGTCGGGTGCAGGTGCGATAGCGCTGACCTTAGAAGCCACAGACCAGCCGCTGCTCCACACACCGTCGTAGCCAGGAGCTGCCCAGCCGTTCCATGCATAGTCATACTGCCAGTAGTAGTATGCGGCGGAGCAAGGGTTGCTGAAGGCACTTCCGGTGTATGTGCTGCGAACGAACATCACCGGGTTAGCGTTAGTGTTGACGCAGAATATGTTGCGGTTCGCACTGTTCAGGCCATACGACGAATTCCACGAGAAGGAACCGAAGTATCCGGTGATGTCACCGGGAATCGGAATCTTCACGTAACCGTCGTCTAGGATACCGTAGTCCAGAGACGTAATTAGACCTTGGCTGTTTGGCTGGCCAATATCATTACCGCCTGCGACATCCACCTGTACGACTCCGAAGCCGCCAGAGGTGCCGTAGTTGGCATCCCAGGACCAAATTACGTCGCTACCAGGTCCGGTTCGAGCGTTCATGCTCATGCCTGCAATTTCAGTCTTTGCGAGGTTGGTCTGGCAGTTAATGCTCGTACATATGATGTTTGTTGTTGGGAGGTAACGCAACTGGAAGACTGCAAATGTGTTGAAGCAAGAATTACTTCCTGTGCCACAGTTACTAGTATCGAATTCCTGATGGTATTCGCGGTTGTCCTCATAGTAGGTTATTTGGTAATCGTAATACCTCAGTGCTGCGTAATACGAATACGAATTTTGTCCCTTGACGTGTATTGCCCACTTATTGTCTCCAATAGCAGCATCTTCAACGTCGCCAACGAAGAACCAATACGGGCTTCCCGGAGCACTAGTAACCGATCCTGTACCGGTCATAACCGCTCCAGCAGGGAGTGATGCTAAGTTCTGCTGACCGTTTGCCGGAGTGTCGGCAAATGCCCAGAAATAGTTGATGTAATCGCCTGCCATTGATGCAGGTAGAGTTGCCTTGAAATTGCACCACGCAGCTGCGCTACAAGTGCCGATGGTCGTGGCGGTGACAGAGACCCACGAGCCATTGTTGACATTGTAATGCAACTTCACAGGGTTAGTGCTACTGGTATCAATACCACTTGAATCCTTCAGGCTCATACTTAGTGTGCGAGCACCCTCAATCCACGAGGTCTTACCGGTGTAGGCAGCGAAGTCGGATTCTGGGGGTGAGGTGTCCGATCCGCCGGAGTAGGTTATCGACAAGTGGGGATACCTAGTGGCACCGCTGCAGCCGTAGTAAACGTAATAGTTGACATTACACCAATACCAAATCGGTGCATTTGCGGTATTTCGCAGTCCAAGACCTATGAGATTGCCACTAGCTCCTGCTGCATAACCGTCAACCGCGTCCTGCACATCATCAATTCCATTTTGGTTCATCGGGACGGAGCGAATGTTACCGCCATAATAGTAGTAACCCGGGTCGGCCAGTGTAGTGGTGTTAGACGAGGGCGGGCTATTGCGGATGTAACGGGTCAACGGATCGCCGTAGTTATACAGATAACTAGTCGGGTCAATCATGGTGCTACTTTGGCTGCTGCCGCTCTTCAGAACGGTGACATCAAAGCTCCTCGCACCAGTTGTGTATCGACCGACGTGGCTCTCAAAGTCCACATCATCAACCGTTGCTCCAGTAGGCAATACGTTGGCCAAATTGAACCTAAACCAAGAGTATCTGTAGAAGAACTGGTAGCCTGTATAAGTTGTGCATGTACTCGAAGAACCCACACCATGGCAAGTGTATACTGGATAGGTGGATGAGTAAGCACGATAATAGCTCCAGAAAGCAGTACCGTAGTAATACGACCAACCAACGTTTATTCCAGTGATATCAAGCGTTGGGTCAATCATCAGCGGATAACTGGTGTTGTCATCGGTTAGATATTCTGTGAGCACAGCGGTGGTTATTGAGACGTGGGTCTCAAACTGTCTTACAAAGTAAGTCGCATGATGAGGAACTGATTCTGGGTCCATTGACAGCACCAGCGGTGCCGGCATAGATACCAAAAGTTCCCCAGAATCCTTGTTGCGGATATCCAACGAGTCGTTGGTCATCAGCAACTCTCCGTCTCGGAGTGGGCTTTCGCCGTTGAAGATGCTGTAGCCCTCAGGAAGAATCATCTCCTCAGACAGACCAAACCATCCGTCGAATCCTTCGTCAATGAAGGGCATGTCTCTGAGCACAAGGTTCTGCTTCAACTGTGTCGCAGACACTTGGTATTCCAAACTCACACCTTCACCTAGAGGGTAACGGATAACGTTCGCACCGACTTGGACATTATCCTCCGCTGCTGGATCCAAAGGATACAACATCGGGGCGTCTCCGCCACGGCTGCTAATCAGCACAACCATTGGGTTCAGTCCTATCAATATCGGGTCAATGTTATCGTTAACCGTAACCGACACACCGTTCTTCGCATCTAATGCGAATTCGGTGGTGAACAGGTTTTCCGTAACCTCCCAACCATTTGGACCGGATTCTATGTTCAGGTCTATTTCGTCCCATGCCCCATCATCATCCAAATAATGGATGGGGTTCGCGGAGACGATGGCAACCTTACTACCATCCTCAGTCCAATACGTCTTGGAGGTTTCAGTCCTTGAGCCGACGAGTTCCATCTCGTCAGCGTAGCCGTAATCGGCCGGACTGATTGCCTCATTGCTTAGTGCCAGTGGGTCTTCCACCGTAGCGCTTTCATCAGCAGCTTCAGCCGCTGAGACTGCATCCGTAGCGGGTGCTACCGCCTGGCTCCAGCTCATTCCTATCATCAGTAGGGTTAGCAGCAACCAGCTGCCACCCATTGTCATCTTTCTCTCATTTGTCACCATATTACATACCCCAGAGTATCATATGCACCCCTCGCCACGCTTTATCGCAGATATAACCATATGGGTACAATCCGTTTGAATGTTGGTTTCCATTCGATATACTGCACTCTATTTTCTACACCATTAACTTAACGAAATTTCAGTGGTACGAACCATTTGTAACAGATTTTCATAATTGCCAGATAATTGAACTTCAGGCAATAAACCCACCCCATTCGGTGCCGCTACCTTAGGAACAAGTTAGCGTTGAATGTGGCACAGCGAGCCTACCCACACCAGATACTGCACTTGATTAGGATACTGTACTTGTACAGTGTTTGATAATAGTCCTAAACATTAATTGGCACTCCGAAACGAAAAAAGGGGCCGGGAACCCTGTAAGGGTTCCCGGCCCGGGTCGCCGTCTCAAGGGACGGGTCGTGTTTTCGTGTATTTTACGCAATTGACGAGTACAGGATCAGTAATCCCATTCCTTGTCCTCGCCATCACCGCCACCGCCACGGGTGAGGATGAAAGCACCGCCGATAACTGCAAGCACTACCAGAACAACGATGGCAATCATCGCTGTGTTGGTCGCTCCGTCATCAGGGTCATCATCTCCTTCCCACTCAGTAACGCCTGGATTTACAATCTCCTCTTGCATGTCCATCGTCAGCTGTGCGCGCTCGTCTGCAACATTGCCGGTTGTATCTACTCCGGCAACTGCGAAGTAGAGGAGGCCGGTGCACGGGCCACCACAAAGTTCGGACTTGGTAAGAGTCAGGGAGCCGGTGTCGTCAGACGTGTCTGAGCATTCCAAGCCGTCAAAGCCTTCCACCTCGAACTGGTAACCACCCCAGCACAGCCTCCAAGAAGCCGTGTCTTCAGTGGTTGCCGCCGTCCAAGTGAATGCAACTGATTCAGACGCATCTGTTGCGGATAGCGAAATGTCGCTCGGTGCTGGATTGACGCTACCGTCTGCAGTCACCTCAAGAGAACCGACCGGTGTACCAAACAGCGAATCGCCGTTTGAATCAATCTGGCCGTTCTCGACACGAACCATGATGGATTTTACTTCGCCATCCTGTCCGTTGAGGATCGTTCCAGTTGAGTCAATTGCCATCGCTGGCATTGCGGTGCCCGCAAGAGGATCGCAACCTGCGCCAGCGCAGTGATAGATGTAGATGTGGTCATCTACGTTAGAGAGACCCTCATCAGAGAGGCCCCAAGACAACTCAATCTGTGCATCCGGCTTCAAGGTGGCAGTCAAGCCACTAATGCCAGTTGCTGGCGCCACGCCCCCCATGTTCGCGGTCTCGAACACAGCATAGGTTCCACCAGGTAGATTACCCGTGGTCCCGCCCGCGTGTGAGAAGGTCATCACTACATCACTATCACCAGACTGTGCGGTGGTAGTGGATAGCATTGACCAGCCAGCACCCTGATCTAGCCAGAGACCGTATGGGGTTGTTGAGTCACCTGAGAAGGTTACTGCAAGGCTCTCTGCTCCCAGATCAACCGGGCTGAACAGAGTGGTTGAGACTGCAGTGAATGCAGCCACGCTATCATAATCGCCCTCGTTGTCACCAAGTACTGCACTAGTAATTGCGCCAGAATCAGTTAAATCCATCGAGAAGTTGACAACCGGACCGAAGACTAGTGAGTAATCAACCGATATGCCTGTGAGGGTTGCGCTAGTCACATAATGATTCCAAATCCGTACGGAGATGGTGTCGGTTTGCGATGCTCCATGCTGGTCTGTCACAGTGACTGTGACTGTGCGTTCGCCAATCCACGTGTGGTCTGTGTTAGGTATCGAACATAGTTCTCTTGTGACACGACAATCCTCCATGGATTCTAGTCCCATTTGAGTCATTCGGCTCCACTCGTACTCCAACATTTCAGGCGAAGTTTCAGTATCTTCACCACGAGCGATGAAGGAAATTGAATCTCCAATAATCACCGGTTGCACGATATCAGCGCCCAACGATAGGTAAACTGTGGGCCTATCATTTACAGATTCAAAAGAAGAACCGATCATGTCGTTACCAGAGTTCATGTCCTCCCAACCATTGCTATTGTAGTCAATGAAGTTCACAGTCGCGGTTACTGTATAGCGACCGGGCTGGAAGTCCACATCTACGCAGGCGAGGCCAGCAGGTGATTCACCTGCGGCCAACCCAAGGAATGAGTGCGAGTATGGATCTTCGCCATACAAGCACTCATTAGCAGTCATGCTATTCTCCATGCCGGACTCGTCGGACCAAGCGAAGGTCACGCTCCAATCGTAGGAATTCTGCATATCGCTGCCATCGTGCATAACTTGCGAATACAACTTGGTAATTCCAACATTAATCAGGCCTTCAGTCGCTGACAAATCACCTGCGACTAGGGTAGTGACTGCAATGTCGTGGAACACACCAAACGAGCCATCAAGGACGTCGTGGTTGTTACCAGAACGGTCATCGTAGTCTTTATTCACTTCGACCATGTAGTCAAAGGTCTCCCCACTAGAATTCGGATTAGCCGGGTCGGAGAAAGTCTCCTGTATTGGCTCGTACGATTTGAACGACAAGAGGCCGCCGCTGATACGGAAGTGCTCAGTACCACCGGCTGCTGCTGTATCTCCGGAAACCGAGCCGCTGAACATGTAAGGGACGCCGAAATCAGCGACGAGACGGCTCTCTACACACGGGTTGTCCTTGTTCGCACAAGGATTGCTATTCGTTTGGTCAGTTGCTTCCGGATTGGAAATATTATGCCAAATAGGCACGCTCTGTGGCGTGCCAAGCACAATTGTAATCACTCCACCGACTGGAATCGGAGTGCTCTCAAATTGGGTCGTAGCCTCGTCCCAGTCGCCAGAGAATGTGAGTTCAATGGTAACTTCGCGAGCCTGCCAAGACTCGGAACCACTAATATTGGTCATCACAGCAAAACCGTGCGGACCTTCTCCAGTCGCAGGGGCATCGCCAGCGCAGTCACCATTTTGATCGGTCCAGCACATGTCAAATTCAATGTCATGATAATGAGCAACGACGACGTTGAATGTCATGTCGTTATTCAGCAAATTAGAGTCGTGAGCAGAATCAATGGCGATAACTGTAATTGTCACAGTATATTCTCCCGGGGTATCCGGGGTCCATGTCAAAACAGTCCCATCGGCATTCTGCACCAAGTAGGTGCCACCACCCAAGAATTGGCCGCTGGCCAAACTG